>Ga0335078_10011573_pt1 | contig 13093 bp, 14 predicted proteins | sample Lox_Sample_32_FD_206711 | JGI IMG/M metagenome (GOLD analysis project Ga0335078, IMG submission 206711) | Soil microbial communities from Loxahatchee National Wildlife Refuge, Florida, United States - Lox_Sample_3.2 | ecosystem: Environmental > Terrestrial > Soil > Wetlands | place: USA... | reverse complement strand
CCCATCGACTACTCAGTGGAGGATGAGCCTCTTGGGACGGGTGGCGGGATAAAGAAAGCAATCCTGAAGCACAGCTCGGAAGAGTCGTTCGTTGTCACGAACGGGGACATCATCACCGACCTCCCCCTGAAACGGATGCTCGAAGAGTATCAGAGCGCCGGGGGGATTTCAGCCTCCATGCTCGTGGTCCCATACAGATCGAGGTTCGGGGTCGTCAAGATCGACAAGCTCAAGACGGTCAGGGGGTTCGAAGAGAAGGCCGCGTTCCCGGATATCTGGATCAACGGCGGAGTCTACGTGCTGAACGGGAACAAGATCGTCAAGAACCTGCCTGAGAAGGGGGACATCGAACGGGAGACCTTCCCCAAGCTTGTCATGCACGGGGAGCTCCTCTCGTATCCCTACTACGGCGAATGGGTGTTCATCGATTCTTTGAAGGACCTCAAGGAACTAGAGGAAGCCACAAAGCTCGGGGCCTGAAGAGCGGACATCAGGCGCCCGATCGCGGTCCGATTCCGCCTGTTTGGCGAGGAAAGATTTTAGAGACCTCCCCGTCGTTTGGCGACCGCATGGACGAGTTCGTGAAGGCGATAGAGGCTAGCAAGGTCCCCCCGGACAGCATGATGACCGTGGAGGTCATGGGCGAGATGGTCCTCATAGCCAACGTGGACGGCAGGTACTATGGGATGGGAGCCACCTGCACTCATGAGGGATGGGACCTGTCAGAAGGGACGCTGGAGGATACGGCCGTGACGTGTGCGGGGCATGGGACGGTCTGGGACCTCAAGACCGGGAAGGGCGTTTTCGACGAGCCTCTGGATGACGAACCACTGTACGAAGTCAAGGAGGAAGGGGGTTTCGTCTACGTCAGGAAGCGCTGACGGATTCAGCCTCTCTAATGCATAATTACGGCCCTTCGGGAGGCCGTTTCATTTGACGTCTTCGAAGCCTGCTCCTGGCCGCTTCTCCCCGTTCAAGCGCCTCGGGAGTTTCGTCTATAGGCGAAGGCGGATTGTTGTTGTCGTTTGGATTCTCGCCCTCGTCCTGATGATCCCGATCTTTCCAAGCGTTGGGAACTCCACCTCCCTCAACGAGGGGACCGCGAGCGGTAGCCAGCTGGAGTCGGTTCAGGCGGCAAACCTCATTTCGACTCAGTTCGCCAGGACCGTAGCGAACAGCACCCTGCTCGTGGTCGTGAAGGGGGGCAACGTGAGTTCCCCTGCCACGCAGGAGTTCGTCAGCAAGTTGATTCATTCCATAGAGACGGACCCGGGGATTCAGGGACTCAACCAGACCATCGATGTCTATTCGCCGTTGTACTCGGCCATCATCGGGACCAACAGGGGGGCCTTCTTGACCGTCAAGGGGGCGAACGCCTCCGTCAGGCTCCTGCTGGGGGTCCCGGCCCTCTACCTTGGGGCTTGGGAGCAGGCCTATTCGAAATCAGGCAGCGTCAGCTCAGCCGACGAGGCCGCTTACGGCTACTCCTCCAATCTTCTGTCGACTGCGAACGCAACCGCCTACAGTGATTACTCTTCGCACGTCCTTACCCTGTTCAACGAAACCTGGTCGTCTTCCTGGGTGAATCCCCAGCTCGCAAACATGAGCGTACTCGCGCGGGCTTCCCTTGTCGCTAGGGAAGCGGGCGCGGAGTATGTCGACGCCTTCATGCCGGCTTCGAAACCCTTCAACCTCGCGCTCCTGAACTCGATCACCCTGGCACAATACGTCACTGACAACTCCTCGCAGGCCATGACGCGAATCGTGTCTTTCGCCCAGGGTTACCTTTCCAACTCGACCGGATTTTCGCCGCAGTTCGTGAGCGCGGCCTACGGCCTGGGACGGACCTTTGACAACTCATCCCTCTATGCTCTGACAGCTGACATCGTATGGAAGCCCAGTCAGTATGCGATTGGCGGAGCGCTGTCCGCCCTGATCTCGGGCCTCGTGTCTCCGGCCCGCGACCTCACCCTTGTGACCCTCAACCTTGACCAGTCTTCGAACTCGAACGTCCTGAACCTAAGGTCGGAGGTCTCGACCTCGCAGAGCCAGTCAGGCGCGGCGTCAGGGGTCGAGTCAGCGTTGGTCACCGGCGGAGACGCGATATCCTATGACTTCGGGCAGTCTACCCAGTCCGATCTTACTCTCATCATTCCGATAACCATCACGCTGCTGATCGTCGCCACCGGCCTCTTCTTCAGGTCGATCCTGACGCCGTTTGTCACCCTAGGAACAATCGGTATCGCCCTGGGGATCTCCCAGGTCTTCATAGTCCTGGTGTCAGTCTTCGTCGCAAAGGCGGACTTCACCGTCCCGACCATCCTCCTCACCGTCCTCATCGGTGTAGGGACCGACTACAGCGTCTTCGTCCTCGCGAGATACAGGGAGGAGAGGGTGAACGGCTCCTCGATTCAGCAGGCCGTGGAGACCTCGGTCACCTGGGCCGGTGAAAGCATCACGACAAGCGGGGCCACGGTCATCATATCATTCCTCGCCCTCACCTTCACATCGGTGGTGTACCTGAAGACCATAGGATACGTCGTGGGGCTGGGGGTCCTGGTGGCTCTCCTCGTGGCCCTGACCATGGTCCCGGCCATCGTAAGCATGATCGGAGGCCGCACGTTCTGGCCGTATTCAGGAGAGCGCTTCACACGATACGCCGAGTCCGTGCTCAGGAAGCTCCAGACAAAGAGGGGCTACTTCTCAAGGAGCGGCAACTTCGCAGTGAAGAGGGCTGGGGTTCTCATCGTCCTGGCCCTGGTGGCGACCGTCCCTGCGCTATACGTCTACTCCACGACGACGCCGACATACGACTTCCTTTCGGCAGCGCCCGCGAGCCTCCCTTCCATATCGGCATCGAACCAGATAGACGCCGCGTTCGGGAGCGGCACCATCTTCCCCACCTACGTGGTGATGACTTTCGCCAACCCCATCGTCAACGGCCACTCCTTCGATCCTTCCGAGATGGCGACCGTCCAAGCGGTCAGCTCTTACCTCGTCGCTTCCCCCGATGTGAAGAACGTCACGAGTCCGACGCTGGTTTATGGCCAACAGGTCGACTACGGTAAGATCAACTACTCCACCGCCGACGGGATGAGGGCCTTCGCGAGCGTCCTCCAGAGCATCGGCAAGGACAACAAGACCGTCCTCTTCACCATAAGTTTCGCCATCGACCCCGACTCGACAAAGGCGCTCTCCGACGCCCAGGCGATGCGCCAGACCTTACACTCGCAATATGACTCCTCGCCAGCTGTCACCGGAATCTATGTCGGGGGAGAAGCAGGTTCTACTTTGGACACGAAGAACATATTCGACTCCCAGTTCAACAGCATCGTCCCCATCGTGGCCGTCGGGGTCGCCCTGGTCCTACTGGTCGTGCTCGGGTCGATCTTTCTTCCGATATTCGCCGTCCTCTCAGTCCTCATGAGCATCGTATGGACCCTTGCGGCGACGGCGCTGGTGTTCAAGCAGTTCTACAACTTCCAGATACTGTTCGTCACTCCATTCTTCCTTCTCGTCGTCCTCCTCGGGCTCGGCATGGATTACAACATCTTCATCCTCACAAGGATACGCGAAGAGGCGACAAAGGGGAAGCATCTCAACGACGCGATCGTAGGCGCCATCGAGCAGACAGGGGCTGTGATCACGGCGGCGGCCATAATTCTCGCTGGCTCTCTGGGCTCCCTGATGATCTCCAGCGACCTCTTCCTCAAGCAGCTCGGGTTCGCCCTCGCCTACGCGATCCTGATAGACGCGCTGGTTGTCAGGACCTACATCGTGCCCGCGGTCATGTCCCGCGTCGGCAAGTGGAACTGGTGGAGTCCGATCCCGTACCTGAACAGGTCGATGCACCTCTACGAGAAGGAAACCGCCTCCCCGGACACAGCTTAAAGTCTGGCAGACCTCGACCGTCCCGATTGTCGGCCCAGGGAGACGAGATCTCGGACGAGATTTTGGAGGAAGGGTGCTACCACCTCTCTCGGCTGGGCCTGAGTACAGCGCAGCTCGCCGCCCACTTCGAGCTCACTCAGACGAGGGTAAGGTCCCTGATCAGATCCTATGAGGCAAAGGTGAAATCCGGCAGGGCCAATCCAGGGGAGGTCGACCGCGTCTTCTGGGAGAGCGTGAAGAAAGAGGCGGAAGGGGACGTGAAGCTGACGTTCCTCTCGGAGAAGGGCTTCCATCATGCGTGGAAGTCTGAGCTCAGCAAGCTCGACGGGTCTGTCCTGATGTCGATATACGAATCGAGCAAGGACTTCTTGAACGCCGACCCCAACCAGAAGTTTCTCGACTATCCCCCTCCCAAGGGATACGATCCTCTCGCCATGGACAGAGAGCTCAGAAAATCCGTCACGGTCATCGGCGAACTCCTCGCAGAGAAGTGGGCCGCGGAAAGAGGTTCGGTCAAGGACAATCCTGTCAAACCTTAAAACCACGGCACAAAAGTCAATTCCGAAAAAGGATGCCCCTAGCCTCGGTCGACAAGGACAAGCTGACCGGGGTCATCCGCCAGTTCCAGGGGCGGCGTATTCTTGTGGTTGGGGATCTCATCGTCAGCCGGTTCGTCGAAGTCGCGGCGCGTAAACTCGCCAGAGAAGCCCCCGTCCCTGCCGGGGACTTCGTCGGTCAGACGCTTCTTCCCGGAGGCGCGGCAAACCTCTCGAGGGAGATTGTCTCCCTCGGCGCCTCGGTGAACCTCGTCGGTCTCATGGGCTCGGACGAATACGGAAGCTGGCTGAAGTCCGAGTTCTCAAAGTACGGGCTCTCCTTCGGAGGGGTGGTAACCGACCCGGCGCGCCCCACCTCCTTGAGGACGTGGTACATGGTGAACGGTTACCACACGCTCAGGATAGACAAGGAAGACAGGAGGGACGTCCCCCTCGCTATTTCGAAGCGCCTCCTGTCCGAGGCGGAACCCCAGATCAAGGACGTCGATTGCGTGATACTGTCGGACTACGACAGGGGAGGGGTGACGAGCTATCTGATCAACGGAATCGTCCAGGCCGCCAGGAGCCACCAGAAGCTGGTGGTGGGCCAGCCGAAGATGCATCATTACCTAGACTTCCAGGGGGTGACCTACGTAAAGTCCAACCTTGAGGAGGCGGAGCATGCGACGGGAATGGCAATGGTCAACGAAACGAGCCTCAGGAACATGGGCGTGAACCTTCTGAGCCGGCTGGAATCCAAGTCGATTCTCATAACAAGAGGAGAGCAGGGGGCGACGCTCTTCGACAGGGAGAACGTGACGCTCCTTCCCCCGCTCGGAGGCAAGAAGAACCTGTTCAGCAAGGTCGGCGTCCGAGACGCAATGACTGGCGCCTTCGGTTTGGCTGTCGCGTCGGGTGGGAACCCATACCAGGCTGCCGTTCTCGCGAACGTGGCAGGAGAAGCGCGGAGCGAGCTCCCGCGAATCGCATCGCTGTCGCTGCACGATCTCGAGTCAAGGGCCCAGGAAGCCGAAGACTTCGCGCAGCGCATAGTCCAGGTCCCGGTGAGGAGATGATGGAGACAGCGCAGGAGGTCGTAAGGCTCAAGGAAATCGCTCTGCACACGCGGAAGCTGATTCTGGAGAGCCTCGCAGAAGCAGGCTCTGGGCACCCCGGCGGATCCCTGTCTGCGGTCGAGCTCCTGGTGACGCTTTACTTCCACGTCATGAACCACGACCCCAAGAACCCGAAGTGGCCGGACAGAGACAGGTTCTTCCTGAGCAAGGGGCACGCTGCGCCTCTCCTCTACTCGATTCTGGCCCAGGCAGGTTATTTCCCTGTCGAAGAGTTGATGACGCTCAGGAAGATGGGTTCAAGGCTGCAGGGGCACCCGTCGATGGGTATCCCTGGGATTGAAGCGCCCGCCGGCTCCGAGGGGATCGGACTCTCCCTCGGGGTTGGGACCTCCCTCGCAGCAAAACTCGACGGCAAAGCATACAGGACCTACGTTCTGATGGGGGACGGAGAGCAGCAGGAGGGCCAGGTCTGGGAGGCGGCCATGGCCGCATCGAAGTACCGCCTGGATAACCTTACTGCGATCATCGACAGGAACGGCATCCAGCAGGACGGCCTGACGGAGCAGATAATGCCGTTGGAGCCCCTCGCTGCGAAGTGGCGCGCCTTCAACTGGAACGTCATCGAGGTCGACGGGTACGACTTCTCTCAGATCCTTGACGGGTTCGACTTGGCTGCAAGCACCAGAAACAGGCCGACTCTGCTCATCGCCCATACGGTCAAGGGGAAGGGCATCTCCTTCATGGAGTGGTCTCCCCACTATCACGGCACCCCGCCGGCCAAAGACAAGCTCGAGGACGTCCTCAGCGAGCTGAAGTGAGCTGCCGAACCAGATCAGGATCGCCCCTTCCATCCTCGCATGGAACCTGGGAGACTTGGACGAGGCCGTCAGGATCTCGGTCAAAGGCGGTGCCGACCAGATTCACCTCGACGTCATCGACGGCCACTTCGCGCCGAACATCACATTCGGTCCGGGAACGGTAAATGCGCTCAGGCCCCTCTGCGACCTCAAGTTCGACACGCATCTGATGATAGAGAACCCGAATCAGTACGCGGAGAAGTTCCTGGACGCGGGCTCTGACCTGTTGACATGCCACGCGGAAGTGCTCGACGGCAAGAGTTTCGACCAGCTGTACAGCGTGGTGAATAGGAGGGGGAAAGAGCTGGGACTCGCCCTCAAGCCGCAGACGCCTCTCCCCCGGTGGGCGGCGGACCGGCTCGACAAGATATCGACGCTGCTTGTGATGACGGTGAACCCTGGCTTCAGCGGTCAGACCATGGACATGTCGGTCATGCCGAAGCTGAAGGAGATGAGATCGCTGGTGAGCGCGAAGGGTCTTGAAACCGACATCGAAGTCGACGGTGGCGTCGAGCCGGAAAACGTTCACCAGGTCGTCAAGAGGGGAGGAAACGTCCTCGTGGCCGGGGCAGGCGTCTACGCTAAGAAAGACCCTGTCAAAGCCATATCAGCCCTAAGAGCGAGGGCGGAGGAGGCGAGATCAGGTTGATGCTGTCGAAGCAGGCAGCCATGCGCGACGCCTATGGCGAGGCGCTCCTCGAGCTGGGCGCTACAAACCCAGAGGTCGTTGTGGTTGGTGCAGACACCACTGGTTCTCTAAAGTCAGGAGTCTTCCAAACGAAATTCCCAGAACGTTTCTTCAACGTCGGAATCGCGGAGCAGAACCTCGTCTCGATTGCGGCCGGGCTCGCGCTGGCCGGGAAGGTGGCATACGCGGGCACATACGCGATATTCGTGCCAGGCAAGTCCGTGGATCAGATTCGGAACAACATTTGCTACCCAGACCTCAACGTCAAGCTGGTGTGCTCTCACGGAGGCATCTCCGTGGGCCCTGACGGCGCGTCACACCAGCAGGTCGAGGACATTGCAATCATGAGGGCCATCCCTAGGATGAAGGTCATAGTGCCGTCAGACGCTCCCTCCACGAAAGGGAGCATCATGGCGATCGCGTCGATCCCGGGACCCTTCTACGTGCGCCTGACGAGGTCTGCGACCCCCGTGATCTACGAAGGCGGATTCGAATACAGGCTTGGCAAAGCAAACGTCCTCCGGGACGGTAGCGACGTGGCAGTCTTCGCGTGCGGGATAATGGTCCCCGAGGCCCTCAAGGCATCGGAGGCGCTGAAGGCGAAGGGGATCTCGTCGGCCGTCGTGGACCTGCACACCATCAAGCCGATTGACACGGACACCATCGTGAAACTCGCTCAGCAGTGCGGCAGGCTCGTCACGGTGGAGGAACACAACATCATGGGAGGTATGGGCTCGGCGGTGGCAGAGGTGCTCTCGGAGAAGCGCCCCACACCCATGAAGAGGGTGGGGGTCATGGACACCTTCGGGGAGAGCGGGGAGGCCGGCGAGCTCCTGAAGAAGTACGGCCTCACATCGGCCAACATCGAGCAGGCGGCTTCGGCGCTGGTTCAATCGAAATAGTCTTTAATATCAAACTGGAAATCTCAGGTCGCATTGAAGCTCTTTCTCGATACCGCGAACCTGGTCCAGATCAAGAAGCTCAACGCCATGGGGGTGGTCGATGGGATAACGACGAACCCGACGCTAGTCGCAAAGGAACCGGGGGAGTTCGAGGAGATAATCTCAGCCATCTGCAAGGAAGTCCGGGGGGACGTGAGCGCCGAGGTCGTGGCGACCAATTTCGAGGGGATGGTCTCGGAAGCTAAACACCTCGTGACGATAGCGCCTAACGTCGTGGTGAAGATCCCGATCATACCTGAGGGTCTGAGGGCCACCAAGGCCATCAGCGGCATGGGCATACGCGTCAACATGACGCTCGTCTTCTCCGCGAACCAGGGGCTGTTGGCCGCGAAGGCGGGGGCCTCTTTCGTGAGCCCCTTCATTGGGCGGCTGGACGACATAGGGCAGAGGGGGATGGAAGTCGTGGAAGACCTCGTCAGGATCAGGGACAACTACCATCTGAGGACCGAGATCCTGGTTGGCAGCATCAGACACCCCCAGCACGTGCTGGATGCCGCGAAGGTAGGGGCTGACATCTCGACCATGCCGCCTGAGGTCATGGAGAAGATGATGCAGCACCCGTTGACGGACGTGGGGTTGAAGCGGTTCCTGGACGACTGGGAGAAGGCGAAGAAGGCCAAGGCCTCCATAACCGTCTGAGAGACAAGTTTTTACGAGGTGGCGCTCCGCCATGTCCAATGGCCAAAACCTACACACTGCCACCTTTGCCATACTCGTACGAGGCACTCGAACCTCACATATCGAAGCAGATAATGATGCTCCATCACGACAAACACCATCAGGCGTACGTGACGGGTGCGAACGCTGCTCTCGACAAGCTGGAGAAAGCGAGGAAGGGGGAAATGCAGATCGACGTGCGGGCGGTCCTAAGGGACTACAGCTTCAACGTCGACGGGCACATCCTACACTCCATCTTCTGGCCCAACATGGCGCCACCGGGGAAGGGAGGAGGCTCTCCAGGGGGCTCCATCGGGGACTGGATCAACAGGGACTTCGGGGGCTTTGACAAGTTCAAGGCACAATTCAGCGACGCCGCGAAGACCGTCGAAGGGAGCGGGTGGGCGCTGCTTCTGCACGACCCTGAGACCGACTCTCTTGTTCTGACCCAGGTCGAGAAGCAGAACTTCATGCATCTGGCACAGATGACCATCCTTCTCGGGCTCGACGTGTGGGAACACGCGTACTACCTTCAATACTGGAACGACAGAGCGAAGTACGTAGAGGCTTGGTGGAACGTGGTGAACTGGTCCGACGTGGACGCAAGGCTGTCGAAGGTCAAGAAGTGACCTTCGCCTCCCTATTTTCTGTCCTTTTTCAGAACTTCCGCGTACACTTCTGAAGCTGCGACGAGCTCATCCAGGTCCTTCTTCGTATGGCGAACGGAGATGCCTCCCGGATGGCCTGGGAGGAAGAAGATCCCCTTCGACATCAGGTATAGGTAGTACGCCGACCTTGCCTCTCTGGCCTCCCTCAAGGTGTCGTCAGCGCTCATGGGCTCCTGGTCCAGCCCGAAGTGGGTCAGCAGGAGGGAGCCCAACCCCGTGGTGTGAGCTTCGATCCCGTTATCAGCGAACCCCCGGTCGATCCGCTTCCTGGTCCCATCTCCCATCTCCTTCAACCTTGGGTAGATCTGTTTCGCTTTCTTCCGGAGGAACCTGACCGTCGCGAGCCCTGCGCTCATGGTCATCGGGTTCTCGGAGAACGTCCCCCCGCCTATTGAAACGAACCTTGCCTTGTTTGTCGGGTCTGCGAGCGCCAACAATTCCTTCCTTCCGCAAACGAGTCCCAGGGGCATGCCCCCGCCCGCGACCTTCCCTATGGTCGCCAGGTCAGGCTTCACCCCATACCACTCTTGGGCGCCCCCGAGGGCGAGCCTGTAGCCGGTGATTATCTCGTCGAATGCGAGAAGCACTCCAGCACGGTCGGCCAGCTCGCGAAGCCCCTTGAGATAGTCCCTGTCCGCGGGGATGCAACCACCCGCGCCGAGCACCGGCTCGAGGAATATGGTCGCCGCATCTCCGCCGGCTCGCTTGACCTCCTTCTCCGCGGCCTCGAGGTCGTTGAATCTCACATTCCTGACGTGCGCCTGCTCCTCTTCCAGTATTCCCAGCCCTTCTGTCCTGTCGAACGGCCGGTGTACGCCTTTGTTCAGCTCTGTGTTGTAACCGTGCCACCCCCCTGTGATTTTGACAACGACCCGTTTTCCGGTGTAGCCCCGGGCCAGCCTGACCAGGTACATTGTCGCCTCCGCTCCGGTGTTGCAGAACCTTACCGCCTCCGCACACGGCACCGTCTTCTGAATCTCTTCCCCGAACTCGACAGAGAGCCTGCTCCCCATCCCGTAGTGGGTCCCTTTCGGCAACTGTGCCTTCAGGGCCTCGACCACCGTCCTCGGCGAATGCCCGAGGATGAGCGCCATGTGACCCATCCAGTAGTCGGTGTACCTGTTCCCGTCCTCGTCCCAGACATGCTGTGCTTGAGCCCGGCTGATGAACAGAGGGTATGGCTCGTAGAACCTCGCGTTGTGATTGACCCCGCCCGCGAAAACCCCTTTGGCTCTTTCGAAGAGCCCACGAGAGGCCCTGGTCCGGCTTTCATAGGTCCCGGGCATGGCGCTTCCGCCACCGGGGGCCGTATATCAACTCCTTTCACTCCATAAGAGTCAATTATCGCCCCCTGACGAAGACGCCGTTTTGGAGTTCACGGTCCCGCTTTCAACTCCCTTCAGCCTCGAACACACCATGGAGAGTGGCCAAGTCTTTCGTTGGCAGAAGAGGGGAGAATGGTGGCTGGGCCAGGTCTCCGGTTCGGTCATGAAGGTGGAGCAGGCGGGGGACCTGCTCCATTGCGTTTCTGCTTCAGAAGCCCTGGACAGCTCATTCGTGCATAGGTACTTCCGGCTCGACGTGGACCTCGATCATGTACTTGCCTCCATCTCCAAGGACGCAACCATCACGAACGCAGTGGAGAGGTACTACGGGATGAGGATCCTAGAGCAGGAATTCTGGGAATGCCTGGCGTCATTCGTCTTGGCGACGAACGCCAACATTCCGCGGATCAAGAAGATGGTGGCAGCTGTGTGTGACAGATTCGGTGAGCGCGTGGAATTCGAGGGAGAGAGTTTCTCGACCTTCCCTTCCCCTCCCGTTCTTGCAGGAGCCTCGGGGTCCGACCTCACGGCCTGCGGTCTGGGCTACAGGGCTCCGTTCCTAAAACGGGTCGCCGCGGCCGTCGCCGACAACGAAGTTGACTTTCGGGAGATACCCCGACTCCAATACCCAGAAGCGCGGGACCTGCTCCTCAAGGAACTCCTAGGTCGGAAGCTTCTCCTAGGCGTAGGGCCCAAGGTGGCCGACTGCGTCCTTCTTTACTCGTGCGACAAAGACGAAGCCTTCCCCATAGACGTCTGGATTGCGAAGGTCCTGGCAAGCGCCTACCCCACGGTGCTTGGACCGACTCTGAGGAAGAAGGTGGCCGGGGGAGAAAAGTCGGGGATTCCGCTGTCCGACTACGACAAGGTTTCGGCCAAGGTGCGCTCCTACTTCGGGGCATATGCGGGCTACGCCCAGCAGTATCTTTACGTGGCCGCTCGGGACGAAGGGCTCGACTAGGGTCCTGTCTTCTCCTTCGGTTTTGTCTTCGGTCTTGGGGCTTTGCGCTTTACTGCCTTCTCGGCCTTCGACACTTCCTTCTTGACTTCTTTCTCGGCCTTGGCGACCTCTTTCTCGGCCTTTACCGCCCCCTTCTTCACGACCTTTTCCACCTTCTCGACCTCTTCTTCGAGTTCCTTCACGCGGCCCTCCTTCTTTGTTGTGCCGGCGTGGGATGCCCATCCCTTCAGCGATTCCACGTTGCTCTGGATGGTGCTTCTCCTCCTCGCGTCAAGCCTCACTCCCCAGTCCGAAGCGACCCGAGTGGACAGCGAAGCACCCGTCAGTTCCCCCAGTGAGAAACCCCTCCCCGGGCGAGTCACTTCGCCCTGACCATGACGCGCTGTGACCATCGCTCCGGGAGCGTCGCCAGCGGGCCTAGTCTTCACTTCAATCATGCTGCTCCGGAGTCCCTTCCTCTCGGGCGTCCCCTTCTTCTGCTTCGAGCTCAACTGTTCTCGAACCCGTCTGACTGGGGGATAAAACGGTTCCTCGGTGTCCCGGGCCTAAGGCTCGGGCTTCCGCAGGCCCCATGCCATCGAGATTGCTCCGGCCGCCGTCAACAGCGCCCCGGCGAGCTCGATGTACGCGTTCTTGTAGACCAGATACCCTGGCACCAGGACGGCGTCGGCTCCGATCAGCAGCACGATCAGCCCGAAAGCGAAATACTTCCCGCTTCCTAACTTGATGGGACTCACGACCCGCCCGCTCGGGAGCTTCACGGGCCCGACCGGGGCGACTGGTCGCCCGAAAGTAGGCAAGCCTCCCTTCATGAGGCCCATGGGGAAGAAGATGACCCCCATCGCCAGGATGATGCTTGACGTTCCCTGGGCCGCCGATGGCTCTGGGCTGGAGATGACGCAGTAGCAGGCGTCCCCCGATGAGGTCATCACCGGGAATATCGATCCGTTGTAGAACAGGCTGCTGAATAGGACCACGCCCGTGATTCCTAGTAGCATGAAGACGATTGAGAGGGCCAGGAACTCCTTGTCCAAGACTCGAACTCCGAGGGACCCTTCACCTTTCTTAAGCGTTTCTGGATGAAAGGGTCGTCAAGAGTGCGGGGTGGCCCGGCGGATCACAAACCCTGCGGCGATAACGCCGATTACGAAGACCACCAACCCGATGACGTTGGTCAAGTAGAACGATGTCGTCCCCTGGGCCTCAGTCGCACCAAGGACATAGAAGAACGCGTACCCAAGGATGGCTAGTCCGACCAGCACGACCGGGATCCAGAGCTTCACACTAAAAAGCGGAGATATGCCTCTCCTTATACGGGATTCTTTGGGCGTCGTGCCACGAAGTCATTGTCGCAGTGATTCCCTTGTCGAGCCGACCCTCGCTCCCTGACCCGCCTCTCCGCCACGGTTGCAATCTCTATATCCTCCTCCTTCCGTTCAACGATGATTGCAGAGGCTGGGGCTGCTCATCGT
>Ga0335078_10011572_pt1 | contig 13093 bp, 13 predicted proteins | sample Lox_Sample_32_FD_206711 | JGI IMG/M metagenome (GOLD analysis project Ga0335078, IMG submission 206711) | Soil microbial communities from Loxahatchee National Wildlife Refuge, Florida, United States - Lox_Sample_3.2 | ecosystem: Environmental > Terrestrial > Soil > Wetlands | place: USA... | reverse complement strand
GTAACGCCGGGCGATTCCATCCTGCACGCGGCGCCGATGAGCCACGGCTCCGGCGTTTACATCATGCAGCACGTGGCGCGGCTCGGCGTGCAGGTCATCCCGGAGAGCGGCGGCTTCGAGCCCGACGAGATCGCCGCGCTGTTCAATCATTGGCCCCGCCTGTCGATGTTCGCCGCGCCCACCATGATCAAGCGGCTGGTCGCCTGTCCGGCCGATCTCAATGCCGAAAACATCCGCACGCTGATTTGGGGCGGCGCGCCGATGTACGTCGAGGATGCGTTGGCCGCGCTCGACCGCTTCGGACCGCGGCTGGCGCAAATCTACGGGCAGGGCGAAGCGCCGATGACCATCACCACGCTATCGAAAGAGGACATCGCCGACCGCGATCATCCGCGCTGGCGCGAGCGGCTCGGCTCCTGCGGCACGCCTTTTGCGGGAGTCGGGGCCATGGTCGCAGACAGCAGCGATAAGCCGCTGCCCACCGGCGAAACCGGCGAAATCCTCGCCCGCGGCGACGTGGTCATGGCCGGCTACTGGCGCAACGAGGAGGCGAGCGCCGTCACGCTGCGCGGCGGCTGGCTGCATACCGGCGACGTCGGCGCCTTCGACGCCGAGGGCTATTTGCACCTCAAGGATCGCTCCAAGGACTTGATCATCTCCGGCGGCTCCAACATCTATCCTCGCGAGGTCGAGGAGGTGCTGCTGACCCATTCTGCCGTGCGCGAGGTCTCGGTTATCGGGCGGCCCGACCGCGAATGGGGCGAGGTGGTGGTCGCCTATGTCGTTGGCGACGCCAAGCCGGCGGAACTCGATGCGCTGTGCCTTGCCAATATTGCGCGCTTCAAGCGGCCGAAGGATTATGTCTTTGTCGACGCGCTGCCGAAGAACAACTACGGCAAGATCCTCAAGACCGAGCTCAGGGAGCAGCTCAAGCGCGAGGGCCGGCACTAGGGCCCTCGCCGACACTCGGCCACGCCATTACCACGAGCGGGATCGGGGCTTGAATTTTATCTAGTCAAGTGCGTGTGCCTTCCTTTCCGTCACCCCCGCGCAAGCAGGCGTCCATGGATGCCCGCTTCCGCGGGCATGACAAATAAGGAATGGAGGAGCGATTGAGCTCGGTCGAATTCCGCACTGAGCGCGTCGACGAGACCGCCGAGAGGAGAATTACTCACTGGCCCACGCGCTTGAGCTCCGCACGTACGCTCGGCCACTCGGTGAATTCGTGCGGGCAGCCGTTCGCTGCGGCGTGCAGGCGCGCTACCCCCTCATCCACCCGGTCCTGGGCGAGAGCCAGGCTCCCCAGGTAGAAATCGGCTTCGCAGACTTGGCCCCGCTGGGCTTTCTCGTCTCCCGCCTTTGCCTTCTGGAAGACCTCATCGACGCTGGCCGCCTTCAGGTAAAAGTCGACGATGGGCACGGGCCATTTGCCCTTATCGAGCTTTGCCGAGTTCTCCGTCAGCTCTGCGCCGCCGTTTTGGTGCGCCCATGTTCGCCCCAGATAGAGCCAGAGGACGGCATAGGCGAATGTCGGGTCGAGCCCGATCGCGGTGCGGAACTCGGCAATCGCCTCGTCGGGCTTGCCTTGATCGCTCAGGGCGATGCCGAGATAGGTGTGCGTCTCGGCGTCCTTGGGATCGAGCCGGATCGCGGCGCGGAACTCGGCAATCGCCTCTACGAGCTTGCCCTGCTCTCTCAAGGCGAGGCCCAGGCTGGCGTGCCCATAACCGTTCTTGGGATCGACATCGATCGCGGTGCGGTACTGGGCTATCGCCTCGCTGAGCTTGCCCTGCCGGACCAGGGCGGCGCCCAGTCCGCCATAGGCATAGCTGTTCTTGGGGTCGAGGTCGACGGCGGTGCGGAGCTCGGCGATCGCGTCGTCGAGCTTGTCCTGATCGCTCAGGGCGAGACCCAAGCCGGCGTGCGCGTAGGGGTCTTTGGAATCGAGACGGATCGCCGTGCGGAACTCGGCAACGGCGTCGTCGAGCTTGTGCTGATTTCCCAGGGCATTGCCGAGGTCGATGTGCGGCTCGGCGTTCTTGGGATCGAGCGCGATCGCGGTGCGATATTCGGCGATCGCTTCGTCGAGCTTGTTCTGATCGCTCAGGGCATTGCCCAGGTCGATGTGCCGTATGGCGTCCTTGGGCTCGAGCTGGATCGCCTTGCTGAACTCGGCAACCGCCTCGTCGAGCTTGCCTTGATCGCTCAGGATTCTGCCCAAGTTGGTGTGCGCGGCGGCGTCCTTGGGATCGAGCCCGATCGCGGTACGGTACTCGGCGATCGCCTCATCGGGCTTGCCCTCGTCGTCCCGGGCATTGCCCGCGTCGACGTGGGCCTTTCCCCCGAGTTCCGGATTGAGTGCATCGCGCAAATAGACGGCCCCCTGAGCGAGAAGCGCATCGGGGTGATCGAGGTCGCCGCCTTCCTTATTCGCGAACACCTCGTCATGATCGAGTCTTAGTACCAGCCAAAGACGATTTTCCGTGATCGTGAACTCGCCGGATATGGTTTTGCGAACCTTCACGCCGAAAAAGTCTTGAATGGTCGTCGAAATCGCATCGAGCGTGGTTCCCAAGCCGGGTACGGTGATCGTTGCGAGATCGGATGCAACATTGACCTCGAGCGGCCGGCGCGGCGACACAAATGCGACCATGTGCGACCGCGGCGACGCCACTTTCTGGGTTTGCTGGCTGACCGCGGGCTTTTGGGCTTGGGCAATGGCCTTGTTCAGCTCGCTCAGAAGCCTGCGGGAGGCGACGTCCGAGCCGTAGCCTTCCTCCTCGACCAATTTCTTCGGTACGGAGATCGGGCTTATGTCGATCTTGTGCTGAAGCGTCGACCGCCCCAACAGGAGAAGAACGGCAACGATGACGATGAGCGTGCCCAGGCTCAAGGCGAAACTCAATGCATCTTGCCAGGTCGGATTACTCAGGATACGCATAGGAACCGCATGCGATTCTCGATACGGCGAGACGACGCGCCTTCATCTTGTGGATGTTATAGAAATTCTAAGTTCAACCAAAGACTAACATGCCCAGGTTGGATGTTACCATAGGCGGCGTCGCGTCCTCGGGCAATGAAGAATGCATGCCGTTCCGATAGGTGATCGCTGTCAACATGGGGTGACGACCTACTATAACGGCAAGTGTCCGGTCTGTGCCGCCGGGGTCGCGGACCAGCGGCGCCGTGCCGCCCGCGCGAACGCCGCTTGCGCGTGGGTCGACGTCAACGACGAGCCGGGAGCACTCGCGGCCCACGGCGCGACGCTCGACGACGTGCGCTTGCGGCTCCACGCCGTCGACGGCGAGGGCAGGCTCCGCGTGGGCCCCGACGCCTTCGCTGCGATCTGGGACGAGCTGCCGCATTGGCGCTGGCTCGCTCGGCTGGTCAGCCTCCCCGGTATCCGCACCGCCGTGCGCTGGCTCTACGACCGCCTCGCCTACCGACTCTACGCCTGGAACCGGCGCCACGGACGGTGGTGAGGCGGGAGGCGGCGATCCCGCGCCGCGTCCCCATGATCGCGGACCGGCGCGTTTCCCCGATCGCATATGGACAGCGCGCGCGCGCGGGTCCTAAGGTCATTGCCTCGTGAGGAGCGGGAGCAGGGGAGGATTTCGCCATGGCGGCGCGGCTCAAGGACAAGGTGGCGCTGGTGACGGGTGCGGGCTCGATCGGCCCCGGCTGGGGCAACGGCAAGGCGACGGCAGTGCTCTTCGCGCGCGAGGGAGCCAAGGTCTTGGCCGCCGATCTCAGGCTCGCGGCGGCGCTTGAGACCAAGCGCATCATCGAAGGCGAGGGTGGGGTTTGCGAGGCGGTCGCCTGCGACGTGAGCAAGGCGAAAGAGGTCGCGGCGATGGTCGAGGCCTGCATGACGGCGTTCGGCCGCGTCGACGTCCTCCACAACAACGTCGGCATCGTCGAGGTGGGCGGCCCGGTCGAGACCAGCGAGGAGAGCTGGGATCGCGTCAACGACGTGAACCTCAAGAGCATTTTCCTCACCTGCAAGCACGTGCTCCCGCACATGGAGCGGCAGGGCAAGGGGGCCATCGTCAATATCGCCTCGGTCTCGGGCATCCGCTGGACGGGGGTACCCTACGTCTCCTATTCGGCGACCAAGGCGGCGGTCATCCATCTGACGCGCGTGGTCGCCCTGCAATATGCGCGAGCCGGCATCCGCGCCAACTCGATCCTGCCCGGGCTCATGAATACGCCCATGGTCCATGCCTCGCTCGTCGGCGCCTACGGCGCCAATGCCGACGAGATGGTGGCCAAGCGCGATGCGCAATGCCCGATGGGCCGCATGGGCGATGCCTGGGACGTGGCCTATGCCGCCCTCTTCCTCGCCTCCGACGAAGCCAAATACGTCACCGGCACCGAGCTCATCGTCGACGGCGGGCTGACCGTGACCTGCGTCTGAGCGTCGGGCGCCGGCAGGTATGAAGGCAAGGAGTGCCCCATGAGCGACATCTTTCCGCAGACCCCCGGTTTGTCGCGCTGGCGCGAGGCGCGCCTGCAGGCGATATTCCGCAAGGAGGAGCTTGCCAGCTTGCGCTTCCTGGCCTGGCTCCGGACCGGAACGCTCGCCCTCGTGGCACTGTGGCTGCTCTCCCTCGTCAGTGCCTATCGCGTCGAGCACCTGGTCAGCTGCGCTTTGTTCGCCGGCCTCGGTTGGGTCTACTACGCCCTCAGCCGGCGCGGCCGTGGCCGGCCCTGGTACAGCGTCCTCTTTCCGGTCATCGATGCGCTCATCGTGCTCGACAACCTCCTGCCGATCATGCCTTGGAATGCGCCGTCGGTACCCTTGCCCATTCTGCTGCGCTTCGGCAGCTTCAGCTTCCTCTTCGTGCCCTTGGCACTCATGGCCTTCCTCTACTCGCCCTGGCGCACGCTGTGGAGTGCCGTTGCCGCCGCGCTCGCTTGGTCGGCCGCTGTCCTCTATATCCTCAGCGAGCCGGGCGCGTTCGGCCAGACGAGCCTGATGCTCCAGATGACCGAGGACCCGCGGCGCTTTCTCGCCACGATCCTCAACCCCAACTTCGTCAGTCTCACGACCGTCGAAAGCGACATCTTCATGCTGCTGCTGGTGGGCTCGTTGCTGTCGGTCGTCGTCTGGCGCACGCGCGGGCTCGTGCGCCGGCAGATCGTCGTCGAGCGCAACCGCGCCCAGCTCGCGCGCTATTTCTCGCCCAACCTGATCGACGAGCTGCAGGAGGTCAAGGAGCCCCTCGGCCCGGGTCGCACGCAACGGGTCGCCGTGCTCTTCGCCGACATCGTCGAGTTCACGCGCATGTCCGAGCGTCTGCCGCCCGAGCAGGTGATGGAGCTCCTGCGCAGCTTCGACCGCCGCATGGCGCGCGTCGTCTTCGCGCACCGCGGCACGCTCGACAAATACATCGGCGACGCGGTGATGGCGACCTTCGGCACGCCGCGCGCAGGTCCCGAGGACGCGCTCAACGCGCTGCGCACGGCCCGCGCGATGATCGACGAGCTCGCGCGCTGGAACGCCAAGCGCGTCGCGCGCGGTGCCGTCCCGATCCGCATCGGCATCGGCGTCCACTACGGCATCGCCGTGCTCGGCGACATCGGCGACGAGCGGCGCCTGGAGTTCGCCGTGATCGGCGACGCCGTCAATGTGGCGAGCCGCATCGAGCGCCTCACCCGCGCCCTTGGCTGCGACATCCTCGCAAGCCAGGACCTGGTCGATGCGGCGCGCGCCGAAGCCGCGGATGCGGCGGAAGCGGCCCTTGCCGGCTTCGGCGTCGACCGCCCGCGCAAGCTGCGCGGCCGGCGCGAGCCGGTGATTTTATGGGCCTATGGCAAGCATCCGGCGACGGAGACCGCGACGGGAGCCCCATGAGGCCGCGACCGGTACCGCTTCGCCCTCGCGCCCGTGCGTGCGTTTGAGGAGCAGGCTTAGGCCGTGTCCGGGGGCGAGAGGAGGCGTCCCAGGCGTACGGCCGTGAGGCCGCGCTTGAGCGTGCGCGCCGGCATGATCGGCACGCACTCGTCGTATGGGGTCAACACCTCGCTGGCGCCGTCGCGGGCGATAAGGGTTCCCGCCTTGGCGATCACCTCGAGACTGCGGCACGGCTGAGCGAAGGCGAACGCGTCGGTCGCGATGGTGACGACGTGCGTCACCTCGATGAAGCGCTGGGCGGGCAGGGGGTGCCGGGAGAGCTGCCGGGCGGCGGTGGCGGGGTCGAGCATGTCGAGGGCCGCGAGGAAACGCAGGGCCACCTCGAACGCGACCGCGGCACTCTCGGGGGCGAAATGCTGCCCGCATTCGACGAGGAGTGCCGTCTTTTCCGCCGCGGCCTCGCCGAAGCCGTCGTAGTCGCGCAGCCGCACGCCGCCGGCATGGCCCGGGTCGGCCACCACGGTCGCAGGATAGCCCACGCGGCGCGCGAGCCGCAGGCCCTTGGCGTTCGTGCCCGCGAGGACCAGGGGCGTGCGGCCGTCCATCATCGAGTGGAGGTCGAGAAGATAATCGGCCGCATCCGCGAGCGGGCGCAGCAGGCGCGCACGGGCGAGCTCGACGCTCGAGCCCACCCCGTCGAGCCGCTCGCTGGACCATAGCCGGTTCATGTCCTCGTCGAGGTAGCGACCCTGGTCCGGGTGGAGCGGGTCGATGCGCGCGTAGGCCGCGACATTGGCGAAGGCAAGCGTCAAGGTGCCGCGCGCGAGCAGCGGTGCTGAATCGATCAGGCGGTCGAGGGCGATCGCACCGCAGGCTTCGTTGCCGTGCATGAGGGCGGTGATGAGCACCTGGGGACCGGGACGCGCTCCCTCCCGGCGATGGACGAACTCGATGCCGGTATTCCCGCTCCGCCAGCGCCCGATGTCCGGCGGGACGAGCGTCGCCGCGCCGCTCATGTCCGAGGGGCGGCGGGCATGGCGCGCTCAGCCGCGTGCGGCATGCTCGCCGAGGCGCTCCATGAGCGCCTCGCAGCGCGCGATCTGCTCGAGGGTTACCCACTCGTCGGGCTTGTGGGCCTGCTCGATCGAGCCGGGGCCGCAGACGACGGTCGGGATTTGCGCGGCCGAGAAGAGGCCGCCCTCGGTGCCGAAGGAGACCTTGCCGGTGCTGTTGCCGCCGGTGAGCTGCTTGACCAGGCGCGTCACGGCGGCCTCCTCGTCGGTGTCGAGGCCGGGCGAATCCGAGAGCGTCTCCCAGCGGATGCCCGTCTGGCCGCTCACCGCTCGCATGCCGGGCAAGAGCTCGCGCTCGGCAAAGCTCTTGATTTCCTCGAGCAGCACCCGGGGATCCTCGGAGGGCAGGCAGCGGAACTCGAAGTCGAAGACGCAGTCCCGCGGCACGATGTTGAGCTGGGTGCCGCCGCGCACCACGCCCGTGTGCACGGTGGTGTGGGGCGGGTCGTAGCCGTCCTCGAAGGGCCCCTTTTCCTCGATGCGCCGCCGCATGCGCCTGAGGCAGGCGATGATCTCCGCGGCGATCTCGACGGCATTGACACCGCGGTGGGTGAGGGCCGAGTGCGATTCGAGCCCCCGCACCGAGCAGCGGCAGCCGAGCTTGCCCTTGTGCCCGCGCACCACCTGCATGAGCGTGGGCTCGCCCACGATGCAGAGCGCGGGGCGGACCGGCATGGCGTCGAACTGCGCGATGAGCCGGCGCACGCCGATGCAGCCCACCTCCTCGTCGTAGGAGAAGGCGAGGTGAATCGGTGTGGTGAGCTTGCGCTTGAGGAAGGCCGGCACGAAGGCGAGCACGATCGCGATGAACGACTTCATGTCGCTCGTGCCGCGGCCGTAGAGCCTGCCGTCGCGCTCGACGAGGGCGAAGGGATCGCTCTGCCAGTCCTGGCCGTCGATCGGCACCACGTCGGTATGGCCCGAGAGCATGATGCCGGGCCGGTCCTTGGGGCCGAGGGTGGCGTAGAGGTTGGCTTTCTTCCCGCTCTCGTCGGGCACGAGGAGCGCTTCGACGCCGTGGCTAGCGAGATAGTCGCGCACGCACGCGATGAGGGCGAGGTTCGAATCCCGGCTGACCGTGGGGAAGGCGATGAGCCGCTCGATCCATTCGCGGCTGCGGAGACGGGGCGTGCTCATGAGCGCCTGCGGGCTAGGGTCCGAACTGTTCGTTGAGAATCCGTTCCTCGAGGTTGTGCTCGGGGTCGAAGAGAAGAGTCAAGCTTACTCTGCGGTCCTCGACGACCTCGACCTCGACCACGTCGCGCGCCTCGGTGTAATCGGCGACGGCGCTGACCGGACGTTTCTCGGCCTCGAGAATGCGGAACCTCACCTTGGCGGAGTGGGGGAGAAGCGCTCCCCGCCAGCGCCGCGGACGGAACGGGCAGATCGCCGTCAGCGCCAGCACGCCGGAGCCGAGCGGGATGATCGGGCCGTGCGCGGAGAGGTTATAGGCGGTGCTGCCGGCGGGGGTGGCAACCAGGATCCCGTCGCAGATGAGCTCGTCCAAGCGGGTGACGCCGTCGATCTCGATGCGGATCTTGGCACTCTGCCGGGTCTCGCGCAGAAGCGAGACCTCGTTGATCGCGAGCGCCTGGATGCGGTTGCCCGAGAGCGTCAGCACCTTCATGCGCAGCGGATGGAGCTTGTAGCCCTGGGCGGTCGCCACCCGCTGGCGCAGATGCTCCTCGTCGTACTTGTTCATCAGGAAGCCGATCGAGCCGCGCTGCATGCCGTAGAGCGGCTTCTTCAAACCCATGTAGCGGTGCAGCGATTCGAGCATGAAGCCGTCGCCGCCGAGGGCCACGATGGCGCTTGCCTTCTCGATCGGCACATTGCCGTAGCGCGCCGTCAGGCGCTTCAAGGCCTCCTGGGCCTTCGCCGCATCGGAGGCGAGGAAAGCGAGCTTCGACGTGGCGGCCATGGAGTCTCCCCGGGGGACGAGGGGGCGAGTATAACGAGCCTCGGCTGCGCGCCATAGAGGCCTTGCCAAGGCCGCGGGCCCGGCCCATCGTGACCGGGCGTCGAGGGCTGCGGGGGACGGCATGGCATTGCGACTGTTGCGGCTGCTGGCGGGAGCGCTCTTGGTGCTGGCTGCCAGCGGGATTCATGGCGAGGTGCTTGCGCAAGGCACGCCGCCCGCGGCCTCGACCGGTCCAACCGCCGAGACCGCACCGTCCACGGACCGCGATGCCGGCTATTACTACCCCCCGCCGCAGACCCGCGAGGACTACCGCTCGATCGCGACCACGCTCGCGGATTCGACGCGCGAGCGCCGCATCGGCTTCGTCACCGGCATGACCCAGGAGATGCTGAACAACCACTTCGCACCCCAGTTCATCATGTTCGCCAAGGGCGACGAGGCGAACAAGCTGATCATCGTCTCGGTGCAGGACGGCGCCTACGACACGCTCTATCGCGCGCGCGCACTCTTCGCCATGCTGAGCGCCATCGCGCGGCTCACGCCCTACTTCAAGGAGAACGCGGTCAGTGCCGTCTTCAACTTCTTCGATCTCTGCAAGCTGCTCGGCTTCACCCAAGTGACCTGGTCCGACGGCAAAACGCTCGCCCACCAGGTCAAGATCGAGTAGGGCGCGCGAGCGCCCCGGGGCCGCCGTCAGCAGCCGTTGACGTCAGCAGAAATTTCGACAATACTGGAAATATGGAAAAGACAGATGCCCTGACGGCCCTCTCCGGCCTGTCGCACGAGACGCGGCTCGACATCTTCCGGCTCCTGGTCGAGGCGGGACCGGCCGGGATTTCCGCCGGCCAGATCGGCGAACGGCTCAATCTCGCGCCGGCGACGCTCTCCTTCCATCTCAGTCATCTCAAGCATGCCGGCCTCGTCGATGCCGAGCGGGACGGGCGCTCGCTGGTCTATTCCGCAGACTTCGAGCGCATGCGAACACTCATCGCCTATCTGACGGAGAACTGCTGCGAGGGTCATCCGGCAGCATGCGGACTTCCCGACTGCGCGCCGGCAACCGTTGCCGCCAGACCCAAAGCCAGGGGAATACAAGGCCATGCAGCGCCTGCACGCGCGCGACGTCGTTGATCCGGTCAAGTCGGCCGGCGGCACTCGAGCCTAGGACTGCCCAATGCCCGAGAAGAGCTACAACGTGCTGTTCCTGTGCACGGGAAACTCGGCAAGGAGCATCCTCGCGGAATCGCTTCTCCGGCACTGGGGCAAGGGCCGCTTCAACGCGTTCAGTGCCGGCAGCTTCCCGAAGCCCGCACCGCACCCTTACGCGCTCGAGCTCCTGAAAAAGCTGGGCCTGCCGACCGAAGGGCTTCGCAGCAAGAGCTGGGACGAGTTCGCCAGGCCGGGTGCTGCGGAGATGGATCTCGTCTTCACGGTGTGCGACCAGACGGCGAACGAGCCCTGCCCCGTCTGGCCCGGCCAGCCGGTGACCGCCCACTGGGGCCTCGCCGATCCGGCGGCGGTCGAGGGGAGCGAGCTGCAGAAGCGCGAGGCCTTCCGGCGCGCGCTGCGCGAGCTCGAGTTCCGCATCAAGATCTTCGTGAATCTGCGCATGGAGGCGCTCGACCGGCTGGCGCTCAAGAAGAAGGTCGACGAGATTGGCCGTGTCAGCGTTACCAGCCCGGTCGAAAAGGGCGCCTGATCCGGCAAGCGAGCCGCGAGCGGACTCGCTCGCGCGGCGGGTCGCTGCCGAGGCGCTCGGCACGGCTTTTCTGCTCGCCGCCGTCGTCGGCTCCGGCATCATGGGTGAGCGTCTCGCGGCCGGGAACGCCGCGGTGGCGCTTCTCGCCAACACGCTGGCCACCGCCGCAGCCCTGACCGTTCTCATCCTCATGTTCGGCCCGCTCTCGGGGGCACACTTCAATCCGGCGGTCACGCTGGTCATGGCCGTCCGGCGCGAGGTGCGCTGGGGCGCGGTACCGGCATACCTGGCAGCACAGGTCGCCGGCGCCGTCGCCGGTGTGGCCGCGGCCCATCTCATGTTCGAGGCTCCGCTCTTCGCGTTCTCGACGCATGCGCGTTCCGGACCGGCGCAGATGTTCAGCGAGTTCGTGGCGACGTTCGGCCTCATCGCCGTGATCCTGGCCTGTCTGCGCCACAAGGCCGAGGCGATTCCCTATGCCGTCGGCTGCTATATCGGGGCTGCTTATTGGTTCACGGCCTCCACCTCCTTCGCCAATCCGGCGGTGACGATCGCACGCTCGTTGACCAATACCTTTTCCGGCATCCGCCCGCAGGACGCGCCTGGATTCATCCTGGCCCAGCTCCTCGGCGCTGCCGCGGCCGCGGTGTTTTTCGCCTGGTTGCTGCCCTCGCGCTCGGGGCAGGTCGACCACCGCTGAAGCGTTGCCGCGGCACTCGCCGCCGCCGGGGTGCCGAAGGCTTCCGAGCCATGTTGACTTATTCGGTAATTCTATTAATATAGAATTATGGACACAAGGCCGCGCATGGGCGCTCAGCAATCGGCAGAGCAAATCAGCCGCTTCGCGGACATGTTCTCCGCGATGGGGACAGATGCGCGGCTGCGCATCATGCGACTGCTGCTTTCGGCGCACCCCGATGGGATGGTGGTGAGCGAGATCGGGGCCGAGCTGGACATCCCGGCCTCCACGCTGTCGCACCACCTGGAGAAGCTCAAGCACGAAGAGCTGGTGAGGGTCCGACGGGAGGGGACATATTTGCGCTATTCGGCGAATGCGGACGCGTTGCGCGAGTTGCTGGCGTTTCTCTACGCCGAATGCTGCACGCGGAACAAAGCCGTTCAGCCCGAGAGAATCGTCCGCTTTGGCAAGGAGCGAGGACCATGAGCGAGATCAATGTGAAAGAGGCGGTCAGGTCGAAATACAGCCAGGCCGCGTTGCGCGTAGGCTCGCAGGCAGGATCGTGCTGCGGCACATCGGCGGCCCGCGACCGCAGCTTCCCGATCACGTCCAATCTCTACAATGACGCACAAACCGCCGCGTTGCCCGAGACCGCCGTGCTGGCGTCCCTCGGCTGCGGCAACCCGACCGCATTGGCGCAGCTGGCACCCGGAGAGATCGTCCTCGACCTCGGCTCGGGTGGCGGCATCGACGTGCTGCTCTCCGCGCGCCGGGTCGGACCGAGCGGGAAGGCCTACGGTCTCGATATGACCGATGAGATGCTCGCACTCGCCCGCGAGAATCAGCAGAAGGCCGGCATCGAAAATGCGGAATTCCTCAAAGGCGAGATCGAGCATATTCCGTTGCCCGACGATTCGGTCGATGTCGTCATCTCGAACTGCGTCATCAACCTCTCGGGCGACAAGGACCGGGTGATCCGCGAAGCGTTTCGAGTGCTCAAGCCGGGCGGCCGCTTCGCCGTCTCCGACGTGGTCACGCGCGGCGAGGTGCCGGCGGAGATCAGGCATGACCTTCTGCTCTGGGTCGGCTGCATCGCCGGCGCGCTGACGGACGCGGAATATTCCGAAAAGCTTGCGCGGGCGGGCTTCGAGGCCATCGGCATCGAGCCGACGCGCGTCTACAACGTCGAAGACGCGCGGGAATTTTTGACCGGCAAGGGGATTGACGTGGACGCGCTCGCCCCGCAGGTCGACGGCAAATTCATGAGCGCCTTCGTCCGCGCGATGAAACCTCTCGGCCAGTCGAAGGAACGAAGCGGTCCGCAGTGCTGCAGCTGACTCCGGCAGAGGCGAGGGCTCCCTCAGCCGCCGGTGACGCTCTTGCCGCGCGGCGACGATAGGCGCAACGCGCAAGAGAGGACGAGGTTGACGAGCGCCAAGGAGACGAGGATCAGGAGTGCCGGCCTCGGGCTTGGACCCCCGAGGACCAGGGCGATGGCCGCGGGTGCGAATGCCTGGGCGATGAGGTTCGACATGGCAAAGCGTCCGAGCAAGGTGGCGTAGCCGACGGGCCCGAAGAGGTGGAGGGGGAGGGTCCCCCGCACGATCGTGGCAACGCCGTTGCCGGCGCCGTAGCAGACGACGGCGGCGACGATGATCGCGGCATTGCCGAAGAGGAGCAACGCCACGCCGATGAGAACGGCGGCGCTTGTCGCGACGGCGGTCCACACCGGATGGAAATAGCGCCCCAAGGCGATCTGGAGCAGCCGACCGCCGACCTGGGAGGGGCCGACCATGGCGCCGTATCCGACCGCGGCCGCGAGGCCCAGCCCCAAGCCCTGCAGCATCGTCAGGAGATGCACGGA
>Ga0335078_10011571_pt1 | contig 13093 bp, 11 predicted proteins | sample Lox_Sample_32_FD_206711 | JGI IMG/M metagenome (GOLD analysis project Ga0335078, IMG submission 206711) | Soil microbial communities from Loxahatchee National Wildlife Refuge, Florida, United States - Lox_Sample_3.2 | ecosystem: Environmental > Terrestrial > Soil > Wetlands | place: USA... | reverse complement strand
GGATTTGCGCGAGCACCTCCGGTTTCAAAAAGCTCAACCGCCGGAGGTCGACCCTGTAGCCAGTGGCTGATATGACGTGATCGGTCGTCAGGATCCGTTCGCTCCCAGAGCTGTCCTCAAGCTGGAGGGTTATTCGCCCGCTTTGAACGCTCACCCGTTTGATGGAATGCCCAAGATGAAAGGGGACTTTTCCGACAACTTCATCTTTCACAAACCAGCCCGGCGCGGGACCTAGGAATCGTCGGACGGCCTCAAACCGGATGCCCTCTGGCAGCGCGCGAAACGCACCCGGCGCGTTCGCGCAGAAAAACAACTTCCAACCGGGGCCGATCCCTGTCCTCGGCCAGCGAATCCGCCTAAACAGGGATGGAGGATTCGGGTCTGGCGGATCATGGAAGCGCACCACGGGCTTTCGGGCGATCAAATGTACGGACGCCCCTGCCTGGTGCAGCAATGCCGCCAAATCCAGCGCTGACGCCCCCGCCCCGATTACCGCTACTTCACGACCGCGCCAACCATCGAGATCGCGGTGGCGGCAGCTGTGAGTCACAAACTCGTCCGAAAACCCGGAAAGAACCGGTGGTAGATAGTCAAAGTAGCTCAATCCCACCGCCACAACAATCCTTCGGGCTGTGACAGTTTCTCCACCTTCGAGGTTGATCTGAAAACCATCGAAGGATCGATTTACCTCCAAGACCCTCTTGTCCTCCAACTGAGGTACCAGCCTTCGCTGGAATTCCAGTCCGTATGACGAAAAGGTTTCAATAGAAACCGGAAGCCCCACGTCAGCGTATGCAATCCCTCTCTCAGCGCAGTACTTCCGGAGCGTAAATGCCGACTCCGGGTCGTACAGCGAGGAGGCGAACCCTTCCGATTTCAGACGCATCCCCTTAGGCATGTTTGCCAGCCATGTACGCATGGGACTCCCGAAGATTCGAAAGTCCACGTCGTGCGCCCTAAGGTGTGACGCGATTGAAAGGCCATATGGCCCAGCTCCGATGACAGCGATATCGATCATAAAAGTTTTAGCCAAGTCGCTTGTTCTCTGCCAGCTCAGTTTGAACCCCGGTGAAATTCATGATAGTTGAAGTCGAGTTTTCTGCTAACGACGGGAGCAAGCCTCCGAAATCGAGATCTCCTTTGCAAGACGTCCGAGCCGGTTCTTTCGCTCAAGAAGGCCTTGCAGGGGATCCAGTCCGGCGGCACGGAGCACCGCCTCCCATCGATACGCCCAGTCATGCCGCAACAGCGCCTGTACAACATTGTTCCGTCGCATCGTTTCCTCCCAACAAGGCTGTGACTCTACTTCATCCATAATCTTTCCGACATCGCCCGAACCATAAGGCAAGTCCAGTACCGCATCCGGCCAGTCGAACATCTTGGCAAACTCCTCGTTCTTCGGACGCTCCCCGATCATGATTGCCCCGGCCGCAGCGCCTTCAAAATACCGATTGCCCATCTCGTTCTGGTCGCCCCTCACAGCATGTAGGTCAATGAGCGCAGGGTTTACAATGAAGTATCGGCTTCTCTTTGCAGTGTTCGCAAACAGAAGCCTGTGCTCCTTTGCATTAATAGCGTGACTCCCCGACACACTATCATGGATATAGAAGCGTCCCGTCTCGTTTGCTAACCTGAGAAGGGCCAGATGAGTTGCCTCTGAACGGCGGCCAATACTGTAAACATCCACTACCCGCCTCGAAAGGGACGGGTACGGGCTGAACAAGAGCGCATCGATTCCCGGCGCCAGAAATCGACACCTGTGGCCGATCGCATCATTGACTGCCTTAGCGGTTTCGCTGTAGTAAAACATGACGCAATCGAACTTGGCTAATATTTCCAGGTAAAACCTATAGGCCCTCAGCTGCTTCACCCACATCTCATCGATAAGACAAATCGACCGCCTCGCCACCTTCTGCCAATCCAGAGCATTCACCGCCAAAAGGTCAACGGGAGAGCCGCAAATCGTGAAAAACAGATCATAAATCCCGGAAACGTCTATCTTATTCACTCCCGGATTCAAAATAAGCGGTGAGTGCCATGCCAAGCGCTTCGCGAGCGCGTGACGTCGTTCATACCACCTTCCACGTTCAGGTGCTATCAAATCCGCGGAGTCCATCCGGCAGATGAGGTCCTCGAACTCATAGTGCGGACACCGAAACAGAACGTCCTTTACGAGATTCCTGTGCGAAAACAGCAGAACTCGCGGTTGCCTCGGCATTAAGTCTTCAGTCATCGCGTTCCTATCAGACGGCCCATACCCTCGCATCTGTTCGTTGTTGGGTTCATAGACTGGTTTTATCACGCGATCGTAGAGTTCTGGTACTCCTCAATTTCCTCGGGCGGTGGCTCGCAGTTGAAGATGAGGCGGTACTGCTCCTCTAGGGTATTACGATACTCCTCGACGCGCTGTTTGATGAGTGGGCGGAGCTCTGCTCGTTCTCTCTGCAACCGCAAAACATCCTCCTGCAGCTTGTGTACATCCAAGAAGTCGATGTCATTACAATACGATGTCAGGCCGAAGCCATCCATCAGCGAATTGAACTTCTTGTGGTATGACAAGGATATCGCAGGCTTATTGGACATCAAGCCCAATAGGACGTTGTGGAAACGCGCAGAGACTACAATATCCGCTCGCCCAATTTCGGAGAGCATGTCATCGAGGGACCGGATCGATTCGTTCATGATGCCCCAATTGTCGTTTCTCAATCCGCTGCTCTCCAGCAAACGAATCAGATCTTCTTTGACCTTGTTGTCGTAGAGCGTGTCACCGATAATAAGCCGGACTGCGTAGTTGTTCTGCACAAGCCAGGCCACAAAGGACGCCAATTTGTCGATGAAGGTACGGTATTTAGCGTCGCCCGCTCGATGTGGCAGGCCAAGTTTACCGCAGTAATCTTTAACGCCAACGGCCACGACGGTTTTCGAGTGATCGTTCTTTGGGCCGCACTCTCGGAAGAGAGCTCGCGGCAGACTGAACGCCAAATCGGGAAAGAGCCGATCGCGGCTGGTCTTGAGTCCGATACCTTCTATGAAACGCTTGGAATAGAGATCGCGATAGGACCTGTAGTCCGCAAGCGAAAGAGCTGCCCTGACCAACCACTTTGTCACAGGGTGGTACATGGGCCCCGCTCCCACGCTTACGAATAGAAGCTTACAGCCGCAGAGTTTGGCGATGACCGACCACTTCAGGAGACGATACGGGATACCCCGAGGGCTTGAGCTGTAATCCGTTAACAAACCCGTTCCGGGGACGATCAGCATGTCGCACCCCTTCAGAGTCCTGAGGCCCTTGATCCAGTTCCACAGCTCCTTCGGCGCCCGGTTCAGCAGCGCCCTCAGGAGTCTGATTGCCGGCCCCGGTTGTTTCCGTGCTTCTGAGGGGTAACCGTTCGCATAGTGGTTGGAACTGGGAAACGCTTTTATGTTGTACCTGCGGGCGGTGTCATCCGGGCCGGAGCACACGCAACGAAGCTCAGCATCGGGCAAGTACCTCCGCGTGTTGAAGATGATCGCCTGAAGAGTAGCCTCATTTCCCCAGTTTTGCTGGCCAAACAGCCCGTAAAAAGCGATCACTTTCCGTTTGGCTGTGTGCCGCTTCGCTGTCTTGGTGTCGCTTGCCTGGCCCGCAATGTCGCACGGGTCCATCGCAACCGCAGGCATGCGATCAGTGTGAGTGTTCATTCTCGAGGTCGCTAACCCCGTGCCTGTCAGCGAAGCTCCTCCTGAGTCCCCTCAGCTTTGTCACCGTATTGTTCGACCGCCATACGCAGCTTCGGTGCACTGTCGAACTTCGAGTAACATCTTTCGTAGGCCGCTAAAAGGTTCGGCACGGAATGCTCCCACGCTAGGCTGCCCAAGACCCGCTCGCGGCCGATGCGACCCATTCTGGCGCGTTCGGCAGGGTTTTCAAGCAGCCACAAAATCTTGGCAGCAAAGTCCGGTACTTGGTTTTGATTGTCGGCGTAAAGCGAGGCATCCTGTGCGCTGAATCTACCTTCCTTCAGGTCAAACTGGACGATCGGCTTGCCAAGAGCCATGTATTCCATAATCTTAATCATCGTCGAAATGTCGTTCATGTCGCATGGCTTGTCAGGATTGACGCAGACATCAGCAGTCGAGAGGATTTCGAGCAACTCAGCATCGGAGACTCGCCCTGTAAAAGTAACCATGTCGTCGAGCTGTCTGGTGGCGACCATATCCCGCAGACCCGCCAGCCCCGGCCCTCCGCCAACGCACGTAAAATGAATGTCGTTTCTTCCGAGGTCCCGTATGTAACCCGCAACATCCACCAGGATATCCAACCCCTCTTGGATGCTCATCGTGCCAACATAGCCGATTAGGTAGCGTTTACCGTGTTTGCAGGCCGCGTTTGGCGGGACGGGCTTAAATGTGTCACACTCGGGGCCATTACGGACTACGAAAACATCCTCTGGGTTCAATCCACCCCGCGTTATTGCGAGACTCCGGTAGGTTGCATTTGTCGCAATCACGACATCAGAGAAACGATAAGTAAGCCTTTCAAGCCAAATCTGAGCGTGATAAACAACACCCTTCTTATTGTACTTGGATAAGTACAGCTCTGGATTCGCGTCATGATGGTCGAAGATATACTTCACGCCAAAGATCTTAAACGTGAGCGCGACCAGGAAGATGTTATCTGGAGGATTACAACCTTGAATGACCTGAAAACCGCGGCGAAAATAGATCCACAACGAATATAGAAACTCCCAGAACAGTGCAGAGGTGTATTCCGTAATATAGCCGGCAGCGCTATTTCCTTCTTTAGGCATCGGATGCCGATAGATGTGGATTCCGTCGAGGAATTCGTATCCCTTTCGGTAGCCCTTGCCGCGGGGACATAGGACAGTTGGTTCATAACCGCGGTTGCGCAGCGATGTCGCTTCTTTCCAGACCCTCGAGTCGAAGGGGACTGGCAGGTTTTCGACGATGATCAGAATTCTTCTTTTCAGAGACGCTCCTTCCCAGCTAAGGCAGGTTGACCAGACCGATTTAGGGCATTCCGGCCGAGCTACTGCCAGCAGATGCCGTCGTACCTACCGTGTCCCGGCGGATTATTGACGATACGTACGAAGTCGACCAGAACCTGATCCTCCCGCACACGAGCCGGTACGTGTTCGAACTCTGGGTTGTTGTTGCCAATCACGATGGTCTGGGCGTGATGCAAAACAGAGTCGATATCTTCTGCGATGAGGCACGAAATATGAGGGATGTGATTTAGAAGGAAATCTCTGTTAGCGCCCGTCAGCAGCGCAAGGCGCACGTTCGCATCATATAGACGCAGGTCGTATCCTTTCCCGATCAGGCGCTCGATCACCTCCACGATCGGGCTCTCGCGCAAGTCGTCCGTGCCCGCCTTGAAGCTGAAACCGAGGATGCCAATCCGTTTGTGCCCTTTGCTCATAATGAGGTCCAGGCCTCGGCGGACCTGAGCGTCGTTGCTCGGCAGGATTGCGTTTAGAATCGGCGTTTCCAGATCATGCCGTTTGGCGTGATATGCCAAAGCGCGTAGATCCTTGGGCAAGCAGGAGCCGCCGAAAGCGAACCCCGGTTTGAGATAGGCGCAGGAGAGGTTCAACTTGCGATCCTGGCAGAAGATGTCCATCACTCTGTGCGCGTCGACTCCGCACGCCTTGCTGATGTTGCCGATCTCGTTCGCGAATCCGATTTTCAGGGCGTGCCAGGTGTTGTCGAGGTACTTGACCATCTCGGAGATTTCCAGTTCGGTTCTGATCATCGGCGCCTCTTGCAGTTGATAGAGTGAGGCGACGGCATCTCCGCTGCAAGCGTCGAGCTCTCCAATCACGGTTTTGGGAGGCGCGGCGAAGTCACTCACGGCCGATCCTTCGCGCAGGAATTCCGGATTGTGGCAGACTCCGAAGTCCGCGCCGGCCTTTTTGCCGGACGCATCTTCCAACGTAGGAATCACGATGCCCCGCACCGTTCCGGGCAAGACCGTGCTGCGAATCGCTACGACATGGCGCTCCTGTTTCGATCTCAGACCCAGGCCTATCTGCTCGCAAACGCGGCGAATGTATCTCAGGTCGAGATTGCCGTTCGGCTGGCTCGGCGTTCCGACGCAGACCAGGGACAGGTCCGTTTCGCAGATCGCTTGCGCCGCATCGCTGGTCGCGCGAAGACGACCTTCCTCTACGTTGCGGGCCACGATCGCGCTAAGTCCGGCCTCGACGATGGGCGACTTGCCCTTGTTGATCAAATCCACCTTTAGCCCGACCGGATCGACGCCAGTCACCTGGTGGCCGTCGTTGGCGAGGCAGGCTGCCGAGACGGCTCCGACATAGCCTAATCCAAAGACACTGAGCTTCACGTTTCGTCCTTTCACGCTTCTGGGCGGTGCAATGAACCGGCGATGAACAGGGGCAACCGCGCACGCCGCAAGTCGGCGGTCCGGAGTCTGGCAGCCGGCCCTGAAGGCAGCAACGCTCTATGACGGTAACCTTTTTTGAAGGGCGCGGGCCGCGGCCAACAGCGAAGGCCGGCGACTCAGGTGATTGTCTCGGAACTCTGAGAGTCTTCGACGCACGACAGCCTTGACGATCCGCCGCGCCCCAAGACCCTTCAGTCTTCCGTATCCGTTTCGAACGAGAATCGAAACTGCCGTCGAAGCTCCGGGCGGCAGGTCAAGGGTTGCCACGGTAGCGGAAGTGGAGCTTTCGAAAGCCCTGCAGGAGACGCCGTTCGTAGCGGCGACGGGCAGATCCTCAACCCCGCTGTGAGGCCATTCGATTCGCAGGGGCAAAACGGAGTCCGACTCATTCGAGACTCGCACGGTTTGCGAGTAGGCACGGGCACTATATGCGCCATTGCCGAGGCATCGCCAGAGAAGGGCCTCGCTTGCGGCGGCGCCGGGGCTGACCCAACGCACATTCGGCGCCGCGTCGTTGATCCTTGAAACGGCCGCAAGAAGCTCGTCCGCGTGTTGAAAGCCGTCGTGGTGCTCGACGATGAAAACCGGCCGGCCAAAGAAGAGCTGGAAAGCGATCTCAAAGGGGCGGAGACGCGCGCTGCCGGAGCGCAGGAATAGCGGCAGCCCAGCGTAGCGGAGAATTGCGGGCTGTGCCAATTCGTCAAGAGTCGGAATAGCGGGCATTTCGACCGGGTGCGCAACCGTGTTGACGGCCGCGTCGAAATGACGCGCTTTGAGCACGGCCATGGCCGCGGCGGAGAACTTTCCCTGCGGGAACACCATTACCCGGTCGCACTCAAGGCCGGTCAGTCTGCGGTGAAGGCTCATGCGCCGTTCCGCGATTCCCAACATCGTGTTCAGGAGAGTGGCGTCCGTGGAAGCGAACTCCCCACCGGTGTGATCATTTCCGTGAAAACAGAGAGAGAAGCAGCGTGGATGTTCCCTGAGAAGGCGCGCCACGGTCGCGGAACTGCGCCGGTAGTTGTGCGGGATAAACGCCACAGCCGTGTGGAACGAGCGCTCCTTCATAAGATCGAGCAAGGCCGCGAAATTGAGGAACCCGTACTGCCGACGCAGCAGCGGGTCATCCACAATAACCGATGCGTATTGTTTGCGGGGGCGCCAGCAGTTTTCGCCGAAGATGTACCTTAGAACCATCGCGGGGACCACAAAGGACGAAAAGTAGTCCGGCAGATGTCTGTCACCGACCTCGCTGCGTAATTCGGCGATGTCCTGGCCACCGAGGAAAAGAACCTCCGCCATCTGCCATTTGAGCCGCGTTACAAGGGGAAGACCGCCCAGCAGAATGGGGTTGCAGGCGGTCGATGTATCCTCAAGCGAAAACACGCGATCACAGCCCACACTTGTGCGTTCGAAAGAGAGCCCGGCGAACTCCCCACAAATATCCCGCGCGGCTACGGAAACACCGCATGACAAGGGCTGCCCGTTGCATTCTTCGATGGAGCGGATACGGCCGCCGGAAAGGGCATTCACGAGAGCGATGTCGAAGGGTCTCGGCCGGGCGGCATGCACCAGGAGGTGCGAGAAGCGGGTGACCAGAAAGGGTGCGAACTCTTTTGGAACCTGTTTCCCGCCCATCCACCTGGCCATTACGCGTGGGTTGACAACAAAGCATGAGTCGCCGCCGGAAGCCGCTTTTTCTAGAGGCTCGACGCAGAAACCGGTTGCGTCCGGCAGCGGAATTCCCTCCCAGGCGATTCCCAAAAAGGCAGCCAGGTCGAGCAGTCGCGAGTCTGCCTCGTCCGGAGCACCGATATACGGTATCAGCAGCTTCATACACTGCTCTCCGTCGCCGCCTTGGCGAGCGTTTCGCCGCCCGGCTTAGCCAGGGGCCTCGATGGAACTGGCCGCAGAAGTCTGGAGAACTCCCGGAGCGTTACTTGCGGCCCGAGGGGGATGCCACACTTCGCGACGGGAGCCGCCGGGTTCCCCTGGACCACGGTCATTGGAGGGACGGACCGCGTCACGACGCTACCGGCCGTCACCACGGCGCCCTCGCCGATGACCACATTGGGGAGGATGATCGCCCCCGGACCGATGAACGCATTCCGTCCGATCCTGACGCCAAGCGATCCGCGAAAATGGGCGACCACGGTAGCGCGGATGCTCAGCACACAGCCTTCCTCCAGCGTGATCAAGGAAGGGCGCGAGGTATCCAGAATCACGTCGTAGCCAATCCAGACGCCCTTCCCGATCCGGACTCCGCGTGCGCGGTGCAGAGCCACGCGAAGGCTTTGCGCCCCTGGAGAAACCCTGGCCAAGAGCTGAAAAACGCGGTTCAGACAGCCGCGCAGGAACATCCCAATCATCCGAGCAATTCCTCGTCCTTCAGACGCGCCTGACAGACATAAGCTCGAAATGACTCGTATGAATCCAGAGTCGGAAGAACGTGCGGATCTATGTCCAGCCCGAATTCCTCCTGGACGACAGCGCTTAGCGTAACAGCCGAAAGGGAGTCCCAATCCCCTGACTCCGCGCTGAGATTACGAATCTCCTCCGCCGCAACCCACGGAAAAACTGATGTGAAGCACCGGACCAGGCGGTTCTCACGTTCAGACATAATTCCTTGCCTCGATGCGATGGAACAGCAGCGGCACGCGCGCCTCGAATTCCCGTTTCGTCACAATCATGGAAGGCGCGGGTGCCCTGCCGGACAACTCAGCCAGAAACTCGCGGAGCGGGCCGTTTCTCGCGGTGGAGTCGTAATCAAACTCGATTTCGTCAACGCCATGGGACTCGAACAGGTATTTAAGACACTGATGTTCAATCCGGCGGGAAAACGCGCGGCAACTCATCACCCAGGCGTGCACACTGCACCGGCGGCCGGTTCGTCGTCCCAGGAGTACGGCGACCTTCCCCAACGGACCGTATTTGTCGCGGTAGCACACGCTGAAAGCCAGCGAAGCGGGTTCCCCGACCATTCGTCGCCATTCCACCTCGCCGATGCGTTTCCCGTTCAGATTGAACTGATTGGTTTTGTTCACTAGCTCGAATGCCCTGGCATCACTCGCCTCAACACGTTCGATAACTAGGCGCGCGTCACATTCTTTGAGAAAGTGGTCGACGGAATGCCCGTCTGTCCCGACCGTGTCTTTCAAGCCCGCCGCGGACCGAAGGCTCTGGAGACGGATAGAGTCATCCCCAGTAACAACGGGTTTTCCAAAAACGTCGCGTAGATGTTTTAGGAGGTCCCAGATTGCCTTATAGTCATCCTTGGGAAACACGAGACATTCCATCTCTGGGAAGGCCGACTTTACCTCGGCGACTTCCATGGGGCTGTCGTCCACAAAAACGACCGCGTCCGGGCCGATGTTCCATGCCTTCAAGATCCGCTGTATTGAATCGGATTTGCGCGACCACCCCGTCTCAACTGGAAAGACGTCTTCCTTCGACAGCAACAGGTCACTTCTGTCGAATGCGCGCATCACGATGGCGGGATCGTTCTTGCTGGCAACTGCAATCAGCACACCTGCACCGGCCAGTGCTGCGGCGAATTGCTGGTACAGTCCGTGCATGTGACCGCGTTCGAGGGACCACGATATTCCATCGACGCCGTCTTCGCCCACGATCCCAGACCAGATCGTGTCGTCCAAATCAGTAATCAGTCCCTTTTTCGGTTCCGGTTTGTGAATCAGGTTGGCGAACAATTCACCCACCGCCGAGGCATGCCTTAGGCTGTATGGAAAGCCCGACAGGACATCGGACTTCACGTCATACCGTTCGCCAGGAGGAGACATCTCACTCAAGAGTCCCGGACTCGCGACTTGAACACCGGAGCATTCGGACAACGATGCTGCAACTGAAGCAACGGCTTTGCGCAGGTTCATCTCTAACAAGCCAGCCTGCGCCGGGCGCGTTACAAACAGCGGCGGAAGCGGCAGAGAGGGCAGGCACAGAACCGTGGGCGTGCGGGATGCGAGCATCCTCACACCTCCCTCGATGCGAGCCGCCGCTTCGGTTGCCGAGTACACGATATCACCTATAGCGTCCGGTCTCCAGCCTCCCAAGGTCCGGATCCCGAGACGCGGGTCCAGATCGCTCCACTCGATCGCCACGACGGCTGAATCAGCGGCGGAATCGTGGGCGCGTATGATATTGCCGGCCAGGTCCCCGAAAAGGCCGCTTTCGACCACAATCTTGTCATCGGGCCGCAGTAGCCGCAGTGCCGCGGAAAGGAAGGTTGACAGATGGAGGGGCGTAAAGCCGCAAGCCAAAAAGACCTTCAGTTCCTGCGCCGGTTCGCGCACGGCGCGCCGGCAGATGTCCACCGCGTCTATGAGCTTCATTGCCTTATTCCAACTCGCCGCGACCTAACCCGTCCTTCTACAGACGACGTGCGCCAGCGTGCGGGATGTGACCACCGGAGCGAATCTCCATCCACAACGTAAGCAATCAGTTCCAAGAGTAAGTCACCCAAGTCTACCGAAAGCATCCGTTGCTGCTACAGCAAACGGTACAACCCGGCCAAAGCGCACAGCATCGTCGACTGTCCCCAGTGCAGTGTGGCCGTTTTGTTCACAAGCCGGGGCGCGTAGCGCCGGTAATAAAAATAGCCGCTCGCATCCCGCATGTTGGCGATGGTCCACTCAGCGACCTTTAGCGCCAGCGGCAGACTGTCCGGGTCGCGGTCCTGGAAGAAGATCAACGTGTCGATAGCCTGCGCGCAGCACTGGATGTCGATCGGAAGAGTGCGGCTACTGTAGTAACGTGGGGTTCCATCGGTCAGGAAAAAAGTCTCTTTCCAGTAGCGGTATCCCCGCATGAGTTGCGCGTCGAACCTGGTGTCGCCAGTCGCTGTGGCGTAATGCTTGAAGGAGTCGAGCACGTAACCGGTATGAAAGTTATCCACCCAACGCAGGTTGCCCTCTTCGCCGTAATACCATGACCCATCGGAGCGCTGCCTCAAAGCCGTGAATTGAAGCGCCTTCTCCGCCAGAGTCCGGTAAGATTCGTTGCGGGTATGCGACCAAGTACGGGCCAGCAGGCTGGCGCCGAGCGTATTCGCATTGTGAACTTTGTGTTTCGTCGTGGGGAAATAGTTGATGCACACTGCTTCCCCCTCGTCGCACCATCCGAGATCGCGCTGGATGTGCTCGCAGGCGCTCGCTGCGACCCGAAGGAGGCTTTCGTCACCGAAACGCTCATAGGCATCAATAAAGGCGTGGCCTATTAGCGACGTCCAGACGACGGAAGGAGTGTTTCGCGCCACATAACAGCTCCGCGACTGGTAGTCGAAATGATTGCCCCAGCACGCACCTGTGTAGCCGCGAGAGGTGTTCTCAGTTAACCATTTGAGGACGAGCTTAGCTCGGTCGCCCCAAGTTGGATCGCCGGTGCACTGGTGGAGGCGAATGAACCCTCGAGCGAAGAACCCCATTGCTTTAGTCGACCGGCTCTTTGGAACACCGAAAAGCGGCCGCAGGTTGACGGGAAATCGTCGAATGCCCTGTTGTAGGACGGTCCGGAGGAGTGCGTTCTCGAAAGTGAGCGGCCGCAAGAGTCTCGCATTCAAGCCATCAAAGACGTCGTAGCCTCGGTAGTCATTTTGTTCGACCCACCTGGAAAGCTGGGAGATCGAAGTCCAGATCTGCGATTTGAGATCTGTCATCAGAAACGCGTCTCCAGAGAACGCGTTACCGGCGCATGCCGCCACATTTGCCTTCCTCGCTCCGTCGATCGGCAACGCGAACGGAGATTGTCCGGATTGGCGTTGAAGCTATCGACTCTCGAAATCGCATGGTTACGCCACTCGCCGGACGGCGGCAACCGTCGGGAACTTGGCGGCTGTCCGGGCCCTTGACCCTACGGAAATGGCGCTCCGTATACAGTACGCCGCTAACCAGCGTAACTCCATTTCGCCTCCGTGCCACCTCTTTACCGGCCCGTACTGCTCGTCCGCGCCTTCGGCTAAGTTGTGGGCAGCGCTTGGGTTTAGCCGTTCCAAATAGGGTGCACGCGATCACTCTCCCCGGGTGCCCGTCCAGCGTTAACTCCCGCATTACAACCTAAGGCGATCTTTTCGTCCGTGTCGCTGTCTGGGATAATGATGCTGTCGGTTTCGGATCGGAGTTGTCGCGGTGCATCTTGCGAGATTGCTGGCGTTGGGTTCCCTTCGGGAGCATTCAGTGTTCGCCATTTCCCCGTTTCCTGTGGCTTCCACCGCGTGCGAGACGTGCTCCAACGCGGTCTGGCGGACGGACGTGGCCGGAATCTCGCACGTCGATTACGGCACAACCGCCGATTACGGTTCGAGGACCGCGAGAGATTCGACCCTGGTGCTCTATCGCGAGCACATCACTGCCTCGCCGGGCACGATCCTCAATTCTCAGGCGGCTTCGGCGGATGGTTTGAACAATTCCGTGAACTCAAAGGATATCGCTGTGAGCGCCTTGTCCTCGGAGCACTCGGGTCTTTTTTTAGAGGAGTATCCCATCAATGAAGCACCGACTTCTTTTTTTGCTGGCAGCGTCTAGCCTGCCTGCCTTTCCGCAAGCGTGGTCTACGTTTTTGGATCCGTCGCGGGCTATAAATTGGACGAGCGCTGGGTTCACCATACCGAGTTATACAACCAATTGCCCGACGCAGCCCGCGCTGACCGCTAACAGTTCGAGCGCCGCCTCCGCCAAC
>Ga0335078_10011570_pt1 | contig 13093 bp, 7 predicted proteins | sample Lox_Sample_32_FD_206711 | JGI IMG/M metagenome (GOLD analysis project Ga0335078, IMG submission 206711) | Soil microbial communities from Loxahatchee National Wildlife Refuge, Florida, United States - Lox_Sample_3.2 | ecosystem: Environmental > Terrestrial > Soil > Wetlands | place: USA: Florida... | reverse complement strand
TGACCGATCAAAGGGAATCTGAGCTCAATGTTGTTAATGAACAGGGCATTGCCGCCGAGCGGAAACCCTGTGGGAGAGGAACTGGGACCGCCGGGCGTCACCGGAGCGCCCGTGTCTCGCGGCCCGGCTTCGTTATAGCCGAAAGCGCGCAGCGAATCCGCGCCGCCACTGAAGAAACGTTCGGGCAGAGGAATCGATTCCTGGTCCGAAATGCCGGCCGGCGGGGCGAAGGGCTCAATTAAGCCGAATTGGGTTTGGCGCGCCAAAACTAGGTTCTTCGTCAATTGATAGTACGTTGCGTTGCGCAGTAGGAGCCGGCCAAATTGACGCTGTGACCCGAAATATTTGCTCGCAAGACCGAAGTTCAGAGTGTTATACACGCCGTAGTGCGGATCGGCCGAATTATCGCGGCGATCCTGGATCAAGTTCGCGGAGAGCATTCCGATGCGGACTGGTTGCACCAGTTGCGGAATCAGGAGCGTGGGAATGATGACGTTGTTTACGCTCACCTGGCGATAGGCAAAGCCGAACAATCCCGTGACTGCCTTGGTGAACTTCTGAGAAAGCTGGACCGAGGCTTCTTCGCGTTTGGCCGCGAAGGTCCGGACGTCCAGGGTTTGGTCATACAGCAGCGTGTAAGTCAGATTGCGCCCCGCGTTATTCCGGAACCGGGGCTGCAAATAGCTCAGCGAGCCGCGTTTCTCGATGTTCGAATACACGGCGCGCGCCGTGATCATCTGCCCCAGACCCAGAAAGTTCAAACGGCTGACGGTGAGAGAGGCTTCCGGGCTGAACCCCGTGCTGCCGGCGGGATTTCCCAGGCTGGTGGCGCTTGGCGCGCCGAATCGCGCAACCTGCGCGCCCAAGCCGAGCGCGACAGCGTAACGGTCCGCTTCCTCGAAATTGTAAAGAACGTTCTTGTATGCCGTATCTCCATCCGGATTCTCGATCGCTTCATCGACTCGAGAGAAGATCCCGTAATCGTAGAAGTTCTTCTGAATGTCGCCCAGTACGACCGGTGAAAGAGGATCTCCCGGCTTCACGGTAATCTTCTTCTCCACCATCTTTCGGCGTGTGGTCTGCAAGCCGGAGATCCGAACGTCGCGAACGAATTGCGGATCGCCTTCGGCGATCGTGTAGACCAAGTTCACGCGATGCGATGCGCCGTCGGGCCGCGCCGCCACGTTAAACGACGCCTTGGGATAGCCGTGGCTGTAGTAGTAGGTGAGAACGTTTTCACGATCCATCGACAACGCCACGTCCGAAAACGGCTCGCCCGAGGCCGAGGCGATCATTCTCTGCAGCTCCGGAAGGCGTTCGGCCGCGACGCCGTTAATCGCTAAGTTGTCGACGAACCATTGCGGCCCTTCATCGATGTGCAGTGTCAGTGCGATATCGCCCTGCTTGCCGCGATAGTCCCGTTGAACGGTCGAAGTCACTTTCGCGTCGCGGAAGCCGCTAGCGCGGTAGAGCAGTTGAATGTTCTCCTCGTCCTTGTGCACGAAGGCTTCGCTGTAGCTGCCGTGGCGGGAAAACAACGACGCCGGCGCCAGGAACATTCGTTCCCGCAGGGTGTCCTCGTCGAAGTACTTGTTGCCGGTGATGGTCAGCCTTACCAGCCGGTACCGCTGGCCGCGCGAAATCACGTACTCGATCCGCTCCATGTCCGACTGCGGCTCCTGCACGCGGAACTGGACGTCGACGTCGTAGTAGCCCTTGCTCTGAAAATAATCCGTGAGATTGCGCTTGCCCTCAGTCAGCAGATCGTTGTCGACGGTCCCCTCATCGAATACCGGAACGTATCGCTTCAAGACGCGCTGCGAGACCTTCGTTTCCGCGGAGGAGATCTTCACCTGCGGACCCGGGTCGATCTTCAGGTTCGGATGCACGCGGCGGCGCTCCGGATCATAATCGAGATTCGTAATCTCCACGTTGGCTTTGTACCGATCCTGCTTTGCATACTTCTTGAGCAGTCCTTGCACGCCGTTATGAGTGCGGGAGTCGGTAACCTGACGCCACCAGTGAATCACCGGAATGCGCCAGCCCGTGACACGGAGAATCGTGGCGTCGGAAAGCTTCGTATCGCCCTGAATCGAGGGCATAGCGTACTTCGCGCGTTTGCCTTTTTCGATCCGGAACGTAACAGACACCTCCTGCGCCTTGTCGTCGTGCACCACCGACGGAGTGACCTCGGCTTCGTAGAGGCCGTTCGCTTCAAGTAAATGAGTAATCTTTTGGACCGCAGCGCTCACATCGGTATCGTGAAAGGGCGCTCCGAGCATGAGCTGGGTCGATGCTTCGATCTGCGCGCGATTCGGCGGATCGGGAGCCCTGCCGGTCACCGTCATTCCGCCGACGAACTGAGTGAGCTGCAGATTGAAGCGAATGATGACGCCGTTTCCGGATGGCTCGGCGTCGACCGCTATGTTTTCGAACCGGCCGGTAGCGAACAGGCCGTCGATCGCACGGGCGACGTCTTCCGCGCGCAGGGCCATACCCTTTTCGAGCGGCTGAGCTTTGGCCAGATCTTGCGGGGCAAGCGGCTGGCTAGGCGAGTATTGAATATCAGCGATCGGTCGCCCTTCGAACTGTGTGACCTGCGCCAGACAGCCGGTAGCAAGCGTCACAGCACACAGGCAAATGGCGTATCGCTCCACCCCACTGGTAGACACCTAAGCGTGCCGCTCCGTTTCGGTATGCGTAGCCAGTGAAAGCCGCTCCGGCGCTGCAATCGTCCGTGGCCGGGAGCCGTAAGCCGCGGCGTAGACTTTCGTAAACTCGGCGCCAAGGAAGAAGAGCTGCGCCGAATAATACACCCAGACGAGTAAAACTATAAAGGAACCAGCCGCCCCGTAAGTAGATGCGAAAGCCGCCTTACCGAGATACAACGCAATCAGTTGCTTTCCGATCGTGAAAATGATTGAGGTGACCGACGCCCCGACAACCACATCGCGCCAATCGAGCTTAACGTCAGGCATCAGCCGGTAGATGGCCGCGAACAACACGGTGATTACCAGGCACGACACCACGAACGCTATCAGGTGCAGCCAAGCTTCCGGAATGGGCAATCTAGGCCCCACAAAGCGGCCCAGCGCCGCGATCCCGGCACTGGCCAATAACGATATCAGCAGCAGGAATCCGGCGCCGAGAACCAGCACGAAAGAAAAAAAACGTTCTTTTCCGAGCGCGATAACTGCCCTGATGCCGGAGTTGCGTCCTGATGGAGGTTGAGCGTGCCAAATCGTGTTGAGGCCGCTTTGCAGTTCCAACACAACGGAAGAAGCTCCGAACAGCAACGTGATAACGCTCAAGACAGCCGCCAAGAGCCCCCCGTGGTGTCTCTGGGCGGCTCGAATGATCTCTTGAATCGTTCGGGCTTCGTCCCATCCGACAACGTTATGGATTTCCCAGGCCAGTTGGCCGCCTGCCGCGGCCCTTCCGAAGAAAAGCCCTGCTACGCCGACCACGACGATTACCAGGGGAGACAACGAAAGGAGGGTGTAGAAAGCAACCGCGGCGGCGAGCCGCGGGGCGTTGTCATCGTTCCAAGCGCCGACGCTCTGCCGAACTAATCCCGCTATGGTAACGCGCTGATCCACGGTCTTACTACGCAGGTAACGGATCGGGCTCCGGTTCTATGATGTCCGGCCCTGGCACCGGGGGATCGATTGGTTGCTCCGGCTCCATCGGTGGCGGAAGCGGAGGTGGCAATGGATCCGGAGATCGCGGATCCTTCGGGGGAGGTTCGCGGGGAGGAGGGTCAGGAAGAGGCGGTTTGGGTTCCTTCGACATCGGCTGGATTACCACCTCCGGCGATGGTACTCGCCGCCGCCCAGTCCACCGAGATCGATGATCACGGTGACCAGCAAAATGATCAAAGTCACTCCCGTTAGGGGTTGCCCCGTGTTTACAACCCACGCGTACGCGAGTGTCGTCAGTGGCAGGAAGATGAACCCAAGCAGGGGAATGAGGAGCCCGTGATATGCCCGTTCCAGGTAATTCGAAAGGAGGAACACCAATACCAACGCGATCCTCGGAAAAGCGGCCAGGAATATTACGAAAAGGCAAGCCATGCGTCCCCGATTTCGTAGCACTTCCATTGCCAAGCACCGAGCGGCGTCTTTGCTCCGACGTTAATCGGTCGTACGTACTTGGGAAACAGAAGAGTCCTGTGGTCCATCTCTGTCAGTGCCGAGGCATCGCCGCGGAGGGGCGTTGCGTGCCTTTCGGATGAACCTTCCCGAGCCCAATGAACGTTCCGCGAGCTACATATCGACTGCAATTGCATGCCGGTTTCGATTTCGATGCGGCATCGGGCATACTTGAGTACCTTCGAGATCTCGGCATCAGCCACGTCTACTGCTCGCCCTGTTTGCAGGCCGTGCCCGGAAGCACTCACGGCTATGACGTCGTTGACCCGCATCGCGTCAGCGCCGATCTCGGCGGCGAGGCGGCGCGGCAGCGCTTTTGCGAAAAACTGAAGCAGCTCGGCTTGGGCCAGATTCTGGACATTGTTCCAAATCACATGGCCATTGGTCGGCACAATGCGTGGTGGTGGGACACCTTGGAGAACGGAATTTCCAGCCGGTACGCGCCCTATTTCGATATCGATTGGAACGCGCCGGAGGAGCGGCTGCGGAATAAAATCATGCTGCCGCTGCTGGAGGATCATTCCGGCCGCGTCATTGCGGAAGGAAAGTTGACCTTAGCCCGATGCGGCGGCAGCTTCGTGCTGTGTTATCACGATCGTCGTTTTCCCGTGGCTCCGCCGTCTGTCGCCGGCTTGCTTACCGGATGCGCTGAGCGCGTCGGTAACAGCCAGCTCGGATTCCTGGCGGATTCGCTCGGGTGTCTGGGCCAGCCATCGGAACCGGATTGGACCGGCCTAATCAACTACCACCGCGATAAGGAAACGATTCGGCAACTGCTCGCGCGGCTGTGCGCGGAGCAGCCGGAGGTCGCTCGTGCGATCGATGCAGCTATAGAGGAACTGAACCACGATCCTGACCGGCTGGACGACCTCCTGCTGCATCAGAATTATCGCTTGGCGCGCTGGCGCACGGCTGCGCGAGAGCTCGTATATCGACGGTTCTTCGATATCAACACGCTAGTCGGTCTGCGCGTTGAGAACGAGCGCGTGTTTCTGGACACGCATGAGCTGATTCTGCAGTGGCTGCAAAGCGGCCAACTAGACGGTGTCCGCGTCGATCACCCGGACGGCCTGCGCAATCCACAGCAGTACTTCGACCGTTTGCACAAGGCCGCGCCGGAAGCGTGGATCGTAGCGGAGAAAATTCTTCAGCCGGGGGAGGAGATTCCCGGTTCGTGGGAGATCGCCGGCACCACCGGCTATGATTTCCTCAATGTGGCGGGCGGGTTGTTCGTCGATCCACGCGCGGAAGCGCCGTTAAACGAAGCATATCGCCAATTCACCGGAGAAACCGTCGACTTTAACGCGGTGAGCCTAGACAAGAAGCTAGTGGTGCTCCGGGACATTCTCGGAAGCGATCTCAATCGCCTTACCGCTCTGCTGGTCCAAATCTGCGAAGAACATCGCGACCATCGCGATTACACCCGGCACGAGTTGCATGAGGCTACTCGCGAAGTGATCGCGCACTTCGCTGTTTACCGCACTTATGTTCGGGCGGCTGAAGGTGCGGTCTCGGAGCCGGATTTGGCAGTCATCCAGGCCGCGGCCAGCGCGGCTCGGAATACTCGTCCGGATCTGGATGAGCGTTTATTCGACTTCCTTAGTCAAATCCTTTCGCTCGAAATCCGCGGTCAATCCGAGGATGAATTCGTGATGCGCTTTCAGCAAGTGACCGCCGCCGTGATGGCGAAGGGCGTGGAGGATACGGCCTTCTACAATTACTTTCGGTTGACCTCTCTGAACGAAGTCGGCGGAAACCCAGCGCGATTCGGCGTCAGCGTCGAGGACTTCCACAAATGGTGCGGCGAGGCTCAGGCCCGCATGCCTTTCACCATGCTGGCAACCTCTACCCATGACACCAAGCGCAGCGAGGATGCGCGGGCGAGAATCTCGATGCTCTCGGAGGTCCCGCAGGCATGGGCCGAGGCGGTCAGCCGCTGGTCGGCGATCAACGCGAAACATCGCACCGGAGACCTGCCCGACCGGAAGAGCGAGTATCTCTTTTACCAGACCCTGGTTGGCACATGGCCGATCTCACGGGATCGCATCGCACAGTACATGCTAAAAGCAGTGAGAGAGGCAAAAGAGAGAACTTCCTGGATCGAGCGGAACGCCGAATTCGAGGAGGCGCTGGAGAAATTCGTTGACGGCGCTCTCGCGGATTCGGAGTTCGTAGCCGATTTCGAAAAGTTCGTTGAGCCGCTGATGGCGCCCGCGGAAACCGCATCCCTCGCGATGACGCTGTTGAGGCTAACCGCGCCCGGCGTACCCGATACCTACCAGGGCATGGAATTGTTCGGGCTCTTTCTGGTGGATCCAGACAACCGGCAGCCGGTGGACTACGCTCTGCGAAAGCAAATGCTTACGGAGCTGGATCGAATGAACGTGGATGAGGTCACGGCTCGCGCCAAAGAAGGCATGACGAAATTGTGGCTTACGCGCCATGCTTTGCGTGTCCGCGAAACACATGCTGACTGCTTCGGCGCCAGCGGCGAGTATCGCCCGTTGTGGCCGGCAGGTCCACGGGCCTCCTGCCTGGTCGGCTATCAACGTGGCAACGATGTAGTTGCGGCGGTTCCGCGGTTGACCATGAATTGCGGCAACTGGGAAGACACATATCTGGAGATTCCGCCGGGTAAATGGACCGATCGGTTAACGGGCCAGAGCGTCGAAGGCGGCCGTCGAGAGGTGGGCCCGCTGCTGCGGCGCTTTCCCGTGCTGCTGCTGACCCGAGACTCCGCATGAATCAGTTCCGCCTCTGGGCTCCTGACGCGAGCAAGGTCGAGCTGCGCCTGGATGACGCCGCCCTTCCCATGGAGAAAACCGCGGGCGGATGGTGGTCGGCCGAACATGAGAGTCCTCCGGGCGCTGCTTACCGCTACTCGATCGATGGTGGCGAACCGTTACCCGATCCGCGCTCCGCGGCGCAGCCCGATGGTGTGCACGGAGCATCCCGATTGGTGGATCATTCCGCCTTTCCCTGGACGGATTCGCGCTGGCAAGCGCTCCCGCTCTCCGCCGCGGTGATTTACGAATTGCACATCGGCACATTTACGCGCGAGGGAACGTTTGAAAGCGCGATCGCGCGGCTGGATCATGTCGTTCAGCTCGGCGTAACTCACGTGGAGCTGATGCCCGTAACTCAATTCTCAGGAAGTTGGGGTTGGGGCTACGACGGAGTAGATCTGTTCGCGCCACATTGCTCTTACGGTTGCCCCGAAGCATTGAAGCGCTTAGTGGACGCCTGTCACGCCAAGGGACTCGCCGTTCTTTTGGATGTGGTCTATAACCATTTGGGGCCGATAGGAAATTACCTAAGGCAATTCGGCCCATACTTCTCAACTCGGCACTCGACGCCTTGGGGCGACGCGATTAACATGGATGGCAATGGCAGCGCGGAGGTGCGCCGTTTCCTGTGCGACAACGCCTTGATGTGGCTGCGCGATTACCACTTTGACGGTCTTCGTCTGGATGCCATTCATGCGATCTTCGATTTCTCCGCCCGGCATTTCCTGGAGCAACTCGCCAGGGAAGTCGATGAGTTGGAGGCGCAAACCGGAAGGCACTTGGTGGTGATCGCCGAGAGCGATTTGAACGACCCGCGAGTGATTACGCCGCGTGAAGCGGGCGGATTCGGAATCGATGCGCAATGGAGCGATGATTTCCATCACGCTCTGCATACCGTTGTGACGCGGGAAACGACTGGATATTATGCCGATTTCGGCACAATCGCTGATCTGGCGAAGGCGCTCCAATGCGCCTTCGTTTACGACGGCCGTTTTTCCAAATTTCGTAACCGCGTTCATGGCCGCCCACCGGAGCGGCTGTCTGGTTCGCACTTCCTCGGCTACATTCAGACCCACGATCAAGTTGGAAACCGGGCGAAGGGGGAGCGCATCGAGCATCTTGCCGGACCCGAGTTGGCGAAGGTCGCCGCCGCGCTGGTGATGTGCTCGCCGTTTGTTCCGATGATCTTTCAGGGCGAGGAGTTCGCGGCGAGCAGCTCGTTTCTTTATTTCAGCGATCACCGGGAGCCGGAGATTGGAACTGCCGTGTCCGAAGGCAGACGGCGTGAGTTCGCGGCCTTCGGATGGAATCCGGATGAAGTGGCGGATCCGCAAGAGCGTGCGACATTCGAAAAATCCAAGCTGGACTGGAGCGAGATCGAGCAGGAGCCGCATCGCGGAATGCTAGAGTGGTATCGGCAATTGATTGCTTTGCGCCGCTCGACTCCGTGTTTACTGGACGGCAGCCTGGATCGCGTAAGGGTCGAATTCGGCGAGAACGAGCGGTGGCTGGCGCTTCACCGAGGACACGTTTCGGTGGCTTGCAATTTCGCGGGAACCGCGCGCGAGCTTCCCGCCGCGGGCCATCGCGTGCTGTTAACTTCACATCCGTCGTCGAGCCTGCACGGCGAAACACTGCGGCTGGCGCCGCGTTCGGCGATGATTCTGGAGGCGGACTAGCGTGGCAACAACGATCTTTCCCGGGAGGCCCTATCCACAGGGCGCGACCTGGGACGGAGTGGGCGTTAACTTTTCCCTCTATTCCGAATGTGCAACGGGCGTGGAGCTGTGCCTGTTTTCGGAATTGGGAACCCCGGAAGCGAAAGTAATTCAGCTCCGCGAATGCAGCGGACACATCTGGCACTGCTACATCACCGGAATCCAGCCTGGGCAATTGTACGGCTATCGAGTGCACGGTCCTTATGAGCCGGAGCGCGGGATGCGCTTTAATCCCGCTAAGGTGTCGATAGACCCGTACGCGAAAGCTCTCACGGGGCATGTCGATTGGAATGCGCCGGTGTTCGGCTACGAGCTGGGAAACCCGGACGGCGATCTCAAGCGCGACGACAAAGACAGCGCCGCGGCGGTTCCGAAGGGCGTGGTTGTCTCTTCTTTTTTCGATTGGGAAAACGATCGTCCGCCGCTGACGCCCCTGCACGATTCCGTCATCTACGAGGTTCACGTAAAAGGTATCAGCGCCGCGCACCCGGAGATCCCCGAGGGGATTCGCGGTACATATGCGGCGATGAGTCACCCGGCCATCGTCGAGCATCTCAAGTCTCTCGGTGTAACCGCCGTCGAGTTGATGCCGGTGCACGCCTTCCTCGACGATAAAATCCTGCTCGACAGAGGATTGAAGAATTATTGGGGTTATAACTCGATCAACTTCTTCGCGCCTGAAGCGCGTTATTCGAGCTCCGGCGACCGCGGCGAACAAATCGGTGAATTCAAAAACATGGTGAAGCAACTTCACCGCGCGGGAATGGAAGTGATTCTGGATGTGGTCTACAACCACACCGCCGAAGGGAATCATTTGGGGCCGTCGTTGAGCCTTAAGAGCATTGACAACAGCACCTACTATCGTCTGGTGAACGATCAACCCCGCTATTACATGGATTACACCGGAACCGGGAACACGTTAAACGTTCGCCATCCGCAGGTTTTGAAGTTGATCATGGACAGCCTGCGGTACTGGGTTACCGAAATGCATGTGGACGGATTCCGCTTCGACCTGGCCGCCGCGCTCGCGCGCGAATTGCACGAAGTCGACCGGCTCTCCGCGTTCTTCGACATCATCAATCAGGACCCGATTATCTCCCAGGTGAAGCTGATCGCGGAGCCGTGGGACGTCGGCGAGGGCGGCTATCAGGTCGGCAATTTTCCTCCGGTTTGGGCCGAATGGAACGGCCGCTACCGCGACGCGGCGCGCCGTTATTGGAAGGGCGATGAGGGGCAGCTTGCGGAGCTCGGTTATCGCCTCACCGGCAGCAGCGATTTATATCAGCGCGACGGCCGCCATCCCACCGCCAGCGTCAACTTCATCACCGCCCATGACGGCTTCACCCTCCAGGACTTGGTCAGCTATAACGGCAAGCACAATGAGGCGAATCGGGAAGACAATGGCGACGGGACCAACGACAACAATTCTTGGAATCATGGCGCGGAGGGGCCGACGGATGACCCAGCGATCCTCGAATTGCGAGAACGGCAGAAGCGCAATCTGATCTCGACGCTGCTGCTTTCGCAAGGCATCCCGATGATCTGCGGGGGCGACGAAATCGGGCGCACCCAGCGTGGCAATAACAACGCGTATTGCCAGGACAATGAACTGAGCTGGTTCGATTGGAACCTCGATGACGCCCGCAGAGCATTCCTCGAATTCACGCGAGCGATGATCGATCTGCGTAAGAGCCATCCGAACCTTCACCGGCGCAAGTTTTTCCAGGACCGCCGCATCGACCCTGAGGCTCCGGACCGCGAGGTGGACGGAAAAACCGAAATCGACATTCAATGGCTGCGCACGGATGGCCAGGAAATGGCCCAGGAAGAATGGCACACCGGCTGGGTGCGCTGTATCGGACTCAAGCTCAACGGGCAGACGCTCGATGACGTGAATGGCGCCGGCGAGCTGATCCGCGACGATACCTTTTTGATCCTTCTGAATCCCCACCATGAAGCCGTGCGGTTCACCCTGCCGCCTCCGCGCGAAGGGACGGTGTGGGAGATGTTGGTCGACACGGGATGTAAAGTGGCGCCCGGCCCCGGTTCGAAACCGCGCCGCTTGCGCAAGACCTACCAATTAATCGCGCGTTCGCTGGCCGTGCTAAGGGAAGGCCGACAGCCGGCAAGCTCATCGACTTGAGATCCCCGTATGTCGAAGCATCCGCGTTCATCGGCGGCTCGTCACAATGGAGCGCCGATCTCCGCCAAAACTCTCAAAACTTTTATCGGCCGCCGATGAACGCTGATTTCGGATGAGCCCAGGATTATTAGATTCGCGGAATTCCGCGGCCGGCCATCAGGTCCACTTGTAGGCTGAACGACCCGTGGACGCCGCCTCGCGGAACCGTGGAACGGTGAAATAGAAGCTAGCGCCCTTACCCGCTTCCGACTCCACCCAGATCGAGCCGCCCATCGATTCCAGGATTCGCCGGCACAAGGAGAGCCCGATCCCGGTTCCCGGGTATTCAGCCCCATGCAGGCGCTTGAATACGTCAAAGATCAAGGCGCGGTATTTGGGATCGATTCCGATTCCATTGTCAGCGAAGCAGAAACGAACGAACTGATCCTCCGGAACAGCGCTGACGCGAATTTCGGGAGGGTCCGTGCCGCGATATTTAATGCTGTTCGAGATCAAGTTCGAGAATACCCGCGCCAGCGACAACTTGTCAGCATAGACCTCGGGCAGGGGTTGCTCGCAAATGATCCGCGCTCCCGATTCGGCGATCAATAATTCCAGCTCATTGACCGAGGCGTCCAAAGCCTCCTGCGCGCTAACATCGCTCATTGGGGTCACGTCGTAAATCGAACGTGAATAGGAGAGAACGGCTTCGATCAACGCGTTCAGGCGGCGTCCACCGGCGAGCACGTTGCCGAGGAACATCTCCTCCTCCGCATCTGCTTTGTCCTTGAGCCGCTCATGCAGCAGTTCGGCGAAAACCGAGACCTGGCGCAGTGGTTCGCGGAGCTCATGAGAAAGCATGTCGGTCAGGCTTCGCAGGGACTCATTGCTGCGCCGCAGGTTCTCCTCCGCGCGGCGCATGCGCAAAAGCGCTTTGACCGTCGCAACCAAGACTTCCGGGGCGATCGGCTCAGTCAGGTACGCGTCAGCCCCGCTCTCCAAGCCGGCCACTTGATCCGTGGGCAAAAGGTTCGAAGCCGTGAGGTGCAACACCAGAGTCCCGGCCGTATCGGGGTTCTCTCGAATCCTCTTGCAAACTTGTCTTCCGTCGATATCCGGAAGATTAACGTCCAGCAGCACAACGTCCGGACGGTGAGTCAGCAAGGAAAGCGCTTCCTCCCCACTGCCTGCCTCCAGCACGGTGAATCCAGCCTGGCGCAATATTGTGGTTCGAGTGTAACGGCCCGGTGCGTAGTCGTCGACATTGAGAACTACAGGTACGGTCCTTGGTTTTGCCTGGGCAGCCGTCATTGCGCTAGATACTTCCGTTCTCCCTGGATCCACGCCCCAGAAGTTTCGAGTCGAGCGATCAGGGTTTCGAGCGCCCGTCCGCCTTGGCTCTTGTACAGAATGGCTGCGGCTGCCCGGTTCAGGCGCTTGGCGTCGTCTTCACCTAATTGTAGCGAGGTATTCACCACGACTGTAATTGATGCCGTACGTGGATCGGCTTTCAGGGCATCGAGCACTTCGTAGCCGCTCATGCCGGGCATGGACAGGTCCAAAAAGATCAATTTCGGGTGGCCGCTCACGGCCTTGGCGATTCCCTCCTCGCCGGAAGACGCCTCCATGATCTCCATGCCGGAGGCGCGCAGCCGGTACTTTAGAATATGGCGATCCTTTTCGTCGTCGTCGATGATCAGCACCCGCGCCCCGGACCCTGTAAGCCTGCGCATGCTGCCGAGCATCGCCTCGCGGTTGATCGGCTTCACCATATAGTCATCCGCGCCCAAATTCAGAGCCTTTCGCGGATCGTCCACGGTGGTAATCATCACCACCGGAATATGGCGGGTTGCTTGCGAATTTTTGAGCGACGCTAGCAGCCCCCAGCTATCCTCGCCGTCGAGCATAACATCCAACACAAGCAGCGAAGGCTTGTGGGCCGCGATCTTTAACTCCGCGTCGTGCACCGTCCCGGCCGCGATCATGCGGAATTCGGTATTCATGAGCCAGCGCGAATACAGCAGCAGCGCGTCGGCGCGATTCTCCAGCACTAGCACGGGAATGCCTTCGGCGCTCTCCGCCGCCGATGCCTCGACTGTCGCTATGGGATGAGCCTGCCAGGACAAGGGAATGTCGAGGGAGAAGGTCGATCCCAGGCCCGGCGTGCTCTCCACGGAAACATCGCCGCGCAGCAATTGGGCTAGTTTCTTGGAAAGCGGCAAACCCAGGCCTGTTCCCTTGATCCGGCGCTGCAGCGGACCGTCCACTTGCACGAAATCCTGGAAGATTCGCTCTTGGTCCGACTTAGCGATGCCG
>Ga0335078_10011569_pt1 | contig 13093 bp, 12 predicted proteins | sample Lox_Sample_32_FD_206711 | JGI IMG/M metagenome (GOLD analysis project Ga0335078, IMG submission 206711) | Soil microbial communities from Loxahatchee National Wildlife Refuge, Florida, United States - Lox_Sample_3.2 | ecosystem: Environmental > Terrestrial > Soil > Wetlands | place: USA... | reverse complement strand
CCGGCGGGTTGTCGAACAGCTCGAAGGTCTGGTACGCGGCAAGCTGGCGCATCTGCGCCGCGGCGGCGTCGGCCAGTTCCGCCCGGCCGTGCCCGACGTTGCAGTACCAGAGGCTGGCCAGCGCGTCGAGGTAGGGCCGGCCGTGGTCGTCGAACACCTGCGAGCCCGCGCCGCGGACGATCGTGACGGCGTGCCCCGCCACGTTCGCCATGTTCGCGAACGGATGCCACAGCGCCGTCTCCCCCGCGTGCCCGGGGCCCTGCGAAGCAACCGGCTGCGACCCCATGACCCGTCCCTTCTGGCCGGAACACCCCCGGCCACCGGCGCACCGCTCCCCACCCTTTCATGATCCGTTCGGATCCTGGCCCCGGGGCGGGCCAAAAACCGAACGGATCAAGACTGTCCACAGGGGGGGGGACCGTGGATCCGGGGGCCGCCGGGGCGGCGGGGCCGGGCACGGTCAGCCGGACACGGTGATCTCGTGCCACAGGCCGCCGTTCAGGTTGAGGTTGTTGCCCCGGGCCTGGCCCGGCGCGCTGTCGCCGACGTAGGTGTACAGCGGGCGCCCGTTGTAGGTCAACTGCGTCGAGCCGTCCGAGCGGGTGATCGTGCCGATCTTCCCCGGGATCCCGGCCGGGGCGGACGCGGCCCCGGTGACCGGTGGCCAGTACGCGGCGCAGCTTCCGTTGCAGTTCGACTTGCCGGGGGTGTCCGCGGCGAACCAGTAGACGGTGAGCCCCTTGGCGTTGGTCAGCACGGTGACGCCGCCGGCCGTGCCGGTCTTCAGCGCCACTGAGCCGGCCGGGGACGACGGCGCCGTGCCGCCAGCCCCGGCGACGGCCACGCCCAGCAGCACCAGCGCCAGGACCGACACCGCGGCCACGGCCGGCACCGCCATGGGCACCGCGGCCAGCATCGCCGACAGCGCCTGCCCGCGTCCGCCGCGCTCCCCCTGCCGGGCCGGTGCCGGGGTCACGGCGAGCAGCCCCAGCGTGGCGAACGCGGCCACCTCGATGATCCCGGCGGCCACCCCCGCCGTGGTGCGCACCTCGGTGAAGCCGAACAGCCCGAACCACACCGACAGCAGGTAGCCGGCCAGGGTGGCCAGGGCGAAGCCCGCGCCGAGGGCCGCCATGAGCTGGCTGCCCGTGGCGAGTACCGCCGCGGCCAGCACGAATCCGGCGATCACCTGCAGCAGGAACAGCCAGCCGATGGTCGGGATGGTCCGGTAACCAGTCAGGTACAGGTCTAGATGTATTGCCGCAGTCGCCGCCAGAAGTCCCGCCCCGGCAACCCTGAGCACGGGCCGGGACTGTCCGCCGAGCACTGCCGCCTGTGTGCTCTCCATAACTGGATCACGGTACCGGGCGCCCGCCGGTTCATCCCGGGTCAGGCGGTCCCGCCGGGCCGTGTCCCTTGCGCGCCAGGCCGATCACCTCTCCCGTGGTCAGCACCGGCATCCTGGACGCGGCGAGGTGGGCGATGATGGCCTGGAAATCGGCCAGGCTGCACTCGGTCTGCTGCACCGGAGCGCTGGTGACGATCTTGTGGAAGATCAGGATGAGCCAGGACCGGTTCGCCGCCGCGGCGTCGATGTATCCCTGCACGTCGGCAGCGGTGTGCGCGCCGGCGATGCTCGAGATGCTGCCACAGGCCCGCAGCTTGTAGGGGTTGGCAGGCGGGAACGTTTCCTGCGTCCGGAAGAAGTCCAGCCGGCCTGCGACACAGTGGCCGGCGACCATGTCGATCACGCTCGGGCTCCACCGCCCCGACGGGTAGGCGAGGACCTTGTCGCCCGCGAACCCGTTGGCCCGCAGGAAGCCCAGTTCCGCGCGCAGGTCCGACCTGGCGACGGCGAGCGGGACGCCCAGGTCCGTGGCCCGGTGCACGGCGCGGCTGTCCGCGTGGCAGCCGATCTCCCAGCCGAGATCGGCCAGGCTGTGCAGTTGGGCCAGCGTCATGCCCTGCGGCATGCCGATCACCTGCCGGATGACCGCGACCGTGCCGCGGAAGCCGTGCCTGCGGAGCACGGGCATGGCCCGGGTGTACTGCGTCTCGTAGCAGTCATCGAAGCAGATCGTCGCGATGCCGCGGGGGAACCGCTTGCCCGGGTCGCTGACCAGGGCCACCTCCTGCCACTGCACGGTCACCGGAGTGCCGCGGTCCAGCGCGCGCAGCCGCAGCGCGGTGATCCCGGACCGGTCCGGGTTCCCGGTCGCGGTCGCGTCGGCGAAGGACAGGTAGATCTGCTCCGGTTCGTTGTCGTAGCAGAAGCCGGACCCGAGGTGAGCGGCCCGGTCGGCGAACTGCCACCGGAAGAACCGGGTGAACCCGGGATCGTTGGCCAGGTCGAGTTCGAGCGTCTGCGCCGCCAGCGCCGAGCTGAGCCGGTAGGAGACCGCGAGGTACTTACCGGTGGTGTCGAACCGCATCCTGGTGCTGGAGAGGTTCGCGTAGGTGCGGCCGTCTCCCCTGGTCACGACCATCGCGCCTGGCCCCGCGCAGTCAGGGCCGTCCGGGTCGGGGCCGCCGGCGCTGGCGGAGCGGGCCGCGCCGGCCAGGACGAACCCGCTGCCGCGGCCGAACCGGGTGATGACGGTCCGGTCTGCCGGCAACTGCTGTGCGGCTGCGATGCATCCCCCGGCGGCCGGGCCGCCCGGTGACGTGGCGGGCGGGCTTTCCCGTGCGGCCCGCAGTGCGGTGTAGGCGGCGATACCGCCGAGCCCGGCGGCCGTCGCGGCGAGCACCGCGCGCCTGGTCCGGCTCCGGCCGCCGCGGCCCGCGGAGCTGACCAGGTCGGACAGCCGCTGGCTCGGCCCGGCCGCCAGCGGCAGCGCGAAACTGAGCGGCCCGGCCCCGGCTGGCCCGTCGAACCTGGCCGACCAGGTCCATCCGGCAGGCCGCAGCCCCGGGCTGTCGGTGGCCAGCAAGCGGACCACGGCCATGCCGTCGGGGCGCAGCGCGGCCACGACCGGCTGCTGGCCGACCACCGCGCCGGTCTCGTCGGTCAGCACCGCCGACGGCGCGAACGTCACCGTCCCCCGGCCGCCAGCGGGGCCGTCATCCGGCCAGTCCAGCAGCAGCGAAACATAGTTCAGCGTCATCTCTCCGCCCCGCGTCATTAATGCCACGATATCGCCCGGCTGGTTTTCATAATTCTAGCGCAGATTCACCATTCCGCAGCGGTTCGGTCATTACCGAAGCTATTCTTAATTCCTTTTCCGGCGCATTATGGTGTCAATCGGCCAGGTTCATGACTGGTTTATGGCCGCATTTGACGCAAACTCGCCACGACCACGGCCACGGCAATCGCCCGCGCCGCGCCGGGGCCGGGGTGCCCGGTGGCCGCGGGGTTACCGGGCCGCCGGGGCGGGGCGGGCGAGAGCGGGGTAGGGTCCCAGTCAGGCAGATCGGCCGGGACGTAGGGATGCGATGACAACGCCGGAGCAACGGTGGGACTCGGCCTACACAGCGGGCCCGCCCCCCTGGGACATCGGCCGGCCACAGCCGGTCTTCGTGCGGCTGGCCGGGGACGGGCTGCTGTCGGGCCGGGTGCTCGACGCCGGCTGCGGCACGGGGGAACACACCCTGCTCGCCGCCGCGCACGGGGCGCAGGCGATGGGCGTGGACATGTCCGCCGTGGCGATCCAGAAGGCGCGCGCCAAGGCCACCGAACGCGGGCTGGCGGCGCGGTTCGAGGTCGCCGACGCGCTCCGGCTGGACCAGTGGGGCCTGACCTTCGACACGATCATCGACAGCGGGCTGTTCCACGTGTTCGACGACACCGACCGGGCCGGCTACGTCGCCAGCCTGGCGGCCGTCACGGCGGCGGGCAGCCGCTGCTACCTGATGTGCTTCAGCGACCGGCAGCCGGGGGACTTCGGGCCGCGCCGGGTGAGCCAGGACGAACTGCTGCGCGCGTTCGCCGACGGCTGGGACGTGCTGAGCATCGCGGCGGAGTCGTTCACGATCAACCCCATCGCGCAGGGGTCCCCGGCTGCGGCGGCCTGGCTCGCCGTCATCGGCCGGCGCTGAACACCACACCCGGCGCGGGCGCGGGCGCGGCCCGGCACCCGGCCCCGCATCCGGGGTGCCTGGCCGCGCGTCCCTTGAGCCGCGCACTCGGAGCAAAGGTGCTGTGGTGAGGCGGCACTCGCGCCTGCCTTGCGGTCACCCTTACCCGCGGCGCCCCGGCCCGGCAGGGTCCTTGGTCCCTCCGCCGGCCTCCGCAGCGGGCAGCGCCCTCCGTGACCCAAGGATGCCGCCCCCCAGGCAGCGCCCGCACGTGACCCGGGGGTGGGCCGCCCCGCACCGGAGCAGCACCCGCACCGTGCAAAGGGGGCGGGCCCGGGCCCGCGGCAGCGCCCGCACGTCACCCGGGGTGGGCCGGCCCCCGTCGGCCCACCCCGCGCATGGCGGCTCCCCCGAGCCGCAGGCCCGTCCTGCCGTGCCCGCCGGGCAGCTCACGGCGGCCGCCGGGCAGCCCGCATCGAGCCCGCCGCCCCGCGGCCCGCGCGGCGGCGCCGGCGGCCGGCTAGCCGCTTGCCGCGCGACCGTGCACCAGGGCCGCGGCCCGCTTGCGGCTGATCCCGAGGACGGTGGCCAGCTGGGCCACGGTCAGGCCCTCCGCGTAGAGGGCCCGGGCTTCGGCCTGCCGGAAGACCTGGCCGTGCCGGGCCAGGATCCGGATCGCCCGGGATATCTGCTCGACGACCTCCAGCCTGCGCTCGAGGGGCAGCAACTCGCCGTAGGACAGCCCGCCCCGGTGACCGGTGCTGGCCACCGCGCTGAACCAGCTGGCCCTGCGGTGCAGCTCACCGGAGAACTCGGCCAGTTCGGCGAGGCTGGCCAGGGGGGCGTCCTCGGACTGTGGCGACTGTGTCCGCATATACGCAGTTTCGCATTTTGCAATTTGCAATGCAATAAACGCTCAGCGAAAATCGTGACTCCCCGTAGTGAACAGGCGCCCCCGCCCGGGCGGCGGCGCCCGCGCGCCACCCCCCCGTCGCCCTGCCGTCACCCGCGGGATGCGGCGTTCCAGGACGTGTCCCGGTCACGGCACGGTGCCCGGCGCGCCGCCGGGCCGGCCGCCGGCGGCGGCCGGCCACGATGGCGCGCGGCTTCCATTGGCGGCTGACGGACAGGGCGCAACCGGGAACCCTGCCGGGACCTTAGGCCCTAGTCGCTGCCCCGGCGACCGTGAAGACTCACCGGACAAGCCGACGGGCGCCTGGCGGCGCATCCCGAAAGCCGCCGCCGGGCCAGATTCCGGGCAACGGGGCGGAGGATGGTAGCGGAAATGAGCGCTGGCCAGCGAGAAATGGCCGAACTGAGCATGGAGGAGTCGCTGCGGCTACTCGGCAGCATCTCCCTGGGCCGGGTAGTTTTCACCCACCGGGCGCTCCCCGCCGTCCGGCCGGTGAACCATTTCATCGACAACGGCGACATCATCATCCGAACGAACGCGGAGGCGGCCGTGGTCGCCGCGGTCGACCCGGTCCGGGGGGTCGTGGTCGCCTACGAGGCGGACATCATCGACCCCGACACCCACGAGGGCTGGTGCGTCATCGTGACCGGCACCGCGCACCTGGTCCGCGACCCCGACGAGGTGGACCGTTATCTGCGGATGCCGCAGACTTGGGTGAAAGGCACGCGGGACCAGCCAATCCGCATCCACCCGGAGATAGTCACGGGCTTCCGTCTCGACGGAGCCCAATAGCACGGGCCTCTGCAGCGCCCGGTAAGACGGAACGGAGTGTCCAATGGGTCGTTATGCAGAGGCTTTCGAGCGCAGCCTGGCCAATCCCGAGTCGTTCTGGGGCGAGGCGGCGCAGGCAATCGACTGGTACCGGGCACCGGCGGTGATCCTGGATTCATCCCGGCCGCCGTTCTACCGCTGGTTCAGCGACGGCGTCATGAACACCTGCTTCAACGCGCTGGACCGGCACGTGCGGGACGGGCGCGGCGGCCAGGATGCGCTGATCTATGACAGCCCGGTCACCGGGACCTCGCGCCGCTACACCTACTCCGGGCTGCTGGACGAGGTGTCCAGGTTCGCCGGGCTGCTGCGCGGCCTGGGCGTGGGCAAGGGCGACCGGGTGGTCATCTACCTGCCGATGATCCCCGAGGCGGCGGTGGCGATGCTGGCCTGCGCGCGGATCGGGGCGGTCCACTCGGTGGTGTTCGGCGGGTTCGCCGCGCCCGAGCTGGCGGTCCGCATCGACGACGCCCGGCCGAAGGTCATGGTGTCCGCGTCCTGCGGCATCGAGGGCAGCCGGATCATCGAGTACAAGCCGATCCTGGACCGCGCCCTGGCGGCCGCCACGCACCAGCCCTCCCACTGCGTGATCCTGCAGCGGCCGCAGGCGCAGGCCGCGATGACGCCCGGCCGGGACCTGGACTGGGCGCAGGCCATGACCACCGCCCAGCCCGCGGATTGCGTGCCGGTCGCCGCCACCGACCCGCTGTACATCCTGTACACCTCGGGCACCACGGCCAGGCCCAAGGGGGTGGTCCGCGACAACGGCGGTCACGCGGTGGCGCTGCGGTGGACCATGGCCAACATCTACGACACCGGGCCGGGCGAGGTCTTCTGGGCCGCCTCGGATGTCGGCTGGGTGGTCGGCCACTCCTACATCGTCTACGCGCCGCTGCTGGCCGGCTGCACCACCGTGCTGTACGAGGGCAAGCCCGTCGGCACCCCGGACGCGGGCGCGTTCTGGCGGGTGGTCGCCGAGCACAAGGTCAAGGCGCTGTTCACCGCGCCGACCGCGTTCCGCGCGATCAAGAAGGAAGACCCGGACGGCACGCTGGCCGGCAAGTACGACCTGTCCGGCCTGCGGTACCTGTTCCTGGCGGGGGAACGGCTGGATCCCGAGACCTACCGGTGGGCCGGGGAGCTGCTGAACATCCCGGTCATCGACCACTGGTGGCAGACCGAGACCGGGTGGCCGATCGCCGCCAACCTGATGGGCCTGGAGCCCATGCCCACCAAGCCCGGCTCCCCCACCATGCCCGTCCCCGGCTATGACGTGCGGATCCTCAACGCCGACGGCGTCGAGGCCGCGCCCGGCGAGACCGGGGAGATCGTGGTCAGCCTGCCCCTGCCGCCCGGGTGCCTGCCCACGCTGTGGGGGGACGACAAGCGGTACGTCGACTCCTACCTGTCCGCGCACGAGGGCAGCTACGTCACCGGCGACGGCGGCTACCGCGACGGCGACGGGTACCTGTACGTGATGGGCCGGATCGACGACGTCATCAACGTGGCCGGCCACCGGCTGTCCACCGGCGAGATGGAGGAGATCCTCGCCAGCCATCCCGCCGTCGCCGAGTGCGCGGTCATCGGCGTGCACGACGCCCTCAAGGGCCAGGTCCCGCGCGGCTTCGTGGTGCTCAAGGCCGGCGTCGCCACCGACCCGGCGACCGTCGCCGCCGAGCTGGTCCAGCTGGTCCGCGACCGGATCGGCGCGGTCGCCGCGCTGCGCCGGGTGGACGTGGTCGCCGCGCTGCCGAAGACCCGGTCCGGCAAGATCCTGCGGCGCACCATGCGCGGCATCGCCGACGGGCACGACGAGCCCCCGCCCTCGACCATCGAGGACCCGGCTGTCCTGGCCGCGCTGCGCCCGGTCCTGGCCGACCACGCCTGACGGGCCACGGCGGGCCAGGGCTGGCCGGGCGCCGTAACGCGGCAACACCCGGGCGGCCGGCGGGGCGCGCGGCGCGCTACGCCAGCAGGAACTCGGTGACGGCCGCCGCGAAGCGCTCCGGGTCCTCCCAGAACAGCAGGTGGCCAAGCTCGGGGAAGATCACCAGTTCGGCGCCGGGGATGCGGTCGGCCAGCAGCTTGCCGTTGCGCGCGTCGACCACCTTGTCCGCGCCGCCGTGCAGCACCAGCGTGGCCGCCCGGATGCGGGCCTGGATTCCGCTGCCGAGGTAGGCCGCCCCGGCGAACGCCTGGGCCGACACCGCGCGGTAGTCCAGCGGCCGCGACCGGTGGTGCTCGATCAGCTGCTCGGCCAGCTCCGGGTGCTCGCGCAGCGTCTGCGGGGACAGCGCGTTCTCCACCAGCCGCCGCCGGGCCGTCTCGGGCGGCAGGTTGCGCAGCGCCGCCATCAGGAGCATCGAGCCGACCGGCATGGGGAACGCGAACGGCCAGCCGGGCGTGGTGGCGACCAGCACCAGCCGGCCGACCAGGTCCGGGTGCTCCACCGCGAGCTCCTGCGCGACGATCCCGCCGAGGCTGGCCCCGAGCACGTGCGACCGCGCGATGCCCGCGTCGCCGAGCACCGCGACCACGTCGCGCACCATGTCGTCGATCCGGACCGACTGCGCGGGCGCGTCGCTGCCCCCGCTGCCCCGGTTGTCCAGGAGCACCAGGCGGAACCGCCCGCCGAGCTTCTCGATCGCCGGGCCCCAGCCGGTGCGGTCCAGGCCGACGCCCTGGATCAGGGTGAGCCATGGCCGCCGCCGGCCCAGGGCACCGCGCAGCTCGTAGGCGATGCGCAGCTCCCCGTGGGTCACCCGTCGTTCCCGGTCCACCGTGTCTTCCTGATCTGGGCCCGGCCGCCGGGCCGGGCGTGCTGCGGAGTCTAGAGGGCGAAGGTCGTGCCGACCGTGTTCGGCACGAAGGCGGCGGGGAAGCGGGCGGACATCGCGTGCTGGGCGCGCCAGCCGGTGCAGTGCGCCGGGACCAGCACGCCGGGGCTCATCGCCGCCAGGTCGTCCAGGACCCGGGGGATCAGCGGCTCGAACACCGGGCCGTTCAGGTGGAACCCGCCCAGCAGGGCATACAGCGGCTGCCCGCCGGTGAGCCGGCCGGCGTAGCGCGCGATGTTGACCACCCCCGCGTGCCCGCAGCCGGTGACCACCACGAGTCCCTTGCCGGCCACGTTGACGATGAGCGCCTGTTCGTCGAGGACGAGCGGGTCGGGCTCCCAGGCGGTGCCGGTCCACGCCTGCTGCTGCGGCATGCCGGGTTCGTACCCGGTGGTCCGCGCGACCTCCCCGGTGATCAGCACCGAGGAGCCGAACAGGAAGCTCGGCTGGCGCTCCTCGATGATCTCGAAGCCGGCCCCCTCCAGCGCACGGCGGCTGGTGGTGGGCACCTCCAGCGGCTCGCGGCCGGGCAGCACCATGCGGCGGCGATGCCAGAAGTCCGGGTGGATGAGCACCGGCATGTTCGCCGGGCCCAGCGCCCGGATCAGCCCGTCCAGGCCGGTGGTGTGGTCGAAGTGGCCGTGACTGCAGACGATGGCCTCGATCGAGCCCGGGTCGATGTCCAGCCGGCGCATGTTCTCCACCACGCCGTCCGGGCTGGTCCCGGCGTCGAACAGCAGCCGGTGCCGCTGCCCTGCCTTGGTGACGGTCAGCAGCACCGAGAAGCCGTGCTCGGCGATCAGGCCGTCCGGGGTCCCGCCGCCGGCCATCAGCGCCGCGGGCCGCTGCGGCAGGGTGCCGCGGAACCGCCGCGCCGGCCCCTGGTCGGGCATGAAGGTGTCGGTGAGGTTGTCCATCAGCGTGGTCACCGTCACCGAGTCGACCGGCTCCAGGCTGATCTCCATGGCCGGCTCTACCTCGTGGAGCACACCGGGCGGCCCGGGTGCCAGGCCGTCATCCCTGCACACCTGCCTATCGTAGAGCCATGGATGCGCCTGCCGGGCAGCCCGGTGCGGCTCCCGCCGCCACGGGCGCTGGTCTGGTCAGCCGGGCCCGCCTGGCGGGCCGCCGGGTTCCGGCAGGTCCGGGCGGGGCGGCAGGCTGATCTCCACCGGCGACACGTCGTTGCCCCGCACCACGGTGGCGGCCGCGCTCGCCCGGCCGGCCAGGTCCGCCAGCAGGAACGCCAGGCCGGTGCTGCTGATGGCCGGCTGGCCGTCCAGGTGGGTGAGCAGGTCGCCGGGCTCGATCCCGGCCCGCGCGGCGGGGCTGCCCGGCCGGACGGCCACGACCAGCATGCCGGTGTGCGGGGCGAGCCCCACCGCCTGCCGCCGCAGCCGGGCCAGGTGCGCGGGCTCCAGGGTCAGGCCGAGGCCGGCCGCGACGTCGGTGACGGGTGACTCGAACGAGGCCAGCAGCCGGCGCAGCAGGCCCGCCAGGGCCAGCCGCTCGTCGCCGGTCAGCGCGGACAGCAGCCGGTCCTCGTTGGCCAGGTGCACCGGTGCCGCCTGGTCGAACAGGTCCAGGCCCTTGGCGGTGAGCCGCACGAGCGACCCGCGGGCGGTGGCCGGATCGGCCTCCCTGGTCACGATCTGGCGGCGTTCCAGCCGGTCGAGGCGCACCGACACCGTCCCCGAGGTGAGCCCCAGCGCGTCCATCAGGCGCGCCTGCGGCATCCGGTACGGCGCGCCGGCGCGCCGCAGCGTGACGATGACCCAGAAGTCCGCCGCGGTCAGATCGAACCTGGCGAAGACCGCGGACAGCTCCATGTCCAGGTAGGCGCGCACCCGGGCCAGGCGGGTGACGACGCCGACCGGGGTGAAGTCCAGGTCGGGCCGCTCCCGCGCCCAGCCGGCGAGCACGCGGTCCATGCTGTCCCACGCGCCCGGGCATTCGGGCACACCGTAGGGCACGCCCCCGCCAGCCGCCTGTGCACCCACAGCCGAAGACTATGGTGCCCCAAGGTGTTGCCACAATGCTTGAGTTCAAGCATTGTACATGGCGGCGGCGGCCCCGCGAAAGTGCAGGTCCCTGCGGGGTGCCCGGGCCGGCTGGCGGGGCGTAATGGCACCTACTCGTCCTGCAGCCGGCGCGACCGCTTGATCGCGGCGGTGCGGCGCTTGGCGGCCAGGCGGCGCTCCCGGGACGCGCGGGTCGGCTTGGTGGCGCGGCGCGGGCGCGGCGCGGCGGTCGCCTCGGTGAGCAGCGCGGACATCCGCTCCGCCGCGGCCTCCCTGTTGCGCAGCTGGGACCTGCTCTCCTGCGCGGTGACCGTGAGGACGCCGCCGGAGAGCCGGCCCGCCAGCGCGCGCAGCGCCCGCTGTTTGCAGGCCTCCGGCAGCGCGGCGGAACCCTCCAGGTCGAAGGACAGCTCGACCCGGCTGTCGGTGGTGTTGACCGACTGGCCGCCCGGGCCCGCGGACCTGGAGAACCGCCAGGCCAGCTCGTCGGGCGGGATCGTGATGCCGCGCACGGTGACGTCCAGGCTCACGCGGCCCTACCCGGTCAGCGCGGCGAGCACGGCGGGGAAGATGTCATCGGCCCGGGCGTCCAGTTCCGCGGCGGACAGCAGCTGGACCGGGTGCGGGATGTAGAGCATCCGGGCGCCGGGCATGCCGAGCAGGCGGGCCTGGGCGACGGCTTCGTCGGCGAACGGCGCGGTCGCGATGCCGACCGCGGGTATCCCCCGGCGCTCCAGGTGAACGAGGTCGCACACACTGCACGACGTACAGGAGCCTCAATCGGCGAGGGCCTCCACGACCAGCCCGGCGTGGCCGGCGATCTCGTCGATCAGGCCCAGCGCGGCGGGCCTGGAGAAGATCTCCTTCGTCACCCGCGCGGTCGTCGCGCCCGCCGCCGCCAGCAGCACCTCGATCCGGTCCAGGAACTCCGCCCCCCGGTTCTTGCGGATGTCGAGCAGCACGGCCCGGCGGCCGTCGATCCGGGCCGGGCGCGGCGCGAGCGGTTCGGTGGCCCTGACTCGCTCGTCGAACGGGCTCACGTAGCCGTCGGTCACCGTGACGCCACCTCCTGGGAGACGATCTGCGCGCCCATGCCGGTGCACGGGCCCAGGACAGCAGAGTAACGCCCGGCCTCGCCACCGGCCACGAGCAGGATGATCCCCTCCGGGGACGCCCACTTGGGCACCAGGTCATCCGGCGCGGCGGCGTGCACGACGGGCGTGGTCTCGCCGCGGCGCAACTGCGCGGCCGGCCGGCGCACCGCCGCGAACATGAACTCGCGCAGCCGCTGCTTGGTCCAGCCGGCGTCACGGAACATCTGCGCGTGCTCGGGGCAGATCACGAACACCGACGGCTCGTCCAGCGGCCACCAGTTCGTGCTCCAACTGCTCGCCGCCGCCCAGGCCAGGACGTAGGCGAGGTCCTCGGGCGTGCGGCTGCGGTGATCGGAGATCGACAGCGGCACGTCGCACCCGATGACCGTGACCACCGACCGGTCCCGCTCGAAGCCACGCTCCACGTGCAGCGGCTGCCACGGGCTCACCTCCTCGTCCTCGGCGACGCAGAGGCCGACCTTGCCCATCTGCCCCAGCGTCGCCCGGTCGAGCGTGCCGGGCATGGCCCCGCCGGTGAGGCTGACCAGCAGCCGCAGCGCCCGGCCGATGGTGAGGTTGGCCCGGTACCCGGGGCCCAGCGCCCCCATGCCGCTGTTCAGCCCGATGGCGTGGCGCACCGGGCCGTTGACCACGATGAGCTGCCCGGCCGGCTGGGTGGTCACCGCCTGGCCGTGCAGGTTGAACGCGGGGTCCAGGGCGGCCCGCGCCGCGGCGGCCACGACCGGGAAGTAGGCAGGCCGGCAGCCGGCCAGCACGGCGCACGCGGCCACCCGCGCCAGCGTCGCCTCGCCCATGGCCGGCGGGACCGGGCCCAGCGACACCGCCCCGTCCAGCCCGCCGAGCATCGCCTCGACCCGGGCCGGGGTGGGCGGCACCACCGGCAGCCCGTCGGTCCAGCCGCGCTCGAACATCTCCTCCGGCTCGTCGCCGCCGGCGGCGGACATCGCCGCCGCCAGGTCCGGGTCGATGGCGGCCTTGGAGGAGCAGCCCGGCTTGACCGCCGGCTCGGCGGCCGGCGGCATCGCCAGCCCGGTGCCCAGCCGCGCTCCCGCGGCGGCCAGCAGGGCGGCCAGGGCGGCCCGGTCCCAGCCGGCCACCGTGCCCGCGACCAGGCCGTCGCGGCCGACCAGGACCGCCGTCGGCACCGTGACCAGCCGGTAGCCCCGGGACGCCGGATAGGGCGGGTCCTGCGCGGCCACCTGCCCGGTCCAGCCGAGGCGCCGGGCGGTGCGGATGGCCACGTCCAGGGGATCCTCGAAGATCGCGATCGCGGCCAGCCCGGCCCGCGCCCAGCCCTGGCACAGCGGGCCCAGCCGGCGCAGCGCCAGTGCCGACGTGGGGCAGTGCTCGGACACGAACACC
>Ga0335078_10011568_pt1 | contig 13095 bp, 6 predicted proteins | sample Lox_Sample_32_FD_206711 | JGI IMG/M metagenome (GOLD analysis project Ga0335078, IMG submission 206711) | Soil microbial communities from Loxahatchee National Wildlife Refuge, Florida, United States - Lox_Sample_3.2 | ecosystem: Environmental > Terrestrial > Soil > Wetlands | place: USA: Florida... | reverse complement strand
GGCGCTGAAGGGGCCGGGGTCGCGCGGGGCGAGCCATAGCGCGTTGTCGCCGAACCAGCCTGTGCGGTTCGGTTGGAAGCGGAACCGGCCGGCAGCTGCGAACAGGTCCTCAAGCTCAGCGAAGGCTAGCGGACCGATCGTCTCGGGCGGCATGAACGGGACGAGCACCGTGATGTGGGCCGGGACGCCCAGCAGCGCATTAGCGTCGAGACGTTCCCGGTGCCGCGCCACGGCAGGTTCAGCCTCCGGGATCTCGACGATCAGGCCGCTTTGGGGGCCTGGGTTCCTCACGGGCAAGACGTTAGTCCAGCACGGCCCCGGCGGCCACCGGGTTTCGCCGGCCCGCTCTGGACGCGAGCGCGGGGGCAGGTGTTCACGCGCGGCTGCTGCGCCGGTGCAGGGTGGGGTGGCCGGCTGGCGGCGCCCGTGTTATCACGATCGTGCCGGGCGTGGCGCCGCGGCCTGTACGGTCGGGCTGTACGACGGCGGCGGCCTGCGGTTATGGTACGGGCGTGGGGGTATCCGCGGCGGAAACCGCCGCCGGTGGCGTGCATGGCTTCCCGGCCGCGCTGACGAGTTTCATCGGCCGGGACGGGCCGGTGCGCGAGGTCGCGGACCTGCTGGCGGAGCAGCGGCTGGTGACGGTGACCGGGCCGGGCGGGGTGGGCAAGACCCGGCTGGCCGGCCAGGTGGCCCGGGTAGTGGCGGGCCGGTTCGCCGACGGGGCGTGGCTGGCTGAGCTGGCCCCGGTAAGCGACCCGGCGCAGGTGCCGGGGGTGGTGGCGGCGGCGCTGGGGCTGCTGGAGCAGCCGGGCGTCCCGGCGGCCGAGGCGGTGGCGCGGGTGCTGGCCCGGCAGCAGCTGCTGCTGGTGCTGGATAACTGCGAGCACGTGATCGGCGCGGCGGCCGAGCTGTGCGCGGGGCTGCTGGCGGCCTGTGATGATGTGCGGGTGCTGGCGGCCAGCCGGGAGCCGCTAGCTGTGGCCGGGGAGGCGCGGTACCGGCTGGGGCCGCTGTCCGTGCCGGGACCCGGCACCCCGGCGGACGTGGGCGGGTCGGAGGCGGTGGCGCTGTTCGCCGACCGGGCCCGCCAGGTGGATGCGCAGTTTGCCCTGACGGGGGAGACGGGCCCGGCGGTGGCGCGGCTGGTGGCGCGGCTGGACGGGATGCCGTTGGCGATCGAGCTGGCCGCGGCGCGGGTGGAGGCACTGGGGGTGACGCAGCTGCTAGATCGCCTGGATGACCGGTTGGCGCTGCTGACAGCCGGGGACCGGCTGGCGCCGGGGCGGCACCGGTCGCTGGCGGCGGCGGTGGAGTGGAGCTACCGGCTGCTGGCAGAGCCCGAGCAGCGGGTGTTCCGGCTGGTGTCGGTGTTCCCGGGGCCGTTCACGCTGGAGGCGGCCGAGGCGGTCGCGGGGCAGGCCGCCGGTCCGGCGGTGCTGCGGCTGGTGGACTGCTCGCTGCTGGTCCCGCCGCGGGAAGGACCTGATGGCCGGTGGCGGTATGCGATGCTGCAGACCCTGCGCGGTTACGGGGCCGGGCTGCTGGCCGATTCCGGGGAGCAGGAGGCGGCTGAGGCTGCGCTGGCCCGGTGGGCGGCGGGGGTGGCCGGACAGGCCGGAGCGGGGCTGCGGACCGTCGAGGGGGAGGTGGCCGCGGCCCGCTGGCTGGATGCCGAGGACGCCACCATGTCCCAGGTGCTGGCCTGGGGCATGGAGCATGACGCCGACCTCGCGCTGCGGCTGGTGCCCGCGCTGGGCTGGTGGTGGACCCTGCGGGGCCGGCAGGCGGGCCAGTACGAGTTGCTGCGCGAGGCTGCCGGACGCACCGCCCCTGGCAGCGACGGGTGGTGCGCCGCGAAGTACTTTCTGGGCTACGCCGCAGGCGAATCCGGTGATGGGGCTGCGGCGCTGGGTCATTTCGCCGAGCTGCAGGACACGGCCGCACAGCGGAGACCGTGCCCGGCGCTGGTCGACGGCCTGGCCGGCCGGGCTGGAGCACTGTTCCAGATGGGCAGGCACGCCGAGGCGGCCGAGGTTGCCCGCCACGCCCTCGCGATGGCCCGCGAGATCGCGTACCCGCTGGGGGAAGTAGAAGTCCTGGGGGATCTGGCCATTGCCGCCCTGTATGCCGGCGATCTGGACCGCGCTGTGCGGCTGGCCCGGCAGGGCGGGCAGATCACCGCCGGAGTCCCCGGCCTGGTGGCCCGGTGGTGCAGATACGTCCTGGCCGGCGCGCTATTGGAGGCCGGGGACTTGGCCGCCGCCGAAACCATCTGCGAGGCGGCCCTGGCCCGGGCCCGCGACGTGGGCGACCTGTGGAACCAGACAGGCCTGCTGGCCCGGATGGTGATCTTGGACCTGGAAACAGGCCGCCTCCAGGACGCCGCAGCGCACCTGCGCGAATCGCTCCGGCTCGACACGCGCATCGGCAAGTGGAGAGAGTTCTGTAATGCCCTGGACTGCTGCGGGCTGCTGTGCGCAGCGACCGGCCGACCCGCCGAGGCCATCACGATGTGGGCCGCGCGTGCCGCGCACCTGCAAGACTTCGAGGTACGGGACTGGGCCGATGATGCTCGCCGACGTGAGGCGCCGCTGCGCCAGGCCCGGCAGGTGCTCGGGCCCAGCCGGACCCGGGCCGCCGAAGACCGCGGCGCGGCGATGAGCCTGGATACCGCGGTCGAGTACGCCCTGATGCTCACTGACCCCGGCCCGCTGCAGGCCCCAGTCCCGGGGAAGCTCAGCGCCCGGGAACGGGAGCTGATCACCCTGGTCGCCCAGGGCCGCACCGACGCGCAGATCGCCGCCGAGCTGTACATCAGCATCCGCACCGTCCGGTCCCACCTGGACCGGATCCGGGACAAGACCGGCTGCCGCCGCCGCGCCGACCTGACCCGCCTGGCCCTGGCCGCCGGACTGGTCTGACTGGCCGCCCGGGCCGGCCTCCCGTGCCGCCTGTGGGTACTCCTACCCCGTCGGCGCGGCCGCGCGAAAAGGGGTACCCCGGCCCCTGCCCCCGCCCCGCCTGCCTGCGCGAACCTACCGGTCAGGGTCGCGGTAACCGGCCCGTTCCGGACAGGCAGGAGACCATCATGTTCACGCGCATCCCGCAACAGGAAGCTCACCGGGGCACCGCGGCGCGGCAGGCTGCCGCGCGGCTGCGCCGGCTCGCCGCGGCCCTGGCCGCGGTCACCTGCATCCTGCTGGCGTCGGCGGCTGTCATGCCGGCCGCCTGGGCAGTCAACGAGATCCCGCCCGGCGGCCCCACCCCGGCGCCCGCGGCCGGCGCGGTCACCGCGGGTGGCATGCCGGGCTGGCAGATCGCCCTGATCGCGCTTGGCGCCGCCCTGGTCGCGGCCACCGCGGCCGTCCTGCTGGACCGGGCGCGGGCCGCCCGCCGAGCAACCTCCGCGATATCCGCCACCTGAGGCGCCGGCCCGCCGCAGGCAGAGGCCGCGCCTGCCCCTGGTCCTGACCAGGGGCAGGCGCGGCACCCGTGAACGCACCTGCACCAGCGCGACTTCGCGCACCCGGCCACACCCGATAACCAGTTCTGTGTGCGTTCGCGGCGTACAGCAATCGTAGGCGCCGACGTACCTAACGGCGGGTCGGTGGGCGTTCTCTCTCGCCACGCCTGTCACTCGGCGTTACGCTGCCGGGCCGGTATCAGCCGAGGCCGCGGCTATCGACCCGGGACCGGCTGGACCAGCCTTGGGAAGCCCATAGGCGGCTGGCCCGGGTCCCGATGTCGGGCACAGCCGGCGGCGGGCCCATCATGCGCCGGAACCCTTGTAGTGGCCATGGCCGTCCGCCCCGGCACGGACGGCAGCGTTTTGATCCGCCCTTGTGCGACTGGCCGCCGGGGGACCGCCTGATGGGGGTTCAACTCGGTTTTATGGGGGTTCAACTCGATAGCAAGGTCATCGGGGCCGGATTGCGGGCGGAGGGCGGGAGCTGTCGGCAGCAGCGGGAGATTGCCGCCGCGCCGTCCTAGAGGGCGCGGCGTGATGCGGTTGCCGCGGTCCGGCCCTGGCATGGCACGGGGCCGCCGTCCCGGCCGCTGCCTTCGCCGTTTCCGCAGGTCACGCGTCCGGGCTGTGCAGCCGGGTGGCACTGCCACCTCCCGTGGCCGACGAGATGCCGGCCCGGCAGGGCCTCGGTTGTGTTAGCTTGGGCTGGTGATAGATCCCCGATTCGGGGATGTACCACCACGGGCGGGGACCCGAGTCCTCGGACACGTTAAATTCCCATGAGCGGCCGTTCACGGGCATGCTCGGACGTCACCCGCGCTCAGCCTCCGGCCGCGGCAGGTGCTCTATTTCTTGGCTCTGTCTAGGGCGCCTGGACCGGCCACGGCGCGACCCGCGCGCCCAGCGGCGGCGGACGATGTCGCGATGCCATTGCATGATGGTGCCGGGGGTGACGATGAGCCGCATCGCGGGGAGGCGCTCGATCGGCAGCGTCCCGGCCAGCAGTGCCAGCCATGCACGGTCCAGCCATGTCAGCCGCGAATGAGCCCGCGGCCGCTCGCGCAGAGCGACCGAGAGCTGCTGGCGCAGCATGAGGATCTCGCCGTCCTTTCACCACGACTCCCGGCGCGGCAACCTGAGTAGCGACACCGCACGGGAGACAATCAGGAAGATCAGCTTCAAGCCGACAAGCCGAAGATCATCCCAGCCCCGCCAGGCCGGCACCTGCCCGCCCGGCACCAGACGCGCGACCAAGCCGACGGCGAGCTGTGGCGCATATGCCCAGGTGGCACAGGTTTTCGGCACGCACAGGCACAAGTTTTATAATCCGGACATGTCCACCCTTGCTTCATCTGCAGCTTCCTCAGCCGATTGGGTCGCTAGATGGATCGCCATCGCGGGGGTTATCGTCAGTCTCGGCAGCATCTGCGTCACTGTGTATCAGTGGCAACGCAGCGGATGGTTCCTAGACGTAACGGTAAACACACAGGGGAATTTCACTGTCGAGATAACGAACACTGGACGTATTCCCTGCGTCATACATGAAGTCGGACTAGAATGTGGACCGGTACAACTGGTGGAGCGCATTTTGCAGAGTTGGGGTCCTACCATTACTAGGGGTAGGATACCGAGCGAGAAGACGCAAAGGACGTTGGCGCCATCCGATAACTTGACTGTTGAATTCGACGACTACCAAACCATCTTCGCCTTCCCACCTTTTCGTTGTAGAGGCCGTGTTCGGACCGGTAAACACGAATTCATGTCGCATTGGTCGGAAGGTAAATATGCGAATCATCGTGACAATAGCGGTAGGGCGGCTGACGCAGCTAACGAAGTTACCAATCCGGGCACCGCCGCGGAATAACCTTCCGAATCGCCAGCGACGAGAGCGAGCTAAACGCCTGCTGCAGATTGATTCTTCTGCATGGTGTTCACGATCATTCCTTACGAGTTCCAGGCCGCGCCGAACGGCGGATCTCGCGTGTTGCACGGCCGTCGATCTGTCACCGTCGGTGACGAGGCGCCTGTCCGGGCTTCGTCGGCGAGGCCGCGGCGCAGGAGCTCAGCGAGCGGGACGCCGGAGGCCTCCGCGGCGGCGTGGAGGTCGTCGTCGAGCTAGACCGATGTCCGCTGGACTACGTACCACACTCCGCGGGTGTGCCGTGCTTAGCGGGCCCGGGTGTACCGCAGCGAGGTTGTCAGTACCGCAACCGGAGCGTCAGGCGGCGCCCGGGCCCAGTGGTGCCGGCGGCCGGGGGTGGCGCTGCGGGGCGGCGCGGAGGTTGAGTCTGACGATACGGAGCGCCTCCTCGTGCTTGGCGAGCGCTTCGGCGAGCAGCTGGTCGACGCGGTGACGGCCGGCGAACTCGGCTGCAGGTGCGCTGGCGGCCCACCGGGCGGCGTCGGACCAGGCGGCCACGATCGCGTTCACGGCCTCCTCCAGGTCGCGTTCGACGTCCCGGGCGGTAGGGCGCTTCCTGGGCACGGTGGCTTCCCTCCAGATTGGCTTGCTATGAGGCGGGCCGGGCGGCGATGAGCTGGACCGGCTGCTGGCCCGGTGGGGGGTGAGCCTTCCGGGGCCGGGGACCTGTGCGTACAGACGCCGACCGGGTCATGGCGCCGGGAGGAGTCACCTCAAGCATCACCGACGGGCCTGATCGTTTACTGGCCATGATCTGCAGGAAACCTGTAAGCCCGGTGAAGGCATCATCTGGGCCGCGCGGGATCGCGGGACCGGCCGCCGACGCCGCCGGACTCCCCAGGGCGGAAGGGCCGGCACGGCACCGGATCACGCCAGATAACGTCGTGCAGGGAAGCAGCAGCCCCAGGGTGGGCCGGCGGTGAGCACGCTCAGCATGACCTGCCCGTTGTGATCGCGCGCGCACTTGCGTTTGCTCGCAGCTCGCTATCTCAGTGACGGCGGGCGCGGCTCTGAGGCGGAGCACAGATCATTCATTCTGGGAGGCTCAGCCGACGACTCCACGATCGTGCCAGTCCTACCGAACGGCGGGACTGCGAGCGCGGACCGTAAAGCTGATCACAGAGAGTTAGACATTCTCCGCGCCAGACGATCGAGGCAGTGGATGTGACGTCGGGACATCACGCGGGAAGCTTCCACGGAATGCCTCATGAATGGCGCGGCCCGTTGGCGCTGTTCTGACGGGACGTCAGGTTCCACAGGTAGATGTGGCCGGCGCTGTCGCACGTGGCAAGGGTTGCACCGTCCGGGCTGAACGCCACCGAGGTCACGCCCTGATGGTTTGGTTCGGCGAGGGTGGCGGTGATCGTGCCGCTGGCCGTATCCCACAGGTAGGTGTTGCCGTTGCCGTCGCCTGCCGCCAGGGTTGCGCCGTCCGGGCTGAACGCCACCGACGCCACCTGATTGCTTCGGGGGTCGGCAAGCGTGGCGACAATCTTACCGGTGGCCAGCTTCCACACGTAGGTACTGCCATTGTTATGGCTGACAGCGAGAGTCTTGCCGTCCGGGCTGAACGCCACCGACCTGACGTGCCCGGGTACCCACCATTTTCCCGGGGGCGTGAGGGTGGCGATGACCTTGTCAGTGGACAGGCTCCAGAGGTAGGTGAGCCGGTTGATGTCGCCGACGGCGAGGATGCGGCCGTCCGGGCTGAAGGCCACAGATCCCACCCCCCAGCCTGTTGCTTCGGTGAGGGTGGCGATGATCGTGCCGGTGGCTGTGGTCAGCAGGTAGGTATGGTCGTAGTGGCCGCTGGAGCCGCCGAGTTCGCCGACGGCGAGGATGCGGCCGTCGGGGCTGAACGCCGTCGACTCCGCGCCCCGGCTTCCGGGGTCGATGATGGTGGCAATGATCTTGTTTTCATCCCTGTTCATCAGAAAAACGCGGCCGTCGCGGTCTCCGGCAGCGAGGAGTGCACCGTTCCGGCTCACCGCCACCGACTCCACCCGCGTGCCAGCGGGGTCGGTGATGGTGGCAATGATCTTGTTTTCAGCCCTGTTCCGCAGGAAGGCGTGGCCGTCGCGGTCGGCGGTGGTGAGGTATGCGTTGTCATGGCTGAACGCCACCGATGCTACATAGGGTTCGTATCCCGGGTCCGTGAGTGTGGTGGTTATCGAAGGGGTCAGAGCCGGGCTGTGACGCGCCCGCGCTCCCGGGCTGTAAATGGCCTGGATGGCGACGAGAACGACGGCCAGGATGATCAGTCCGAGGAATGTGATCAGCATGGCGCCGGGCCTGACGCGGTGTCTTCGGGTTGGCGGCACCGCGGTCGAGCGCTGCTGGGGTCCAAGCGATCGGTGCGGGATAGCATCGTCACCTTCTGAGATGGACCCATCGTCATCCAGTGCTGGCCTGGCTCTCTCTTCCGTTTCCTGATGGGCACGGGTTCCCGCAGCGGCCGACGATTCCGGCGCGACGATGGCCAGTGCAGCCAGCTTGTCAGCGATGATAGCGGCGAACTGCTGCGGGCTCCGGGTACGCAGGTCGACCGTCACCATGCCTGACGGCAGCCCGGGCAGCGGGGTGTCATCGAAACGGGCCGGCAGCACGTACTCCCGCCGTTCACGGACCGCTCTGGTAAGCGCGGCCCGGCGTTCGTGCCGGGTCCAGTCCCGGGCGGCATAGTCGGCGGACACGAACATCACCACTGCCGCTGCCTGCTCGCCGTAGATGCCCGGCAGTTCCTCGGCCAGGTACTTCCCCCATAGCTCGACCTGCTCATCAGCGTCGTAGAAGCAGCGAACTCCTCGCGCCCTCAGCACTGCGGCGACCTGCTCGACATAGGCTCGCTGCGCACCGGCGAACGACAGCGCCACATCCCACCGCCATCCCGGCCCTGAGACCAGGCCCCCGCCGCCGTCCGCCCCCGCCATGACTACAGAGTCTCCCGCTGAATCGCCTTACGCCCCGGTGGCCCCCGTCACGATGGCCCCTGCAGCCGCCCAGGGCCCGCCCCGGCTTACTTCCCCGCTCTCTTCCCGCAGGCCGCAGGGCCGCATGCAGAGCCCGGTGAATCCATCATTCTTGCGCACCGGACCGGGATCCGCGCGCTGCTTCCAAGACCGTAAGCACCCGGAAATGATGCGACCGGGCCCCGCTTGCTTCCCGCCCCGGACGAGCACCCCGTCGCCACCAATGCAATCTCGCGGACGCTCCGGCGGCGTACTACTGTCAGTCAGGTCCTCGTAGCGTATCCATTGCCTGCAAGCGTGTTCTGACCGCCACGGCAGATGCCATGTCCTGAAGCGGGACCATCGCTCACCCTGGCGACCAGAAGCTGCCGCGGCTCCCCGTTGTGTGTTCCACATGCGGTGCGGGCGGCCATAATCCCCTGATCCGTTCGGTGCCTGCCGAGTAGCCGACTAGCAGCCCGGCTCTTGCCTAACGGTACTGTTGCCAGCGATCGTAACGCGCCGTTACCTCAAGGCCGACACGCAGCTTACGATATCGCCGATTACGAGTCGCGTCGCATGGTGCCGACCGCGCGCACGGGCACATGCTGATTGTCCGGTTATGCGCGGACAGCTAGGCGACCTGCGACCGGTGCCGAAACCCAGCCATCCGGCTGGTCCACTAAATCCGTCCAGTGCTCAGCCGGTCGACCTTTGCTGCCTCCATTTGGTGATCAGCCCTTTATCGGCGGTATCCAAATCGGAGAGCCGAATGACCTCAGCTGAGACGCTCTGTTCTCGTCATCTCCGGCGTCGCGAGCATTCATCGGAGTCAGATTCCGCGGCAGCCGTAAACGGGGTTGGATCCGTAGAAGGGCGCGTCTCCGAAGGCGAACACTCCACCATCGCAAGCGTTGAGCCAGTATCCGTGACCTGTCGGCGTCGGCGCGATGCTATCGATGCGGCCATTGAGAGATTTGCCAGCCATGGATCCGTAGAAGGGTGCGTCCCCGAAGGCGAACACACCGCCGTCCGCGGCTGCAAGCCAGTACCCCTTGCCTGACGGGGTGACCGAGATCGCGACGACTGGCTTGTTCAGAGGTTTGCCCCCCATGGAGCCGTAGAAGCCAGCGTCTCCAAAGGCGAATACGCCGCCGTCGGATCCGACCAGCCAGTAGCCCGAGCCGCTCTTGATCGGCGCCATACCGACGATGTTGCCCACCCGGATGCCCAGCTGTGGCAGTGAGCCGAGGTATGGCGCGTCCCCGAAGGCGAATACGCCGCCGTCGGATCCGACCAGCCAGTAGCCGTGATCATCAGGAGTGCGGGCCATGCCAATGACCCCAGCCCCCGTAGAGAGGTACGAATGCTGGCTTTTCAACTTCTGTAGCGCGCGGAATTTCCTTCGTCGCATGACTGGTTTCCCCCCAGGGCTAAATAGGAATAGAGGGAGGTGGACACCTCCCGTGACGGATGCCGGACTATACCTTTGACTTGAAGGAGTAAATGCACCACGAGCGGAGCGGTGTTATCTTCGCAACGTCCGACGTGGGCACCCTAAAGGATCCCGGCCTGACGGATGCCCGGTACGCGCTGACGGCCACCTGCCAGTTAAGTTTGCTCGTGTCGCTGACCGCGAGGCCGAACGGGCCAAGGCAGAACTCACCCCCATCACCTCTCGGTGAACCTAGTGCCCCGGCAGAGTCTTTCGCCAGTGTGACCGGCGGCGGCCTGGCAGTGGTAGGTGTTGCTACGCGGCGTAAGAAAATCGAAAGAACTGACCTCCATCGCACGAGTCCGGCAGTCATCTCAACGGATGCTGTCAACGATCCGTTTTCAGCGAAACGGAGATTCTGAGAGCTACTTCGACAGTGCTCCGCCACTTGCACCCCAGGCGCCGGCTAACGAGGCAAAACACGATGCGTGCATACTGAGTGATGAGACAGGCCGCCACGTCGAGATGCATAACGCCGACTATGCGCTGGTCTATTCTCTGATCGCGCGAACCGTTGAGCGAGGCATAACGATCAATTCTGTGTGGGCTAGGGGCGCAGTGGATCCCATGCGAACGTGCCTCGGCCGCCGCTGGTGTGCGTGTCCATGAACAGCGCCGTGGCTAGGTGCTGCTGGGATGTACGAGGTTGTTCGGTACGCACAGGAAACCCGGGCCGGACCGGGCGCCCCATCAGGCGACTTTCCTATCTTGGCTGGATGACGCCCAGCTGCAGCGCCCTGGCGACCGCCCGCGACCTAGTGGGCTCTCCGAGTTTGCGGAGCACGGCCGAGACGTGGTGGCCCACCGTCTTCTCGGAAAGGAAGAGGCGCTCGGCGACCTCGGCGTAAGACAGCCCCTCGGCGAGAAGCTGAAGCACCTCGGCTTCGCGTGCCGTGAGTCCGGCCGGGCTGGCGCGCCTGGCCGCTCGGGGGCCGCGGGGCACCGGCAGCCCGCGGACGTGCCGGTCACGTAGCACCGCGTGCCGCACCGCGGGGACGCCCAGCCCGTTCAGAATCTCCAGGCATTCTTGCGCATCCTGAAGCCGAGGGGAGAACGCCAGTGCGTAGGCCGACCACAGCGGGCAGCCCAGGTCCCGCCATTCACCGGCGGCCGCGCGGTGCTCGCCGGACAGCATGAGCGCGAAGGGCGACGCCAGAGGGACGGAAGACCGCCTGTGCTCCCCGGCGAGGTGCAGCCACCAGCTCAACTCGCCCAGCTCCCACGGTCGCGGATGCGCGCTGGCGAAGGGCCAGGAGCGGTCGATGTCGGCGGCCACGTCCGCGGGCCGTCCGGCGATCCACGCAGCCTCGGCGCGGGCGATGGTTACGGGCAGCAGCCGCTGGTACTCTCCGGTCTGGATGGCGATCGGAAGCGCCTCGTCCAGCGGGCCGAGGCCGTCCCGCCCGCGGCGGGCGGCGAGCACGCCGGCGACGGTCAGGGTACAGACCTGGGTGACCGGCGACACGTGCGGGTGCCGCAGCACGTCAGCCAGGTACTGGTCCGCCGCGGCGTAGTGGCCCTGTTCGGCCAGTGAATGGGCGAGCCAGGCACTCATGTACAGGCGCCAGGTGTCTAGGTCACGGTCGGTGCAGTAACTGATGCCTGCCCGAAGGTACCGGTCCGCCTCGCGGAACGACCGGCGCTCGATGTGGCTGCCGCCGAGGTTGGCGTACGCCCGTGCGGCGTGTTCATGGGCGTCGTCGGCCAGCGCCATGTCCAGGCTCTGCGTTAGCCGCGCCCGGCCTTCGGCAAGCTCTCCCTCCCACGCCAGCACCAAGCCCACGTTGTTCAGCGCGTGCATCTCGGCCTCCCGGTCGCCGGACCGGCGTGCCAGCTCGATCGCCTTCCTGCCCCAGTGCAGCGCCTCGGCGTGGTCGTCGGCCAGCATGCGTAGCTGTGCCAGGTTGCTGTAGGCCATGGCGAGTCCCGGGCCGGGCCCCAGCTGCTCCAGTGTGGTGACGGCGGCCACGGCGTAGCGCTCGCTGTCCACGTTCTGCCCCAAGAACCAGGTCAGCCGCGACAGCCACCGCTGCGACGTGCCGATGGACCGCGTATCCTGCTCCTGTTCGTAGATGGCCAGCGCCGCCAGCCCGCTATCCCTGGCCCGTGCTATCTGGTCGGTCAGGTAGCACTCATATGACAGCTGGTCGAGCAGTTCGGCCTGCTCCCGGTCGGGCCTCTCGTGATAGCGCAGCGCCAGCTGGAGATGTTCGGCGGCTTCGCGATGAGCACCCAGGCGCGCCGCCCGGGCGGCGGCGAGCGGAGCGTGGCGTGCCACGGCCTGGCGGTCGCCACAGCCGGCGGCGTAATGCGCCAGCCGCCGGTGGTCAATGGAGCCCTGCTCCAGCGACTGGGCCAGCGCGCAGGCGTGGGCACTGGCACGCTCCGCCGCGGGAAGCGACTGCTCGACCGCCAGCCGCGCGAGGTCATGCCGGAACCCCACCGCGTCGCCGTCTGTGACCAGCACGCCGCTATCAAGGCACTCGTCCACCGCCGCCAGCGGCTGCCCGGACACCGCGGTGAGGAAACCAATCTCGGCGCGCCGGCCGAGGATGGATGCCACGCTGGCGACCTTCTGCGCAGCCGGCGAAAGCCGGGACACGCGGGCCAGCACGGCATCGCGTACCGTGGCCGGCACGCTCTCGGCACCGGCCGCGAGCACCTCGGTGACGTAAAAGGGATTTCCGCCCGTGCGCTGGAATATCGCGTCAGCGTCCAGATGAGAGCCTTCCCCATCCAGCAGCTGGCGGACGCCGGCCGCGCTGAGCGGAGGAAGCTGCATGCGGATGACGCCCGGCAAGGTGGCCAGGTCGCCCAGCACCACGGTCAGCGGGCGATCACGGCTCAGCTCCTCTGAGCGAAACGTCGCGAGGATCATCAGTGCGGCTCCGGCGAGCCGGCGCCCCAGAAAGCGCAGAATGTCCAGGGTTGCCTCATCGGCCCAGTGAACGTCCTCGAGCACGAGCAGCATCGGGGACCCGGACAACACGTCGCGTACCTTCTGGAACAGGCGGAGCCTGCTCATGCCCGCATCCTGGTCCACGGTCTCTGCGAGTTCGGGCAAGGCATCCAGGATGGGGCCCAGCGGTTCGGCCGTCGTGACACTGTCGCAACTACCACGCCGGACCACCGGCCCGCTAGCTGCCCCGGCCAGGGCCGCCGCCAGCGCCGTCTTGCCGACGCCCGCCTCCCCGCCCAAGAACACAAGCCGGCCGCTGCCGCCCAGCGCCTCATCGAGCAGCCGCTCCAGCGAAGCCAGGAA
>Ga0335078_10011567_pt1 | contig 13095 bp, 10 predicted proteins | sample Lox_Sample_32_FD_206711 | JGI IMG/M metagenome (GOLD analysis project Ga0335078, IMG submission 206711) | Soil microbial communities from Loxahatchee National Wildlife Refuge, Florida, United States - Lox_Sample_3.2 | ecosystem: Environmental > Terrestrial > Soil > Wetlands | place: USA... | reverse complement strand
TCGAGGACCTGTCCGTCCGCAACATGGTCCGCAACCACTCCCTGGCCCGCGCGATCAGCGACACGTCGTGGGCGGAGCTGCGGCGGCTGCTGGAGTACAAGGCCGGCTGGTATGGGCGGACCGTGATCGCGGTCGACCGCTGGTACCCGTCGAGCAAGACCTGCTCGGCCTGCGGCCAGCTGGCCGCGTCGATGCCGCTGAACGTCCGCCAGTGGACATGCGCCTCGTGCGGCGCTGCCCACGACCGGGACGTGAACGCGGCCAAGGTCATACGTGCCGCCGGGCTGGCGGTCCAAGCCTGCGGAGACGGTGTAAGACCTGCCCGCGCGTAGCGCAGGGAGGCGGCCGTCAGTGAAACAGGAACCTTGGCCCGCGAGGGCCGAGAATCCCCGTCCTTCAGGGCGGGGAGAAGTCAACGAGTTCTGGACCGCCGTGTGCCGCTACGACGACCTGCAGCCTGAGCGCGGTGTGGCGGCGCTGGTCGGCGGCGAGCAGCTGGCGCTGTTCCGCGCGTTCGACGGGACGCTGTACGCGATCGGCAACCAGGACCCGTTCACCGGGGCGTTCGTGCTGTCGCGGGGCATCGTGGGCACCCGGGGCGGCATCCCCACCGTGGCATCCCCGCTGCACAAGCAGGTCTTCGATCTTCGCACCGGGGTCTGCCTGGAGGACGGGACCGCGGCCGCGGGCGTCTTCGGGGTCCGGGTGCGCGACGGCGTGGTCGAGGTGGCGGCCGGGTGAGCCACGAGCCGGGGACGGATGGCGGGGTGGGGCCACTGGCCGGGTACACGGTGGGTATCACCGCCGCCCGCCGCCGGGAGGAGTTCGCGGCTGCGCTGGAACGCCGCGGGGCGAAGGTCATCTGCGGGCCCGCGATCAGGCTCGTGCCGCTGGCCGACGACCGCGAGCTGCTCGCCGCCACGCAGCGCTGCCTGGACGGGCCGCTGGATGTCGTCATCGCCACCACCGGCATCGGGTTCCGCGGCTGGATGGAGGCCGCCGATACCTGGGGCCTGGCAGAGAAGCTGACCGAGGCCATCGACCAGGCCACGGTGCTGGCCCGCGGGCCGAAGGCACGCGGGGCGATCCGCGCCTGCGGCCTGCGTGAGGCCTGGTCACCGGAGTCGGAGTCGTCGAGTGAGGTGCTCGCGCACCTGATCGCCTGCTTCGGCCTGGACGGCGCGCGTATCGCGGTGCAACTGCACGGCGAGCCGCTGCCCGATGTCGTGGAGACCCTCCGCCTGGCGGGGGCCGAGGTGATCGAGGTGCCCGTCTACCGCTGGGTGCTGCCGGACGACACCGCGCCGCTGCACCGGCTGATCCAGGCGGTCAGCGCCGCCGCGCTGGACGCGGTCGCGTTCACCAGCGCGCCGGCCGCGGCGAGTTTCCTGCAGGCGGCCGGCGAGCAGGGCCGCGGCGAGGCGGTGCGGGCCGCGCTGCGCGGCCCGGTCGTGCCCGCCTGCGTCGGGCCGGTCACCGCCGGCCCGTTCCAGCGGGAAGACATCCCGGTGATCCGGCCCGACCGGAGCCGCCTGGGTGCCCTGGTGAGGGAGATCGTCGAGCAGGTACCGCGGCGCCGCGGGCTGCTGCTGCCGCTGGCCGGCCACACGATCGACGTGCGCGGGCACGCCGTCCTGCTGGACGGCCGCCTGATCCCGCTGACCGGTGCGAGCATGGCGCTGCTGCGCGAGCTGGCCGCGAATCCGGGGCACGTGGTCCCCCGGGCCCGGCTGCTGCGGATCGCACCCGGTGATGGCGGTGAGCACGCGGTCGAGGTGGCGGTCGGCCGGCTCCGCACCGCCCTGGGCGATCCGCGCATCATCCAGACCGTGGTGAAGCGCGGCTACCGGCTCGCCTACGAGCCCGAGCAAGCCGCCAGCGACCAGGGCTGGCGGTACTGATCCCGCACAAGCCTGATCGGCGCCGAACGTCCGGCCACCATCACGCCGGGTGACGCTGGACGCCGAGTGCCCGGTCATTTGGACCCTGATGTCCCGGTCAGCTGGCCTCCAGGTGCCCGGTCATCTGGACCCTGATGTCCCAGTCGTCCAGCTCTGAGCGCCAGGATGCACGCTGCGTAGGGTAAAGTTAACAGAGAGTAAAAAAAGGGGCTCGCCGCGGCTGCTGCTCGTGGAGTTGTAAGGACAACATGCGAGAAAGGGAGGGAAGGGAAGATATGTCTGCCGCCACAATCGCCAATATCACTGACAAGGCCCCCCTCCTCAATCATGGTGCCGCGGCTCAGACCCCGGGCAGCCGCCGGGGGGACGGCCGCAGGTATGTCAGCCAGGTCACGGCCATGCAGATCACGTAGAACCCGATGAAGGCGGCGTAGGCGGGATCGCCGGTGCCGGAGGCGAGGAACGACTGCCGGAACGCGATGTTGACCAGCACGCCGCCGCCGGCCCCGATGGCCCCCGCGATGCCGATGACCGCGCTGGACAGCCGGCGGGCGTCGTGCGTGGCCGCCGGGCCGGCGCCGGCCGCGGCCGCCCGCTCAGCCCTGGCCCGGAAGATGGCCGGGATCATCGTGTACGCCGACCCGTTGCCCAGGCCGGACAGGGCAAACAGCGTCAGGAAGCCGGCGTAGAACAGCCCGAGCGACCGCAGCCCCGACGCGGCCAGCACGGCCGCCGCGGCGGCCGCCATGAGCGCGAAGGCCGCCAGCGTCGTCCGCGCCCCGCCGAACCGGTCGGCGAGCCAGCCGCCGGCCGGGCGGGCCGCCGAGCCCACCAGCGGCCCCAGGAACGTCAGGCAGGCGATCCGGGCCGGATCCACCGTCCCGGCGCCAGGCCCGGTGAGGAAGTGCGCGCCGAACTGGTCCTGCAGTACCTGGCCGAAGGCGAAGCTGAAGCCGATGAACGAGCCGAACGTGCCGATGTACAGCAGCGACACGATCCAGGTGTGCGGGCTGCGGCAGGCGTCCCGCATCGCCCGCTTCTCGTTGCGCACGTGGGCGATGTTGTCCATGCACAGCGCGGCGCACAGCGCGGCGATGACGACGAGCGGGAGGTAGATGCCGAGCAGCACGCGTGGATGGTCCTTGCCCGTGACCGCCAGCACCGCCAGCCCCGCGAGCTGCACGACGGCCACGCCGATGTTGCCGCCGCCGGCGTTGAGGCCCAGCGCCCGGCCCTTCAGCCGCTGCGGGTAGAAGGCGTTGATGTTGGCCATCGAGGATGCGAAGTTGCCGCCGCCGACCCCGGCCAGCGCGGCGGTCACGAGCAGCGTGCCGTAGCTGACTCCGGGCCTCAGCACGATCGCGGCCGCCACCACCGGCACCAGCAGCAGGGCCGCGCTGATGCAGGTCCAGTTCCGGCCGCCGAACCGCGCCACCGCGAGGGTGTAGGGCACGCGCGCCGCCGCGCCCAGCGCGGTGGGCAGCAAGGTCAGCAGGAACTTCTGCGCGGCCGCCGTCTTCGGGTCGTGGCTGATCCCGTAGCCGGGCGTCAGGAACAGCACGAACACCGACCACAGGCTCCAGACCGAGAAGCCGATGTGCTCGGTGAAGACCGAGAAGATCAGGTTGCGGCGCGCCACCCGCGCACCGGCCCGCGCCCAGAACCCGGCATCGTCCGGGTTCCACGTCTCGATCCATCTGCCGTGCTGCCGGGGGGCCTGCGGCGGTGCCGCCTGCTGGCCGGCCGTCGTGGTCATCGGGACATCCTCCAGGTGGGGCGGTGCGGCGGTGACGGGCGCTGAACGGCCCGGGCACCGACGCTACGGACCAGCCGTTTCTGCGCCGCTGCGGCCGCGAGACGGGCGCGAAACATCCGCCGCACACCGCTGCGGCCGCATCGGTGAGGTCCGGCGCCCCTGCTCAGGCCGGCGACAGCGGGGGGCCGGGTCGGCGGTCAAGCTCCTCGTCGATGCCGGCCAGAGGCATGCCCGGTAGACGCCCGATACCGCCCGGTCGCCCTGCGCACCGCGGGATCGGGCGCGGCTGAGCGGAGCTCAGCCTGCGTGGCTCAGCGGGCGCGGCTCGCGAGGCGGTAGACGCGGGCTGCGTTCTCGTGTCCGGCCAGCCGCGCGATCCGTGCCGCGTCCGCCTCGGTCCAGGCGCCGTCGTCCAGCCCGGCGCGCAGGAACCGCGACACCGCGCGGCGGAACAGCACCGCGCCGAGATAGTGCAGCTCCGGCAGGCCGAACCCGTCCGATGAGTACAGGAATTTCCCGAACGGGACCAGTTCGAGGGTCTCCGCGATGACGGCGCCGGCGCGCTGGCCGAGGTTGTGCGTGGCCAGGCCGAGGTCCACGTAGACGTGCGGGAGGACCTGGGCGAGGTAGCCGGCCTCGCGGTGGTATGGGTAGTTGTGCAGCAGCATCACCGGCGTCCCGGCCGGCTCGAGCGCGCGCAGCAGGGGCGTTAGCAGCAGCGGGTTACACCGGTTCAGGTCCACGTCGCGGTCGCCGTACCCGACATGGACCTGGACGGGCAGCCCCAGGTCGGCGCCACACCAGATCAGGAAGCGGTGCAGGACCGGGTCGGCCAGCCGCCGCGCCCCGCCCGCCGGCCCCGCCCGCCCCGCCGCCCCGCCCGGCGGCGGAGCCCCGGATGCCTCCCCGGGGGCCGTCCGCGCGGAAGAGACGGCTGAGGCTGAAGAGGTCGCTGAGACCGAGGAGGAAGCTGAATGTGCGGAGATCGTCACCGAGCTTGCCGAAGCTGCCGCGGCTGAACCGGCCGCCGGGCCGAGCCAGCGTGCCGCGGCCGCCGCCACCTCGGCCTCCGTGGGCCGGGCCGCGCCCAGATCGAGGCCGGCCCGGTAGGCCGCGACCGTCTTCACACCCGCCGCGTGCCGCGCCCGCACCGCCAGGGCCTGCCGGAACGCGTCCGCGAACCCGGACGGGCCGGCGCCGGCCGCGGCGACCGACTCCGCGACCTGCTCCAGCCGGACGATCTCCCAGGCGGGTGCGCCCGCCATGGCGCCCATCTCCGCTGGGGACGTCAGCGGCTCGGGCTCGAACCCGGTATCGACGCACAGCGCGCCCAGCCCGGCGGCCCGCAGGAACAGCCGGCTCACCTCGGCGGCGCCCAGGTCGGCCCGGCGTTGCAGGTACGCATCAGGCTCGGCGTGCGCGGGCAGGCCGAGCACCGGCGGGCACCAGCGCCGGACCGCCAGCCCAGCCTGCGAATCGAACAGGGTCACGTGCCCGGGCGCCCTGCCCGGCAGCCGGCCGTAGGCGTCGCCCGCCTCGGTGAGCAGCGCCTCAAAGCCGCGGCGGTCCACGTCCCGCCGGATCACGCCATGACAATGGTGGTCGGCCAGCAGCAGGTCCGCGACGAACGGCAGCGGGCCACCCGGTCCGGGCGCGAACTGCGGGCCGGGGCCGCCCGCGGCCCCACCCTCGCGCGCCCCACCCTCGCGCGCCCCACCCTCGCGCGCCGGGCCTTCCCGCGCCGCGCCTTCCCGCGCCGCGCCTTCCCGCGCGGCGCCTTCGCCCGTGGTGTCAGGCACGCGGGGCCTGGTCGCCCGCCGGGCCGGGGGCCGCGAGCTCCGCACCGCCCGCGCCCGGCCCGCGCGCCGCGATTGCCTCGCTGGCCGTCAGGGCGGCGCCGAGCCGGCGGGCGAAGCCGGGCGCCACGAACACCGCGACGAGCGCGGCCACCAGCCAGCCGCCCGAGACCACCGGGAACCAGCGCCCGGGGCCGGACGGCGGATACGGGATCACGTTGCGGTAGAGCGTGTAGCCGAGCACCACCAGGGCCAGCAGCGGGACGATGATCTGCCACATCGGCACCGGGAGCTTCCGCCGGACGAACACCAGGCCGATGCAGCCGATGGTCGCGAGCACGTAGGCGACCAGCAGGATGAGCGTCCCGATCGTCCCGGACCAGGCGAAGCTGTCCTCGGCGGTGGCGTGGAAGCCGGCCGTGTAGACCACGAAGATCGCCGCCGAGAACGCCGTGATCACGAGGGTCGCCGCGGCCGGCGCCCCGGTCCGCGACACCCGGCCCGCGCCCCGGATCCCGCCCGCGTCCCGGGCCAGCGCGTACATCAGCCGGGACGCGCCCACCGTCGAGGCCAGGCAGCAGCCGAACGCGCTGATCGTGGTGCCCAGCGTGATGATGTCGCCGATCCACGCCCCGGCATAGCTGGTGCCGAGGTCACCCAGCAGCGACGGCGAACTCGCGAAGGCGGTCACGCCGGCCTCGCTCGTACCGAAGCCCATCATCTCCACCGCGGTCACCACGACGAGGTAGATCCCGCCGAAGACGGCCGTGCCGAGGATCGCGCGCGGGATGTCACGGGTGGGATGTGTGGCCTCCTCGCCCAGGGTGGCGGCGGCCTCGAATCCCGCGAAGGACAGGAAACCGAACACCACGGCCAGGAACAGCGGCGAGAAGCTCGTCCCGGCGGGCACCGAGAACACCGACAGCGTGAAGTGATGATGCTGCGGCGCCGACCCGGACAGCAGGCGGACCAGCACGATCACGGTGACGATGAGGATCAGCGCCACCGTCGCGCCCTCGACCGACAGCAGCACGTTCGTCCCGCGCCGCGCCGGGAAGACCGCGACCACCAAGGTGACCGCCAGGGCCACCCCGGCCAGCAGGAACGGGGCCCAGGACGGGGGATGCGGCCACGCCCCGGCCGTGTTCAGGAACGCGGTGCCGAAGATGCCCGCGGCGGAGGAGGTGACGACCGCGTAGAACGTGTATGTCCCGACCAGCCCCCAGCCCGCGACCACCCCGGCGCGCGGCCCCAGCGTCGCCCCGACGAATGCGTACACCGACCCGGAATGGTGGTAGTACTGGCACAGCCGGACGAACGTGTACGCCACGAGCAGGACCCCGATGGCCGCGATAAGGAAGGCCAGCGGCACCGCCCGGCCCGCCGTGGCCGCGCTGGCCTGCGGGTTGATGTTCGCGGCCATGCTGGGCGCCATCAGCGCGATGGACAAGCCGATGGCCTGCCAGACGGACAGCGACCGCCTCAGCCCGCTGCCCTGCGATGACGTTCCCGGCATGGGCCCTCCTCGCGATCATTTCCGGGCATTTCCTCCCCGTAGTGTGCGCCGCGGGCCGGAATCAGAAAAGGCGCGAACCACGCCGAAACGCACATCTAACGGGCTGCACCGCATTTGCGGTCATCCGCCGTATGTCAAGCACACGGAAAATACTCCGCGTCATTGCCGGCTTTCGGGCCGTTTGTGCGTCGCCATGTGCGCTTGCTTGCACTTAGCGTGCTTGTGCGCGAGCGTAGTCACAAGTTGATATTATTAAATTACTTTGAGTAACAGTTCCGGGGAAAGCCGACTATCCGAGGGGTGCGGATGATGGCAGCGAATCCGGCCGGGTCCAGTTCGAACCCGGCCGTTCTTGAGCGGGGCATGCGCTGGTTCCGGGTCTTCCCCGGGCTGACCGCGCAGGTGGGGGAGGCCCGCCAGTTCGTTGCCTGCCTGCTGCAAGGGTGCCCGGGCCGGGACGTCCTGGTCTCCTGTGCCTCGGAACTTGCTGCGAACGCGGTGCTGCACACCGCCTCCGGCGACGGCGGCTACTTCACGGTCGAGGTGTCCTGCCCGCGCACTGGTGTCGCGCGCATCGCGGTCACCGACTCAGGCGGCCCCACCGAGCCGGCCACGGGCGCGCCGGTCAGCGCCGACAGCCGCGACGATGACATCACCGGCCTGCCCACCCGGGGCCTGGGGCTCGCCCTGGTCGCGGCGGTGGCCAGCCGCTGGGGCTACCGGATCACCGGGCCGGGCCGCACCGTCTGGGCCGAGGCGACCTGGCCGGTCGCCGTGCTGCGGCAGAATCCCGCCGTGTCCCCGCAGTCCCGCGGGCGCCGGCCGGCCAGGCTGGCGGGACGAGGCCGGCGCGGCATGGCGTCCCCCGAGCATCCGCCGCCGTCCCTGGCCCACCGCGGCCCGCTGGACCACTCCGCGCCGTCCCGCCCGGCGGCGTCCCCGGCTGCTCCTGCCGCTCACGAGAAGCGTTAAGCCCGGCGCGGTTCCCGCACCGCATCGCACCCGACCCCACCGCATCCCACCGCAGCCCACCGCACCGCACCGGGGTGATCCTCTTTTAGAGATCTCTGATACGAGATAATCTTGCCGGTATGAACGAGGAACACGGCACGCTGCCGGGCGCGGCGGCCGCCAGCGGCGATCAGCGCGCGCGGCTGCCGCTGCTGCCCGGGTTCCGGGAGATGGCGCTGCGGCGGATGTCGCGGGACCGGGGCCGGCTGATGCACGAGCTCGCGGCGCGGCGGCAGCAGTCCGGGCTGTCCCAGACCGAGATCGCCGCGCGGATGGGCACGTCCCAGTCGGCGGTGGCCCGGCTCGAGGCCGGTGAAGCCGATGTGCGCGCCTCCACCCTGGAACGGTACGCCGCCGCCCTCGGCACTGAGATCACGTGGAAGCTGCGGGGCTGAACCCGCCCGCGGCGAAGGGAGATCCGGCATGACCGTGCGACCCGCCCGTCCCGCGTCGGCCGCCGCCCGGCCGGCGGCCCCGTTCCCGCCGGAGCGCCCGCCCAGGTGGCCGTCTCCCGGGCCGCATGAGCGCCCCGGCATCTACGAGCGCCTGCTCGGGCAGCGCATCGTGATGGCCCACGGCCAGCTCGACGACGGGGCGGCCACCCGGCTGTGCGCCCAGCTGCTCACCCTGGACGCCGAGGGGGACGGCCCGATCCGTTTCGAGCTGCAGAACCTCGGCGCCGATCTCACCGCCGCGCTCGCCGTCATGGGCGTGCTGGATGTGGTCGGCGTCCCGGTCCAGGCTCGTGCCGCCGGGCGGATCACCGGGCCGGCGCTCGGCGTGCTCGCCGCGTGCGGGCAGCGCTGTGGCTACCCCAATGCCCTGTTCGTGCTGTCCGAGCCGGTCGTGTCGTTCGACGGCCCGCTGACGGCGGTCGCCGCGCGGGAGGAGCAGACCCGGGCCATGCTCGACGCGCTGTACGTCCGCCTCGCGGAGGTGACCGGCCGCGAGGTCGGCCGGATCCGCGACGACGCCCGCGCCCGCCGCGTCCTCACCGCTGCCGACGCGGAGCGGTACGGCCTGCTGGCCGGGCGGCGCTGACCGGCGTCCCGCCGCCGGGTATCGGGCGGCCGTTCTCGCCTCGGTGAACCGCCGTCACGACCGCCCGCCGGGCGAGTAGCATCGGCGCCGGGGAAGGCTCGGAAGATCAGCCGGCGCCGGGGGCGCGCGTGGCGGGCCGGCATTCTGCGTGACCATGCGGCCGCTGCCGCAGCGCATGGTGCCTGACGCGTGAGGGCGACGGTGAGCACGACAGACGACGCGCGGCTGGCGCGGGTGGCGGCGCGGACCGGGCATGCCCTCCCGGGCGTCAGCGCGGCTGCCGGTGATGCGCCCGCCCCCGCCGAGCCCCTGGCCGCGCCGGCCCCGTACGGGCCGTTCCCGCCGCCGGTGCCGCCCGTTCCCAGCGGGACCGGGACGCATGCTTCCCGGGGGCATCCCGGCGGCCCGGGCTTTGCCGCCGGCCACGGCGAGCCGCCCGTCCCGGCCCAGCAGCCGGTCCGGACCGTCTGGCAGCACGCCCAGCACGCCTGGCACGTCGCCGGGGCCGAATGGCAGACCGCCTCCGCCGGGGCTGCCCGCCCGGGCCGCCGCGGCTGGCGGGCCTGGCTGGCACCGGCCGGCCGGACGCGCCGGGTGCTGACCGCGGTGGCGGCGGTCGCGGCCGTGGCCGCCGGTTCCGGCTACGCGGTGTCGCAGGCCGGCGGCATGCCCGCCGGTGACTATCCCGCCGCCCGCCTGGCGGGCTCCCTGTTCGGCGGGCCGCCGCCCGGGCGGGGGATCAGCCAGGCGATGAACTGGGTGGCCAGCTTCGGCGGGACCACGGTGGCCGTGGCCTCGCAGGCCGGCGGGGACATCCCGCGCGCCCAGTTCCTGGTCTCCCCCGATGACGGAGCCACATGGAAGCTCGCGCCGGTCAGCGCGCCCGGCGGCGGTGCACCCGCGCCCGGACACGCCGCGCGGCTGATCGCGCACGGCCGGGCGGGCTGGCTCGCCGCCGGGCCGGACGCCATCTGGACCAGCGCCACCGGCCGGTCCTGGACGCTGGCGTCGGCCGCCGGCATCACGCCAGCCGACACGGGTGACCAGGTCTCGGTGCTGACCGCGACCGCCCGCGGCTACCTGGCCGCGGGCCAGAACGCGGCCGAGGGGACGGCGGTGGCCTGGACGTCCGCGGACGGCCTGCGCTGGCAGCGCATGACGGCGGCGCAGCTCCCGCTGCCCGCCGGCGACAGCGCCGTGGCCGACATCAGCGGCGCCGCTGCGCACGGCAGCGACATCCTGCTGTCCGGGCACGTCGTGAGGTCCGCGGCCGCCCGGACCCCGGCGGTCTGGGTGAGCACGAACAGCGGCGTCAGCTGGACGCCGGCGCCGCTGCCGGTCAGCCACGGGGCCACGAGCGGGCTCGCCGGGATCGCGGCCGGCGGCACCGGCTTCGTCGCGGTCCGCCCCGGCACCGCCGCGCAGGGATCGGGCAGCCAGGGTGACGGCGTGGTCTACGCCTCCGCCGACGGGACGTCCTGGCGCTACGTGGCCACACTGGGGGCCGTTGATGGCGTCCAGATCGGCCTGGTCCGCGGCGGCCCGGGCGGGTTCGCGGCGCTCGGCCGGGGACCGGGCGGTGACATGGCCGCCTACCTCAGCGCCGATGGTGTGTCCTGGGGCGCCGGGATCCCGTTCGGCCCGGCGCCGGTCAGCGTCACCGGGGCGACGGTAACGGCCGGCGGGACGGTCGTCGTGACCGGTGCCGACGGCGCCGCCGGCAGCCAGCGGCCCTTCCTCGCCCTGGCGCGGCCCGGCCAGGCCGCCCGGGCCGTGAACCTCACCGGCGTTCCCGGCGGGAGCGTGCCCCAGCTCAGCGTCCGTGCCGTCGCGGTCTACGGTGACCAGCGCGTCGCCGTCGGCGAGAGGGCCGGCCTGCCGGCCGTCTGGGCCGCCACCGGCGTCTCCTGGTCACCGGGCACCTGGCTGTCCTCGTCCGGGACCGCCCCCGGCGGCGTTAGCGGCCCGTTCCCGCCCGCCGCGCCGGCCGCGGGCGGCCAGCGGCTCACCAGCGTGGCGCGCGGCCCGGCAGGCTGGCTGGCCACCGGGTATTCCGTGTCCGGCGCGGTGCGGCAGCCGCTCGTCGGGACGTCCGCCGACGGGGTCGTGTGGCACGCGGCGGCCGGCGCCGCGCTGCCCGGTTCCGGGCCGGAGGCCGCGCAGGCGGCGGCGAGCCAGGCGGGGTATGTGATCGTCGGCTCCGCCAGCACCGGCGCCGGCACGTTCCCGGCCGCATGGTGGTCTGGTGGCCTGCGTACCTGGGCCCGTGCGAGCGCCGGCGGCGGCGCGGCCCGCGCCGCCGGCGGGCAGATGAGGGCGGTGACGGCCGGGCCCTCCGGGTTCGTCGCCGTCGGCCGCGCGGGCATCACCCCCGCCGCCTGGACCTCCCGAACCGGACGGGTCTGGGCCATCCGGGCGCTGCCCATGCCGGGCGGGGCCGCCGGCGCGGGCCTCCAGCACGTGGCGCAGGCCGGCCGGCACGTGGCCGCCTTCGGCGAGGCGACCTGGCCGTCCGGTGCCCGCACGGCCTTCGCCGGCGTCTCCGCGGACGCCGGGCGCAGCTGGCGGCTGGTGAGCCTGCCGTCACCGCGCGGCGCGGCGACGGTCACGGCGGTGACGGCGATGCGCGGCGGCTTCACCGCCGCCGGCACGTACGGCCCGGACGGCGAGCACAACGTGGTCATCTGGACGTCGGCGGACGGCAGCCGGTGGACCATGCAGGTTCCGGCCGGGACCGGGCTCAGCGGGCCCGGCGTACAGGAGATCACCGGGCTGGCCGCCTCCGGCGCCGCCCTGACCGGGGTCGGGTTCACCGCGGCCGAGACCGGCGAGCAGCCCACCGTCTGGGACGTCCCGGCCCGCGGCCGCTGAGCGCCCGGGCGGGGCGGCCGGGGTCAGGCGGATCCCGGCACCGGCACCCCGCGGATCGATGCGTCGAGGACCTCGGCGGTGTGCGCGGTCGCGATGCTGTCCCCGCGCGCGGCGAGGGCCGAGGCAATCTGCAGCGAGCACCCCGGGTTCGCGGAAATGAGCAGCTGCGCGCCGGTCTGCCGCACCGACGCCGCCTTCCGCTGCCCCAGCTCGCGCGCCGCCTCCGGCTGCAGCAGGTTGTAGACGCCCGCCGAGCCGCAGCACATCCCGGCCTCCGGGATCTCGGCCACCTCCAGGCCGGGGATGGCGCTCAGCAGCGCGCGCGGCGCGGCGGTGATCCGCTGCGCGTGCGCGAGGTGACACGCGTCATGGTAGGCGGCCCGGACTGGCAGCGGATGCCGCGCCGCGGCCGGGCCGCCCTCGCTGTCGAACAGGCCGGCCACGAACTCGGCGAAGTCACGGACCCGGGCGCTGAGCGCCGCCGCCCGGCCGGCCCAGGCCGGGTCGTCGGCCAGCAGGGCAGCGTACTCCCTCATGGCCGACCCGCACCCGGCCGAGTTGACCACGATCGCTTGCACACCCGCCTGCTCGAACGTCTCGATCGCCCGCCGGGCGAACTCCGCGGCCTCGCCGGACCGCCCCGAGTGCAGCGACAGCGCCCCGCAGCACCCTTGCCCGCGCGGGATGACCACATCGCAGCCCTCCGCCGCGAGCACCCGCGCCGTGGCGATATTGACCTGCGGGAAAAACACGGATTGCACGCAGCCGGTGAGCATGCCCACGACGGCACGCCGCGTCCCGCGAGCCGGCACCCGCGCCGGCAGCCGGCCGGCCGGCACCGCGGCGGACCGCCGGGGCGCGAGGTTCAGCGCCGCGCCGAGCACGGGGGAGACCCGGCCCGGCAGCCCGCTCCGCGCCATCACCCGGTCCAGGCCGGTGTGCTGGAGCAGCCGCAGCGGGCCGGCGAGCGCGCGCAGCCGCTGCGGGTAGGGGAACACCGCGAAGATCGCCGATCGTGCGGCCCGGTCCTGCCACGGCCGGTGCCGCCCGCCGCCCACGGGGCCCCCCGGCGCCGCGACGGGGCCCCCGTGGCCGGGATCGTCGGTCCAGGACCGGGCCGCCTCGATCAGCCGGTCATACTGCACGCCGGACGGGCACGCGGTCATGCACGCCATGCAGCCCAGGCAGCGGTCGAAGTGCCCG
>Ga0335078_10011566_pt1 | contig 13097 bp, 11 predicted proteins | sample Lox_Sample_32_FD_206711 | JGI IMG/M metagenome (GOLD analysis project Ga0335078, IMG submission 206711) | Soil microbial communities from Loxahatchee National Wildlife Refuge, Florida, United States - Lox_Sample_3.2 | ecosystem: Environmental > Terrestrial > Soil > Wetlands | place: USA... | reverse complement strand
AAGCTTCCGGATCCGTACAAATCGCTGGCGGACTTCGGCGCAAACTACACGCCGATTGGCGGCCACGTCATCGACTTGACTGTTGCTGGAGTGGGCGGGGGATTTGCGATTGGTTCCACCGCATCGGTTCCCGGCGAGGCGCACACGGGAGCCAATCCATCGATTTCCGAAGATGTAAGTTGGGTCAAGGGCAATCATCAGATCCAATTCGGCGGGAACATTTACAGCGGATCATGAACTACTGGTCGGGCGTGAATGCGGTGGGCACCGTTAGCTTCAACGGAACCGTAACCGGCCTGGCATTGGCGGATTTTCTCACTGGGAATGCGATCTCTTTCGGGCAAGGCACCAATTATGGCATGTACCTGTACCAATATTACGCCTCGCTATACCTGCAGGATTCCTGGAAGCTCTCGCGGCGGCTTTCGCTAAATTACGGCTTGAGATGGGAGCCCTATCTCTCGAACCAGAATAAGTATGGAGAACTCGATCACTTCGATCCCACGTTGTTTGCTCAGGGTTTTCACAGCAGCGTTTTTACGTCCGCTCCGGTAGGCATGGCGTTCGCGGGCGACTCGCAATACAACTGCGGAACCGGATACAACTGTAACACTTGGGATAAATTCTTCCCGCGCATCGGACTGGTGTGGGATCCCACGGGACAGGGAAACATGTCGATCCGCGCCTCCTACGGCATGTTTGGCGACAGGCTGCATCAGTTCTTCCCGAATCAGATGGGATTCGGCCCTCCGTTCGGCAGCAATGTTGGCCTCTCGAATGTCAGCCTTTCCGATCCATGGGCCAATTTCCCGGGCGGCAACCCCGTTCCCACGCTCGCCGCCTGCAATCCAATCGGTCACGCCAGCCACACTTGCGCCTTCCCGACCGCCGGCCAATATGTGACCTTCAATCTCAGCGATTACCACCCCATGTACGTGAACCAGTGGAATCTGAGCATCCAGCGCCAGTTCGGGAGCTGGCTGTTTTCGGCAAATTGTCTGGGCAACACCTCGATCCACCTCGGGACCTCGGAACCGCTGAACCCCGCGGCCTTCCTGGGCCTGGGCCCTTGCACCCTAAATGTCGTCAATAGCGCCGGCCAAGTGGTCCCCACCAATTTTTCCACGTGCTCGACAACAGCCAACCAGAACCAGTGCCGCATATTCTATCTGCAAAATCCCACGGCCGGACAATACTTCGCCGGAATTGGCGCCTATGATCCTGGCGGAACCGGCTCCTACAATGGAATTTACCTTTCCGCCAACAAACGGCTGAGCCACGGGCTGGTACTCACCGCGAATTACACCTGGTCACATTGCATCAGCGACATCTACGACCAGCAGACCGGATCCGGTGGCGTTTCTCCTTATCAGAACCGAAGGCAGGGTCGCTCCAATTGCGCGGGCGCTGACCAGCGTCAATTGTTTACTCTCAATGCAGTGGCCCAGACGCCGAGATTCTCCGGCCCGCATTACGTACAGTGGCCAGCAACTGGCAAGTGGCTCCGATCCTCCAGATCAAGTCTGCCCAATTCTTCAGCATCATCCCCGGAACCGATCGCGCCCTCACAACCGCGCCGGCGCAGACTGGAAACCTTGTGAACCCTGACGCAGTCTATCCCAGCAACCAGAGTGTCTCTCATTGGATTAACACCTCCTCGTTCGCTCTGCCTGCGCTCGTGACCTATGGCAATCTCGGCCTGAACAACATCAAGGGTCCGGGGGTGTTCCAATTCAACATGGCGCTGTCGCGGACATTCTCCATCGCGGAGCGGAAGACCATTCAGGTGCGCGCGGAATCGTTTAATCTGCCGAACCACCTGAATCCGTCGGTCCCCACAGGCTCTCTCAGTTCCTCAACGTTCGGACAAATCCTGAGCGATATCAGCGGGAACAACGGCCTGGACGCAGGCGACCCGCGGATCATTCAACTCGCCATGAAATTCGTCTTTTGAGGCGTTCTGCCCTCCACTGCGCAGAAAACAGGACGGATAGTCCGAACGGATCATGGCGCACGGCGGCCGGGCGGCATAAAATATCTCCCAGCAGTTCGAGGAGGGTTCGTCATTGAAACAGCCGACCGGAAAAGTGGTCGTCCTGGGTGGATCGGTCGTTTTCGCCTGGCTGGCGCTATCCCCTCCGGCTGTCGGGCAGACCGGCCCCTCGCGCGTTCCTGCGCCTGCCGCCGGCTCGCCCGTTGCGGAACGCGCGCTGCTCGACAGGTACTGCGTCACTTGTCACAACGATAAGATCAAGACCGCGAATCTCTCGCTGCAGAACCTCGATCTGGCAACCGTGGCCGATCATCCGGAAATTTGGGAACAGGTGATCCGGAAGCTGCGCGCCGGCATGATGCCGCCGCCCGGTATGCCCCGGCCGCCGCTGGCGCAGTATGAACAACTCCGGGACTGGCTCGAAGCCGAAATCGATCGCAAAGCGGCGCTACATCCGAACCCCGGGTCGGTTGTGCTGCACCGGTTGAATCGCACCGAGTACGCCAACGCGATCCGTGACTTGCTCGATCTGCAGATCGACGTCTCAACGCTACTCCCACCCGACGATTCGGCACGAGGATTTGACAACGTGGCGGGTTCTCTGACGATCTCACCGACGCTTCTTGAAGCCTACACAACCGCCGCGACGCGCATCGCCCGCGCCGCGGTTGGCTTTTGGAAGTCACCGACCGCGGCAGCCTACATCGCGCCGCCGGACTCCTCCCAAAACGAGCACATCGAAGGTTTGCCGTTTGGGACCCGCGGCGGCATGGCGGTGCGCCACAACTTCCCATCGGACGGCGAGTACAAGTTCTCGGTGCAGAACCTCGGCATCGGCCGCTTCATTCCCGGCGAGAAACTGGAGTTCCTCATCGACAACGAGCGGGTTGCGGTGCGCGATTACAAGGGTGTCGGGCTCAGCGCCAACAACTCATCCGATCGCGACGGGGAGATTGACGTCGCCCTCCCCGTGAAAGCCGGGACGCATCTGGTCGGAGTCACCTTCCTTGCGACCAACTATCGTCCGTCACTCGATTACATCCGCCAGTACGAGCGGAAATCGCTCGAGGACAATCCGATCCCGCAGCTCGAATATCATCCGGCGGTTGGAATCCTGCGGATCCAAGGCCCGTTCAAGCCGACTGAACCGCAAGACTCCCGGTCGCTTCGAAGAATCTTTACGTGCCATCCCGAGAACGAGTCGCAGGAAAGTGCGTGTGCCAAGCAGATCCTTACCACTCTGATGCGGCGGGCATACCGGCGGCCGGTCACTGCGGCGGATTGGGAATGGGTCCAGGCCTTTTATCTGGAGGGTCGCCGCGAAGGCACATTCCGTGACGGCATCGAACTCGGCCTGCGGCGCGTCCTGGCCAGTCCTCCGTTCCTGGTGCGAGCCGAACGCGAGCCCGCGAATATACCTGCCGGTCAACCCTATCGCATTACGGATCTCGAACTCGCCTCCCGGTTGTCGTTCCTGATCTGGAGCAGCATCCCGGACGACGAACTGCTGGACGTAGCCAGCCAGAACAAGCTGCATCTGACCCCGATCCTGGAGCAGCAGGTGCATCGCATGCTCTCCGACCGGAAGGCGGACGCCCTGGTCGAGAACTTCGGCGACCAGTTGCTCTACCTGCGAAATCTGCCGGCGACGTCTCCGGACGGAGTCTACTATCCCGATTGGGACGACGAGTTGCGCAAAGGGTTCCGGCGCGAAACCGAGTTATTGCTTCAGAGCATCATTCAGGAAAATCGCAGTGTTGTCGATCTTCTGACGGCGGATTACACGTTCCTGAATGAACGGCTCGCCAAGCATTACGGAATTCCAAACATTTATGGCTCGCAGTTTCGCCGTGTCACCTTGGGACCCGATCTCGCATATCGGCGCGGTCTGTTGGGACAAGGCAGTGTTCTCTCGCTGACCTGGGTGCAAAATTTCCGAACCTCGCCCGTCAAGCGCGGTGTGTGGGTATTGGAGAATATTCTCGGCACGCCGCCGCCCGAACCGCCTCCCAACGTGCCGCCGCTCGAAGATACCAAGGGCGACAACAAAATCATGACGCTCCGTGAGCAGATGACGCTGCACCGCAAGAACGAGCCCTGCGCCAGTTGCCACAAGCTCATGGACCCGATTGGATTCGCGCTCGAAAATTTCGATGCCGACGGGAAATATCGGACCAAACAGGGTGGCGACGGCGGAATCCCGTTGGACACCTCGGCCGTTTTGTGGGACGGCGCCAAAGTAAACGGTCCCATCGAACTGCGGCAGCACCTTCTTTACTATTCGCCGCAATTCGTCCGAATGATCACGGAAAAACTCATGACGTTCGCCCTCGGCCGCGGAGTGGAATACGAAGATATGCCCGTCATTCGCTCCATCGTGCGCGACGCAGACCGCGAGAACGACCGGTTTGTCTCGATTCTCATCGGAATCTTGAAGAGCGCTCCGTTCCAGATGAGAACCAAAGAAGTAGAAGAAGGGATAGCGACAGCCACACTGGTGACTAAGGAGGCCAAATGAACTTGATCGAAAAGAAATTCATCCCGCGACGCACATTTATCCGGGGCGCCGGGGTTGTTCTGGGTCTTCCGCTTCTCGATTCGATGGTGCCCGCCCAGACTCCGATAAAGGACACAGCGGCGGCGCCGGCCCGGCGATTTTTAGGCATTTGGCACCCGCATGGCGCGGCGCCCGGCTACTGGAGCCCGCTGCAGGAAGGCGCGAACTTCGAGTTCTCGTTCATCACCAAGCCACTGGAGCCCTTCCGCAAATACGTCACGTTGATCAGCGGGATGGATATGCCCGAGGCAATGGCCACCACCGAAGAGCCGGGCGGCGACCACGCGCGGGGAGCCGTCTTGCTCTCGGGTGCCCGCCCGCGCCGCAACGCCGTCAGTCCCTACCTGGGCGTCACCGTCGATCAGCTCATCGCGAAGAAATACGGCCGCGACACCATTCTGGAATCGATACAACTCGGCGTCGAACAGGACGGCAACTACGGAAACTGCAACTGGGGTTACAGTTGCGCCTATACCAACTCCATCTCCTGGACATCACCGGTTCAGCCGCTGCCCACGGAAGTGAATCCGCGCGTGGCTTTCGAGCGCCTGTTTGGGGATGGCACCAACCCCGAAGAGCGCAAGCTTGGCCGCAAACAGAACGCGAGCATTCTCGATTCCGTCGCGCAGCAGATTTCGTCCTTTAAGAAGCCGTTGGGCGCGGTCGATCAGGCCCGCCTGGATACCTATCTAGAGAACATCCGCGAGATTGAACGCCGCATCCGGATCGCGGCGGAAAGGTCCATCCAGGAGCCTTCGGAAGAAATCCCATTTGGGTTACCCGAAAACAAGCACCTGCATTATCGTCTGATGTATGACCTGTTGGCATTAGCGTTCGAGGGGGATTTGACTCGCTCTGCTACCTTCATGCTCGGCAAAGATCTCTCGGGCGCCAGCTTCCCCGAGTCCGGCTTCAACGGCGGCTGGCATGGCTCCTCGCATCACGGCGATAAGCCGGACAACGTGGCCAACTATGCCAAGATGAATCGCTACCACGTGCAGAATCTCGCCTACTTCGCGGAGAAGCTGAGCAAGACGCCCGACGGCGACGGCACCCTGCTCGATCACATCCTCATCTATAAGGGGAGCAACATGGGCAACTCGCATCGCCACGCCCATGTGAAAGTGCCCGTCATCCTGCTGGGCGGGCTGGATGGCAAATTCAAAGGCAACCGTCACATCGTCTTTCCCGATAATACGGAGCGTACCTCGAACATGCTGCTCGCGCTTCTCCACAAGTACGACATCGAAGAATTTCCCAAGTACGATGTCGGCGGTAAGCCGGTGGGCATGATCCAATCCTTCGGCTCCAGCACCAAGCCATTGTCGCTATGAGGGATCGACAAGGCGCGCAGTTCGTAATCGGGGCGGTTGCCATGCTGCTCTGTGTTGCCGGCCCGTCCGCCGCCCAGCTTCGACGCATGACGAGGCCTAAAGTCGAGCGCCCCGACGGACCGGTTTGGGAAGTCATCCGCAATCACTGCACCGCGTGCCACGGAATTGACGATTATGCTTTCTACGCCCAGGACCGCGCGGCCTGGCAAAAGCTGATCGGAGACAAACACAAATCGGGGGAAGCCGAACTGTCCGAGGCAGACCGCAATCTGCTGGTTGACTGGCTGGCCGCCAAATTTGGGCCCGATACCAAGCCCTTCCCTCGTACCTATATTCCCCCCGAGATCACCACGTTCTTCTCCGATCCGGAAGCGATCCGGCTCATGAACCGGGCATGCACGAAGTGCCATGGGATGGACCGTGTCGAAAAAACGCGGAAGGCTGCCGATGCCTGGCGCGTGACCCTCATCGACATGCGGGAGCGCGGGGCTCAGCTCTCGGACCAGGAGTTGGAACAACTCGTGGAGTGGCTCGCCCGCGTCTGGGGCACGAACGAGGACAAATGAGAACCGCGTACACTGCGATTGCGATTGGCCTGCTGTTGGCGTCAGGCAGCTCTGCCGCCGCTTCGAGCGAGATTGCGGATGCCGCGATGCGGGGCGACAAATCCGCGGTCCGCGCCTTGCTCGAGAAGAAAGCCAACGTGAATGCGCCCCAGATTGACGGCACCACGGCTCTGGATTGGGCGGTCCGGGCCGACGACCTCGAATTGACAAACATGCTATTGCAGGCGGGCGCGAACGCTTCGGCTGCCAATCAATCGGGTGCAACACCGATGCTGCTCGCCGCGATGAACGGCAATGCCGCCATTCTCGAACGCCTCATCCAGGCAGGCGCCGATCCCAATGCCCCGGTATCCGAAACCGGAGACACCGCCCTCATGATCGCGGCTCGCACGGGCACGGTAGATGCCGTCCGAGTCCTCCTCGATCATCACGCAAACATAAATGCGAAGGAAAAGTGGGGCGGCACCACTGCCTTGATGTGGGCCGTTTCGGAACGCCATCCTGGAGTGACCCGGCTGCTTGTCAAACGCGGCGCCGATGTGAACGCCAAATCCAACTTCGTGCCTTCCGCCTCCGGCAGGGGATTCGAAGGAACGGCTGCCGTTGCGCCCAAGGCTGACCAGACCATCGAGGAATTCGCCAGCGGCTGGATGACCCCTCTGATGTTTGCCGCGCGGGAAGACGATCTCGAATCCGCGAGGATCCTGATCCAGGCCGGCGCCAACGTCAACGCACTCGGAGGAGACGGCAAGGACGCCCTGGGGCTGGCGCTTTTCAATGGCAGCTACGATGTCGCCTCCCTGCTCATCGATAGCCACGCCGACGTCAACCATTCGGATGCGCAGCGGTTCACTCCGCTGTTCTGGGCCGTCGATCGCCGCAACATGGAGACCGCGCCGAACTTTCCCTGGATGGTCACCACCGATCCTCTTCCGGTGATTCAGAAACTTCTCGGTGCCGGCGCGAACCCGAATGCTCTCGTGAACAATACCCCCAGGGCGCGGATGCGCGAGGGCTCGCCACGAATCGTCTTCGCTACCGCGATCATGCGGGCCGCCTTCGCGGGCGATCGCGAGTTGGTCAAGCTCCTGCTCGCCCACGGAGCCGACCCGCGCATTCAATCGAGCGACCGGGAGACCACTCTGATGGCGGCGTGCGGTCTCGCGTTCATCAACGGCTATCACCGCCAGAGGCCGTCCGCCGAGCGACTGGAACTCGTGAAACTGCTGGTCGGCCTGGGCGAAGACGTCAATCACGCCGATGGCTACGGCATCACGCCGCTCATGGCGGCAGCCAACCTCGGGGACATCAATATAGTTCGTTACCTCATCGAGAAAGGCGCCGATCTGGGAGCCCACGATCTCGGCAAGAAAAATGATGGTAATTTCGGCTCCAGCGTCGAACCTCTGATGCCCATCGACTATGCGATCGGCGTTGGCACGTTCGTGCCGAATAACGCGGTGATCATGCATGAGGACGTAGTGAAACTGATGAGCGATGAAATGAGGAAACGCGGCATCAAACACACCACCTCCGAATGCACTTTGCGCGGTTTCACGTGCAGCATTGCCAACGTCGACCCGAAAACCGCGACACCAGCCGAGATCGCCAGGATTCGAAAGATCCAAACCGGATATCAGGTCGACGGTATCACTGGCGGCCTCGCCGTCCAGGATAAAGATAAGAAAAAGTAAGTCGGCAACCTCTCGACTTACGAATCATGACCGGCGCCGGGTCCGAATGTCCGTGTATTTGATCATCCGCTGTCTCTCTCCGAATCCTTGCCGCTATTCGAACTAGAGCTTCCAGTTCTGGAACGATACCAAATCACCATTGGTGTTCATACTCGGTCGGGTAGAGCATCTGGCATCTCATATTCTCGGCCGCATGGCGGCGCGGATCTCCGACGATTGGCGGCAGATGTACGGCATCCGGTTTACTTCCTGGAGACGTTCGTGGATCCGGAACGATGCCGCGGCACCTGCTACCGAGCGGCGAACTGGGAGTTGCTCGGCAAGACGACCGGACGCGGCAAGCAATCCAACAGCTACGTACCGAATCGATCGCTCAAAGAGGTTCTGGGGTATCCGCTGACCAAACGGTTTCGCGAACAGCTCGGAGAGTAGCATGACGAAGTCCGCTAGACGCCGGATCGATGTGAACCTGGACGAACTGGACCGCGTGTTGGACGACGCACGGCAAGCGCCGCTGAGCGAGTCCGATTACGAGAAGGTCAAGGACGCCTTGCAAGCCATGGCGGCGATGCTGGTGCGGCCGCGCAACACGGAGAAGACCAGCGCCGTACTGAAGGAAGCGAAAGAGTCGGATAAGGCCGCGACTCAGCCGGATACGAACGCGGTCCCACCAGCCGGACACGGGCGCAATGGAGCCGAGGCATTCCGTGGCGCACGGAAGATTGAGATCGCGCACCAGAACCGGAAGCACGGCGACCGTTGCCCGGAGTGCGGAGAAGGCAACGTATACAGTCAGAAAGAACCAAAGGTACTGGTGCGGATAATAGGGCAGGCGCCGCTGGCGGCCACCGTTTACGCGCTGGAGCGGTTGCGCTGCGGCGCGTGTGGCCAAGTGTTCACCGCGCAGGAGCCGGAAGGAGTCGGTCCGGAAAAGTACGACGAGACGGCGGCGGCAATGATCGCGCAACTCAAGTACGGCAGCGGCATCTCGTTCTATCGGCTGGAACAGTTGGAAGGTCAGCTCGGGATTCCATTGCCGGCGGCAACGCAGTGGGAGATCGTCGAAGAGGCTGCGGAACTGCTCAAACCGGCGCGCGATGAGTTGATCCGGCAGGCGGCGGAGGGGGAGGTTGTCCACAACGATGACACCAGCATGCGGGTGCTGCGGCTCGCGCGCGAGCCGTCAGATGAACGCACGGGCGTGTTTACCAGTGGAATCGTCTCGACCGCCGCGGGTTGGAAAATCGCCTTGTACTTCACCGGGCGCCAGCATGCCGGCGAGAACATGGCCGGCATATTGCAGCGACGGGTATCTGATTGAGCTGCAGCGTCACGCACAAGAGGTGGCTGCTCGCCCGGCGGCCTGGATGCCATGGAGGTACCGCGAGGCCCTGGCGCAGGTTGAAGGATGATAGGGCGACCTGGCCGAAAAGGATCGACTGCGGCCATGGTTAGATGGCAAAATCCGGTAACGTTTTTGGCCAGCTGCGGAAACGGCCGAAAATGTTGCGGGCGGGACTGTATGCCCGGGTCTCGACGAATGATCAGCAGACGCTGGCGATGCAGAACCGGGCGATGCGGGAGTACGCGTCCAGGCGCGGGTGGACGATCGCTTTGCAGGTCCGCGAGGTGAACTCCGGGGCGGCGCGACGGGAAGCCCGCGAGAAACTTCTGGAGGCCGCCCGCCGCCGGGAGATCGACGTGGTGCTGGTGTGGCGGCTGGATCGCTGGGGCCGGTCGGTAACCGATCTGTTGGCGACCTTTCAGGAACTGGAGCACCTGGGTGTCGGTTTCGTGTCTCTGACTGAAGCCCTCGATCTCACCACTCCGGCCGGTCGCGCAATGGCAGGGCTGCTGGTCATCTTTGCCGAGTTCGAACGGGAAATCCTGCGGGAACGGACACGGGCCGGCTTGGCGCATGCGCGGCAGAACGGAAAACGGCTGGGCCGGCCGATAACCGCAGGGCTTCACTCTGCCGAGATCCGAAAGCTCTACCGTGCCGGAATCGCCAAAGCTGAAATCGCGCGACGGCTGCAGATCGGACGGACCTCGGTGCGCCGCATTCTGGCCTGACCTATTCCCCAGAGAAATAGGCTCAAAGCAGATTTATCCAAACCATCGAAACGCGCCAAAATGGTTGTGAATGCCGCTGCTGCAACCTATTTCCACTGATCTGGACGGCTATCAAACAGACGCGCATGATTCGGCTCTTCTACCACGGTAAAGAGCGCATTCTTGAGCCACACGATCACGGTGTCCTCAACGGCTCAGTCCAGTTGCTGGGCTATCAGGTCGCCGGCGCCAGCAGCCGTCCTCTTCCCAACTGGCTCCTCATGAAAACCGACGAGATCATCAACCTCGAACTGCTGGACCACACCTTCCGTGGCGGGCCACCAACCCAGACCGGCAATCACATTAAATGGGACACGCTCTTCATCCGGGTGAAACCTCTCAGCGGGCCGACACAGACCGGTTCCGCATGACCTCTCGCCAGATTCAACCCCACCTTACGCAACCTTGCCGAAAGCTCACGGACAAGCTATAGCGAGACTGCAACAGGCTTCCAGCCCCGCTGCGTCGACATTCATCAAGCTCACGTTTGATCAGACCGTGCCGGCATCCGTGCGGCTTCGGGCTGCCGCTAACGTGCTCCAGTTCGGCGCCGACGCGATCGTGCTGGAAGACCTCGCTGAGCGGCTGGAGGAGTTGGAGGCCAGAAGCAAGAATCACCAACAGCAATGAGGCAGCGACATAAGGCGGACTGTCCGTGAAAATCGGGGATCTCAAAAATAGAATCGGCCGATTGGAAAAGCGCTTTGACATGAAGCAGAGCTGCATCCGGGTCGTGGTGCGTGGTGTGACGCAGGAATTTGCCCTCGGCTTGGACCAGTGTATTCCGATTGTGGATGAGTCGCGACCGGCTCGGACTGGTATAAAGACGATGAATCTCCTCAACGTGCCTTGCAATCTGAACACGAATCAGCTGCAGTGCTACCTCAGGCAGCATGCGGACGAAATCTGCTCCTCAGCTGGCATCGGTGCAGGATGAGAGCGCTCGTCAGACGCGTCAGGCGCTTGGAAGAGAGGTTTAATCCGCCCAGCGGGACGGCATTCTCTCGGCGCTTACGCCAGCGGCTGGAATCGGCCGGCCTGAGAGTTGCAGCGGCGCGGGAACGCGGTGAGTTGGGGCCGGAACCTAAGCAGGATGCCCCTTTCGAAGCTCACGGTCGGCGAGAGTTGGGAGGGGCGGCATCGCACGTGGCCATCGATGAGGAGCGCCGGCAAAGAGGCAGATCCACGTGAAGGTTCGGAGTTTATCCCAGCGGTTGAAGAGACTCGAAGCCCGGCTCGTGCCGGCACCCGAGCCGCGTCTTATTCGCGTCCAGTTCGTCGCACCTGATAGGCGCATCGTTGGCGGGTTCGCTGCCACAATCGGTGCCGGCGTAGCCGCCAGTCGCCGCAAATAACAGCCCGGAAATCGCTTCCGATATTAATGATTATCGTTCCGAACTCCTGGCGGGGCCTTCGCGAGAAACAAACTATGTCGGCTTGCGGGCCGTGGCGCAGATCCAATTCTTGCCTGATACGTGCTTTGTGGTCACTTCGATAAATCCTGCTTGAGTCAATAGGTCCCGGTGTTCTTTGTCGCTCAGAAGGGCTGCCCGGATCAATGGCATGATGATCTGATAAATCAGGCGGAGTGGTCCGCCCCGGTACGCCTCCGCGATCAAGGCGAACGTTCCGCCGGGTTTGAGGACTCTCAGAATCTCCTTCACGTTCGCTGCGAGGTTGGGCCAATAATAGTGCGTTTCCACTGCCGTAACAACGTCGAACACCCCGCTCGAAAACGGCAATGCCGCTACCGAACCCTGCAGGATCAGGACTCGTCCCGATTCGATACTGCCGGCATTGGTGTCCTGCGCGACGGCAGCGCTGGCGGCCGACAGGTCTAACCCGACGACCCTCCCCGACGGGGCCAACGTCGAGAGCCGGCTGACTGTTCGTCCGCCCCCGCAGCCGACATCCAGCATCACGGCTTTCTTCGGCAGACTTATCTGCTGTAACCCCCAATCGGTCAGTTTGGCGTGACTCCGGTTCCACCCCCGAACCATGCTCCGGCCAAGCGGTCCTCGCGGCCTCCCGACCTGTCGAAAGAACCAGAAAATGAGCACGATCGCAAGCCCGAGCCTGAATATCCGAAGCATATGGCGTCTGTTCCAGGATCAATCATATACGGCTGCTGGCGGAGGGCAGCTACGTCGGCGGAAATAAGTTTCAGGTAGCTGCAACCCACTTTGTCAGATCGGTGTGCTGCGGTCGGCACAACTCGCGCTGAAGCTCATATTCTGACACCCCAAAACGGGTTCGCTACAAAGCGGAAAGGGCCACCTGCCAGCGCTAATGCAAGGCCAATCGCATGGTCCCGAAGTCGAGGGTGAACCCGCCATGGAGCACATCCATGGCCAGCAAACCCTCGCTTGAGCCGTCGCCGGGCGTGGAATCTTGGCGCACGCTGACCCCGCGTAACGCGACATCTTTGCCGGGGAGCTCGATCTCCAGTTCTGGCACAAATTCAGTCTCGACACGAGCCGATCCGCCGAGGCCGGTGAATCGTTCGTGCCGTCGCTTAAGCGCGGCTCGCTCTTCGGGGGTCAATCGATCGCGGAAAGAGGAATAGAGATAGGTCCTGTCCGCTCCCGTGTCCAATTTCATGGACGCAGCACGTCCTGCGTGCCGAACTTCGAGGATCGCACTCAGCCCATCAAAAAAGACGTTCGGATCGCCCTGGAGCCGGGTGGAATCAGAATGAACTCGGACCATGCCCGTAGCCGAAAAGGCGATCGAACCGAGCGCGCGAATCGCTGGCAGACCAATGATTCCCGTTACGCGCAAAGAACCGAATTGGAGAGCGCGGTTGGCAACGACGACAATGATGACGTTGTGCAAGCGAGC
>Ga0335078_10011565_pt1 | contig 13098 bp, 7 predicted proteins | sample Lox_Sample_32_FD_206711 | JGI IMG/M metagenome (GOLD analysis project Ga0335078, IMG submission 206711) | Soil microbial communities from Loxahatchee National Wildlife Refuge, Florida, United States - Lox_Sample_3.2 | ecosystem: Environmental > Terrestrial > Soil > Wetlands | place: USA: Florida... | reverse complement strand
ACGTTGACCGACCCGATCACGGAGCTGCCGTGGATCACGCTCACGTTGTCCGAGTCCGTGTTGAGGACGTAGACGTAGCCGTTCGCCGGGTCGTAGAGGGGAAAGAACGGATCCCGACCGACCGGCAAGGATGCCACGACCGACGCCCCTTGGATCACGCTCACGTTGTTGCTTCCGGAATTCGGGACGTAGACGTCGCCCGTAGAGGTGTCGAGCGCTGCTTCGGCCGGGAGAAGACCGACGGTGACCGTGGCCGTCACGCGAGCGTCTTCGATGACCGAGACATTCTGATTTCCCACGGTAAGGTAGAGATTGTGGGTCTGCGAATCGAACAGCGCAAAGAACGGTTCCCTTCCGGTCTCCATCGTGCCGTAGAGGCTAGTGTTTCGAAGTAGGCTCATGTTCCCCGAGTAGACGTTCGGCACGTAGACGTCCCCGTTCGCGTAGTCGACCGCGGGGAAGGACGGATTGCTTCCGACCGTCACGGTCGCCACGGTGAACGACACGGGGGTCGTGGGACCCGCGGTCATCCATTCGGCAACCGCCGGGCCGAACGCCGAATGCCCCGAGGGGTACGAAGCACCCCCGGCGACCATCACCGCGAGAACCAGCGTCCCGGTCGCCAGGTAACGGATCGGGGAGAATGGTCCTCGTGCGATCGCCACGCGGGGTCGCACTCGCCACTCGTTAAAGTCCTAGCGTCGCCGGTGGAGGCGGCTCCCGAGCCACCGCAAACTCTCAATTATCCGCTCTCCCTCGTCCTGCGGAGGGTGGCCAGGATGAAGTGCGATGGCTGCGGAGCCGATGTCGCGGAAGGCGCGAAGACGTGCGCGGCGTGCGGTAAGCCGGTGACGTTCGGGCAGCGCGCCGAGGCCGGGACGGTTCACGCCGCGGAGAAGACCGGAGAGGTCGCCGGCAAGGTCGGCCGGACGGTGTTCGGAGGAGTGAAAGGTCTCGCCTCCGGCGCGAAGAAGGGATTCAAAGGCTCCGAGGAAGAGAAAAAGGAGTAGAGGGGCGCTTTCCGCGCCCGAGCGGGGAGTTTCTCCCTCGGCTCACTGCTTCGCCACGTCGGCCGTGGGTGCCGCGGCGGCCGCGTCACTGTCGTCGAGGGCTCGAGCGACGGGGGCCGGTCCGCTGAGGTCCCAGATGAACACCTTGCCTCGGAATGCCGAAATGACCGCAGCCGCCGACGTGAGGCAGCCGGCCACCACGAACGCCTCCGAGATAGCCGAGCCGAACCCGGATTGGATCGCCGATGCAAAGAAGTGCGGGGCCAGCAGCGTGGTTTGGACCCCGGAGGGCAGGGGGGTCCAGCCCGGAACCGTGGAGGTGACCGCGAGGATCGTCTGCATCGGGTTCTCCCCGAGAAACGCTCCGAAGAGCGCCCCGGTGGGGTTCGATGCGATCGCGCTTCCCAGGATGCCCGCGTCGTGCGGGGGGACGCCGACCGAGGCGAGGGCCCCCGGAACGCTGCCCCCGAGACCGGAAGCGAGACCGAAGATCACGACCGTGAAGAAGATCGCCAGCGAGAGCTGTTGACCGGTGTTTTGGAGCGTGGCCAGCATCCCGGAGGCGGCCCCCCGGTTCTGGGGCGGAACCGCGTTCATCACCGCGGCTGCGTTGGGGGAAGCGAACATCCCCATTCCGATACCGCTCGAGAACAGGAGGAGGGCCATCTCCCAGTACTGGAAGTCGACGGGCAGCAGCGCTAGTCCGAAGAACGCCGCCGCCCCGAGCGTCATCCCCGCGGTCGAAAACACTCGGGGACCGTGCTTGTCCGAGAGCCAGCCGCTCACGGGTCCGGCGATGAGGAACCCCGCGATCATCGGCGTCATCAGGATGCCCGCCCAGAAGGGGGTCTGCTGGAAGCTGTAGCCGTGCAGCGGGAGCCAAATCCCCTGGAACCAGATGACGAGGAGCAGCATCAGCCCGCCTCGGGCGAGCGAACCGAGGAACGCCGCCGACGTGCCGGCGGCGAACGACCGGTTCCGAAAGAACCTGAGCTGGAACATCGGATACGGGACTCGGGACTCGATGAAGACGAACGAGACGAGAAGAGCGAAACCCGAGAGAAGGGCGGCGACCACCCACGGAGAGCCCCAGCCGGTGGACGACGACCCGTAGGGCAGCAGGCCGTAGGTCACGCCGACGAGCAGGAGAGTAAGTCCGGCGGCGAACGCGACGTTGCCGGGGAGATCGATGCGCTGGTTCGGCGCGCGGATCGAGGTCTCCTTCAACTTCGCGTAGGCCCAGATCGTTCCGAAAACACCCACCGGTACGCTCACCAAGAAGATGAGGCGCCAGGTCGGGAGGACCAGCGGGCCGATCGGAATGTCCGGAACGCTCGCGAGGAGCCCGCCGATGATTAGCCCCGCGAGCGACCCGCCGATGAAGGAGATCTGGTTCACGCCCATCGCCTTTCCCCGCTCGCCCGGGGGAAACGCGTCCGTGAGCAGGGCGGCGGAGTTCGCAAAGAGGAACGACGCGCCCACCGCCTGGATGAGTCGGAAGCCGACGAGCGCCCAGCCCCCCATCGCTCCCTGCCAAGGTTCGAGGAAGAGCAGTACCGACCCGAACGAGAACACCGCGAAGCCAAAGTTGTACATCCGGGCGCGTCCCCACATGTCGGAGAGCCGGCCGACCGTGACGAGCAGCGTCGCCGTGACGATGCCGTAGCCGAGCAGAAGCCAGATCAGCAGCGGGAAGTTCGAGACCGAGAACGGATTCACCCCGACCCCGCGAAAGACGACCGGCAGACTGATGAGGAGGATCGACCCGTCGATCGACGCGAGCAATCCGCCCAACGTGGTATTCGACAGAACGGTCCACTTGTACTCGGTCATGGCACCCCCGGCGATCGAGTCGCCGGACTAGGCACTCGTGGTCGACGTAGCGACGGGTCCCAATGTGTCGGCGAAGAAGGTCGACACCCGAGCCCAGGCGTCCTGGGCGCTCGCCTCGTGGTAATTCGGCCGGGTGTCGTTGAAGAACGCGTGCTTCGCGCCGGAGTAGACGTGGGAGTCGAATTGCTTACCCGCCCGCTTCATCGCGGCAGCGAAATCGGGGACGGTTCCGGTGATGCCCGGGTCCTCGCTCCCGTAAAGACCGAGAATCCGAGCTTGGATCTTCGGGACGTCCTCCAACGGCGGGTTCTGGCCGTAGAAGATCACGGCGGCCCGCAACTCGGAGTCGACCGTCGCGAGACGCGCCGACATGGCGCCCCCAAAACAGAAACCCACCGACCCGACCCGCCCCGGGTCCACCTCGGGGAGCGACCGAAGATAGCGCGAGACGGCGAGGAGGTCGAGGGCGAAGCTCGCGTGCGCGGTCGGGCTCGAGATCTTGCCGAAGGCCTCGATGATCGGCCGACGCTCGGGCGGCTGGGTGGCCGCAAATTCGGCCATCTTCGCGGGGTTCCGACGTAGGTCGGGAGGCGCCTGAGCGAACGCCTGCATGGCGAGGGCGATGTTGCCGGGAGTGAGCTGACGTTGCAGTTCTCCGGTGAACAGGTTCGGGGCGGCCGCGACGTACCCCTGCTTCGCGAAGCGTCGGGCCACGTCCCGGATGTGCGCGTCCGGGCCGAAGATTTCGTGGATCACCACCACGGCGGGGCGCCGCCCGCTGACTCCGTCGGGGAAGGCGATGAAGCACTCCAGCTCTCGACCCTGACTGCCGATCTTGACCTCGCGTTCTGACATGGGCACCTCTTATGCGACGCGGAGAGCGAGAGCGTGCTTTCAGCTTGACGGGCGCAAAGGAAGGGGCGTGGACCTGCTCCCCACCTCCGACAGCACCTCGCCCATTCGGGACCGAGAGCCGGCCGCGAAGATTGTTCCTCGGCCGAATGCGTCGGGCCCATCGGGTCGCTTTTGCTTGGGGCGACTCCTCGCCCCCGCCTCGCGAGGAGAAAACCCCCAAGGGGCGTGTACCCTTGCCGGGCGGCTCGCTTCGAAGCGACCGTGCCATTGGACGGTCCGTCTTATACGTGCCTCACTTCGAGGAGCCGACTAGGGACGATGCATCTCGACGCAGCGCTCAATTTCTTGGTCGGCGAGTGGAAGGACGAGCATCGCACCGGAGAGCCCGGTACGGCTTCCGACGGCGGAGAGACCTGGGCCGTCGACCTGGGAGATTCCGTCCTGATCCGGAGCGGATGGTGCGAGTTTCCCGCCTCGGAGAAACGCGGAGCCTACCGGCATGAGGACCTGTTGATCGTCTACGCGGAAGCCGAAGGAGAGATGCACGGGATCTTCTGGGACAACGAAGGACACGTCATTCACTACCGAGACGCGAATCTGTTGCCCGAGGGGACCGGTATCGTGCTCGTGAGCGATCGCGCGCTGCCGGGCCCCCGTCAGCAACTCCTCTACGTGTTCGAGCCCCCCGACCACCTCACCGCGACCTTTAGCCTCCTCCTGCCGGGGTCCGCCGACTTCGCCCCGTACTTGAAGTGGAACGCACGCCGGACGAAAGCCGGTCCCTCGTAGCTCCCTCTCCCATGACCGCCGCCCCACTTCGGGCAATCGCCTTCGACCTCTTCCACACCCTCGTCGACCCCGAGGAGTTCCGGCCGCCCGAGTTTGTCCGGGCGACCGAGATCGCGCGACTCATCGGAGCGCCCGTGGAGGCGTTCACGGCGGCTTGGGAACGCCAGAACGGGGAGCGGCAAGTGACGATGGTACCGACCGTCCTGGACCGCGCCCGAGGGCTGGCGAGCGAGTTCGGACTGGCTCCGGATCCTCGGGTGTGGACCAGCGTGAATGAGGTCCTCACGAGGTACTCGGATCGAGCTCTCCTCCATCCTCGACCCGGGATCCTGCGCGTCCTCCGTCAACTCCGAGAGAACGGTTGGACCCTCGGCGTCATCAGCAACTGTGACGAGAGCGAGATGCGAGCGTGGAGCCGCTCGGAGCTGGCCCCGATCTTCACCACGGCTCGTTTTTCGTGCGAGGTGGGTCACGCCAAACCCGCTCGAGAGGCGTTCGAGGCGCTCGTGCCGAGCTGGGGCGGGATCCCCCTAGGGGAGGCGGCGTTTGTCGGGGACGGCAACAATAACGAGCTCCGCGGCGCGCGCGACGCGGGGTTCGCCCGTGTCATCTTCCAATTCCAGTTCGTCTCGGTGAATCGCCTCCGCAGCGCAGAAGCGAACGACCGACTTCGCAAAGACGCCGACACGACGATCTCGCACCTGGGGGAACTGCTGGAGCTCTTCCCGCGCCCGTCCGTTAGCGGCGAGTCGTCAGGTAGCACGCCAGGATCATGGCGCCCAGCACGATCCGATGGTCGAGGGGCGAACGGCCGGTGAAGGAGATCTGGGTGGTCGAGGTCCGGAGCGCCGGTTTACGGTCCCCGGTGGCGATCACGGCACCCCCCGGCGTCTCCTCGACCTGGTAGTGGTAGCCGGGCGCGTCGGTCGACAACAGGTGCGAGGCGACCCCGTTGATCGTCATCGCGTACTTTCGGCTCATGAAGCTGCTCAGCTGACGCAGGCTCGCGAGGACGCTCCCGGTTTCGTCGTGGATCAGGTAGTCGTACGTGAGCCCGTGCGCCCGCGTCGCATCCAAGCTGAGCACGACCCGATGCCGGTCGTCGTACAGGGTGTATTTCAGGGGAAACGCGAACTCCCCTTGGGTGACGCCAAGGGTGAGTCCCGATGCGTCCTGCAATTGGAAGTTGGTGACGGTCGAGAACTTATCGAAGACGAGCACGAGCTGGTCGGCCGTCGTCAACCGCGAGGGACCTGTCGGCGCGACCGAGGGCAGCGGCGCGGCAGGAACCGGCGCCGAGCTCAGCGAGGCCCCGCAGGCGGGGCAGAATTGGGCGTCGGGGGGTGCGGTCGTCCCACACTGCGGGCAGAACATTGGTGGCGAACTATCCGGGAGCGCAAAAGAGTTGGCCGTCGCGCTCCGGGTCGTCCGATGGTCGGGCCGGCCTATCCTTGCCCCCGGTCCTCTTCTTGGGGTGTCGTATCGCTTTCCTTCCTCAGCGACCGGGTTCGGATCTTCTCGCTCAGCCGGTCGAGTTCGGCGAGGATCGAATCCATGTCCGCGTCCGAGCTTTCGGCCTCTTCCGCCATCGAAACCAATCGCTTCGCCAGCCGGTCCTCACGACCCTCTTCGTCCTGCAAGTATTCGGGAGGCGGGAGGGCCGCGAGAGCCGCTGCGATCGGGTCCACCGTCGGGGGCTCGCTCGCCCCGGCCGCCGAGGTCGAAGGGGGAAGGGGCTCGAGCGCGGCACGAACACGGGCGCTCGCGGAGACGTGCGGAGCGACCGGTGGCACAGCCGCTGGAGTGACTGAGGGGGACGGGCTCGCGGTGCGGGCTCCTTCGGAGATCGGGCCTTCCGACGGAGCCGGCGCCGGGCCGGTCGGTCCTACGTCCTCGGAAGGAGTCCGCGCTCCGGCGGATCGTCGGCGGCGCTGAGCGACGACCGCGATGAGGGCCGCAGCGACGATCACAACAACGATCACTATCCAGAGCCAGGGGAAGCTCGAGGAGCTCGAGGCGGGGGCGAGCGTGGTGAACGTCGTCGAAGCGCTCTGGCCCCCGATATCGGTGACGGTCACCATCGTCCCGGTGGTGCCGGATGGGACCACAAAACTGCAGCGGAAAGCCCCCGAACCGTCCGTGGTCAGCGAGCCGCTCGTGCAGGCCGTGACCGTAAGACCCCCGAGGGTCACGGAAGCGATCGTGGAACCGACGGAGAAACCGGTGCCCGAGATGGTCACCGTCTGCCCGGCGGAGGCGGCGGTCGGCGTGATGGTGATCGAGGGGGAGGTGACCGTGAACGTCGCCCCCGCGGTCTCGCTGCTCGTCGCGATATCCTCTCCCACCAGCGAGTACGGTCCGGCGGACTCGGACGGCACTCGGAACGTGCACGCAAAGGCCCCCGAACTGTCGGTGGTCACGAGGGTTCCGGAGAACGCGCCGAGCGAACAGGCCGACGGGGCGAGGCGCACTCCGTTGAAGAGCACCGTCACCCCGGAAGAGGCGCTGAACCCAGCCCCGCTCACCGCGTAACTTCCTCCGACGGGGTCCTGAGAGACGCTTTCGGTGATCGTGGGGGCCGCCACTGCGACCGAGCGAGACGCGGCCGACGTCGCCGACTCCGAAGAGGTCGCGTTATCGGTCACGGTAAGTTCGAAGCTGTAGTCGTTGCCGGCGGCGAGCGAACCGCTCGGGATGGTGCACGTTTCGGTCGCCCCGGCCGACGCGCCCGTCCCCTTCTCGGAAACGCCGCAGGGCGTCGCGTCGGAGTAGCTCCCTCCGTTGGTCGAGACGAGCCATTGCCAGGAGTAGGTCGCGGATCCGGTGCCCGGGATCTTCGCCACCACCGTGAGCGACTGACTGAGCGTGAGAGCGACCGAGCTCGGTACGGGAGCGGCCGGAGCCGTGAGTTGAGAACTTACGAAGACGGCACCGGAGGGGGCCGAGGTCGCGGTCTCGGCGCCCGCGGTGGAGCTGTCGGTCACCTGAAGCTCGAACGTGTACGAAGTGTTGGTGTTGAACGTTCCGGGGGCAACACGGCAGGTGACAACGGTTCCGGCCGTAGCGCCGGTGCCGCTGTTGTCGAGGCACTGCGTGGTCGCTTGGAACCCGGCGCCACCGACCGAGACAAGCCACCGCCAGCCGTACGTCGCGGTTCCCGTTCCGGGGATGGCTGCCGTCACGGTCAGCGACTGGTCGAGGTCGAGGGCGGCGGCGCCCAACGTAGGAGCGGCCGGCGCGAGAAGCGCCGGGTTCACCACGACCGACCCCGAAGCGGAGGATGTCGCCGTCTCGGGCGAGGAGGCGCCGTCGGTCGTCTGGAGCTCAAAGGAGTAATCGTCGCCCGCCACCAGCGTTCCCGCCGAGACCGAGCAGGTAACCACGGAACCTCCCGTGCCGCCGCTTCCGGAGTTCGAAGTGCATTCGGTGGCCGCCGCGTACGCCGACCCCGAGATCGAGACCAACCAGACCCAGCTGTAGGTCGCCGAGCCGGACGTAGGCAGGCTTGCGCTCACCGTGAGCCCCTGGTTCGCATCGAGCTGAGTTGCGCTGAGAGTGGGCGCGTCCGGGGCGGTCAGGGGGGATCCGACGATCACGGAGGCGGAGGCGGCGGAGACGTTGGCTTCCCGGGTGCTCGCCGAGTCCTCGACCGCGAAGACGAAGTTGTAGGTGTGAGAGGCGCTCAAGCTGCCCGCCGCCACGGTGCAGGTCTCTTGGGCTCCCGCATCAGCACTCGTTCCGGCGTTCGTGGAGCAGAACGTGGTGTCGGCGTACGCACCGCCGTCCTTCGAGACCAGCCAGCGCCAATCGTAGGGCGAAGTCCCGGAGACCGGGACCGTCGCCGTCACCGTGAGCACCTGGTCGGAGTCCAATTTGGTCGCGCTCACCGTGGGGAGGGCCGGGGCGGACAGCGACGAACTCACGGAGACGGGGGACGAGGAGGAGGAGGTCTCGCTCTCCACGATCGTCGCCGAGTCGGTGACACGGACCTCGAAGGCATAGGACGAATCCGCATCCAGGCGGTTCGCCGGTATCACGCAAGACTCAGGGGAGCCCGCCGCCGCGCCGGTCCCGGAGCTCGTGCTGCAATCGGCGGCGACCGAGAACGAGCCTCCGTTCTCGGAGACGAGCCACTGCCACGCGAACGGGCCGGTTCCCGTGCTCGGGATGGTGGCGGTCACGTCGAGCGTCTGGTCAACGTCGAGCGCCGTCGCGCTCACGCTCGGACGGGTCGGTGGGGTGAGCGCCGAACTGACGCTGACCGTAGGCGACGCGGGAGAAGTCTGGGACTCCGTTATCGGGGCGCTGTCCGACACGCTCAGCTCGAAAGCGTAACTATCGGTCGCGGTGAGGGAGCCCCCATCGATCGCGCACGTCTCGAGGGCTCCTCCGAGCCCTCCCGTCCCAGAAGGCGCCAAGCAGAGGCTCGTGGCGGAGTATCCACCCCCATCTATCGAGACCCACCACACCCAGGTGTACGGCGCGGTACCGGTGGTGGGCAGGGTGCCGGCGACCGAGAGAGGCTGGTCGACGTCCAACGATTGCGCGCTCACCGTGGGAGCGAGCGGCGCGGTGAGGGCCGTGTTTACCGTAACGGTCGGAGAGGGACCCGAGGTCGCGTTTTCGGGGGTGGTCGCGCTGTCGTTGACCAGCAACTCGAAAGTATAGCTGTCGCCCGCCACCAACCCGCCGCCCGGGATCACACAGTTCTCGGTAGCGCCGCCGGTGGCGCCGCTCCCGCTCGCGACGCCACACACCGTCGCGAGAGAGTAGCCGGTACCGGAGGAAAGTAGCCACTCGAATTGATACGGCGAGGTACCCGTCGCCGGGATCGAAGCGGTGACCGTGAGGGTCTGGTCGACGTCGAGAACGGTCACGCTCACCGTGGGCGCGAGCGGGGCCGATAGGGCCGAGTTGACCACGATCTCCGAGGTCGACGAAGTAACCGAGATCATGCTGGAGTCGGTGACCACATAGCAGTAGTACGTCGTGCTCGACGGGCTCGCGTCGAACACGGCCGAAGTCGCGCCGCTCACCGGGTCCGCGAGGCTCGTACATGCCCCGACATTGGCCCCCGAGTACCATTGGAAGGTGTACGGTGTCGACCCTCCCGACGGGTTTGCGGTCAGGTCGACGGATTGGCCGTTGTCGAGGGTCACCGCTGCCGGACTGGGACTTCCCGCGGTCAAGGTCGTGCTCGCACTCACGGTGGGCGAGGCCGCGGAAGTTGCCGTCTCCGGGGAAGAGGCGGAGTCCGTCACTTCGAGCTCGAAATTGTACGTGTCTCCCGCCGAGAGCGTGTTCGCGGGGACCGCGCACGTTTCGAGCGCGCCCCCGGTCGCGGCGCTTCCGCTCGGGACGGCGCAGATCGAGGCCGCCCCGTACGCGCCACCGTTCACGGCGACCAGCCAGCTCCAGGAGTAGGTCGCGGTCCCGGTGAGGGGAATATTGTCCGTCACGGTGAGCGGCTGATTGGCGTCCAGGGCGGTCGTGCTGGGGGCGGGCGCGCTGGGGGGGGCCAACGCCGCGCTGACCGCGACCGAGGCGGAAGGAAGCGACGGGAGGACCTCGTGGGTCGTCGCGCTGTCGGTCACTTGGAGTTCGAATCGATACGTGGTCCCCGATGTCAGCGTGTTGGCCGCGACGGTGCACGTCTCGAGGTCGCCGCTCAAGGCGCCCGAACCGCTCTCGGTGGCGGCGCACTGGCCCGCTCCCGAGAAGCTGCCCCCGGTCGAGACCAACCACTGCCACGAATACGGCGAAGTTCCCGAGGACGGGATCGTGTCGGTCACGGTCAGGACCTGGTCGGCGTCGAGGGCGGTGGCGCTCACGTGGGGCGTGGCCGGAACGGTGAGCGCCAGCGAGACCGAGACTCCCCCCGAGGGGGAGGAAACCGCGCTTTCGGCGGTCGAGGCAGAGTCGTTCACGGTGAGCTCGAAGGTGTACGTCAATCCGACCGTGAGCGACCCCGCGCTCACCGCGCAGGTCTCGGTGGCTCCGGCGGAAGCCCCGTTGCCGCTCGGCGTCGCGCAGAGGGTGGCTCGGGAGTAACCTACGCCCGTCGACACGAGCCATTCGTACTGGTACGGGGCCGTTCCGCTCGAGGGAATCTTGTCGGTAACGGTCAGCGCTTGATCCACGTCGAGCGCCGAAGCGCTCGGAGTCGGAGCGCTCGGGGCCGAGAGGGAGGTGCTTACGACCACCGAAGGTGACACCGCCGAGGTCGAGGTCTCGGGAGAGGAGGCACTGTCGGTCACCCGAAGTTCGAACGTGTAGGCGGTCGAAGGCGCGAGCGTCCCCGGCGCCACCGAACAGGTTTCGGGAGACCCGCCGCCCGCGCCGGACCCGCTCGCCGAGCTTCCGCACTGCCCGGCATCGGAATAGCCCCCGCCGGTCGAAACGAGCCACTGCCACGAGTACGGGGACGTACCGGTCGACGGGATCGTCGACGAAACGGTGAGCGACTGGTTGACATCGAGTTTCGCCGCGCTCACCGTCGGGGTGCTTGGCGCACCGAGCATCGAGCTCACCGCGACGGCGAGCGACGCGCTCGAGGTCGCGGATTCCACGGGCGTCGCGCTGTCGTTCACGACGAGTTCGAACGTATAGGTGGTGCCCGCTGCGAGCGAGCCGCCCGCGACCGAACAGGTCTCCGGCGATCCGGCCGAGGCGCCGCTGCCGCTGGGCGTGGAGCAGATGGTCGCCTTCGCGTAACCCCCGCCGGTCGAGACCAACCACTCGAATTCGTAGGGTGCGGTCCCGGTGGTCGGTATCGAACCCATCACCGAGAGCGCCTGGTCGAGGTCGAGTTTCGCCGCACTTACGGTGGGAGACGAAGGCGCGAGGAGGGTCGAGCTCACCAAGACCGGTACGGACGGAGCCGACGTTTCGCTTTCGCCGGAGGATGCGCCGTCGGTGACCTCGAGCTCGAAGGTGTAGCTCTTGCCCGGGGTCAGGGTGGCCGAAGGGACGCTGCACGACTCGACGGACCCGGCGCTCGCGCCCGTCCCGCTCGAGGAGGAGCCGCACTGTCCTGCGTCCGCGTACCCACCGCCGTCAACGGCGATGAGCCACTGCCAGGAGTACGGAGCGGCACCCGTCGTGGGGATCGTTCCGCTGATCGACACCGGCTGATTCGTGTCGAGCGCGGTCGCGCCCGGGGTCGGAGGCCCCGGCGCCGTCAAGGTCGCGCTGATCGCCACGCCCAAGGAACTCACCGAAATGGCGGTTTCCGCGGCCGTAGCGCTGTCGTTCACCTTCAACTCGAAGGTGTACGTGAGGCTGACCACCAGGGTCCCTCCCGGGATCGTGCAGGTCTCCACGGCCGCGTATGCGGCGGAGCTGCCGCTCGGGACCCCGCAGTTGGTCGCCTTGCTGAACGTTCCCCCGGTCGACTCGAGCCATTCGTACTGGAACGGCAATGTTCCGGACGCAGGCAGCGTGCCGCCGACGGTGAGGACCTGGTCGACATCGAGTTTCGTGGCCGAGACCGTGGGCGCGATCGGGGCCACGAGCGAGGTGGCGACCGTGACCGAGGCCGACACCGGGGATGTTTGGGACTCCGAGACCGTCGCGCTGTCGTTCACCAGGAGCTCGAAGGTGTAGACGTCCCCGGCGACCAACGTGTTGGCGGCGATGGTACAGGTCTCGCTCGCGCCGAGAAGCGCCCCGTTTCCGCTCGGGTTCGCACAGACCGATGCTCGGGCGAAACCCGTGCCCGTCGAGACGAGCCACTCGTACGCGAGCGTCGGACTGCCGGTCGTCGGGACCGAGTCGGTGACCACCAGGACCTGATTCTGGTCCAGCTTCGAGACTCCGCCTACCGACGGCGCCGACGGTGCGAGCAGAGCCGCCGCAACGACCACGCCCGACGAAGCCGGCGACGTAGCCGACTCGGAAATGCTCGCCGAGTCGTTAACGAGCAGTTCGAACGTGTAGGTGACCCCGGCGGTGAGAGTGCCGGCGGCCACCGAACACGTCTCGCCCGCCCCGCCAACGACACCGTTCCCGGCCGGTGTCGCGCAGATCGTGGCCTTGCCGTAGCCACTACCGCTCGAGACGAGCCACTCGTATTGATAATTGGCCGTGCCCGTCGACGGGATCGTCCCGGAGACCGTCAGCGCCTGATTGACGTCGAGCTTCCCCGCGCTGACAGTGGGGGCGCTCGGCGCCCCCAGAGCGGAGGCGACGAGCACCCCGGTCGAGGCGCCCGAAATCTGGGTCTCCGGGGCCGACGCGCTGTCGTTGACGCTCAACTTGAAGGAGTAGGTGTCCCCCGCGGTCAGGGCCGACGAGGCGATGATGCAGTTCTCGACGGTCCCGCCCAAAGCGCCGGAGCCAGCCGGCGTCGCGCACATGGTGGCTTTGGCGAACGCCGCACCGGTCGAGAACCACCACTCGTATTGGTAGGTGGGTGTCCCCGTCGACGGAATCGTTCCGGTGACCGTCAGCACCTGGTTGACGTCGAGTTTCGAGGCGCTCGGGAGCGGGGCGGCGGGCACGTTCAACGCGGCACTGACCGCCACCGACGGCGACGGCAGCGAAGTGGCCGTCTCCGTCGCGGTCGCGGAGTCGTTGACATTGAGTTCGAACATGTACGCCGTTCCTGCTG
>Ga0335078_10011564_pt1 | contig 13098 bp, 10 predicted proteins | sample Lox_Sample_32_FD_206711 | JGI IMG/M metagenome (GOLD analysis project Ga0335078, IMG submission 206711) | Soil microbial communities from Loxahatchee National Wildlife Refuge, Florida, United States - Lox_Sample_3.2 | ecosystem: Environmental > Terrestrial > Soil > Wetlands | place: USA... | reverse complement strand
TCGCGCAGGAGCCCGGTCAATACCGGAACGGAGCTGCGCTTCCGGCGCGAACCCAATGTCCAGCAGATCTGCGCGCGCATCTCCGCATCCGCGCGCGGCAACGCCGAAACCAGACGACGCTCATAATCCCGCGAGTAGAAATCCACGTGTGCGCCGCACTTGGGGCATTTCGCCGGCGTAGTCTTCAATTCGTGCCAGCAATCAGGACAGAAGATCAGCATGACCAACCTCCCCTTGCTCAGGGCAATTGCCGCGAGCGGAGCTCAGTGACTGCGCGCTTGACCGCGGGCATCCGCGCCAAGTGGCGGAGGCGTCATGGCGCTGACAAGACAGCCAGCGTTCCAGTTACGCTCTTCGCACGCAGATTTGTACGGGTGCTTGTCGCAAGAGCTGCTTGTTGAGCGGCCCGGCGGCTACAACTCCCGAGGCAAGCACCATGCTTGTCAGGAGTCATCAGCCGTCCCACTCTAAAAGGGAAGGACAGCGGTTAGCGGTGGTACTCCTTCACCGATAACTGCAGTATTCAGTTTATTTGGATGATCGGCAATGTCAAGGGATTCCATTCTTGCACGGGTCAAGGATTGACGTTACGCGGAAGGTTCAAGACGCGAAGAGATTTACAACGTGTGCTGCTACCCAGGTCTCGGACGTGACTTGATGACTGTGAGCCAAGTCCGTTCGAGCTCGGGGGACTCAGATCTTGTAGGCGGCTCCACCCGCCTTGGCAGCGGAATAATTCAGCGCCTTGCTTCATAGGAGCACGATTCACCTGCTCTTGTGATTCAACTGCGGTTGTGATTGAATATTGTCGGCAAAGGAGTTTGCACTTCTCGGTGTATGCCGGGATAAAGCGCCCGTTGTTCGAAGTGGCTGATAACTCCTCCCCGCTGTAACCATGCGAGGGATTCGTACGGGAGGCGCCACGAAAGATCAGCGGCTCAGCGCTGCAGCAGTGGGTGATTTTCCGTCGCCACCACACTGCTTTCTAAAGCTTCCGCTGTTTTTCCATCTAGGCAAGTCCCGCCAGCAAACTGCGATTAGCTACCTTAAAATCGATATCCTTGAGAGTCAGAAGAAATTATCCGGCGAGGTTCTCCGATGACGCGCACGGTTGCTTTTAACATCATTCAACTCTTGTTCGTGATTGGTTTCGCTCCCTTGTACTCTGGTGTCTTGAGTCGATTCAAGGAGAACGTCCAGAGCAAGCGCGGCCCCAGCATCCTTCAGCCGTATCGTGACCTCTGGAAACTCTTCCACAAAGACGAAGTCGTTTCGCAGGAGACAACCTGGATTTTCCGATTCACACCGTATCTCGTTTTTGTGATTCCCTTGTTCGTCACCACCTTGATTCCTGTTCTGACAGATTATCCGCTGGCTTTTGCCTTCATGGGGGACATGCTGGCGGGAGGCTTTTTCCTCGCATTCGCCGGCTTCTTCGCTGCGCTCGCAGCGGTCGATACCGGAAACCCCTACGGCCCGATGGGGGCCAGCCGAACACGTATGGTGGGGTTTCTAGCGGAACCGGTTTTCATGATTGTGTTCTTTACCGTATCGTTTGTCGCGCAATCAACCATCCCCTACATTGTCCAGCAGAAATGGGTCGCAAGTGCGGCGGCGTTCTTTTCTCCGGCGCATATTCTGCTGCTGATTGCTTTCCTGATGCTGATTCTCGCGGAGGGAGGGAAAATTCCGGTTGACAATCCAAGCGGCCACTTCGAATTGGCGATGATCGACGAATCCAAAGGGCTAGAGTACTCCGGCCGCGGGGCCGCCCTGATGAAATGGGGCGGGCAGATGAAATTCCTGGTTCTGACTTGCATTTTCCTCAACGTACTGGTTGCTCCCTGGGGCCTGGCGCACGGAACAGGGGTGGCAGATGTTCTTTTGGCGGCGCCGCAGATTCTTTTCAAGATTCTTCTATTCGCCATTGTTCTTGTGATGATTGAAACCTCACTCTCTAAACTGCGGTTGTTTCGTATTAGTGAGTTTTTAGGGGCTGCGTTCATTATCTCTGTCGCCGCCATGGTGACCAGCATTTTCCCCGGAGGCTAGAGTATGCCGAGTTCTATTCCGCATGCCTTAAACACCCTCTGCGCAGGGCTGATCCTGATTTCTGCCTTCGCCATGGTGGCTACGCGCCAGGTCCAGGGAGTCACTCGCTTTTTCGTCGCGCAATCAATTTTGTTGGCAACATCCTGTTTTCTGCTCGCCTATAGCCAGCATTCAACTGATCTTTTCGCGCTCGGGCTGATCACAATCGGGGCCAAGGTCGTTACAATTCCCTGGGTTTTGCGCCGGCTTCTGCCCGCGGACTTTTACGAGCGTCGAGAAATTACTCAGGGCATCAATATCCCGACTTCGCTCCTGCTGGCGCTCTTGCTGGCGATCTTTGCTGAATTCTTAATGAGTCCGATCGTGGACGCCGCGCATAATCCTGTTATCGCCCTGAACCTGCCGATCGGGCTGGCCTGCCTGCTGATCGGCGCCTATTCGCTAGTGGCGCGGCGCGAGGCTATTCCGCAACTAATTGGAATCCTGGCGATGGAAAACGGTACTTTCTTTGCCGGAATTGCCATCGCTCCGCAGCTCCCGATCATTGCCGAACTGGCCATTGCGGTCGATGTGGCCCTCATCGCGGTCGTTGTGGGATTGCTCACACGGACTATCCGAGAGACCCTCGGTACTACCGAAGCGGCATCGCTCGGTGAACTGAAAGAGGAGGCTGCCAAGTGACGCTGATCGCGATTCTTGCGATTCCTCTGTTGGGCGCCTTGCTTTGCTGGTTCCGGCCTTTGCAGAGATATGCTTGGTTCGTAACGCTCAGTTTTTCGTGGGCAGTGTTTGTTCTTGTGCTATATGTTGCCGCTCAAGTCATTGCTCATGGAAAGGTCGTCGCCATTCCTGGCTGGTTCGAGGCAGATGGCCTCAGCGCTCTTATTCTTCTCCTGGTCAGCTTCGTTTGCGCTCTCGCGTGTGTTTTCGCGGGAGGCTATATGCGGCACGGGCACGATGATGGCCGCTTGTGGTGGTTTTATGCCAACTACAACTTGTTCGCATTCGCTTTGTTAGCAGTCCCATCTCTGGCGGGTCCGAATCTCACGTGGGTCGCCGTTGAACTTGTCACACTCTTCGGAGTGTTGCTGGTTGGCTTCGACAACACGGCCAGTTCGCTCGAAGCAGCCTGGAAATTCGCAGTGCTTACCATCATGGGCGCACCCATTGCATTGTTCGGATTTTTCGCTTTGTTTTGGGCCTACCATTCCGCGACTGGGGGCGCCCGGGAAACCTGGGATGGACTTCGTTTAATGGCTGGTTCCATGAATCCAGCTCTGCTGAGGCTTTCGTTTCTCCTCGTCTTCGTAGGGTTCGGAGCGAAATCAGGACTGGTGCCCATGCACACTTGGCTGCCCGACGCACATAGCCAGGCCCCGACCCCTGTGTGCGCGGTTCTCTCGGGCGTAAAGACCACAGTCCCGCTTTACGTAATCCTCAGATTCTTGGGGGTTATCCTTGCGTCTCCTAGCGCGCGTTTGGGCAACTGGATGATCGTGCTCGGCCTGATGTCCGTGGGGATCGCCGCATTTCTTCTCCTCCAGGTCCGCGACTACAAGCGGATGTTCGCCTATTCCACGGTAGAGCATATGGGCATCATCTTGACGGCCGCGGGCTTTGCAACGCTGGGCTCTGATTCGGCTGCGGTCGCCCAGATGCTGAACCACTCCATTACCAAGTCTCTTTGTTTCTATGCAGCCGGCATGGTGTTACTCGCCCTGGGAACACGCCAGATCAAGGAAGTTCGCGGACTGTTCCAGCTCTCGCCCTTCGCCGGCGGCGCCTTGCTCTTATGCGCCTTGGCGATCGCGGGCGCTCCACCCTTTCCGATATTTCTAAGCGAATTCTCGATTCTTTCGGCAGGCATCCGGTCGGGACATAATACCGCCGTCGCAATCCTCGCGATTCTGATTGTGGTTGCTTTCGTCGCGATCATGTTGCACGTAAACAGCATGCTGTTTGGTAAGCCGGAGTCGCATTCAACCGCGGAGGCGGTCCCTTTAAGTTGCCGCACCGCTGTAGTGGTGGCGGCGATCCCCGTCGTCGTATTGGGCGTTTATATTCCCGCCCCGATCCATTCGCTTTTGCAACTCGCCGCACAACAACTAGGGGGACACTGAAATGCCCATCTCTTCCTCACCTGTCGAGAGACCAGCGCGAATGGACCTTCAGGACTTGATCGCAGCTGTTAGACAGCGCTTTGGGACGGCTCTGTCCAGTTCAAAAAGTGATAAAGGTTGCATACTCTCCCTCCCGGTGAATCAACCAGAATCCTTGCCATCACTTTGCCGGTTCCTCTTTTGGGATGGAGGCTGTTCCTTTGGTGGCATCATCGCTGAGGAGCGTTCCAGCCATTGGCAGCTCTACTACTTGTTTCTTCTCCCTTCAGCCGGCTGGATTCAAGTGACTCTGCAATTACCGATTGAGGCATCTACCGTTCCAAGCATCAGCCCCGAAGTGCATGCGGCTGATTGGCACGAGCGCGAAGTCGAGGATCTATTCGGACTTCACTTCGAGAACCATCCTCGGCTGGGTGACTTTATCCTGCACGACCAGGTTTGGCACGAGGGCATCAATCCAATGCGGAAGGAATTCGATGCCAACCAGCCCCATTTTGAGCGAAGGCCGGATGTACATTGGCGTCCTCTATTGGTAGTTCAGGATCCCGGTTCATTCGCTATGCCCGTAGGCCCAGTCTATGAGGGAGGCATCGGCGAGTCCCTGCATTTCCTACTGGAAACGGTCGGCGAAGATGTGATCCGCGCAGCGCCACGCCTTTTCTATAACTATCGCGCGGTAGAAAAAATTGCAGAGGGCAGAACTATGTCAGATGTCTTGTTGCTCGCGGAGCGCTTCTGCGCCACATCCGCATTCGCGCATTCTCTCGCATTCTGTCGCTCTGTAGAGAAGATCTACGGAGTCGAAGCTCCCGAACGGGCAGCGCACCTCCGCGTTCTGTTTTGCGAATTGGAGAGGTTAAGGCATCACGCCGGCGCGATTACCGCCATTTGCGCGTCCACAGCGCTGGCAGTCTCGGCCGCGCATGCCGCGATCATCGAGGAGGAATTGCTTCGAGCCTCCTGCGCGCTTACCGGACATCGTTATCTGTTCGGGCTGAACGTTCCTGGCGGCCTCCAGCGCGACGTGGAGACGGACCAGTGCAGTGGCCTGCTCAGAGCCGTCGATAAAGCCCAGGCGGAATTGCGTGTCTTGGAGGATAGGCTTCGGTACAGCAGTAGCTTCTTGGATCGCCTGGAAGAGGTCGGAGTCGTTGACGGTGACCATGCTCGCGACTTGAATTTAGTGGGCCCGGTGGGCCGAGCTTCGGGTTCCAGTCTCGACCTGCGGAGGGCATGTCCCTATTCGGGTTATGAACGATACCGGTTCGACGTTGCGCAGGAGAGCGAAGGTGATGGCTACGCAAGGCTGCGGGTGTTGTTTGCCGAAGCGGCCCAGTCGGTGAAGCTGATTCACCAGGCGGTCGACTCACTGCAGCCAGGCCCCGTGTATAGCCCGTGCGAGGGAACCACTGCTGGAGCTGCGCTCGGATGGGTAGAAGCGCCGCGCGGGGCTGCATTGCACTGGGTAAGCGTTGACAATAAGGGCACCATCGAGCGGTATCGCGCCATTACCCCGTCATTTAACAACTGGCTCGGCTTTCACGTCGCGGCCGAGGATTTTGCGTTCCAGGATTTTCCGATCATTCTCGCGACCTTCGGTTTGTCGGCAACTGAATGTGACCGTTAGAGGTGAAATGGGATGAGCTTCTGGTTCTCGCATGGTTTGCGTCGAGGCGTCCAAACAACCCGATACCCCCGCACTGCGGAAGCGGCGCCGGGAGTGTCACCCGGCCGCCCGATCAAGACAGACTTTGCCTCCGCCAGCAATGCTCGTGAAGCTGCGGCCATCTGCCCTGTGGAAGCGATTACCGCCGATGACAGGTCGGCCTTCGTGGATGACCGCATTTGCATCCATTGCCAGCGTTGCCGTTTCGGAACCCGCTTTCCGATGAATTGGGATTCCGGGTACGAATGGACAGAGTTGCCTTCCAACCGGACCCAGTATGCGACCCTGCCTCGCGCCTTCTCCAAGTCCATGCATGTGATGGTGGTGGACGCGGGTGATTGTGGTGCCTGTCTTCATGAAGTCAAGCAACTCAACAATCCCCTCTACAACATGCACCGCCTTGGCTATTTCTTCACCGCGACGCCACGCGCCGCGGATCTTTTGCTCGTCGTAGGTCCGGTCAGTGAGAACATGCGAGAACCTTTGCTCAAAACCTATGAAGCCATGCCGGACAGCAAGCGGGTGATGGCTGTAGGCACCTGCGCCATTAGCGGAGGAGTTTTTGGGCGCAGTTTCATGTGTGCGGGCGGCGTAGGGTCCGTACTGCCTGTTGACCTGGAAGTTCCGGGAAATCCCCCTCCGCCTCTTGCCATAGTGCATGGGCTACTCGTTGCGTCTGGGCGTAAGCCCGCGACGAAGGCCGAACTTGTCTCGACAAGGAGATCGTGATTCATGGCCTCCGTAACAGCAGGGTCGTTGTTGCTGCTCTTCATATCGTGTGCGGGCGGGGTTCTCCTCTCGGCGGTCTTGGATCACCGGCGTTCGGGAATCGTCGTCACCATCGTAGGGGCGCTTTCTTCCTTGTTCATGATCTTGATTTCGGTAGTGGTTCTTGTCACTGGCCGAAGTTTCGAAGTTTCCCTGTGGGTTCTTCAGGGATTCGGGCCTCTCACACTGCGCCTCGATGCGCTGGCGGCGGTATTCCTTTTTGCCGCAGGAATTGTCTACTTTTCGGTGTCCCTCTTCGTGGGAAAGTTCATCGCTGACCAGGTCGGTGCCAGGACGTGCCCGGTGCGTGGGTATGGCGTTATGTACTTCGCGCTCATGGCCTCCGTTGTGCTAATTCTTGCCGCCGACAACGCACCGCTGTTTTTGATTAGCTGGGAGTGCATGACGATCTTGTGTTTTTTGCTCATCAACTACGCACAAAGGGAGGATGCTGACAGATCGGCGGGATACATCATGCTGGCCATGAGCGAGGCTGGTTTTCTCGCGGTGGTCATCGCTTTTTTGATTTTGGGTAAGAGCGCGGCTAATTTCTCATTTCCTGCTCTGGGTATGGCAGCAAGCGGGCTCTCCAGCCGCAGCTTGTGGGGTGTGTTTCTTCTGGGATTTCTCGGCTTCGGGGTAAAGGCGGGACTTGTCCCCGTGAACTTCTGGCTCCCGCGATCCTATACGGCGGCACCATCTCTTTTCATTCCCGTGTTTGCCGGGGTCACGCTCAATCTGGGTTTCTACGGCATCCTGCGATTGAATGGAGATCTGGTCCACGGTGGTTATGGAACGGGCGTGTTCGCGCTGGTCGTTGGGAGCATTACGGCTCTCGTGGGAATTCTCTATGCGACGACAGATAGCGATATGAAAACGATGCTCGCCCACAGTTCCATCGAGAACGCGGGCATTATCGTCGCCGGCCTCGGAGCTTTCTTGGTTTATCGTGCCTCCGGAAGTCCCGTCGCATCCGCCATCGCACTGACTGCCGCCTTGTACCACATGCTGAACCACTCGATCTACAAAACGCTCCTGTTTCAGGGAGCAGCATACGTGGAAGCTGAAACCGGGACACGCGACATGGACCAGCTTGGCGGCTTGGCTCGCCTTTTGCCGGAATTGTCGGCCATTTTTCTTGTGGGCTGCCTGGCAATTTCCGCCGTGCCACCCTTCAACGGATTCGTCAGCGAGTGGATGATGTTGCAGGCGCTGTTGCGGAGCGCGGTTTTATCCTCCGCATCCGTAAAGATCATTTTCGCGCTTTGCGGCGCCGCTCTCGCTCTTACCGCTGCCCTCGCCGTGACCTGTTTCGTCAAAGCTTACGCGATGAGCTTTCTCGGCGTCCGAAGAGGTACGTGGGAACCGCAACTGCGCGCAGCCGCGGGCAGTCGTTTTCCGTTGGCATTTCTTGCGGTCGTCTGTCTGCTGTTGGGAGTTCTTCCGACTTATGTCATCCCGGCTCTCAACCGGGCGGTTGAGCCTTTGGCAGAAGCCAGCGCAAGCTCTGCGCTGGTGCCGCCGTTTTTTACGGCGAACTCGTCGAACCAGCAACTGCCGCCCGCGTTTCTCCAGGACTTTCACAACTTGGGGGCCCAGACGGGAAGCAAGATTCTGCCTGGCCGCGGCCTGGTGATCCTGCTGCGCGGTTCCGCAGAGAACCCGGTCGTCTTTGCGATGTCGCCCTCCTACAGTTTGATCGCGCTCGCGATCCTGCTGCTGTTGACGTGGTTCGTCGTCATGCGTCTCACCCGACAACGGGCGACCGTGCGGCGAGAGCTGTGGGCGGGGGGCATTCCCCGGCTGTTCCCGGAGATGAGCTACACCGCCACGGGCTTTTCGAATCCCGTGCGCGTGGTCTTCCAGGCTGTTTTTCGACCCAACATCACCGAGGACACACGGCAGACCGTAGCGGTCCATTTCCGCACTGCGATTCGCCGACGTCGCGATGAAACCCATGTGGTGGATCGATTGTTTCTGCCCCCAGTGGGCGAAGCCATGAGTGGGATCGCCAGCTTTCTGGCGGGCATTCACCACGGCCGCCTGAATGCCTATGTGGCGTACGTGCTTGGATTCTTGCTGCTTATCCTTATCCTGTACCGCGCCTAGTAGGAACGACTGTAATTCAGTATCAAGGCACGGGCAGTGCGGAAACGGGTGCGACGATTCGCTTTAGAACTCATCTCGTGGCACAGATGAATGTTCTATTGAAGTAAGAGTGGGAACGCCATGAGCACCGTCGGATTACCGCTGGCCTTGATCTTTTGGCTGTGTGGGGCCGGGGCCGTGTTGGGCGTGATTGCTCCTGCCAGACGGGTACCAGCGGTGCTGGCATGGTCCGGCTCGCTGGCTGCATCGTCGGCATTGTGGGCTGCCGGCATCGTTCTTATTTCAGGTTCTGAATTTCACTACCAGCTGTGGACCATTCCTTCCGTTGGGACTCTTACAGTCTCGATCGACCGTCTGTCCGCATACTTCTTAGGTATAGCGGCTATCGTGGTCCTGGCCAGCTCTATTTTTTCCGCTAGCTATTTGAAGCGATATGCCGGGCATTACAGCCTTCCTGCCTTCAATATTTGGTATTTGCTCCTCTGCGCTTCAATACCCTGGATTTTGATAGCCCACGACGTTTTGAGCTTTTTGCTGGCTTGGGAGGTGATGTCTATCTCGAGCTATATGCTGGTCAACTTTGAGCATCAACGCGAGGGCACGAAGCAGGCTAGCTACCTCATGCTGGCTATGGGCGAGGCCGGATTCATGGCGGTCGAAGTGGTATTCCTGCTTCTGGCCGTGAGAGCGGGGTCGTTGGAGTTCTCAGCGCTCAAGACGGCGGCGGTCGGATTGGGGCCAGTTATCCGTTGGACGGTTTTCCTGCTGACTTTCTTTGGTTTTGGCGTGAAGGCCGGTCTCGTGCCGGTAAACGCCTGGTTGCCCCGGGCGCATCCTGCGGCGCCAGCCAATGTGTCCGCCATCCTGTCCGGCGTGATCCTGAATCTCGGTCTTTATGGAATTATTCGCCTGAATTTCGACCTTGTACCCAATAGTACGGTTTTTGCGGGTTTGGTGCTGCTGATTGTAGGAACGATTTCGGCGTTGGTAGGCATCCTTTACGCGACCACGGAGCATGATCTTAAGACCGTACTCGCCCACAGCTCCATCGAAAACATAGGAATTGTCACCCTCAGCCTGGGCACGGGGATCATCTTTACAGCTCGCGGTCTCCCCCTGCTAGCGGGCATGGCCTACATTGCCGCCTTTTATCACATGCTGAATCACTCTCTCTATAAAGCCCTGCTGTTTCTGGGCGCTGGTGCCGTAGATGATCGTGTCGGCACCCGAGATTTGGATAAGTTGGGAGGTCTGATGCGCCGGATGCCGTGGACGGCGGGCACACTGTTGGTTGGCGCGCTGGCAATTTCGGCGGTGCCGCCCTTCAACGGGTTTGTCAGCGAATGGCTTACATTGCAAACGCTACTGCGCAGCGCCGAGCTTCCCGCCACCGCATTGCGGCTGGTTTTTGTCCTGTGCGGCGCAGCGCTTGCGCTCACGGCGGCTTTGGCGGTCACCTGCTTTGTCAAGGCGTTTGCGATGGGCTTTCTCGGATTACCGCGCTCCGAAGCGGCGGCGAAGGCCGTCGAAGCAAAGGCTTCCGCGATTGCGCCGATGGCGCTGCTGGCTCTTCTTTGTTTGTTGCTGGGAGTGTTACCGACCTATGTGATTCCAGCGCTGAATTACGAATTGCAACCGCTGATCAGTCCGGGCACCGCGAATGCGCTGGTGCCGCCGTTTTTTACGGCGAACTCGTCGAACCAGCAACTGCCGCCCGCGTTTCTCCAGGACTTTCACAACTTGGGGGCCCAGACGGGAAGCAAGATTCTGCCTGGCCGCGGCCTGGTGATCCTGCTGCGCGGTTCCGCAGAGAACCCGGTCGTCTTTGCGATGTCGCCCTCCTACAGTTTGATCGCGCTCGCGATCCTGCTGCTGTTGACGTGGTTCGTCGTCATGCGTCTCACCCGACAACGGGCGACCGTGCGGCGAGAGCTGTGGGCGGGGGGCATTCCCCGGCTGTTCCCGGAGATGAGCTACACCGCCACGGGCTTTTCGAATCCCGTGCGCGTGGTCTTCCAGGCTGTTTTTCGACCCAACATCACCGAGGACACACGGCAGACCGTAGCGGTCCATTTCCGCACTGCGATTCGCCGACGTCGCGATGAAACCCATGTGGTGGATCGATTGTTTCTGCCCCCAGTGGGCGAAGCCATGAGTGGGATCGCCAGCTTTCTGGCGGGCATTCACCACGGCCGCCTGAATGCCTATGTGGCGTACGTGCTTGGATTCTTGCTGCTTATCCTTATCCTGTACCGCGCCTAGTAGAAAGCGACGAAGTGGACATGAGTGCAGGTCACAACTCCTACTTTCGCAGGCTGCCCCTTGGCCTCGATCGTTCTCCGCAGGCGACTTTGGGCCATCCCGAGAACACCGCTCCCCTCTAGGAAAATCGGCCGCGAAAGCAAAGGCAACGCGGGCCAATGGTGATGCAGGTGCGCGGTTTTTCAGCGAAATTGGCCTCTATTTCGAATCCCAATCTCGGTGATTGGATTTGCTACCTTCCTGACGTCCCGCGCACATACGACTTCCCGTGCTGCATGCGGTTTGCGAGTTCGCGGCGGACATGCGGCAGCAGCCTCGAGGGCACGGAACTCGATTGGCTCAGGATTTTCAGGTCAGTGGTTGTGATACTCGGCAAGAAGCTGAGCACACGTGCCATGGGCGCCTGTGAGTTCCGCAAGAGAGCAAGTCGCACACCGTAGATGTGCGACCATTTGGCATGTTCGGCGATAGCGGTGACGATACGCACCGGCAGCGCCACTCTGGACAGCGCCTTGAGCACGTGACCTTCATTCAGCAAAGGACTGTCAAGCACGGTAGGCAGAGCTTCGGAACTGCCGTCCGTGAGCAAGGCTCCCATGATGCGAGGCGACCCGCGCCGCGCAAGCGTCATCTTCTGCGCTGGGGGCAATTGCGCAAGTCTGGCCAGCACCAGTTCTTCGGCTAGATGCCGCAGAGCAGGATTGCCGGTAGGAGAAAAACTCAGGGCCACGAGATCGTGGGCATAGAGTTCGCGGACGAGACCCATCCCAAGCGTTTGCGGGATGTTGTGATGAAAGGCAAGTGCTCGCTTGACGCGATAGCTCGTGGTCCACCGCCTATTCCGGGCAACTTCTTCCAGCAGGGTAGTCGACAGGTCGGGGCCAAGCAGCAGGCACAAGTGCAGTTCTTCGAAGCGCGGGTTCTCGAATAGTCCCCGAAGGATTTCTTCACGATGCTCGTGCACGAGGGTAGGAATCTGCTCCGGGGAAGCGTTACGCGCGCCTTCCTGGTCGAGTTCGGGTTCACCGTCCATGCCCTGATGCTCCGTGTGTACTCTATTCCTTCTCTGCGCCTAAGCAACCGTCTTCACTCATCTCCAAAGGAAAGCGCCTTCCTTAACTTTGGGAAAGCAGGTCATGAGCTGAATCCGCGCCGACCCAATCTCGAACCTTTTCTTCCCATCCGCGTTCCAAGATGCCGCGACTACACTGCTGCTCCGGTCAGCGTGCGTAAAACGTAGCGCGCGGCGCTGCGCAGGTCATCGTTCTCACTCATAAGCATTGGTTTGACCGCCTCAGCAGCTGATGCATCACCGATCTCGCCAAGTGCGCGTATGGCAGCTTCGCACACTTCGACATCGGGATCGTGCAACAGGTCAACCAAGACGGGACTCGCACTGGTTTTTCCTCGACAGCCGAGGATGCAACAGATCTGTGCTCGGCGGCGCGCATCGCTCTGCGCCAGAACGTTTGTGAGTTGTTGCTCATAGTTCCTGGAGTACAGATCGACCATAGCGCCGCACTTGTCGCACACAACGTGGGTTGCGTCGATCTCGCTCCAGCATTTAGGGCATAGAATCAGCATGGTGCACCTGCTTACTCATGAACTCGGGTGCGGGAACTCTCATTAGCGCGGGCATCTGTCGGGGAGAAGTCTGACTTTGCTGTGAGCCGAATGACTGCAAACTCCCGAGACAAGCGCCTGCATTGTCAGGAGTCATTAGCCGTTCGATCTCAAGGGAAGGAACAGCGGTTAACGGTGGTACTCCTTCACCGGTAACAAACTGCACAGATTATAGATGCTGACTGGTTCCCGGAGATGGCAATTCTTTGCTTGTCTGCGGCTGTGACCGTGAGCTAAACTTCGCTCGTGGGTGAGGGAGTTCACCCTTAACCGCTGTCCTTCCTATTTTGCCGGGGCAGCTGATGACTCCTGACAAGGGACGTTTGTCTCGGGAGTCGTTGCCCGGCAGCCATTCCTCAATCAAGCGACCTTGAAGAACATGCGATTCTCGATCGCAACCCATGAAAGGGAGCGCCCAGTACTACCATGTCAGAAGCAATCTGCGAAAGACTCATTGCCTTCGGATATGGTAAGCAAAACAAGGTACGAATGTATGGC
>Ga0335078_10011562_pt1 | contig 13099 bp, 12 predicted proteins | sample Lox_Sample_32_FD_206711 | JGI IMG/M metagenome (GOLD analysis project Ga0335078, IMG submission 206711) | Soil microbial communities from Loxahatchee National Wildlife Refuge, Florida, United States - Lox_Sample_3.2 | ecosystem: Environmental > Terrestrial > Soil > Wetlands | place: USA... | reverse complement strand
ACATGCCGGTGGTGATCTCGCTGCTGAACGCGTTCACCGGCACCGCGGTGGCGATGGCCGGGTTCGTCATCGGGAACTGGGCGCTGATCGTGGCCGGCGCCCTGGTGGGCGCCTCCGGTAGCATCCTGACCAAGCTGATGGCCGACGCGATGAACCGGTCGCTGGCCAACATCATCGTGGGCGGGTTCGGCACGGGGGACACGGCCGTCGCCATCGGCGCGCCTGCCGATGCCCACGTCCGCTCGATCGCGGCCGACGACGCGGCCATCCAGCTCGCCTACGCGTCCAAGGTGATCATCGTGCCGGGCTACGGCCTGGCCGCCGCGCAGGCCCAGCACGGCGTGGCCGAGCTGGCCAAGATCCTGGAGGACCGCGGCGTGGAGGTCAGCTACGCCATCCACCCGGTGGCGGGCCGGATGCCCGGCCACATGAACGTGCTGCTGGCCGAGGCGAACGTGCCGTACCCGCAGCTCAAGGAGATGGACGAGATCAACCCGGAGTTCGCCCGCGCGGACGTGGCCCTGGTCATCGGGGCCAACGACGTGACCAACCCGGCCGCCCGCCGCCCGGGCAACGACATCTCCGGCATGCCCATCCTGGACGTCGACCAGGCCAAGTCCATCATCGTGATCAAGCGCTCGATGGGGACCGGCTACGCCGGCATGGAGAACGAGCTGTACTTCAATCCCAAGACCAGCATGTATTTCGCCGACGCGAAGAAAGCGATGACCGAGCTCACCGCCGCGGTCAAGACGCTAGTCGGCTGACGACCCACTGGTTCCTGCGGGCCGGCTACGCGGAGATCGAGTATCCTGCGTAGGGCGGAAACAGGAGCAATCTGGTGAAAAATTGCCCCATGGGCTGCCGTTCTTCTGCTGACCACGGCCGCCGTATCCTGCGGAAACTCCCCCGGGCCAGTGCCTGTCAGCACCCTGCCCGATGTGCTGCCCACGATATCGGCCACCGAATTGATCAAGGCCTTTCCCAGCCCGCACGATCTCGGGCCCGGGTGGACGTTCAACACCGATTCGCTGGGCAGCGACGACTACTTCGCGGACTACAGCCAGATCGGCATCGCGCACCATTGCGCCGCGGGCAACCCGGATATCCCGCATGTCCCCGGGCTCTCATCACCGAAATCGCCGCTGTCGATCTCCGGGGCGTTTACCGCGCCGCCCGGCGGCCAGGACATCACGGTGGAGATCACCGTCGATACCCCGGCGAGATCCGCCGACCGGATGGCCCTCATGCGCCGCGCCTACGCCACCTGCGGCACCCTCAGCTTCGAGAAGGGCGGCGACCCCTACACCGAGACCTACAAGCTGCTGCCCGCGCCCGCCGTCAGGGCCGACGAGACCCTGGCCGTCCGCTGGACGGCCCGGTTCACCGGCGCCGCCGGGGCAGGCCTGGGACCCGCCGTCGACGAGGCGGCCTACGCGCGCGCCGGGGGCGTGGTGGTGACGATCTACAGCCCGCAGGACGTCACGCGCATGCTGCCCGTCGTGGTCGCCAAGGTGCGCCGGGTCCTGCACGTCTTACCGGGGACCCCGCGAGCCGAAGAGCCTTAACGGGCGCCCGGAGGCGAGCGGGAATGATGAGAGCGTAGGGTTCCGGAAAGAATGTCTGACCGGAGATCGGGAGGCTGTCGTGACCGAGCGCACCAAGATCACACTGGATGAGTCCGAGATCCCGCGCCAGTGGTACAACGTGATCCCCGACCTGCCCGCGCCGCCGCCTCCGCCGCTGCATCCGGGGACCGGCCAGCCGGTGGGCCCGCAGGACCTCGCGCCGCTGTTCCCGATGGAGCTCATCCGCCAGGAAGTGGCTACCGACTCCTACATCGACATCCCGGCCGACGTGCTCGACGTCTACCGGCTGTGGCGGCCCACCCCGCTGTACCGCGCGCACCGCCTGGAGAAGGCCCTGAACACCCCCGCGCGCATCTACTACAAGTACGAGGGCGTGTCCCCGGCCGGGTCGCACAAGCCGAACACCGCGGTCCCGCAGGCCTACTACAACGCGACCGAGGGCACCAAGCGGCTCACCACCGAGACCGGCGCCGGCCAGTGGGGCAGCGCGCTGGCCTTCGCCTGCGCCCAGTACGGCATCGACTGCGAGATCTGGATGGTCCGCGCCTCCTACGACCAGAAGCCGTACCGGCGCACGATGATGGAGACCTGGGGCGCCACCGTGCACGCCAGCCCGTCCCGGGCCACCAAGGCGGGTGCGGACGTGCTCGCCCTGCACCCGGACTCGCCGGGCAGCCTGGGCATCGCGATCAGCGAGGCGGTCGAGGCGGCCGGCGGCAGCGCCGACACCAGGTACGCGCTCGGCAGCGTGCTCAACCACGTGCTGATGCACCAGACGGTCATCGGCGAGGAGGCGCTGAAGCAGTTCGCCGCGTTCGGCGAGTCGACGCCGGACCTGATCGTCGGCTGCACCGGCGGCGGCTCCAACTTCGCCGGGCTGTTCCTGCCGTTCCTGCGGGAGAAGCTGGCCGGCCGGGCCAACCCGGTCATCCGCGCGGTCGAGCCCACGGCCGCCCCGTCCTTCACCCGCGGGGTGTACGCCTACGACTTCGGCGACACGGCCGGCTTCACCCCGCTGCTGAAGATGCACACCCTCGGCCACGACTTCATCCCGGACCCGGTGCACGCGGGCGGGCTGCGCTACCACGGCATGTCACCGCTGCTCTCGCACATGTACGAGCTCGGCCTGTTCGAGGCGGTCGCCAAGCCGCAGCGGGAGTGCTTCGCGGCCGCGGTGACCTTCGCCCGTTCCGAAGGGATCATCCCGGCACCGGAGCCGACGCACGCGCTCGCCGCCGTCATCGAGGAGGCCAAGCGCTGCACCGAATCCGGCGAGCAGAAGGTGATCCTCACCGCGCTGTGCGGCCACGGGCACTTCGACATGGCCGCCTACGAGCGCTACCTGTCCGGCGAGATGGAAGACTTCGAGCTGTCGCAGGAGAGGATCGACGCGGCGCTCGCCCGCCTCCCCCAGGTGGGCTGAGGTCGGGTGGGGTACCCGCGAGCCAAAGGGCCGCGGCGCTGCCTGGACAGTGTTTATCCCCCGGACCCACCCCAGGAGCGACGGAGGGGCGACGAGGGAAGGCAGCGCCTCGAAAGCGGCCCGGAGGCGAGCGGGGAAGCAGAGCACGCGCCGTCCTCGTTCGGCATAAGAATTTACGGCGGGACCGGACGGCGGCGGCCAGGCCGTCGAGTACGGCGGCCGTGGTCTCGAAGTCCATGCACGCGTCGGTGACGCTCTGCCCGTAGGCGAGGGTCGCCGGGGGGCCGGGTTCCTGCCTGCCCTCGCGCAGGAAGCTCTCCAGCATCACGCCGGTCAGGCCCTGATCCCCGGCCGTCACCTGATCCGCGATCGAGGCTGCCACCACGGGCTGGCGGCGGTGGTCCTTGCCGCTGTTGCCGTGGCTCGCGTCCACCATCAGGCGGCGCGGCAGCCCGGCCGCCGCGATCAGGTCCAGTGCCTTGGCGGTGTGACTGGCCTCGTAGTTCGGGCCGGACCGGCCGCCGCGCAGGATCACGTGGGTGTCGGAGTTGCCCGCCGTGGTCACCACCGCGGCGACGCCGTTGTGGGTGACGCCGAAGAACGTGTGCCCGGCGGCCGACGCCCGGCACGCGTCCACCGCCACCTGGACGTCGCCGTCGGTCCCGTTCTTGAACCCCACCGGCATCGACAGGCCGGAGGCGACCTGGCGGTGGACCTGGCTCTCCGTGGTCCGCGCGCCGATGGCGCCCCAGGTCACCGCGTCCGCGATGTACTGCGGGGTGATCGGGTCCAGCCATTCGCAGCCCACCGGCAGGCCGAGCTCGACGATGTCCAGCAGGAGCCGCCGGGCGGTGCGCAGGCCGCGGTGCACGTCGTGGCCGCCGTCCATGCCCGGGTCGTTGATCAGGCCCTTCCAGCCGGTCACCGTGCGCGGCTTCTCGAAGTACACCCGCATCACGATCAGCAGGTCGGTTTCGTGGTGCTCGCGAGCCTCCCGCAGCCGGCCGGCGTACTCCAGCGCGGCCCTGGTGTCGTGCACCGAGCAGGGCCCGGCGATCACCAGCAGGCGGTCGTCGGAACCGTCCAGCACAGCGCGGACCTCGGTGCGGCTCTGCTCCACGGTGGCCGTGGCCACCTCGGTCAGCGGCAGCTCATCGAGCAGGGCGGCCGGCGAAAGCAGCGGCTCGTAACCGGTGATTCGGGTATCGCTGGTGCGCGTCATCCGGCGCTTCTCCTCCCAGGCGGGCGGCGGCCCGGGAGCCGGGAGCCAGCACACCCATCAGCGGGTCTGTCTCTTACTGGCTCCGGGCGGCGGTAAGCGCAGGCGCAAGCGCCTGGCTCCGCCCGGAGCCAGGGTAAAGCGCCGATACCGCCGTGTCACGGGACAGATGTTACACCCAGGCGAGTTCTCGGGGTGGGCACAGAATCCCCGCACCATCCCTGGAACCAGTCCTCAGCGGCGCCGCTGAGGGCTTTGCAATCACCGAGCAGCCGGAACGGCTCACGCTGCGGCTTCCTCATGCCTGCGCTTTCACTGTCCGTGACAACTAGCATGAAACAGGAAGTACGCGATCGGAGGTTGACCAGCGTGGCCGCTGTCTGCGAGCACGGCACAGAATGCCACGACGGGACGGAGCCCTCGTCGGCTTCGGCGCCCGAGGCGTCCCGGGCCTGGCTGCTGATCGAGCACCCGGGACCCTGGCCGCGCGAGGCCGCCGAGGCCGCGCTGCCCGCGCCGCTGGCCGCGCTGGCGTCGCTGGCGGCCGATCTCGGCGTCAGGGTCCAGATGATCCGCAGGCCGGGGCGCCGCCAGGTAGGAGACGTGCGCACGGTGCTGGCCGGCTGGGTGGCGGGCCGCGAGCCCTTCCTGCGGCGCGGGAAGGTGCCGGCCACGGCGCCGGACCTGACCGAGCGTGACCTGAAGGAGCTCATCGCCGGGATCCCGCCGTCGTTCGGGTCACCGGTCAGCGAGCCGGTCTTCCTGGTCTGCACGCACGGACGGCGCAGCGTTTGCTGCGCGCGGTTCGGCGGGCCGCTGGCACAGCAACTGGCCGCGCGGCATCCCGGGCAGGTCTGGGAGAGCACGCATGTCGGCGGCCACCGGTTCGCCGCCAACCTGGTGATCTTGCCGCACGGCCTGTACTACGGCCCGGTGGGCGTCGACGCGGCCACCGCCGCGATCAGCGCCTACCAGCGCGGCGCGGTCGCGGCCTACCGCTATCGCGGGCGGGCCGGCCAGCCCCGGCCGGTGCAGGAAGCCGAGCACGAGCGGCTGGCTCGCGCCGGGACGCTGCCGGTCGAGGCGCTGGCCTAGTAACTACAACAGCGTGCTGTGATCGGCGTGGTTGCGTGATCGGAGGGTCCTGGCCAGGGCCACGCTCGCGTGCTGCAGCGGCCCGGGCGGCCCGGCTGGCCCCTGGCCAGCCGGGCTCAACGCCGCAAGCCTGGCATGAGCGCGACGCTAATCCGGTCCGTTGCGCACCATCAGGCCGGCGTGCCACAGTAAGCGCTGATCATCCCCCGGCCATTTCTGGAGGCGGACATGCTGTCCGGCGGCGTGCTGACCGCCATGGCCAGCCCGCTGGCCGCACCTGCCGTGGCGGGCGCTGCCGTAACAGCGGGCTCGCGGGCGCGGCTGGCCGGGAATCCCGGCCCTCCCCCCTCGCCGGCCTCAGTGGTGCTCATCCTTACCATCTTGGCGCTGGCCCTAGCGGTTGTCGCGGTCAGCGCGCGACCCAGGCAGCACCACGAGGCGCCGCTGCGCCAGCAGATGCGCGCACGGCCGGAGACCTACCGGGCCGGTGTCGATGTCCGGGCGAGCTTCCTCGACATGATGCTGCCGGTGAAGGGCCCGCTCCACCTGGTCGTGCGCGGTGACGCGTTCGAGGTCTCACATTTCTTCCCGCCCACCAGGTCCGTGTTCGGCCAGCGATACTGCTACCGGGCCCAAGACACGACCATCAAGGTCGTCACCGGACTGCGGCACGACTGGATCCAGATCGACGCGCAGCCGGCCCACACGGCCGTCCGGATCTGGATCTGGCGGCAGGGCATGAACCGCCAGATCTGGAACGTGCTGACCGGCGCCGGCGCACACCCGATCGGGCCGGCCCCGCCACCATGACCGGCACCGGACGAACGCCGCCGCCAGGCAGCTGGAGAGGCGATCCGCGGCATGCTGATGCCAGGCGGTTGACACCGGGCCCCGGCGACAGGGTGTTCTGACCGTAACTGGGCGCCGGACGTGAACCGGGGCCCGGCCGGGGTGAGGATGGCGCTGGCCGGGCTGACCGGCCAGGTGGCGCCGATTTCCGCGGCCAGGGTGGCGGTGAGCTCGCGCACGTCGGACGGGGCCTGCTCGTGCAGCGCCTCGGCCACGATCAGCACGGCGGCGGTGCCGTCCCGGACCGCGGACTCCCTGGCCGGAAGCCGACGGCCAGCCCGGCCGCGACGACGGCGATGCCCGCCCAGACCAGCGGCGCCGGCGCCGGGCCGCCGAGCAGGACCCCGGTGACCGCGGCGGCGACGGGGGCTATGCCGGTCAGCAGGCCGGCCCGGCTGGCCCCCAGCCGCCTGACACTGGAATACCACAGGACGAAGGCCGCGGCCGTGACCGCGACGGCGAGGTAGCCGACGGCGAGCCAGTCCGGCCCGCTCAATCGGGCGATGGCGGCCGGTCCCTCGCGCGCCACCCCGAGCACGGCGAACATCACCGTGGCGAGCCAGGTGGCGTGCACCGACACCCCCCACGGACCGTGCCGGCCCAGGACCGGGATGGCCAGCAGGGTGAAGGCGGCCTCGCAGCCGAAGACCACCACGGCCCAGGCCACGCCGATGGCGTCGGTGCGGCCGAGTCCCTGGACCAGGCCGGCCCCGCAGGTCACCACCAGCGCGGCGGCCACCGACGCGGTCCGCGGCCGGGTTCCCTCGAGCAGCGGGCCGGCCAGGGCCAGCACGGCGGGCACGCAGGCCACGGCCACGCCGAGGACGGCGGGTTCGGTGTGCCTGGACCCCTCGACCAGCGCGAGGTTGAACATCACCAGGCCGGTCACGCCGATCCCGGACAGCCACAGCCATTCCGCCTGGCGCGGCCAGGCCAGCCGGTGGCCGGTCAGCCGGGCCAGCGCGACGAGGATGAGGCAGGCCGCGCCGTACCGCACCGCCTCGGCGGTGAACACCGGCGCCCCGGCGAGCACCGAGGAGACCGCGACGCTGCCGCCCACGCAGACCATGGCCGCGGCGCCCCAGGCCACGCCGAGGGCCGCGGCCCGCCGCGGTGCGCGCGGGGCGGGAACGGCGGGAGCACCGGAAGGGGCGGGAACGGCGGAGACGATGGGAGCGCGAGGACCAGGCACGACGCTACGGTATGGGTTCTATGGTCCAGTAAACAGGGCCACCTGAACGGTTTTATGATGGACCAATGACGGGCATGGGCGGCGGGGCGGATTTCCTGCAGCTGAGCCCGGCGGCGGCCCCGGTACGCGGGCTGACCGGCTGGCTGGCCGACGCCATCCGGGCCGCCATCATCGACGGGCGGCTGCCAGCCGGGGCGCCGCTGCCCGCCACCCGGCTGCTGGCCGGTGACCTGGGTGTCTCGCGGGGCGTGATCGTCGAGGCCTACCAGCGGCTCGCCGACGAGGGGCTGGTCGGTGCCCGTGCCGGGGCCGGGACGCGGGTCCTCGGGGTCTCGGCGGAGACGTCGGCCCCGGCGGCGGCCCGGCCGGCGGAGCGGCCGGATCCCGTGCTGGCGCCGCAGCGGTGGCGGGTACAGGCGAAGTTCGACCTCTCCCCCGGCCTGCCTGACCTGTCCGGGTTCCCGCGCGCCGCCTGGATGCGCGCCGAACGGCTGGTGCTCGAGCAGGCCAGCGTGGCCGACCTCGGCTACGGCGATCCCCGCGGCAGCCAGTGGCTGCGCACGGAGCTGGCGGGCTGGCTGGCGCGCACCCGCGGGCTGCGCGCCGATCCCGGTGACATCATCATCGTCACCGGGGTCGCCCAGGCCCTCGCCCTGCTGGCCCAGGTGCTGCGGTCACGGGCGGTGCGGGAGATCGCGGTCGAAGACCCGGGCTCGGGCGGGGCCCGCGACGAGCTGGCCTACTGGGGGCTGCGGCCGGCGCCGGTCCCGGTGGACGAGCACGGGCTGCGGGTCGATGAGCTGGCGCGCGGCCAGACGCGGGCGGCGCTGCTCACCCCCGCGCACCAGTTCCCCACCGGGGTGGTGCTGGCCCCGCAGCGCCGCCGCGACCTGCTGGACTGGGCCGCCGCGGCCGGTGCCCTGGTCATCGAGGACGACTACGACGCGGAGTACCGCTACGACCGGGCCCCCGTGCCGGCGCTGCAGGCCTCGGCGCCCGGCCTGGTCGCCTACGCGGGCAGCACGTCCAAGACGCTGGCCCCCGGCATGCGCCTGGGCTGGCTGGTCCCGCCCGGCCCGCTGCGCGCCGACCTGGTCGAGGCCAAGCACGCCAGCGACCTGGGCAGCCCCGCGCTGCCGCAGCTGGTGCTGGCCCGGCTGATCGCGAGCGGCGAGCTGGAGCAGCACATCCGGCTGGTCCGCAAGCGGCAGCGGAGCCGGCGCGACGCGCTGCTCCGCGCGCTGCGCTCCCACCTGCCCGAGGGTCGCGTGCAAGGCGTCGCGGCCGGGCTGCACCTGCTCGTCACGTTCCCCGGGCTGGCCGGCCCGGACACGGACCTGGCGGAGGCGATCCTGCGGGCCGGAGTGCTCGTCCACCCGCTGTCCTGGCACCGTCAGCGGCCCGGGGTGCCCGGGATCTTGCTCGGGTACGCCGTGCACACCCCGGACCAGCTGCACGAGGCCGCGCGCCGCATCGCGCGGGCGCTGCCGAAGGCGGAGTCCTAGGGCGATCCGCCGGCGGCCTTGGCGCGCCTGGCGTCGGTGCGCCGGTGCTTGCGGGCCGTGGCCCGAAGCTGGCTGATGCGCGCCGCCCCGGCCAGCACGACCAGGAGCACGCCGCAGACGGCCGCGAGGAGCAGGGCCACGCCGAGCGGCAGATGGCCGTGGGCACCCATGTAGGAGACGTCGACCTTCTCGCCGTTCTGCAGGATAAAGATCAGCAGGAGCAGCAGGATGACGGCGAAGAAGCCCACCGCCACCCAGAGCCCGCTGATCCTGGTGCGCTTGATCTTGTGATGGGGCAGCGGGGCGGCGGCTGGCGCCCCGGCCGGCGGGGTAGCCCGTTCTGGCCCGGACTGCGGGACGACCTGGCCGCCGGGCTCTGGCGCGGGCGCCGGCTGCGGCGCCTCCGCCGTCGGCGGCGAGGGAGCGGCTCCGGACGCGGGCCGCGGATCCGTGGTCATCTGGCACCCCCTCTCATCCGGCTGGGCCCATTCCTGCCCAGCCCGGGCGAGGTTATGCATTCCTCCCCGGCGGCGCGCCGGCCTGCCAGCCCGCAGCTCCGGGGCCGGCCGGGCAGGTCCCGCCGACGGCCGGTAGCCACCTGGCCGGGCCAGGGTAGAGGCTAGGGATGTCACGGGCGCGATGCGATGTGGCAGCCGGCCTGCCACGGCCGGGCCATGTGACGATCACCAGCCTGGAGGAGAGTAGGCAGCCGTGACGAATACCAGCGACGAAGCACCGAAGATCCTCGACATCCCCATCGGGCTGGACGCCACCGGGATGCGGAAGGAATTCGACAGCCTCGGCGAGGTCGAGGTGCCCGCGAACCGGTACTGGGGCGCGCAGACCCAGCGCAGCCTGGAGCACTTCAACATCGGCAATGACCGGATGCCGAAGGAGGTGTACCACGCCTACGGGTACGTCAAGAAGGCGGCGGCGGTGGTGAACACCCGGGCGGGCCGGCTGCCGGCCTGGAAGGGCCAGCTGATCCAGCGGGTGTGCGATGAGGTGATCAGCGGGGCGCTGGACACCGAGTTCCCGCTGTACGTGTTCCAGACCGGGTCCGGCACCCAGTCCAACATGAACGTCAACGAGGTCATCTCCAACCGGTGCATCCAGCTGGCCGGCGGCACGCTGGGCTCGCAGCAGCCGGTCCACCCGAACGACCACGTGAACATGAGCCAGTCCAGCAACGACACGTTCCCGACGGCGATGCACATCGCGGCGCACACGATGGCCACCGAGAAGACGATCCCGGCGCTGCGCAAGCTCCGCGACGCCGTCGAGCGCAACGCGCAGAAGTGGGCCGAGGTAGTCAAGATCGGCCGGACGCACCTGGAGGACGCCACCCCGCTGACCGTCGGGCAGGAATGGTCCGGCTACGCCGGGGCGCTGGATGACGCCATCGCCGAGGTCGAGCACGCCACCGCCGGCCTGCTGCAGGTGGCCATGGGCGGGACCGCGGTCGGCACCGGGCTGAACGCCCCGGCGGGCTTCGGCGAGGAGGCGGCCGCCGAGATCGCCGCGATGACGGGCGCCGCGTTCGGGACGGCGCCGAACAAGTTCACCGCCCAGGGCACGCTGGACCGGATGGTCCGCGCGCACGCCGGGCTCAAGGCCGCCGCCGTATCGCTGTTCAAGATCGCCAACGACCTGCGCTGGCTCGGCTCCGGGCCGCGTACCGGCATCGGCGAGCTGCTGTTCCCCGAGAACGAGCCCGGGTCCTCGATCATGCCAGGCAAGGTCAACCCGACCCAGGCCGAGGCCATGCTGATGGTCGCCATCCAGGTCATCGCCTCCGACGTGGCCATCACGATGGGCGGCGCCGAGGGCAACTTCGAGCTGAACGCGTTCCGCCCCATCCTGATCAGCAACTACCTGCACTCGGCGCTGATCATGGCCGACATGTGCGACCACTTCCGCGAGTTCATGGTCGAAGGCACCGAGCTCAACACCGCCAAGCTCAAGGAGAACATCGACCGGTCGGTCATGATGGTCACCGCGCTGTCCCCGGTCATCGGCTATCACCAGGCCGCGGCCATCTCCCACTACGCCATCGACCACGACCTGACCCTCAAGCAGGCCGCCCTGGCCAAGGGGGTGTCCGAGGAACTCTTCGACCGGGTCGTCGACCCGATCGCGCTGACCCGCCCCGGCTCGGCCGACATCCCGCCAGGCCCGCAGGAATCCTGACATGGACACGCCGGACACCCGGTGTCAGCCGCCCAGGTAGGCAAGGACGGCGAGCACCCGCCGGTTGTCGTCGTCCGAGGGCTGCAGGTCCAGCTTGAGGAAGATGGAAGCGGTGTGCTTGGCCACGGCGCGCTCGGTGATCACCAGCCGCTGGGCGATGGCGGCGTTGGACCGGCCCTCGGCCATCAGGGCGAGCACCTCGCGTTCCCGCGGGCTCAGCGCGGCCCGGATGCCCTCGTCGGTGAACGTGGGCGGCAGCCGGACGTCCACGATGGCCACGTCCGGCTGGTCCGCGGCCGACTCGACCGGGGCGGGCGGGCGGCCCTCCAGGTCGCTGGCCAGGTGGATCCGCGCGGGGGCGTCCAGGGCCAGCGCCCGGATGGCGTCGGCCAGGCCGCGGTCGGCCAGCACCGGCGGGTGGATGCCCCGGACCAGGGCGCGCAGCTCGGCCAGGGCCTTGACCGAGGCGTCGCGGGCCTCGTAGAGCAGCGCCCGGGCGGCTTCGGGATTGGTGCCGATGACCTGCCCGGCGGCGTCCAGGTCAGTGACGCTGGACCCCGAAACCGGGGTGTATCTAGGTCTACCCTCCAAACGCCGCTCAGCGGTATGCCGTGCCCGGACGGGCTGTTCCTGCCGTGCGGGTCATCACGGGTATGGTCGGTTCCATGGCACTCGCGCAACGCAAGGTCCTGCTGCTGGCCGCCGACGACTTCGAAGACATGGAGTTGCTGTACCCGCTGTACCGGCTGGCCGAGGAGGACGTCGAGGTGACCGTGGCCGGGCTGGACGACCACCCGGTGCGGGGCAAGAAGGGCCACGGGCCGGTGCCCGTGGACACCACCGTGGACCGGGTGGCCGAAAGCGACTTCGACGCCCTGGTCATCCCGGGCGGCTACGCGCCCGACAAGCTGCGGCGCTCGGCGGCCGTGCTGGACCTGGTGCGGGCGTTCGACGAGGCGAGCAAGCCGATCGCCTTCATCTGCCACGCGGGCTGGGTGCCGATCTCGGCGCGGATCCTCAAGGGCCGCCGGGCCACCAGCGTCGGCGCCATCCGCGACGACATGGTCAACGCCGGCACCGACTGGGTGGACGAGGCCACCGTGGTCGACGGCAACCTCATCTCGGCCCGGACCCCGGCCGACCTGGGCCCCTGGATGAAGGCGCTGCTGACGGCGCTGGCCTAGCCTGCTACCCGCTCGCCTGGCGAGGGACCGGAGGGATGGCATGTGCCGCTTGTTCGGGCTGACCGCGGGCCCGGCCCGGGTCACGGCGACGTTCTGGCTGCTGGACGCCCCCGATTCACTGGAGGCGCAAAGTCACCGCAACGCCGACGGGGCCGGCATCGGCTTCTTCGATCCCGCGGGCCAGCCCGTGGTGGACAAGCAGCCGGAACCCGCGTTCAGCGACCAGGAGTTCATCCGCGAGGCCAGGCAGGCCGAATCAGGCACCTTCGTGGCGCACGTCCGGTGGGCGACGGCAGGCGGGCGGACGATGCGTAACACCCACCCGTTCGTCATGGACGACCGCGTGATGGCGCACAACGGCGGCCTCGGCGAGCTGGCCCGGCTGGACGAGGAGCTCGGCTCCTACGCCCGGCTGGTGCTCGGCGACACCGACTCCGAGCGGTACTTCGCGCTGATCACCAAGCAGACCGACGCGCACGGCGGCGACGTCGGGGCCGGGCTCACCGCCGCGGCCAGCTGGATCGCCGGGCACCTGCCGGTCTCGTCGCTGAACACCATCGTCGCGGCGCCGGGTGAGCTGTGGGCGCTGCGCTACCCGGGCCAGCACGCCCTGCACATCCTCGAGCGCCCGGCCGGGCCCGGTCCCGGCCGGGCGGGCCTGCATGTCCGCAGCACCACGTCATCGGTGCACGTACCCGCGCTGGGCGACGCGGCCTCGGTGGTCATCGCCTCCGAGGAACTCGACGGGGAGAGCGGCTGGCGCATGCTCGCCCCCGGCGAGCTGGTCCACGTCGGGCCCGGCCTGGCCATCCACTCCGAGATCGCGATCCCGCAGCCGCCGGCGCATCTGGTA
>Ga0335078_10011561_pt1 | contig 13099 bp, 12 predicted proteins | sample Lox_Sample_32_FD_206711 | JGI IMG/M metagenome (GOLD analysis project Ga0335078, IMG submission 206711) | Soil microbial communities from Loxahatchee National Wildlife Refuge, Florida, United States - Lox_Sample_3.2 | ecosystem: Environmental > Terrestrial > Soil > Wetlands | place: USA... | reverse complement strand
GAACGTTGGGGCTCCGCCCGATGCCGTGGTAAAAGCCATCTTCAAGGCGGTGGCTGAGCACGCGGCGGGAGAGGAAGCCTTTGACGATGAAACCGCGGTGGTGATTCGCGTCAAAGGCCCTGCCGGAAAGCACAAGTGAGTCGCACGGAGCGGCAAGTTGGAGGGCGGCCTCCGGGATTTCTATTTCGTCAAACTCCGCAAGGACACTCGGCGGAGTCCATCCTATATTGCGAACATGCCTCTCTCGCTCTTCTGGCGGAACGCTTCGGCACCCCACTCTATGTCTATTCGACAGCTACGATTCGTGGCCGTGTAGGCGCTTTTGAGCAAGCCTTCCGTCAGGTTCCACACACACTTTGTTACTCCGTGAAGGCGAACTCGAACCTCGCCATCCTGCGGCTGCTGGCAAAGATGAACTGCGGTTATGACGTGGTCTCCGGTGGAGAACTGGAGCGCGTATTGCAGGTCGGCCGCATTGCAGCCAGGCAGACAGTCTTTTCGGGCGTGGGGAAAACACGGCAAGAAATGCAAGCCGCTCTCGCCGCCGATATTCTGCTGTTTAATATAGAGAGTGAATCGGAACTATCAGCGCTGGCAGAGTGTGCCGGCGGCCGCAAGAAAAACACCCGCATCGCTCTTCGAGTGAATCCCGACGTCTCCGCTCAAACCCATCCTTACATCTCCACCGGCTTGCGCGAGCACAAATTCGGAGTTCCCATTGCCGATGCTGTGCGCCTGTATTCGAAGGCCGCCGCAAACCGTCACTTGAACGTCGCCGGGGTGAGCGTCCATATCGGTTCGCAGATTCTGGATGTAAAGCCGTTTGCCCAAGCCATAGAACGAGTTGCAGAACTGGTTCGGGAGTTGCGGGCACGCGGTCATAAGATCACTTATGTTGACGCAGGCGGAGGCCTGGGTATTGACTATGAGAATGACGCCTCTGATTTCACCAAAGGCGTGGCAGCGTACGCCCACGCCGTGTTGGCGCCCTTGCGCGGCTTGAATGTGCATCTTTTGCTCGAACCTGGCCGGTCAATTGTTGGCCCCGCGGGCATTCTCCTCACGAAGGTACTTTATATAAAGACTACCCACGGGAAGAAATATCTGGTCGTGGACGCTGCCATGAACGATCTGCTCCGCCCAACTCTGTATGGCGCTTATCATCAGATCGTTCCTGTCGAGGCGCCCGGCGACCATGCACGCGAAAGCGTTGACGTCGTCGGGCCTGTGTGTGAAACCGGAGACTTCCTGGCGCGTGACCGCGAATTGCCCGTGAGGCAGGAAGGCGACCTGCTGGCTGTGCTCGACGCGGGCGCCTATGGAATGGCGCTGGCTTCAAACTACAACACCCGTCCCCGGCCGGCAGAAGTGTTGATCGATGGAAAAACTGTCAAGCTGGTCAGACGACGTGAGTCGATTGCTGATTTGCTGCGGCTCGAAAAAACGAAGTAGCGCCGGGCATCTTGGCGGTGGTCCCGAGGGTCCCCGGCCCTAGTTTCCCGTCGAGTACTGCGGCCTGCGCGATGAATCCCAAACTACTTTTCCGCCCACGATCGTCTTCAACACTTTCACATCGCGGATCTTCGCCGGATCAATGGAGAAGATGTCATCGCTGAGGATGACCATATCCGCAAGTTTCCCGGGCGTGATTGAGCCTTTTTCCTTCTCCTGAAATTCCGCATATGCCGAGCCTATGGTGTAAGCGCGAACTGATTCTTCCACCGTGAGTTTCTGCTCAGGAAACCAGCCGTTGGGGTTCTTGCCATCCAGCGTGGCGCGGGTCACGGCGGCATAGACAGTCAGCAGCGGATTTAGCGGTGCCACATCCCAATCGGTGCCAAACGCTAAATGTACGCCGTGATTCAGAAAGGTACGAAAGGGATAAGTTCGGCTGGCGCGGTCGTGTCCGATGTACCCTTCTGCCCAGCGCCCGTCATCAATGGCATGGTAGGGCTGCACGGAAGCGATCACATTCAACTGCGCAAAGCGGTCGAAGTCCTTGGCGGCCATGTGTTGCGCATGCTCGATGCGGAAACGCCGGTCGGCGCCTCCGTGGGCCTTCACAACCCCGGCATACAAATCCAGAATCATCGAGATCGCCTGGTCTCCAATAGCGTGGGTGCAAATCTGCAACCCGGCAGCGTCGGCCTTCATCATCCGGTCGCGCATCAGGGAAAGCGGCTGCATTTCATCGGAAAGCAGGCCGTGATTGTCGGGCTGGTCGGAGAAGGGCGCGAACAAATACGCAGTGCGCGAACCCAGAGATCCGTCGGCGAACGCTTTGACGGCTCCGATCCTCAGATACGGCCCGCCAAAGGCGTGGCGAATTCCAATCTTCACCTGATCATCCACCTGAGTGATCAAAGGCGCGGCATAGATGCGCGTGGTCAGTTCGCCCGCCTGCAACAGTTCGGCGTAAGCAGCGATATCCGCGTATTCGGGATCCATGTTCTGCACGCTGGTCACGCCCACAGAAGCCGCATGCTCCAGCGCGCGCTTCACCGCCCGCAGAACCTGATCGTGCGAGGGCGGCGGAATCACTTTATCCACCAGGTCGGTGGCTGCATCCTTGAGATCACCCGTCGGATTCCCCTGGGCATCGCGCACGATGGTACCGCCGGGAGGATCGGGCGTCTGGGCAGTCACGCCCGCCAGTTTCAGTGCCGCAGAATTCGCCAGTGAAGAGTGCCCGTCATAGCGGCTTAAGAAAACCGGATTGTCGGGCGTGACCGGATCAATCAACTCCTTGGTGGGCAAGACCGATCCGGGCCACTTGGTCTCATCCCAATCGCCGCCCTGTATCCATTCTCCCTTTGGAGTTCTGTTTGCCCGCTCGGCAACCCGGCGCACGAACTCCTCGGCAGTGGTGGCATCGTTAAGCTGCACGCTGTCCAGTTGCAGGCCTCCACTGACGAAATGCACGTGCGCGTCGTTGAAACCAGGAAGCAGCAGCTTGCCGCCCGCGTCAATTACGCGTGTATTCGGGCCACGCAACCCTTCGATATCGACATTCGAACCCACGGCGAGAATTCGATCGCCAAACACTGCGACCGCCTGTGCCCGGGGCTGCGCTTCGTCTACGGTCCAGACCTTGGCGTGAGTGATGATCAGGTCGGCTACCGGTTTGGATTGGGCAGCTACCAAAATCGTCCCACCAAAGCAGACAAGCAGAACAACTAATGCTCGAATGATATTCATGAAGGTTTTCGGACCTATCGTTGCCCCCACTTCAGTTTGGCGCGCAGCACATCGAAGAAGGTACCTTGCACCCGCAGCAGCTTTACCTGGTGTTCGGATTTGCGGCAACGTACGCGGTCACCATCGTACATCGGCATGCCCACCTGGCCGTCTACGCTGAGATAGGCCTCTTCATTTCCGGTATTCACGACGAGCTCGATGCTGGAAGTGTCCGGTACCACCAAGGGCCGGTGCGTCAATGCGTGAGCGGAAACCGGAGTAACGATGAACGCGTTGACCGTAGGCATCACGATAGGGCCGCCCGCGGAAAGCGAATATGCTGTGGAGCCGGTGGGCGTCGAAACAATCAGGCTGTCGGCTTTATAAGCAGAGACGAACTCTCCGTCCACGTATACATCGCAGCTATTCAAACGGGAGATTGTCCCCTTGCCTACCACGATGTCGTTCAGGGCCTCATAGCCAGCGACCACCGCGTTTTTGCGGGCCACTTCACAGTGGACCATGGAGCGAGCTTCGACATTGCAGCGATTGTTTTCGATCCCCTCCAAGGTGGGATAGAGTTGGGCAAGCGGGACTTCCGTCAGAAACCCCAGCGAACCAAGATTCACACCCAACACCGGGATTCCAGCCTTGGCTACGGCCCGTGCAGCAGAGAGCAAGGTGCCATCACCGCCCAGCACGACCACGAACTTCAGGGGCCGGGAAGCCAACTGCTCCCGGCGCACGACTTCCACTCCCGGAGCCTGCGGTCGGGTTTCCTCATCCACCACAACCTGGTATTTGTGTTCCCGAAACCATTGAAGGAGTTGAGGTACGACGGTCGCCAACTCCGGCTTCCCCGGCTTGGAGACAATGGCTGCGGCGTTCGCCGTAGATAAGCCCTCGCTGACCATGAAGCTGCATTGTACCGAAAACCGAGGGAAAGCTTCAGAACGACGCGTAGAGAAGAAACTCGCGATTACCTTCTGCTCCGAGAACCGGCGAGTCGATCATATCAGTTTTACTGCAACCCTGAGCTAGCAGAGTCCGCCGCACCTTTTCCGCCGCTGCCAATTGCGCTGCTTCGTCCCGAACAATTCCGCCCTTCCCTACCAATTCGCGCCCGACTTCAAATTGCGGCTTGACCAGTACCACAACGTAACGGCCTGCGGGAGGCGAGGGAAACGCAGCTGCGATCACGGCGGGCAACACGAGAGTCGCGGAGATGAACGAAACGTCCATGGCGATGAAATCCACGACTTCGCCCAGTTGTTCGCCAGTCAGATAGCGGGCATTGGTTTTTTCCAACAGGCGCACCCGCGCATCCTGCCGCAGCCGAAAATCGATCTGGCCGTAGCCGGTGTCCACCGCAATCACACGTGAAGCCCCGTGCTGCAGCAGGCAATCGGTAAAGCCGCCGGTGGAGGCGCCGACGTCAAGACAACTCTTCCCCGTTACGTCGATCTGCCAATGCTCCAGCGCCTTTTCCAGCTTCAGTCCGCCGCGGCTGACGTACTTGAAATCTTCGCCCAGCAGTCGAATTTCCACATCGGCTTCCACCGCGGCGCCGGCTTTCTCAATTTTTTGACCATTTACTAGAGCTTTTCCGGCGAGAATGAGCGACTGCGCCCGCTCGCGAGAGGGCGCGAGTCCGCGTTCGAAGATCAATTTGTCGAGTCGCGTTTTCATCGTCGGTTCATCTCAGTGCCAAAATGAAAGCCGCCCTTAGGCGGCTTGATCTTCACGCTGCGTAATTCGAGCACCGCTATCCCGCCACTTCCTCCAACAGTTTCTGATCGATGTCAAAGTTGGCGTGCACGTTCTGCACGTCATCGTGCTCTTCTAGCGCTTCCAACAGGCGAATCATCGTGTTTGCCTGTGCACCTTCCAGCTTGATGTAATTCTGAGGAATCATGGCCACGCTCGACGACGTTGGCTGAATGCCGGCTTTCTTCACCGCTTCCACCACCGCTTCGTGCGCCGACGGGTCGCTCAGCACTTCCCACGTCTCGCCATCGTCCTTCAGATCCTCGGCGCCGGCGTCGAGCACAATCGTCATCAGATCGTCTTCCTTGGCTGCCGTCTTGGGAATCACGATGTCGCCCTTCTTGTGGAACATCCAGGAAACCGCTCCTGCTTCCGCCATGTTGCCGCCATTTTTCTGGAAGACGTGGCGAATCTCGCTGACGGTGCGGTTGCGGTTATCGGTATTGATGTCGAGCAGGATCGCCACCCCGCCTGGGCCGTAACCTTCGAGCGAAAATTCTTCGTACACTGCGCCCGGCAATTCTCCGGTGCCGCGCTGGATGGCGCGCTTGATGTTATCGGCAGGCATATTCTCTGCCTTGGCCGCGAGAATGGCGGTTCGCAGGCGGGGATTCGAATCTGGATCTCCGCCTCCGTTCTTGGCTGCAATGCCGATTTCTTTGATGAGACGGGTGAATATCTTGCCGCGCTTGGCATCGAGCGCGCCCTTCTTATGCTTGATTGTGGCCCATTTTGAGTGGCCGGACATGGTTATACCTCATCCTGATAACGTTGATGCGGCGATTCTAGCGCGCTGGATTCGCCCGTAGAGCAGCTCACGGATTAGCCTCGAACCTTATGCAGGCGAAGGGAAATTATAGCACTATTCGGCGCATCGGTCGCGCTGAGTTCGACTATCGCTGTGATCGGCGCTTCCGATCACGCCAGCAATGGCAACGGGGATGCGGGTGCTGTCTACACCTTCGGGGAGCGGCAAGCACGCGGCCTCCGGCTTGTGCCCGCGCGTGTTCTTAGTTACTGCCCCCCTGACCGTCCCATACTCGGTAGTGCTAAAATCGGTTTATTCCCACGGCGAGGAAGCCAGATGAAATTTGGGGTCATTGTTTTCCCCGGCTCCAACTGCGATCACGACGCTTATTGGACCATTCAGCAGGTGGCGAAGCAGCCGGTCACGTTTCTGTGGCATGATTCCCACGACTTGCAGAATTGCGATGTCATCATCGTGCCCGGAGGCTTCGCTTATGGCGATTATCTACGCACGGGCGCGATCGCGCGATTTTCGCCGGTGATGGAATCGGTGAAGAAATTTGCCGACAAAGGCGGCCTGGTGCTGGGCATTTGCAATGGCTTCCAGATTCTTTGCGAGTCCGGCCTCTTGCCGGGCGCGCTGACGCGCAACGTGGGATTGAAATATGTTTGCAAGCCAGTGGATGTGCGCGTGGAATCGACGGACACGCCTTTTACCAGCAATTGCCGCGAAGGCGAAGTGCTCGCCATCCCCATCGGCCACATGGATGGCAATTATTTCTGCGATGATGCGACGCTCGCCGAACTGCGCCGCGACCGCCGCGTAATCTTCCGGTACTCGGACAAGAATGGGCAGGTCACGCCCGAAGCCAACCCCAATGGCTCGCTTGATAATATTGCCGGCATCTGCAGCCCGGGCCGCAATGTGCTGGGAATGATGCCGCATCCCGAGCGCTTTAGCGAACCCGAGCTCGGTGGCACCGACGGTTTCAAGATTTTCCAGTCGCTGGTCGGAGCGATGGCCGCGAAGTAGCCCGCGGCATCAAATGATAGGGGCTTCTCCGCGAGCCCGTGCATGGCTCCCAATAAAAGCCAGAGGCGCTGGCAACCTGCTATAGTAGCCTGTCTTCAAACAACAAAGAACTTGGCGGACGCTCCGACTTCATACGAATGACTATCGAACTCGCACCCATCCATAGAACAGCGCTTTTCTTCGTGTCATTGCTCGTCATTCTGGCGCCGGAGTTTGCCGCCGCGCAGACTGGCGTGGCTCCCCGCTGGGAAGTCTTTGGAGGATATTCCTATCTGCGGCTCGACAGCACCTCCTTCGGTTTCGCGAATGAATCGAACCTGAATGGCTGGAACGCCTCCGGGACCTTTAACCTGAAGTTGAAATTTAGCGCCACTGTCGACCTCAGCGGCCACTACGGTTCGCAGCTCAGCACGTTCACGTATATGATCGGGCCGCAGTACACCTGGCGCCGCGATAAATCGAAGTTCTTCGTTCACGGCTTGTTCGGGAAGATGCAGGACCGGGTGAACATCACGGTCGGAACCAAGACCGGGTTCGAAGGCGTGGGCCGGGCGTTTGCAGGGGGAGGCGGCTATGATTGGGATTGGAGCCCGCGCATAACGTTTCGCGTCGTGCAGGCGGATTACATCGGCGGCAACTGTTTCGGTAGAACACAAAACAATATCCGGGTTTCCACCGGGGTGATCTACCACTTCGGACAAATCGGGCATCGCCCCAGGCTGTGAACGGAGACGGAGCCGGTTGCAATATCCATTTTCTCGAAGGCCCTCAATGATGCTGCGTAAAGGAATTGGGTTGCTGGTTTTGCTGCTGGCCGGGTTGGCCGGTTGCGGCGGCGGCAGCAGCTCTCCTACCAGCACCGGCAGCGGCTCCGGCTCCAGCCATCTGCTCTATGCAAGTGTTCCCGCAAGTAACACCATTTCCGCATTCCGGATCAACAACAGTTCAGGCAACTTCACCAGCGTCGTGGGATCTCCGTTCCCGGCGGGAAACTCCCCCGGGGCCATGATGGTTCATCCTTCGAATCAATTTCTCTATGTGGTCAATCGAATCGAGGACACTGTTTCCCTATTCAATATCGACACCACAGTGGGTTCCCTCTCTGAAGTCTTGCCTCGGACCACCACCGGTGTAACTCCAATTGCCATGACCATGACCAGCAGCGGAGACATGCTGTTCGTGCTCAATCAGCTCTCCGGCAGCATTTCTGTGTATTCCGTCAAGTCCGGCGATGGCACCCTTGCCCAGGTTACAGGATCGCCGTTTCCCACCGCTCCCGACCCAGTGGCATTTGCGCTCACGCCTTCGGGAAAATTTCTCTATGTGGTGAACAGCAACCTGGCTCTGGTCTTCGCCTATACCGTCTCTGGAGCCGGAGTCCTGCAGCAAGCCGGGCCACCCATTTCCGTCGGTACCGGGCCTTTCGCCATCGCGGTCGATCCCGGTGAAAAATTCGTGTATGTTGCCAATTCACAGGCAGACACGGTTTCGATCCTTTCCATCAACTCCAGCACTGGCGCGCTCACCGAGGTCTCTGGATCGCCGTTCGCGACCGGCACCAGTCCGATTTCCATCGCGGTTTCCGGCCAGTACATCTACATCGCCGACCAGGGTACCAACGACATCACTGCGTATTCGATCGATTCAACTACGGGGTTTCCGACCGCAATTACGGGGTCACCTTTTAGCATCACCACCCCGACGTTACTGGTCAGCGATCCAGCCGGCAATTTTATCTATGTGCTCACCCAAAGGTCGGTTTTCGTCAACGAATTCTCCGTCGATCCCAGCAGTGGCGTGCTGACATCCGGTCCCGAGTCGTCGTCTGTAATCACGGTTCCAGTTGCGTTGGCCGTCGGCAAATGAACATGCTGACGCCGGAAATCTGACGGAGCTTCGGCCAGTGACGTAAAAATATCCGGATTGCCAACCTCATGGTCAACTTTGGAATCGTCGGCTTCGGATTGCATGCAGTCAAGCGGTTGATGCCCGGCTTCCAGTCCGCCAGGAATTGCCGTGTGGCCGCCCTTTCCCGGCGTACGGTGGCCAAGGCCCAGGAATCCGCCCGCCAGTACAACATTCCTCTGGCTTTCGATTCAGCCGAGGATCTATGTCGCTCGTCGCAAGTGGACGCGGTGTTCGTGGCCACTCCGAACGCTTGTCACCTGCAAGATGTACTTTTGGCCGTCAAGCACGGCAAGCCGGTATTATGCGAAAAACCCATGGCCATCAATGCCGGCCAATGCCGCGAGATGGTCGAGGCAGCTGCGAAGGCTAGCGTGCAGCTGGGTGTGGCCCAGGTGTTCCGGTTTGAAGAAAGCACTGCGTGGTTCCGCGACCGCCTGGCGGCGGGACAGATTGGCAAACCGGTTTTCGCACGCTCGGAGTTCTCGTTCCCCGGCGCGAGCGGCCATCCCCGCACCTGGATCGGCGACTTGGCGGTCTCTGGCGGCGGCCCTGTGGCCGACGTAGGTGTGCATTGCATAGATGCCCTGCGCTTCGTTCTACAGGACGAAGTCGTGCGCGTCAGCGCTCGTGGATTTGCCGATCCGCAATTGGGTGACGTCGAGGCTGCGGCAGCGATCATTCTGGAGTTTTCCCGCGGCACCCTGGCAACCGTCACAGTTTCGTTTCGCGCCGAATACCGTACTCCCTTTGAGCTGGTGGGCGAAACCGGAGTTCTCCGCGCAGAAGATGCTTTGAACGTGGAACGTCCGATTCAGTTGGAGCTGCAACGGGGCGGAGTGATCGTAGAGACCCATAATGCGATCAATCGCGCGGCCTACACGCGGCAGGTGGAAGCCTTCGCAGCCGCGGTTGAGGGCAATAGCAAATTTCCTGTTCCTGGCGAAGAGGGCTGGCGCAATCAGGAGATATTGGACGGCGCGTATCGCAGCATGAAGAGCGGTAGGACAGAGAGTGTGCTCAATGTTCCTGCGGGCTCAGGAGGTTAGATCTTCGCAGCGCAATCAGTACAGAATCAGCGTCACCCAATACACGCCGCTGGGATAGGTAGCCGTCCGCGCGTAGCAACTGCCCACCGCAAACCCACGCGCGCGGCGGTCGTCGATCACGCGGGCGGCGCTGTCGGGTACATTTTCCGGACGCATGGTGGTGTAACGCAGAACAGCGTGGTTGCGGGGACCCGGCGCGTCAATCGAGTCGGCCTGGGCCATCGAACAAGCCACCGTCTTGGCGGTGGCGTCGTCAAACCTTTGCAATGGTTTCATGGCCGCGTCTCGGCGGGTACGCGCAACGCTTTCGGCAATCGCCTCTTCTGCATCAGGCGAAGAATAGGTCGGCAGACTATGCCCAAAATCCTCGGTCACGTACAACACAAATCCACTCCACACTGCGCCGATTCCGGCAATGTTGTAAGCCGGGTTCAGAAGATTTTCGCGGTGCGGTGGCGAACGCATGAAACCCTCGTGCGCCTGGGTCACGCTGCCCGCGTAAGCTACGTTTTCTCCTGCGTGGTCCAGATGCAGCCTGCAGTTGGTCGCCAGGCGCTGGCTGAGCGCAGGCTCCCCGGGGAGTTGGTGGGAAAGCTGTTGTCGCTCAACCATGGCGGCCGCATGCGCTCTTGCCGCCTGGGTCATGCCAGCGTCTTCTTGCAAGGGCTCCATGCCCGCTTGTGCCCGGGCTTCATTCGCCAAGCGCAGCAGATCGCGTTCCGCACCGGCATCGTAGGCTGGAGAATCGCCCGCAGCATCGCCCGAGGGAGGCTGATGCGGAGATGCGGAAACCGCATTTGCGCGGGCCGTCGGCGTGTTGGCATCCTTGACCGGAACTGGAGTTCCAATCAAGACCAGTGCCAGCGAACTTATGAGGATCCGAAACATGTCAGTTGCCCACGCTTCAGGACCCGGGAGTCGAACTTACTGCTTTGCTTCTTACACGATAGGCACTAGAATCCGGCTAGACACGATTACAGGGGAGTGATCACGAAGTGTCCGTCTTCTCATTACCTATCGGCCTATTGGTCGGCCTTGACCTGTTACTTCTGGTATTGCTCGTGCTTCTACTTCAGCGCAGGTTTACAAATTCATCGCAACATGAAGCATTAACACGGCTTACGGGGCAAATCGAAGCACTGCAAACAGCTCTGTCAGGGCAGCTTTCCGTCGCGGTCGGCGACATGGCGGGACGGCTGGAGCAAACCAAGGGCGATCTCCGCCAACAGGTCAGTGATCGTCTGGAAGGCGCCGACAAGCAATATCGCGACCCACGAGGAAACCTGCTCTCATGCTGACGGCCTATCTCATCATCGGAATTGCCGCCCTCGGGATCGGAGCTCTGTTCTCGTGGCTGGTGCTTCGCACCCGCACAGTCGCATTGAAGTCACGCTTGACCTCAGCCGAAAACGATCTGTCCACCGCCAGAGCGCAGTTAGCCATACAACAAGGATCTATATCCAGTCTGCGCGAAGACTTGACCGCCGCTAAAACAACGCTGGAACATGAACGAAAAACCAATGACGAAAAGCTCGCGCTTCTGACTGCGGCAAGTGAAGACTTAAGAAATGCCTTCGGCAAACTTGCGACCGAAGCTTTGCAAAAGAACAACCGCTCGTTCCTTGATCTCGCAGAGACCAAGCTTGGCGACTTTCAAAATCAGGCTCAAAAGGATTTGGAGACCCGACAGAAGGCCGTTGCTGATTTGGTTGCGCCACTGCAGACTTCTATCGACAAGTTGGACTCGCAGGTCCACCAAATGGAGACGACTCGCAGCGGGGCTTATGCCACCCTGACAGAGCAGGTCCGCTCACTAGCAATCACACAGGAGCATCTGCATACCGAAACTGGCAATCTAGTGAAGGCTCTGCGTACTCCGTCCGTTCGTGGTCGTTGGGGCGAAATTCAGCTCAAGCGTGTCGTTGAGATTGCGGGGATGGTGCCGTACTGCGACTTTGAGGAGCAGGTCTCCGTTGACACCATCGACGGCCGATTGCGCCCAGACCTGGTTGTGAAATTGCCGGTCGGCAAGAACATCGTCGTGGACGCCAAGACGCCGTTGCAGGCCTATCTCGAGGCGGTGGAAGCAACCGAGCCTCTTGTCCGAAGAGCGCGACTGCTGGAGCATGCTACTCAGGTTCGCACGCACATGGCGAAACTCGGTTCCAAGTCGTATTCAGACCAGTTTCATCCAGCTCCGGAGTTCGTCGTCATGTTCCTGCCTGGAGAAGCTTTCTTCAGTGCAGCGCTCGAACAAGATCCGAGCCTGATCGAGTATGGTGTAAGTCAAAATGTCATCCCTGCTTCTCCTACGACCCTTATTGCTCTCCTTAAAGCCGTCGCCTATGGGTGGCGACAGGAAAAGATTGCGGAAAGCGCTCACCAGATCAGTGAGCTTGGAAAAGATCTCTACGAACGGCTTCGCGTCTTTGCCGGTCACCTTGACAAGGTAGGCAGGGGACTAGACGGGGCGGTGGACAGCTATAACAAGGCGGTTGGCTCCCTTGAAAGCCGCGTCCTCGTGTCCGCGAGACGTTTTCCCGAGCTAGGTGCTTCGGCCTCGGACGAGATCCCTCAACCGGCCCAGATCGAAAGCACCACGCGAACGCTGGCATTGGAATGGGACGAGCCAGATTCCGGCCCTCCGAAGACGGACTCCATCCACCAACTTGGATCTGTCGGGCCTGAGTCTAGCTCCGAGACCGTCGATCCTGAAGAGCAGTTGCCGCTCATCGACAAGGCCAGCGCATAAACCCCCTTGCCACTTCCCGCTGAACTCGACCGCCTCTGCGTAGTCCTGGTTTCCACGCGCAATCCGTTGAATATCGGGGCAGCCGCGCGCGCCATGAGCAACTTCGGTTTCTCTCGCCTGCGCGTGGTCAATCCCTACGGACCCGCTTTTCGCGAGGCACGTTCCGCGGTCGGAGCCGCCGACATTCTTGCCAGCGCAGAACAATTCAAGAACGTCCCGGACGCAGTCGCCGACTGCACACTGGTCGTCGCCACCAGCGTCGTGGGACAGCGCAAAGTCGAGCATCCTCTGGAGCGACTGGAGCAGGGCGCGCGCCATATTCGCAAACATCTGCGCCGGGGCAGGGTTGCACTGCTCTTCGGTTCTGAGAAAATCGGCTTGACCGCGAAACAGATGAGTCACGCCCACTTCCTCATGCGCATCCCCACCGGTGAAAGGAATGTTTCCATGAATCTCGGCCAGGCCGTGGCCGTGTGCCTCTACGAAATAATCCGCGACGCTAAAGTCGCCAAGACTCAAGAGAAATCTACACTCGCTTCCGCGACCGAGCTGGAACGCATCACCCTGATGCTCCTCGAAGCCATGCGCGGCAGCGGCTACCTCGAGCGCCGGCCTATCACTGACGTAGAAGAAAGAATGCGCCGCCTAGTCCGACGGATGAAACTGCCG
>Ga0335078_10011560_pt1 | contig 13100 bp, 6 predicted proteins | sample Lox_Sample_32_FD_206711 | JGI IMG/M metagenome (GOLD analysis project Ga0335078, IMG submission 206711) | Soil microbial communities from Loxahatchee National Wildlife Refuge, Florida, United States - Lox_Sample_3.2 | ecosystem: Environmental > Terrestrial > Soil > Wetlands | place: USA: Florida... | reverse complement strand
GTCTACATGACGCCGGAATGGAAGGACGCCTTCCACTACGCCACTACCCTGGCCGATCAGTTGGGCCTGGAGATGGCCATCGCGGGCTCTCCGGGTTGGAGCGAAAGCGGCGGGCCATGGGTTCCACCGGCGCAAGCCATGAAGAAGTACGTCTGGAGCGAAACGCGAGTGGAAGGCGGACGCCCGTTCACGGGCACCTTGACCAAACCGCCGTCTACTACAGGGGTATATCAAAACCAGCCGGCCGGGCGCGGCGGAAATCAGCCGGCTCCGCCCGAATTCTACGCCGATGCGGCGGTGGTCGCGTTTCGAGTGCCGGAGGGCGATCTCGCGATGAGTGAGATGCAGCCGAAGGTCAGCTCCAGCGGCGGCTCGTTCGATGTTGCCTCCCTCACCGATGGGGACTTGACGAATGCCACGCTCTTGCCGGCCGCGGCGGTGGGCGAGCGCTCCTGGATTCAGTACGAATTCGCGCAGCCCCAAACCATCCGCGGCGTCACGTTCATCACGGCCGGCGGGTTTGGGGGACGCGGCGGCGCCTCCAACAGCCCGCAACTGGAAGCCAGCGACGACGGCAAAGACTTCCGCGTGGTATCACCGATTGCTCCCGGAGCGCGCACCATCGGATTTCCGGCGGTGACGGCGCGCTTCTTCCGGGTCACGGTCCTGACCCCACAACCTCCGCCACCGGGCCGCGGGCGAGCGGGAGGACCTCCCGCCGGCCAGCCGGGAGGAAGGGCACAGACTGCTCCGGCCGGAGCACAGATCGCCGAATTCGTGCTGCACAGCGCCATCGTGAATCGCTTCCAGGACAAGGCGGCATTCTCGGCGGCCACGAACATCTATGCCATGGCGACCCCGCCGGCGCCTGCCGAAGATATCGTGCGCAAAGCCGGCGTAATCGACCTCACCGCGAAGATCCGCCCGGATGGAACCTTGGACTGGGCTCCTCCGGCCGGTAAATGGGTGGTGCTTCGCATCGGCTATTCGCTGACCGGTCATCAGAATTCGCCAGCCTCGCCCGAGGCCACCGGACTGGAAGTCGACAAGCTGAATCGCGGGTACGTCAAGGCGTATTTCGAGAACTACCTGAACCAGTACAAGAACGCAACCGGCGGGCTGATGGGCAAGCGTGGCTTGCAATACATCATCACCGACAGTTGGGAAGCCGGAACGGCCAATTGGACAGACGACATGATGGCCGAGTTCTCCAAGCGCCGCGGCTACGCTATGAAGCTGTGGCTGCCGGCCCTCGCCGGCCACGTGGTGGAAAGCGCCGAGGCGACCGACCGGTTCCTCTGGGATTTTCGCAAGACCCTGTCCGAACTGGTCGCCGAGAACCATTACGACCAGTTGACGGACATCCTCAAGGAGCGCGGGATGGCGCGGTACAGCGAATCGCACGAGAGCGGCCGGGCGTTCATCGGCGACGGCATGGATGTGAAGCGCACCGCCGCGGTGCCCATGAGCGCCATGTGGACCACGCAACCCGGACGCACCAGCGCCCAATACGACGCCGATGTTCGCGAATCGGCCTCGGTAGCGCATATCTACGGGCAGAATCTGGTCGCGGCCGAGTCGCTTACGGCGGGAAGCGGCGCCTGGTCCTTTTCGCCCGAGACATTGAAGCCGACGGCCGATCGTGAAATGTCGATGGGTCTGAATCGGTTTGTGATTCACACGTCGGTGCACCAGCCGGTCAACGATAAGATTCCGGGCCTCGGCCTGGGACCTTACGGCCAATGGTTCACGCGGCACGAAACCTGGGCGGAACAGGCCAAACCCTGGACCACATATCTCGCCCGCAGCTCCTACATGCTGCAACAGGGCAAGTTCGTCGCCGATATCGCCTACTACTATGGCGAAGATTCGAATATTACGGCGCTCTTCTCAGCCAATCCGCCGCCGATTCCCGCCGGATACGCGTTCGATTACGTCAACACCGACGCGCTGCTGAAACAGCTCCAGGTGGGGCCTGACGGCTCCATGGCCACTCCCACCGGCATGAATTACCGTGTTCTCGCGCTGGATCCGAACAGCCGGCACATGCCGCTGGCCGTGCTGCGAAAAATCCGCGACATGGTGAACGCGGGCGCCGCGGTGGCGGGTCCGAAACCGATCGATTCCCCCAGCCTGTCGGATGATCAAGCCGAGTTCAAGACCATTGCCGACCAGCTTTGGGGATCCTATGCAGGCAAAGGCAAGGTATTCGCGGCTGGCACCATCGGCGAAGCGCTGCGCTCGCTCAAAACAGCGGCCGACATCGAATACACCAAGCCGCAGGAGGATACGGAACTGGCTTTCGTGCATCGCAAGCTGAGCGATGGCGACGTCTACTGGGTGAGCCATCGTAATGCCCGCACCGAGGATGTCGAGGTCAGCTTCCGACTGGAAGGCAAAGCTGCCGAACTCTGGCACGCGGACAGCGGCCTGGTCGAGCCCGCTTCCTATCGCATAGCCGGCGGCCGCACCGTGGTTCCCCTTCATCTCGAGCCGAACGACGCGGTATTCGTGGTCTTCCGGCAGAACACGCCGCAAACTTCGCGATCGCTTCCCAAACCGGTCGAAACCAAAATTTCCGAAATCGAAGGCGCCTGGGACGTTTCGTTCCAGCCGAACCGGGGTGCCCCTCCCAAGATTACGCTGCCATCTCTGGTTTCCTGGCACGACAACGCGGACGCCGGAGTGAAGTACTTCTCAGGGTCGGCAACCTACGCCAAAACGATTCAGGCCCCGGCCGATTGGTTCCGGGCGGGCAGCAGCCTGTGGATGGATCTGGGCGACGTCAAGAACATCGCTGAGGTCACGATCAATGGCAAGCCCCTGGGCATCTTCTGGAAGGCTCCGTTCCGCGTCGACGTGACTTCCGCTATGAAGCCCGGCGCCAATGCGCTCGAAATCAAGGTGACGAACCTCTGGGTCAACCGGCTGATCGGCGATCAGCAGCCGGACGTCGCTCAGAAGTTCACGTACACGGCGCAACAGTTCTATCGCGCGGATTCTCCGCTCCTGCCCTCCGGCCTTCTTGGCCCGGTGCAGATCGTCAGGACAGCGGGCAAATGACCGGGCGTGCTACCACAGAAAGGGGCGGTTGCGCCGTTAATCAATCGAGACCGTATCGAGACCAGGAGGAACGGGTGTGAGCACTGAAGGAACCATCGACCAGGCGTATCGGATCGCAAGGGAACGATATGCGGCGGCCGGCGTCGATACCGAAGCCGCTATGCACGCTTTGGAGGCCATTCCGATCTCCATGCACTGCTGGCAGGGGGACGATGTCGGGGGCTTCGAGAAGGTGGGCAGCACTCTATCGGGAGGCGGGATACAGGCCACGGGCAATTATCCCGGCAGGGCCCGCACCATCGATGAGCTTCGCTCCGATATCGAAAAAGCGCTGAGCCTGGTTCCCGGCCGGCACCGGCTGAACCTCCACGCCTGCTATCTCGACCACGGCGGCAAGTTTATCGATCGCAATGAAATCGAGGTCTCTCATTTCCAAAGCTGGATCGACTGGGCGAAGGCGAACCGGCTGGGCCTGGATTTCAATCCCACCTACTTCTCCCATCCGCTGGCCGCCGACGGATTTACGCTCACTCATCCCGATTCGGCCGTACGGAACTTCTGGATCGAGCACGGCATTGCCTGCCGCGTGATCGGCGCCGCCATGGGCAAACAGCTTGGAACACCCACCGTCACCAACGTCTGGATCCCGGACGGTTACAAAGACGTTCCCGCCGACCGCACCAGCCCGCGCGAGCGGCTGACCGACTCGCTGGACCGCATCTTCGCAGATCCGATCGATCCGCATGTTCATCTGGATGCGGTGGAGGCTAAGCTCTTCGGCATCGGATTCGAGAGCTACACGGCCGGATCGGCCGAATACTACATGGGATATGCGGTGTCGCGGCAGAAGCTGCTGACCCTGGATGCCGGGCACTACCACCCCACGGAAATGATCTCCGAGAAGATCTCTTCTGTGCTCCTGTTCTGCCCGGGTCTGCTGCTGCACGTCAGCCGGCCGGTCCGCTGGGATAGCGACCACGTCGTGCTGCTCGACGACGAGCTGCAGGCGATTGCTCGCGAGCTGGTTCGCAGTGGAAAGCTGGCGGACAAGATCCACATCGGGCTGGACTATTTCGACGCCAGCATCAATCGCGTGGCGGCATGGGTGATCGGGATGCGCAACATGGCCCGGGCGCTCCTCGTCGCGCTGCTCGAGCCCGTGAACGATTTGCGCGCCGCCGAGAAAGAGATGGACTACACGCGGCGCCTGGCAATCTTCGAAGAGATGAAGGGTTTGCCTTGGGGCGCGGTTTGGGATTACTACTGCCTCCGGAAAGACGCGCCCGTCGGGATGCAATGGTTCGACGAGATCCGGCGGTACGAGAGCCGGATTCTGCCGCAACGAGACTCCCGCGCCACGCCCGCCGTTCGCGCCCAGTGAAGGTCAGTTCTAATCGCGATTGGCGCGACGGTTCAGGGCCGCCATCCGTTTCCTGATGTCGGCCGTGAATTCGCGGATCTCGCGCGCCGACGCCGGCGGCGCCGCGCCGATGCGCGGGTCCATGGCACTGACTTCGGCCTGTTTGTCGAGCGCGCCCAGAGCCCGCTCGACCCTCTCGGGCAATCCCGGAACGGAATGTCCCGCCACGAGCACTTTATACCCGAACATCGCCTCGGCATGGAGTTTCCAGATGACCGCCGTCCGCTCCGCGAGCCTCAGCCGCCAGTAGAGATCGTCGTATTGCCCAGGCGTGATGCGGCTCTTCACGTTACTCAGGTGCTGCAGCGCCGTTTGCGCTTCCGCGATGGCCGTGTCTTTTTCGGCGAGTATCTGTTCCAGCAGTTCGGGATCCGGCCGGGCCAGGCGCTCCTCCAGGTCCGTGTATTTCGCTTGCCCCGGATACCATTTCGCCAGCGTGCGCGAATGGATGTGCTCGTCCGCGTAACTTAGAGATGGCAAGGCGGAGTGGTTGGTGATCCAGAATTGCAGCGCAAAGAACGACTGGTTCACGATATCGAACGAAGGCCGCAGCGCCTGCTCGATTTCCGCGGCGGCTGGCGCGCCGTAATGCATGGCTGTCCACTCGCGCCAGATATCGGATGCGGTCACCCGCGGATCCTCGGTGAAGCGCCACATGGCATAGATGTTGATCTCATTCGGCGTGTGCAGGGCGTCGTACCCGGCATGGTCGACACGAAGGTTATAGCCGGTTACCCCCGGCTTGCCGAGATCGTAGCGCCAGCGGCGCTCGAAGTACTCGGGCTGTGTGTAAGGTATGCGATTCTTGCCGGTGTACTCGGAAGACCCGTCGAATTCGATAATCTGCTTGCGGCCGGGAAACGCCCCGATCAGCGGATCGTCGGGATAGAAGGGATCCCAATCATGCGTTTCGCACTTGGTCTGCACCATCGCGTGCGGATCGGTCTTCTGGTAACCCTGCCGGAACCACTCCATCTGTTCGGGTTCATACAGAAACGATCGCACTACAAGGTCCTTGCGGTAGCGGCGGCACACCTCGTCGATGGTGTCGATCAACTTCGTGAAACGATCGGGCATGGAGAGCGCCGATGCGATTTTGGCCGTATTGAATATCGGGTACGGCGATTCCTCGAAAGTCAGCATCAGGCCGTCGAAATCCGGGTAGGTTTTGAAAATCCGGTCGTAGCGGCCGGCCACCCACTCCCAGAACCCCGGCCGATCGATCCAGATTTTGCCGCCTTCGCAAAAACTGTCGGGCGCGCGCTCGAATTCCCGCACCCAAATCCAGACTTTCAGGTTCTCCGCGTGCGCCGCCGCCGTGAGATCCTTTAGCTTCTCGCCGCGGCCCGTCCCATCAAACAATTCGGATGCGTAGCCGATCATTTCATGCGAGAAGACCACCGTGTTCACGTCGTATTGCTTGGCCAGCTTCAATCCGGCTAGCACGTAGGATTGATCGAGGGTGTGGAACTGCCAGGCACGGATCGGAACCAGAGGCGCGGAATGCGACAGGAGAACCGCAAACGAAATCGCGAACGCGGCTCGAAAGGCGATTTTCATAGCGTCGCATGCGCGACAAAACCATGTTCAACTCCGTCTCCAGGACTGGCAAGTTGAAGCTTGCGTATGAAACCGTTATTAACGTACCATGAGCCTGTAATTAGCCGCCGTTGCCCCGCAGAAACACGATGGCAAGCCATGTGCAGAACGGCTCCGTCTCCGCCGATGAAGTCCGGCAGCAGGTCGAGAAAATTCTGCATAGCGGTGAGTTCAGCGGATCGGAAGTTCTGCGCAACCTGCTGGCATTTCTCTCGAAGCATTCCCTGGAAAATCCTGGTGAGGTCGTAAAGGAATACGAGCTGGCCGTCGGCGTGCTCGGCCGTCCGGTAGGATTCGATCCACGCCTGGATTCCGCAGTCCGCGTTCACACCGCGCGACTGCGCGCCAAACTGGCCGAGTACTACATGTCGGACGGCGGCGAAGATCCCGTTCTCATCGAAGTGCCGAAGGGGTCCTACCATCTGATCTGGCGCCATCGCTCCACCGAAGCCCCGCACAGCGGGCGGCGGAACACGGACCCGGTCCCGGCGGAGCCGCCCGGCACGAATCCGGCGGAGCAGCCCGCGTCCATCGGCCCCCGGAACAGCTCATGGAAGTGGTTCGCGGCGGGTTTCTGCGCGGCCGCCCTATTGGCCGCCGCCGGCTATGCGATCGGTCTCACCTCGCGGGCGGTCAAAGTGGCCCCCGTCGTGGAAGCCTTCTGGAGGCCGTTTCTGCAATCGCAGCCTCCGGTCGTGGTTTTCTCGAACCATCGGTTCGCCGGGTCGTCCGCCACCGGTCTGCATACGTTTCGCGAGGGCGTGGATTCTCCCGCGGACAGCAACGATACCTACTCCGGTACCGGAACCGTGATGGCCGTCGGCGAATTGAGCAATCTCTTTTCGCTTTTCAACCGCTCGCCCCGCTTGAAGCGCGCGGAACTCCTCACCTGGGATGAAGCCAAAGACGCCAACATCGTTTTCGTGGGCGCTCCCGAAGCCAATTCCAGATTGCGCGAACTGGCTCCGCTGGCGCACTTTGCGTTCAAATCCTCGCAGGAGGAACCCCAGCTCGGCACCGGCGCGATCCTGAATCTCCATCCCGCGGCGGGCGAGCCTACGGCATATTTCGGTCCCGGCAGGCCGTTCACATACGACTATGCAGTGATTGCCTTGCTCCCCAATCTGCGGCCCGACCACAGTATTCTGATCCTCGCCGGAACCAACACGTACGGATGCCAGGCGGCGGCTGAATTCCTCATGCGTTCGGATCTGTTGCAGGAGCTGAGCGCGCGTCTGCATGTGCCGAGGGGTGGTCCGTTCCCCGATTTCGAGGCGCTGTTGAGAGTCAATGTGTCGGGCGGCGTACCCATCCAGCCACGGCTGGTGGCCGCGCGGATTCGCGGTTCCCGGGCCAATCGCTGATCCGGCCCGCGTAACCGCGAAGCTCCCCTCATTTTTCTCTTGCTTGCCGCGATTTCAACGCTTTAGCCTCGGTTAAAAACGGTTTTCTACGCAAGCTTCAACTTGACCTCGCGCGATTTTGCGCAAATCATCGATCATCCATAGGTTCGTTTCGCCAACTGTCGATGCGCAATCGCCTTTGCGCGCAGGAGCAGATCGTATGAAAATCAGTCGCGTGTTGTTGTGGTTGGTGGTGGTGACCGCCGCGTTGGCTCAAGTGAACAAGAGCAACCTGGTGGGCGTGCTGCGAGATAGCACCGGAGCCGCTGTGCCCGGCGCCACGATCACGATCACCAACACCAGTACCGGCGCCGTCCACCACGAGGTAACCGACGAGTCTGGCCTATACCGGGCCAACCTGCTCGACGTCGGCACTTATACGGTGACCATCGAGAAATCCGGATTCAAGAGGTTCGTTAAGGAAGGACTCGAGCTGCAAGTCGGTGAAACCACGACCCTGGACGCCACCATGGAAGTCGGCGCCACGTCGGACGCGATCACGGTTTCGGCGGAAAGCGAACAACTGCGAACCGAAACCGGCTCCGTCGGCAGCACCCTGGAGGCGCGCAACGTTCAGGAGCTTCCCTCCATCGGCCGCAATCCATATGTGTTTGTGTCGCTGATTTCCGGAATCCAGTACACCGGCGACCCGACTTACGTCAATCCGTGGGATGCCAGCGGACCCTCCGCCTTCGTGGCCAACGGATTCGGATCCGGCACCGGAGCCACCAGCGGCGCCGGCAGCACCTCGATGTTTTATCTCGACGGCGTGGTCAACCTGCGCATGGATGCCGTCAGTTTCAGCCCCTCTCCGGACGCGGTGGAAGAAATGCGCGCGCAGACGAACGCCTTTGACGCCGAATACGGCCACTCCGCGGCCGCGTTTATCAATGTCACCACGCGCGGCGGCACCAACCATCTGCACGGCACTATCTACGATTACCTGCGCAACAACTTTCTCAATGCCAACGATTTCTTCAGCAACCGGAGCGGCTTGAAAAAGGCCGAATTCCACCAGGACGACTACGGCGGGTCCATCGGGGGACCGTTGACGCTCCCCAGGTTGTACCGCGGCCATGACCGGACGTTCTTCTTTTTTAATTACGAGGGCACGCAGTTGCGCCAGGGAGGAAACACCGAGGAGATCGTGCCGACCGCGCTGCAGCGCCAGGGGGATTTTTCCCAAACCGTCAACACCAAGGGTCAAGCTTTCACGATTTACGATCCGTACAGCAGCACCACCGCCCGTGTTCCGTTCCCCGGAAACGTGATTCCCAAGTCCGAACTGGATCCGGTGGCGCTGAAGCTGCTCACTTTCTACCCGCAGCCGAACCTGACGCCGGCCCCCGGCACGCTGCAGAATTTCGTCGGCAACGGCGTCGCTTCCGGCGTAAGCACGCGCAGTTGGAACAGCTTCATTACGCGGGTGGACCACAAGGTCAACGACTCGCAAAGCCTGTTCTTCCGCTACGGCTGGAACCACCGCACCGATACGACGATCCCATACTACGGGATACCCGGGGCGGACACGGAGCTGGGAGATGCCGACGGGTTTTTCCGCGGCAATGCCAACGGCGCCGCCGGCTATACGTGGACCATCAACCCGCACACAGTTTTGGACCTGCGCACGAGCATCGTCCGCTACGGCGAAGGCAACATCGAAAACACTCTCGGCATGGACATGACCGCCCTGGGATTCCCCAGCAGCTTCGCCAAATCCACGCCCTATCCGTTGTTCCCCACGATTACCATGAGCGACGGCGACGTCTACAACCTGGGCGGCGGCAACACCCCCAGCAAACTCTACATCAACGAACTGAGTCCGCAGGTCAGCATTCACAGCATGTATGGGCGGCACGAGCTGAAATACGGCTTCAACTTCATCGGCATGCAGTACAACAACTTTTCGTCAGGCCACTCGGGTGGAGCTTTCACTTTCAATCGCGCCTTCACGCAAGGACCCACGCCGACCACCTCGAGCCCGCTCTCGGGATTCGATTGGGCGTCCTTCATGCTCGGAACTCCCGGATCGGGCAGCGTGGACTTCAATGCCGTGCCTGCCTATGAGGTCAAATACTTCGGATTCTTCGTGCAGGACGATTGGAAAGTGAGCGACCGGCTCACCGTAAACGCCGGGATTCGTTTTTCGCACGAAGGACCGATCACCGAACGATATAACCGTGGAGACTCCGGCTTCGATCCCAACGCGGCTCCGTCTTTCGCGGCGGCGGCGCAGGCGGCATACGCCGCCAATCCCGTGCCGCAGCTCTCGCAACTGGTGGTGAAGGGCGGCCTGGGTTTCCTGGGAGTGAACGGCACGCCGAGCGGCTATCTCGACGTACCGAGCCTGTATTACGAGCCGCGTTTGGGCTATGCCTACCGGATTTCCAAGCGGATCGTCTGGCGCGGCGGCTATGGAATCTTCATCGCTCCCAACAACCAGTCCAATTTCCAGAACAATGGTTTCAGCCTGTCGACGAGCATGATTACCTCCCTGAATAACAACGTCACGCCGTACAACACGCTTTCCAATCCATTTCCGACAGGCGTGGCAGTGCCGCCGGGAGCAGGCGGCGGATTACTCACCGGAGTCGGAACCAGCGTCAACGGCGGACTGGCTGCCATCGGCACTGTCCCGAAATTCAAGGACGCCATGAACCAGCAATTCTCCATGGGATTCCAGTTCATCCTGCCGGGGCAGATTTCGCTCGAAACCAGCTACGTGGGGAACAATGTGCAGCACCTTTCGATCAGCCGCAACATCGACAGCTACCCGGTTGCCGACCTGGCGCTCGGCAGCGCGCTGAACAATAAAGTCCCCAATCCTTTCTACGGGCTGGTCTCCGGAAACACGACATCCACGTTTGGCGTAGCCACCATGCCGCTTTCGCAGCTTCTCACGCCGTTTCCGCAGTACAGCGGCGTGACTGCATCTTCCCTGCCGCTGGGGAGGTCGCACTACAACTCCTTGCAAATCATGGCCCACAAGCGGTTCGCGCAAGGTCTGACGCTGTCGTTGGCGTGGACGTTCTCCAAGTATCTGCAGAACACCGCCTATCACAACATCGACGACCCGGCGCCGGAAAGCGTCATCTCGGGCAGCGATCGGCCGTCCGATTTCGTGGTGTCGGGGATGTACGAACTGCCCTTCGGCCCGGGTAGAAGATTTCTGCAAACCAGCAGTCCGTTCGTCAAACGAGTGGTCGGCGGCTGGCAATTGAGCTGGACCGGAACCTATACCTCGGGGCAGGCGCTCGGCTTCTCGGGCGAGGTTTTGGGACCCGGATGTTCGACGCTCCAGGCGGTGCGCCAGGTTCACATCGTCAACGAATGGTTCGACAACAGCGTGGTCACATCGGGCAATGCGAACGGGTGTTGGGCAGCCCAGCCGTCTTTCACGCTGCAGGCGCTTTCCAGCGCGTTCGCCGGTCTTCGCGGACCGGGAATCGGAATGTGGCACGTGGACCTCTCGAAAGAGATCCCCATCAACGAGCGTTTCCGATTCCGCCTCGAGGCGCAGGCCTTCAACTTCCTGAATACTCCGTTCTTCGGCAACCCCAATACCACGGTGACCAGCGCCAGTTTCGGACAAATCACCAGCTTGTACTCCGGCAGCGCATCCCGCAATGTCCAGTTAGCCGCGCGGGTCAGCTTCTGACCTGGCGCGAGAAGCGATTTGACGAGGATAAGTCGATGAAGCAGTTCTTCGCCCGGCTACTCTTTGGCGGTTTCGCGGTGGCTGTTCTGGCGCAGCGGCCTCCGGCAAAAGTCGTGCCGGCCCAAATCGTGGTGGACAATCCGAAAGTCACCGTCTCGCGCTGGCTCCTGCAACCGGGCGAACAATCGCCGGTCCACACGCATTCGCTCGATCACGTCTACGTGGTGATTCACGGCTCGAAAATCCGCGAACACTTTCCCGATGGCCACACCAGCGACGACGAGCAGGAGACCGGCCGCGCGGCCTTTTCTCCCGCCCGAGGCAAGACGCATTCCTTCGAAAACGCCGGCAGCGTGCCCTACGAGATGATCTCCATCGAGCTCAAGGAGCCGAGATAAGCGGCGCGTGAGCAAAATATGAAGATCTCCCGGCGCGAAATGATCACGGCTTTGGGAGCCATCCCCGCGGCCGGCCTCCTCGGCCCCGGCGCCCGTTATGCGCAAGCCGCCGCAGAGTTGCCGACACGCCCGCTCGGCCGGACCGGCAGAAACGTAGTCCCGCTGGCGCTGGGCGGACAGGCATCGCTCCAGTGGACCAGGCCGGAGCTGGACGCGGCGGATATCATCGTCCGGGCCGTGCAGCTTGGCCTCAACTATCTCGATACGTCCAACGTGTATGGGCCGAGCCAGGCGAATTACGGCGAGGCCTTCCGCCGCCTCCACCTTGTGCCGGATGCCTCCGGATACGATGCCGCGCTGCGGCGGAAGCTGTTCCTCAACAGCAAGACGACGCAACGTTTCGCGCGCGAGCCTGTCAAAACCGGCCCTTCGGCCCTGGATGATCTACGCCGGTCGCTGACGATGATCTTCGGCGACGGCCAAGGCCTCATCCCCGACGGGGCATATCTCGACTCGTTTCAGGTCCACAACCTCAACCTGATGGAGCACGCCGACCAGATTTACGAGGGTATGCGGGAGCGGGGTTCAAGGATGCCGGAGCGAATCGGCGTGCTGCCGGCCCTGCTCGATTATCGTGACGGCACCAATCTCACCGGACTCAATCCCGAGAAACGCCGGTACATACGCCATATCGGCATCACCGGCCACTGGAGTTCGCCCATCCTGATGAGCGTGCTCCGGCGCGACACCGCCAACATCATCGAAACCCTGCTGGTCGCGCTGAACGCCAACGACCGCCTGTGCATTCCCCACCAGCACAATGTGCTGCCCCTGGCGGCGGCCAAAGGCCTCGGCGTAATTGCCATGAAGCTGTTCGCCGATGGCGCGTTCTACGGCAAGCCGCCGCGCGGCACCCGGGATTTCACGGAAGTGCTCACCTCGGTCGGCAAGCCCGAGGCCATTGCCTACAGCGATCTCATCCGCTACCCGCTTTCGCTTCCCGGGGTGAGTTGCGCCGTAGTTGGCATCGGGCACATCGATCGCGACCGCCCGGAGCGCGACCAGTTGATGGCCAACCTGGCCGCGGCCGTGGCGGACATGCCGGGCGAGGCCGAACGCGCGCGCATCGAGAGGGAAGCGGAAAGCCGCCACGGAGCTCTTACCAACTATTTCCAGGACAAGTGGCGCGGTATCGTGCAGCCGCCCGAAGTGCGGGCGCGCCACGATGGAGACCGCGTGGTGGTGGAATGGCAGACCGCGCTGGCGGGATCGAATCCCCTGTGGGCTTATGAAATCCGTTCCGGCGAGCGGCTGTTGCTTTCCGTGCCGTATCGGCCGCAGTTGACGGAAATGCCGCTTTCGGCGTTGGTGCCGGCTTCCGAAGTCGGACCAGCAGGGATCAGCGTGGTCGCGGTCGATTCCGCAAGTTAAGGTATTTGCCGAACATGCGAACTACCCGGATAAGCGCCGCCATTCTCCTGAGCAGCGCCATGCTGGCAGGCGCCGACCTGTTTCAGGACGATTTTTCACATTTTCCGCCCGGCTGGCTGACCTTTCCG
>Ga0335078_10011559_pt1 | contig 13100 bp, 9 predicted proteins | sample Lox_Sample_32_FD_206711 | JGI IMG/M metagenome (GOLD analysis project Ga0335078, IMG submission 206711) | Soil microbial communities from Loxahatchee National Wildlife Refuge, Florida, United States - Lox_Sample_3.2 | ecosystem: Environmental > Terrestrial > Soil > Wetlands | place: USA: Florida... | reverse complement strand
CTCTGGTGCCCATGAAGGCGGGGCGAAAGGGCAGCAGACGCACCTTCGCTGCCCTTCGGGTCACCGCTGCCTTCGGGTCACCGCTGCCTTCGCGCCACGGCTGCCTTCGCGCCACGGCTGCCTTCCGCCCGGCCTGCGCTAGCGGCAACGGCAAGCAGATACCGGGGCCGTGCGCCGGCCGCTGCCAGCGCCCGGCAGCGGCGTGCAGTGCGGGCCGTAGCCACCCCGGCCGGTCTGCCAGGGCTCTGGCGGGATCGCGGGAGCTGTCTGCTTACGGGCGACTGGCAGTGATTTGCGCTGCACCTGCGGAGACACCCGGCTCATTACAACTGCAACAACAGCATCGGTAAGTCCTTGACGGATCCTTTGCCGCGGGTTTGGATGACTGCGTTCAGGCTTATCCGCGCTCCTGGGGAATCCGAGGTTGCCAATGGGGTCATCAAGGTTTGTCCGCAACAAATTGCTCGTAGGCCTGGCCGCCTGCGGCACGATCGCAGGGCTGGCAACGGTAGCAATTCCGGCTGCCGCGTCCGCGTCAACTGGCAGGCACGCACTGCCGGGCAGCACGCCCCGCTGGCTGCATTCCGCTCGCCAGCTCGGGGCCACGCCCGCGAGCCAGCAGATTAGCTTCGGGGTCGTCCTCGGCATGCGCAACCAGGCCGGCGCCGTCGCACAGCTGAAGGCCATCTCCGAGCCGGGTTCCGCCAGGTACGGCGACTGGCTGTCCAACAAGGCGTTCGACGCGTCTTACGCGCCGGCCAAGTCCAGCGTCAGCGCCGTGCGCGGCTGGCTGCGCTCGCAGGGCTTCGGCATCACCTCGACGCTGCCGAGCGGCATGCTCGTCGAGGCGACGGGAACGGCGCAGCAGATCGAGAAGACCTTCGGGACCTCCCTGCACTCGTACTCCTACCAGGGCAAGACCGTCCGGGCGAACTCGACGGCGCTGAGCCTGCCGGCAGGCACCTCGGCCACCGTCCAGGGCGCGATCGCGGGCGTCATCGGTGTCGACCAGGGCACGGCGCTGAAGCAGCCTGCCGACACCCTGCCCGGCCCACCGCCGGGTGCCCGCTACGGCGTCCAGCCGTGCTCGAAGTACTACGGCCAGAAGACTGCCTATGCGCAGCCGCCGGCCAATGGCAAGCACCGGCCGTACGTCATCTGCGGATACGTGCCGCAGCAGTACCAGAAGGCCTACGGCGAGAGCAGCCTGCTCCAGCACGGGATCAACGGCAGGGGCGTTACGGTCGCAATCACCGACGCGTACGCCGCGCCGACGATCTACCAGGACGCGCAGAAGTACAGCCGGGTCCACCACCAGCCGACGTTCCGCCGCGGCCAGTTCTCGCAGATCACCCCCGGCGCGAACGGCTACGATCTCGAGGACGAGTGCGGTCCGCAGGGCTGGTACGGCGAGGAGACACTGGACGTCGAGGCCGTGCACGCCATGGCGCCCGGCGCCCGGATCGTCTATGTCGGTGCCGCGGACTGCGGCAGCGGCCTTGACGACGCGTGGGCTGCCACGATCGACAACCACGTCGCCGACGTCATCACCAACTCCTGGACCGATGGCACCGACGACATCAACCTGCTCGGCACCTCCTACGTGGAGTTCTACGAGCAGTTCTCGCTCGAGGCTGCACTGACCGGCATCACCGTCAACTTCTCCAGCGGCGACTCCGGCGACCACACCGACGGCGGCACCGACCTGTCGGCCAAGACCGTCGAGTTCCCGGCTGACCTGCCTTATGTCACCGGCGTCGGCGGCAGCTCGATCCTGATCGGCCGCCACGGCCAGCGCAAGGCCGAGTACGGGTGGCAGAGTGCCTACTCGACGCTGAGCAACGGCGCCTGGTCGGCTCCCGCCTACAGCTCTGGTGGCGGCGGCGGCACGAGCGTGCTGTTCGACCAGCCGTTCTACCAGGCGGGGAAGGTCCCGGCGAGCATCTCGGAGTACTACGGCAGTACCCCGATGCGCGCGGTGCCGGACATCGCGATGGCAGGCGACCCGAACACCGGCTTCGAGGTCGGCGAGACGCAGGTCTTCCCCGACGGCACGTACTGGGATCAGTACCGCATCGGCGGCACGAGCCTGTCGTCTCCGCTGACCGCGGGCGTGGTCGCGGTGGCGGACCAGCTGGCCCGGCACCCGCTCGGCTTCATCAACCCGCTGTACTACAAGATGCTCGGCACCAGGGCGCTGTACGACACCGTGGCGCCGTCATCTCCCCTCACCGAGGTTCGCACCGACTACGCGAACCTCCTCGACTCCAGTGAGGGCCTGCTGTTCCGGCTGCAGAGCGTCGATGTGCAGACCTCGACTCTGCACGACACCCCCGGCTACGACGACGAGACCGGCACGGGCACCCCGAACGGTCCGGCGTTCTTCGTGGCCGCGGCGTTCTACTCGCACCACAGGCACCACTAGGTAGTGACTGACCCGGGCCCGGAGGCTGTTGAGGCCTCCGGGCCCGGGTCATGCCCGGGCCCGAGCGTGCCCGGGCGGGTCGTGCCCGGGCGGGTCGTGCCCGGGCGGGTCGTGCCCGGGCCGGCGATGATGAAAGGCATGGCACTTCGGACCGCGCTGACAGAGATGTTCGGAATTCAGCACCCGATCGTCCTTGCCCCGATGGGCGGCGCATCCGGCGGCGCGCTGGCGGCCGCCGTCTCGAACGCGGGCGGGCTCGGTCTGGTGGGCGGCGCACGGGCCGATCTCGCCTGGCTGGACAGCGAGCTGTCGATCGCGGCGCGGACGTGCAGCAGGCCCTGGGGCGTCGGGTTTCAGAGCTGGGCCACTGAGCCGGCGACCATCGAGCGCGCGCTCGGCGCCGGGCCGGCCGCGGTGATGCTGTCCTTTGGTGACCCCCGGCCGCTTGCCACCCCGGTCCGCGCGGCTGGCACGGCGCTGCTCGTGCAGGTGGTCGACCTCGACGAGGCACGCGAGGCGCTCGATGTCGGCGCCGACGTGATCGTCGCGCAGGGGACCGAGGGAGGCGGCCACGGCGGCCGGCGGTCGGCACTCCCGTTCATACCCGCGGTGGTCGACCTGGCCGCGCCCGTGCCCGTACTCGCAGCCGGCGGGATAGCCGACGGCCGCGGCGTGGCCGCGGCGCTCGCGCTGGGCGCAGCCGGCGTGCTACTCGGCACCAGGTTCCTGGTCGCGGCCGAGGCCCTGGTCTCCCCGGCTGTGCACGAGGCGATCCTGGCGGGCAGCGGAGCTGACACTGCCCGCAGCCGCGTGTCCGACATAGCGCGCGGGGCGCCGTGGCCGGCCCGGTATCCGGCGCGGACACTGCGGAACGCGTTCTTCGACCGGTGGCTGGGACGCGAGGACGACCTGGTCGCGGACGGTTGCGCGCAGCAGGCCTACCGGGACGCCGTCGCGGCGGGCGAGCTGCCGGCCGAGCCGGTCTGGGCGAGCGAGGCGATCGACCTCATCACCGAGGTCTCGCCGGCCGCCGAGATCGTCGCGACGCTGGCAGCCGGCGCCGAGCAGGCGCTTGCCAGCGCGGGCCGATACTGACGCTACTGACCGCCGTTCGCCAGCGCGCCCCGGACCCTGCCGCCGGCCGCGGCGAGAGCCTTCGCCGCCGCCTCCGGCTCCTGGCCGGACAGCAGGCACAGCAGCGCGAGCCGCAGGTCGCCGTCGCACCGGACCAGCTCTGCCCGGCAGGCTGGCTCGGCTGCCCCGGTCGCCTCCATCAGGATCGTCAGCTGCCGGGCCCGGAGCTTGTCGTTGGTTCCGGTCAGCGACACCATCAGGTTGGAGTATGTCCGGCCGAGGCGCACCATGGCAGCGGTGGACAGCGCGTTCAGCAGCAGCTTCTGTGCCGTCGCCGCCTTGAGCCTGGTGGAGCCCGCGATGGCCTCCGGCCCGGTGTCGGCCACGACGACGTAGTCCGCCAGCCCGGCCAGCGGCGCACCCTGATTGCTGCTGACCAGAACCGTTACGGCGCCCGACAGGCGCGCCGCGCCGAGCGCGCCCGCGACATACGGCGTGCGGCCGCTCGCGGTGATGCCGACGGCGATGTCGTCCGCGGACACCGTGCTGGCGTCGTGCGCGCCCTGGGACGCGTCGTCCTCGACGTCCTCGATCGCCGCGCCGAACGCGCGGTCCCCGCCCGCGTGGTGGGCGATGAAGACATCGGGGCTCAGTCCGAAGGTCGGCACGACCTCGGCGGCGTCGAGCACGGCCATCCGCCCGGACGTGCCCGCCCCGAAGTAGTGCACCTGCCCCCCGGCCCGCACGCACTCGACGACCTTGTCCACGACGAGCGCGAGCACGGGCAGGGCTCCCGCTACCGCGCCGGCGACGGTGGCATCCTCGGCATGCAGCAGCCGCAGCACCTCCTCGGTCGGAACAATGTCGATGTCGGCCGTGCGCGGATTTCGCTGTTCCGTGCGCGTGGCCGCGCGCGGAACCACGGCTCCGGCACTGTCCGGCTTTGCTTCTGCTGACACCAGCCCCTCCTCCGGCTGCCACCAAGCGCAGCGTCGTGTCCCGCGGCTGCGGTCCGGTTCCTCCGCGGCGAGGATGGCCGGACTGTGGCCGTGGCCAACGTTGCGTAGTAAATATCCATGGACAGTTGTTTGGATGTCAATAACTGACATAATCATAGACGTGATCATCCGGTCCCTCGCGCCCACGGACATGGTCAGTATCCAGCACATATGCGAGGCCGAGCTCGATCTCGAGCCGGACGCCGGTGATCTGCCCGGGATTCTGCGGCAGCCGCAAGGACGTCTCGGCCTCGTCGCGGAGAACGGAAGCGAGATCGCTGGCGCCTGTCTCGGGAGCATGTCCCGCCCCGCCGCCGGGCGCCCGGCCGGACATGTTGACCTGCTCGTGGTCGACCGGGCCGCGGCCGGCGCGGGCACGGGCCGGCGGCTCCTTACCAGCATGGAGAACCTGCTGCGGGGGCAGGGAGCCGCCGCCGTGCTTCTCCGCGGCAACCCGCCCGGCTACGCGTGGCCGGGAGTCGACGTCCGGTACACCGCGATGACGTGCCTGGCAGCGAGCGCGGGCTACGAGCGGTACGGCGACGCGGTGGACATGGCGGTGGACCTGCAGACCGCCGACCTCGGCACCGGGGCCGCCGAGGAACGACTCGCCGCGGCCGGCCTGACCGTCCGGCGGCCCGCGGCCGCGGAGGCCGCGCCGATCACGGACTGGCTCGCCGCCGGGCCGTGGGGAGGCTCGGCCTGGCCGCAGGAGGCGGCGGTGGCGCTGGCGCGCAGACCGCCGGGCTGCCACGTCGCGTGCCGGGACTCGCGCTACGTTGGCTTCGCGTGTCACGGCAGCATCCGTCGCGGCTGGTTCGGGCCGATGGGAACGCTTGAGTCCGAGCGCCAGCACGGCATCGGTGCCCTGCTGCTGCGGCGCTGCCTCGCCGACATGCGGGCCGATGGCCTGCAGACCGCCAGGATCGGCTGGGTCGGGCCGGTTCGGTTCTACGCCCGGACGGTGGGCGCGCGGATCGAGCGGGTCTACTGGCTCTACCGGAAGGCGCTCTGAGATGGCAGGCATGCGGCCGACTCCGGCCGAGGTCTACGGCTGCCTGCTCGCCCGGTTCGAGGGAACGGTGCCGCCACCCTGGCTGCGCGAGTGGCTCGACCAGGGTCTGGCCGGCGTGCTCCTGTTCGCCGGGAACATCACCGGCCGCGATCAGCTCGCGGACCTGACCCGGCAGCTGCGGGAGCACAACCCGCGCGTGCTGATCGCCGCCGACGAGGAGGGCGGCATCGTCACCAGGGTGGAGGCAGCCACCGGCTCGTCCTACCCGGGCAACGCCGCGCTCGGCGCGATCGACGATGTGGAGCTGACCAGGCAGGTAGGCCGCAGCATCGGCGCGATGCTCGCCGGCAGCGGCGTGAGCCTCGACCTGGCGCCGGTCGCGGACACCGACACCAGCGGCGGCAGTCCGGTCATCGGCGTGCGGTCGTTCGGCGCGACGCCGGACCGGGTAGCGGCCCACACGGCCGCCTTCGTGGCCGGAGTCCAGGCGAACGGGGTCGGCGCGTGCGCGAAGCACTTCCCCGGCCACGGCCGGACCACCGCAGACTCGCATCTTGAGCTGCCTTCGGTGCCCGCCACGCTGGACGACCTCCGGGCGTGCGACCTGGTGCCGTTCCGCGCGGCCATCGAGGCGGACGTCAGGTCCGTCATGACCGCGCATGTGCTGTTTCCCGCGATCGACGACGTGCCGGCGACGCTGTCGCGGCGGCTGCTTGCCGGTGTACTGCGCGACGAGCTGGGATTCGGCGGCGTCGTCATCACCGACGCGCTCGGGATGGCGGCAATCGGAGACGGCCAGGACCGGGCCGATGGCGCGGTCGCGGCGCTCGCGGCCGGCGCCGACCTGCTCTGCCTGCCCGCCGGCGACCGGGCACAGCTGCGGGCCAGGGACGCGCTGGCCGCGGCCGGGCGAGACGGCACGCTGCCCCGGTCCCGGCTGGACGACGCGGCGGCCAGGGTGAGCGCGCTCGCGGCGTGGGCGAGCCCGGATCCGGCCGCGCGGCCGGACCCGGCGCTGGGGCTGGCGGCGGCCCGCCGCGCGATGCTGGCCTGCGGGGCGATGCCCGGACTGCCGGCCCCCCCGTACCTGCTGGACGCCGGCGGCCGGATGAGCGCCCAGCTCGAGGACGCGACCGCGAGCCTGCTCGGGGTGCTGCGGGGCATCCTGCCGGGAACGTCGGGTGTCCGCCTGACCGGTCCCGCCGACCTGGACGGCCTGACCGCCAGGATCGAGGCCGTGGCCGGCCGGCCGCTCATAGTAGTCGTGCGGGACGCGCACGTGCACCACTGGCAGCGGGAGCTGCTGCGGAAGTCACTCGCGCTGCGCCCGGACGCCCTGGTCGTCGGCACCGGGACGACCGGCGACCGCGAGCTGGCAGGGTCCGCGTACCTCGACACCAGGGGCGCGAGCAGGGCAAGCCTGGTCGCCGCCGCAATGATGATCGCGGGCCAGGATGGCGATGCCGGCCCAGCCGCACGGAAGGCAGGACAGCCTTGACCAGCACCCCGCATCCAGCCGCCCGGCTCCTCGACGAGGCGGTCGCCGCCGGGGTGATGCCCGGCGCCGTCCTCGCCGCGGGCCTGGGCGGCGAGCCGCCCGCCGTGCTGCACGTCGTCGGCCATGCCCAGCAGGACCGGCAGGCCACGCGCCCGATGACCGCGGACACGATCTTCGACCTCGCGTCGCTGACCAAGGTCGTCGCGACGCTGCCGTGCGTGCTGGGCCTGATCGCTGGTGGCGACCTCGAGCTGGACGGTCCCGTACGCCGCTATCTCGCCGGCTTCGACGGTGACGGCAAGGACCGCGTGACGGTGCGGCAGCTGCTGACTCACACCTCGGGCCTGCCGGACCACCGGCCGTACTTCGAGCACCTGCACGAGCCGGCGGCGGTGCGGGCGGCGGCGCTCGCCGAGCCGCTCGTCGCGCCGCCTGGCGGCACGTGCACGTACTCCGACATCGGCTTCATCGTCCTCGGCGAGCTGTGCGCCGCCATCGCGGGGTGCCCGCTCGATCAGCTCGCGGCCGAGCTGGTGCTGCGGCCGCTGGGCATGACCGGCACCGGGTACCGCCCGCCGCAGGATCTCCTGCCGCTGATCGCGTCCACCGAGCCGGTAGCCGGAACGGCGAAGACAGGCGTCGTGCACGACGAGAACGCCGAGGCACTGGGCGGCGTCGCCGGGCATGCCGGCCTGTTCGGCACCGTCGCGGACCTGGCGAGGTACGCGGCCGCGTGGGCGGCCGCCGACGGGGCTCTGCTCGCCGCGGGTATCACGGGCTGGCTGCGTGCCGAGGCGCTGCGCTGCCAGACGACAGCACTGGCCCAGGAGCCGCCCGCGCGCAGGGGACTTGGCTGGGGACTGCGGCATGACCGCTGGGACAACATGGGCGAGGGCTGGCCTGCCACCGGCGCCGGTCATACCGGCTTCACCGGCACCTGCCTCTCGGTGGACCCAGCCAGCGGCATGTGGGTCGTGCTGCTGACCAACGCCGTGCACTTCGGCCGCGGTCCCGAGCACTCCGTCAAGACGCTGCGCGCGCAAGTGCACGGCCTGATCGCTGCGACGCTGCTCGGCAGCGTCGTACAGTGACGACATGCCGCAACCACCGCGGCGCCTTCCGTCGCTTGACGCATCGGCGCACACCCCAGAAACCCTGCTCAGCCACGTTCGCGCGCTGATGCCGAACCTCGCGCCGTCCGAGCAGCGCGTCGCGTCGGCCGTGGTGGCCGACCCGGCGGGGACCGCAGCGAAGACGATCTCGGACCTCGCCGCCCAGTGCCATACCTCCGGCAGCACCGTCATCAGGTTCTGCCGGGCCATGGGCTTCGACGGCTACCCGGAGCTGCGGCTGGCGCTGGCCGCGGCGGCCCAGGCCGCGAGCGCGGACGCCGAGCGCGAGGTGGGCAGCGACATAGGCCCGCGCGACTCGCTCGCGGAGATCATCAAGAAGATCACCTACGCCGACGCGAAGGCGGTCGAGGAGACCGGCGCCCAGCTGCAGCCGGAGCCGCTGAGCGCAGTGGTGGACGTCGTGTCGAGGGCACGGCGGGTCGACATCTACGGCGTCGGCGCGAGCGCCTTCGTCGGCATGGACCTGCAGCAGAAGCTGCACAGGATCGGCTACATGGTCTACGCGTGGCCCGACCCGCACAGCGCGGTCACGTCGGCGGCCCTGCTCGGCCCCCAGGACGTGGCCATCGGGATCTCGCACCGCGGCACCACCGAGGACACGATCGCGAGCCTGGCCGAGGCCAGGCGGCAGCGCGCTGTCACGGTCGCGATCACGAACTTCCCCGGCTCGCCTATCGCCGCCGTCGCCGACCACGTGCTGACCACGGCCGTGCGGGAGACCACGTTCCGCTCCGGCGCCATGGCCAGCCGGATCGCCGCGCTGACCGTGGTCGACTGCCTGTTCGTAGCGGTGGCGCAGCGTAACTACAAGCAGACGATGCGCGCCCTCGAGCGAACGTACGCGGCGGTCCAGGCCAGGCGCTAGCCGGCCGGGCGCCGCGGCCTACCTGGGACTACCTTCTGGCGGAGGCCGGCCGCGACGCGTCAACAACGTGCGCAATGTCTTCTATTGACGAAAGTTCGCGCGTATCCGTAATATTTTTTCACTGTTCACAGCTTAGACGGCAGCCCTGGCGAGGACCACGACGCTGGGACCGGCAGGGTGCGCCGACCCCATCCGTGCCGATAGCCCTTGTCGCCAGAGCAGGTGTCCGATGAACTCCCGAAAACTAAGGTTCCTCTCGTTGTCGCTCACGGTCGCGACGTCCGCCAGCGTCCTAGCCGCGTGCTCTTCCTCAGGAGGGTCGGGCAGCAACTCCTACAGCAACGTGACCTTCACCACCATCAGCCCGAACACGGTGATCACGCCGGGCGCGCCGATGAACCCCTTCAACGCGACCAGCAATGTCTTTCCCTCCTTCGACTCGATGACGCTGGGGTGGAACGCCGGCAACTCGGCGAACCCCGACCAGGAGTACCCGGGCCTGGCCAAGTCCTGGTCCCAGTCGCCTGACGGCTCGTCGCTGACAGTGCACCTGCAGCCGGGTGCCAGGTGGTCCAACGGGAAGCCGGTCACCGCCACCGATGTGGTCGACTCGGCAGCCATCTGGTTCGCCGAGGGCCTGGCGGCGGGCTACAACCTCGGCACCGTCAAGGCCGACGACGCCACGACGGTCACGTTCACGCAGGCGCCCGGCGTCAGCAACAACATGTTCGAGACCGTGCTGGGCGAGGGCTCCGGCTCCACCACCAACACGAACAACTGGATCGTGCCGTCCTTCGAGTACGGCAAGCTGCTGCCGGCCAACATCTGGTCGACGATCGCGGCGAGCCTTGGCACCGGTGCGGCCAAGACGAGCGCGACCGCGACGCTGACCAACCTGGGCAAGACGATCGCTGCCTACGCGCCCAAGACCGACATCTCCGCCGGGCCGTTCTACATCAAGCGGCTCAACAACAGCGAGGCGCTGCTGGTCAAGAACCCCGACTTCTACGCGGCCGGCAAGGTTCACGTCGGCAACGTGATCATGGAACACGACGCCACCAACCAGCAGATCGCCAGTCTGCTGCAGGCAGGGACGCTGGACACCTCGCCGTTCGTGGCCATGTCGTCGAGCGTCAACGCGCAGATCGTCGCGGCAGGCAACAGGAAGATCACCTGGCCGGCCCTGGTCGCGTCCGCGATCTCCTTCGACGAGAACGATCCTCCGTACAACAACGTCAAGGTCCGGCAGGCGCTGGCGTACGTGCTCAACCGCCAGGCCATCCAGCAGGTCGGCGAGCCGGTCGTCGGCACGCCGTCGGCCACCACGATCGGCGCGGTGAGCGCGACCCTGCCCGACTACCTCACCTCGACCCAGCGCTCGGGCCTGAATATGTACGCGCCGGACACGACCAAGGCCACCGCGCTGCTGAAGAGCGCGGGACTGACGCAGAAGGGCGGCCAGTGGTACCTGGCGAACGGCAAGCCGTGGACGATCACCCTGCCGGTCGCGCAGGGATTCTCTGACTGGCAGAACGCGTCGTCGGTGATCAAGTCCGAGCTGGACAGCTTCGGCATCCCCACCACGATCACGACCGGACCGCAGTGGCCGGACTACCAGTTCAGCAACCTGTACCTGGGCAAGTACCCGGTGGCGTGGTGGCTCATCGCCCTCGGCCCGGGCGCGAACGCCACGTTCTCCCGCATCTACGGCAAGTTCGACGGCTACGTGGGCGCCGGCAGCTCGCTCACCAGGTACCCGACCGGCAACCCGACGGCCTACAACTTCTTCAACACGCCGGGCACGGTCACGGTACCGGGCGTCGGCTCCGTGAACCCGGGCGCACTGACGGCACAGCTAACCACGCTGAACCTCGACAGCGCCGCGGGCCTGGCACAGCAGAAGCAGATCGCGGGCCAGCTCGTGCAGACCATCAACTACGAGGTGCCGGTCGTGCAGCTCTGGGATTACCTCGGCCTCGCCTACGTCAACGGCAAGCGGTTCACCGACTTCCCGACGAGCTCGGCGATGCTGGGCCAGAACCCGGGCGTCTGGATGGCCGACGGATACCTGCAGAAGAAGTAGGCAGCACCGGCTGCTGATCAGCCAGCGGGCGGGCAGGACCGGACACGATCCTGCCCGCCCGGCGCGAGATGTGATGACATGACGGGATGACGACGTGATCGGAGGCGGCAGGTGAAGCTGGCCCGCACGCTTGCGGCCAAGCTGGTCACGGGCGCGGTGATGATCTGGGTGGTCGCCACCGCGACGTTCTTCCTGGTCCTGGCGATGCCTGGCAACCCGGCGCTGACGCAGGAAGCCAATGACATCACGCACGGCATGACGCCGGCGGCAGCGGCTAGCGCCACCAGGGCCATGTTCGGCTTCGTGCCCAGGCGCCCGCTGCTGGACCAGTACGGCACCTACCTGTGGCAGCTCCTGCACCTCAACCTCGGCGTATCGATCGCCGAGGAAGGCACGCCGGTCGCCCACATCGTCGGCTCGGCGGCGCCCTGGACCGTGATCCTCGCGCTGTTCGGCATCATCTTCAGCTTCCTCATCGGGGTGAGCCTGGGCCTGCTCACGGCGATCAGGCGCACCACCAGGACGGCCGACGGCCTGACGCTGCTCGGGGCAGTCATCAACGGCCTGCCCGTGTACCTGATCGCGATACTGCTGTTCTACGTCTTCACGACCGTCTGGGCGATCCTCCCGCAGGGCGGCAACGTCAGCGTGCTGGAGAACCCCGGCTGGAACGCCGGGTATATCGGCTCGGTCGTCACCCACGCCATCCTGCCTATTGCCTGCTACAGCCTGGCCGGGGTCGGCGCCTGGCAGCTCACGACGAAGTCCAGCGTGATCTCCGTGCTGGGCGACGACTTCATCCTCGCGGCCGAACTGCGCGGCCTGCGGCCGCTGACAGTGGCCCGCTACGTGGCCAGGAACGCCATGCTGCCCCTGTTCACCATCCTGGCCATCTCATTCGGGCTGATGTTCGGCGGCGCCGTGTTCATCGAGGATGTCTTCAACTACCCGGGCCTCGGCCAGCTCATGGTCGCCAGCATCACCACGAAGGACTTCCCGGTCCTGGACGGTGCGTTCCTGCTCATCATCGTGGCGGTCATCCTGGCGAACATCCTGGCGGACCTGGCGTACCCGCTCATCGACCCGCGGATCCGCAGGAGCTAGCCCTTGACTACCAACGTCGCGCTCCCGCCGGAGCAACTGCACGAGGCGATGCGGCGCAGATCGCGCCAGCGCGGGGCCGGCCGCTGGCGGCTGCTCGTCAGCACGCCGAGCCGGGTCGCGGCGTCGGTCATCATCGCGGCGTTCACGCTCATGGCGATCGCCGGGCCGTACCTGTACCCGAAGAACCTGGCCATCAACTCGCACAACATCTACGCGGCGCCGAGCCTGGCGCATCCGCTCGGAACCGACTTCGAGGGCACGGACGTGCTTGCCCTGCTCGTGACCGGGTCCCGCTACGTCTTGTTTGCCGCGGCGGTAGCGGCCGTGATCACCCTCGGCATCGGAACCGTCGCCGGCCTGGCCGCGGGCTACTACCCCCGGCTGGCCGGCAGCGCGATCATGCGGGTGACGGACTTCGTGCTCGCCATCCCCGGCTTCCCCGTGCTGATCGTGCTGGCGACGATCTGGCAGTTCGGCTCGCCCGTGGCGATGGGCTTCGTCATGGGCGTCTTCGGCTGGGGCGGGATCGCCAGGGCCGTGCGGGCCCAGACGATGTCCCTGCGGGAGCGCGGATTCGTGGAGGCTGCCCGCGGGCTCGGGCTGCCCGGCAGGCGCATCATCTTCACCGAGGTGCTGCCGAGCCTCGCGCCGTACATCGGGATGAACCTCATGCTCGCCATGACCGCGTTCATCTACACCGAGGTCGGGCTCTTCTTCCTCGGCGTGGTGTCCTACACGAGCAGCAACTGGGGCGTGATGCTCAACAACGCGGTCTTCCAGGCCGGCGCGGCGACCAGCACGCGGGGGCTGTCCTACCTGCTGTCGCCGCTGATCTGCATCCTGCTGATCACGATCTCGCTGGTGACGCTCGCGGGCGCCGTGGACGAGTTCTTCAACCCGCGGCT
>Ga0335078_10011558_pt1 | contig 13100 bp, 10 predicted proteins | sample Lox_Sample_32_FD_206711 | JGI IMG/M metagenome (GOLD analysis project Ga0335078, IMG submission 206711) | Soil microbial communities from Loxahatchee National Wildlife Refuge, Florida, United States - Lox_Sample_3.2 | ecosystem: Environmental > Terrestrial > Soil > Wetlands | place: USA... | reverse complement strand
GCCCGGCAGCCTGGTGGAGGCGCTGGACGATCTCGGCGGCTCCCGGGCCTACTCGCCGGCGGCGCACCGGCGCTTCACCGCGCTGGCCGCCGAGCTGCGCGCGCTGCGCATGCACGTGAGCCGGCCGCTGCCGGACCTGGTGGGAGAGGTGGAGCGCACACTCGGACTCGACGTCGAGGTGGCGGCGCAGCCGTGGCGGGACCCCGCCGTTGCCCGCGCCGACCTGGACGCCTTCGCCGACGCGGCGGCCGCGTTCGCCGACGACGAGGAGGAGCCCACGCTGGGCGCGTTCCTCGCCTACCTGACCGCGGCGGAATCGGAGGAGTTCGGCCTGGAATCCGGCCAGCCGAGCGGGGCCAACGCGGTCACCCTCACCACCGTGCACGCGGCCAAGGGGCTGCAATGGGCCGCGGTGGTCGTGCCCGGGCTCGCCCGGGGGCTGCGGTCCCAGGTGTTCCCGGCGAAGCCCAGGGTCACCACCCGGTGGACCGAGAACCCCCGGCTGCTCCCGTTCAGCCTGCGCGGGGACGCCGAAGACCTGCCGGTGCTGCGCGACCTGGAGGAGGCGTCCCGGGACCGCTTCACCTGGGCCTGCTCGGCCCGCGAGCTGGCGGAGGAACGGCGGCTCGCGTACGTGGCCGTGACCCGGGCGGCGTACTGGGTCGCCTGCTGCGGCTACTGGTGGGGGGAGGCCGCGTCGCCGCTGGGCCCCTCGGTGTTCCTGGAGGAGGCCAGGGCCGCATGCGCCGAGGGCGCGGGCACGGTCGCGCACTGGGCGGCGCCACCGGACGACGACGCGCAGAACCCCGCGCTCGCCGAGCCCGCCGTCGTGTCCTGGCCGCCTGCCCAGGAAGGCCCGCGGTACGAGGCGGTGCGGGAGGCGGCCACGATGGTGGCGGACGCGCTCGCCCGGCAGCGGGCCGGGGCGCCGGCCGGTGACGTGGCCGGCCACGGCACGCTGCCCGAGGCGGACCGTGCACTCGCGGCGGCGTGGGCCCGGGACACGGGCCTGCTGCTGGCCGAGCTGGCCGAGCGGCGCGGGGCCGCGGGCACGGCGGTCGCGCTGCCCGGGCAGCTGTCGGTGTCGTCCCTGGTGACGATGGCGGCCGACCCGGCGCGGCTGGCCGAGCAGATCCGCCGGCCCATGCCCCGGCCGCCGGTGCCGCAGGCCCGGCGGGGCACCGCCTTCCACCGGTGGCTGGAGCAGCGGTTCGGGCAGCAGCGGCTGATCGACCCCACCGACCTGCTCGGCGCGGCCGACGACCCGGCCGACGATCCCGACGACCGCGACCTCGCCCTGCTGCGGGACCGGTTCGAGGCGGGGGAGTGGGGGGGCCGGTGGCCGGTGGACGTCGAGGTGCCGTTCGAGACGCTGGTCGCCGGGCGGACGGTGCGCGGGCGGATCGACGCGGTGTTCGCCGATCCGGCCGGCGGTGGCTACGACGTGGTCGACTGGAAGACCGGGGAGCCGCCAGCCACGGCCGACGACCTGCGGGCCGCCGCGGTCCAGCTCGCCGCCTACCGGATCGCGTGGGCCGGGCTGTCGGGGGTGCCGCTGGACCGGGTCCGGGCGGCCTTCTACTACGTGCGGCACGACCAGACGCTGCGGCCCGCGGACCTGCTCGACGACGCCGGCCTGGCCGCGCTCATCGAGCAGGTCCCGCCGGCCGTCCAGCGGCCCGTGGAAACTCAGCTGAGCGGGGCGGCTGGGCGGGTCTAGCCTGACACGGTGGGCGGCGGGAGCATGGCGGCGGCGGGCGGGCGGTCCTGCCCGCCCGGGCTGCGCATGCGGCCGCCGCGCGCGGCGGACGAGGCGGCGTTCACCGCCGGGCACCGCGCCATGGCCGGTGAGGGCTTCACCTTCGGCCTCGGCTACCAGCCGGGCCAGCCGTGGGAGGACTACCTGGCCGAACTGGAGGACCACCGGCACGGACGCAACCTCCCGCCGGGCCACGTCCCGGGCACCTTCCTGGTGGCCGAGGTGGACGGCCGGATCGTCGGCCGGGCGTCGATCCGGTTCGCCCTCAACGACTTCCTCGCCTACGAGGGGGGCAACATCGGCTACGGCGTCCTGCCGCCGCACCGCCGCCGCGGTTACGCCACGGAGATCCTCCGGCAGAGCCTGGTCATCGCCCGCGCGGCCGGGGTCGGCCGGGTGCTGATGACGTGTGACGACGACAATCCCGGCTCGCGGTCGGTGATCGAAGCGTGCGGCGGGGTGCTGGACTCAGTCGTGTCCTCGCGGATCCACGGCAGGCTGGTGCGCCGGTACTGGATCGACTGACAGCTCACCGGGCAGCGCGGGCCACCGGCACGCAACCAGCCAGGCGGCCAGGCCCAGCGGGTAGACGAAGTAGCCGGCCCGGCTGGCGGGCGCCAGCACGAACAGCAGCGCGAGGCCGGTGGCCAGCCGCCACCCCGCCGCCAGCGCGTCCCTGGGGGGGCGGATGAGCAGCGACAGCCCCACCCCCAGCACCGCCGCCGCCATCAGTGCCAGCGCGGTCCAGTGCCCCCAGGCTCCGCTGCTCGCGAGGATGTGCCCGGGCAGGTCGCTGGCCGCCGGGCTGGTGACCTTGGCCAGGCCGAGCGGGTACAGCACGGTGTTCACCATCGCCGCGGCCGGGTGCGCGGCCACCGCGGGACCGTCTGTGATCAGGGGCACGGCCAGCGCCGCCAGCGCGAACCAGGCGACCGCGCGCCAGCCCCGGCGGGCGGCGAGCAGCACGATCACCACCCCCACCGCGGGCCACGCGGTCGGCTTCATGGCCGCGGCCAGGCCCACTGCCAGCCCGGCCGCGGCCGGCCACTGCCAGCGGCGCCACGGTTCCCGGCCGGCCAGGGCCAGGCCGAGGCACATCAGCCCGAGAACCGGCAGGTCGTCCCCGCCGACGGCGAGCGGCAGGGCGACCACCGGGCACGCCGTGACCAGCAGGGTCCACCACAGCGGGCGCGGCACGCGCGCGACGGCGACCGCTGCCCCGAAGGTGACCACGAACGCGGCGCCGAACCAGATGCGCGGGTCGGTCAGCACCCCCCCGGCCAGGGCGCGCGGCAGGCCGAAGGCGACGAGCGCGGGCAGGTACGGGTCGTAGGCCTGCCACGCGTGGGCCGCCGCAAGCGCCGCCGGGCTCGCGTACGGCGTCCCGTGCCGCGCGAACATCGCGGCAGAACGGACGATCACGCCCACCTCGGGCTGCGCCGCCCCGGTGTAGGCCATCCAGGCGAGCGGAGCGGCCAGCGCCCCGGCCAGGCCGGCCAGCACGGCGAGCCGGGCGCCCCGGGGCCCGGCGACCGCCGCCGCGACCGTGGCGGCGGCGTACCCGGCGGCGGCGGACAGGCCCCACAGGCGCTCCGGGGAGTAGATGCTGACCAGCGCGGTGACCACGGCGAACAGCGCGGACACACCGAACACGCAGGCCAGCCATTCCCGCCGGATCGCGGTCGCCGTGGCACGGGTCCCCGCCGCGGCCCAGGCCCGCGTCCCGCTCCGGTTCCGGCCCAGGACGCGGCCCGGGCTGCGGGCCGTCCCGTCCGCACCGGAACGGGGCAGGGTGCTGGTGCGCTCCAGCACCCGGCCTAGTGGTGTCATGTGTCCCGACGCTAAAGCCTCAGCGACCGTGAAATCGTCATACCCGGGGCTGATCTTGTGTCGTCCGCGGCACGGGCCTCGCCGTGCGCGAGGATGGCGTCGTGGCCCCCACCGTGATCACCGAGCCGCTGTCCCGGCTGCCCGAGGTGGTGAGCCAGGCCGGCCGGTTTCCCCGGCTGAGGTACATGGGATCCAAGTACCGGCTGGTCCCGCACCTGGCGGCGGCCTTCGCGGAACTGCGCGGGAGCACCGCGCTCGACGCCTTCTCCGGCAGCGGCGTGGTGTCCTACCTGCTCAAGACCTGTGGCTATCGGGTCACCGCCAACGACTTCCTGGCGTTTCCCGCGATCATCGCGCAGGCCGGCGTGGTCAACCAGGACGTGACGCTGGGCCCGGACGACATAGCCCGGATCTGCGGGCCGCCCGCCGATGACCGTGACTTCATCCAGCGCACCTTCCGCGGGATCTACTTCACCGAAGCCGACCTGCGCTTCCTCGACTCCGCCTGGTCCCACATCGACCGGATGGGCGGGCACCGGCGGGCGCTGGCCATCGCCGCCCTGGTCCTGTCCGCCGCGCGCCGCCAGCCACGCGGGGTCTTCACCGTCACCGGCATGCGCTACGACGACGGCCGGCGGGACCTGCGCCTGTCGCTGCGGGAGCATTTCGCCGAGCGGGCCGCCGAGTACAACGCCGTGGTGTTCGACAGCGGCCGGCCGTGCGCCGCCACCTCCTGCGACGTGTTCGACCTGCCCCCGGCCGCCTATGACGTGGTCTACCTCGACCCGCCGTACGCGCCGCCCCGCGACGACAACTGCTACATCAAGCGCTACCACTTCCTCGAAGGGCTGTCGGTGTACTGGCGCGGCCAGGCGCCGCTGGAGAGCACCCGGACCCGGAAACTGCCCAAGCGCTACACGCCGTTCTCCTACGCACGCACGGTGACCGGCGCGCTGCGCCGCACGGTCGCGCAGTTCCGCGATGCCGCGATCGTCCTGTCGTACTCCTCCAACGCCGTGCCCGACGCCGCGACCATCGAGGGGCTGCTGCGCGAGGTCAAGCGGCACGTGGAGGTGCGGGTGATCGAGCACACCTACGCCTTCGGCACGCACCAGGCGGCCCGCCGCCGCACCGCCAGCGAGTACCTGTTCATCGCCCGGTAGCCAGCTTTACGGGGCGCGGCACGACCAGTGTGGCGGTTGGTCTAGAGTGCCGTGGGCGGATCGGTGGGGAGGCGAGCAAGAGTCATGGATGTCCGAAGCTACATCGAAGCGAACGCCGGTGCCTTCGTCGGCGACCTGAAGCAATGGCTGGCGATCCCGTCGGTGTCCGCGGATCCCGGCTGCCACCGCGACGTGCGGGCGTCGGCGAAGTGGCTCGCGGCGCATCTGCGCGCCACCGGGTTCCCCGAGGTCGAGATCTGGGAAACCGGCAGCGCCGCCGAGCCGGGCCTGCCTGCGGTGTACGCCTGCTGGCCGGCCGCGGACCCCGCGGCGCCGGCCGTCTGTGTCTACGGGCACCACGACGTCCAGCCGGTGGAACCGCTGAGCGAGTGGGACGTCCCGCCGTTCGAGCCCGCCGAGCGCGGCGGCGTGCTGTTCGGCCGCGGTGCCTCCGACGACAAGGGCCAGGTGCTGCTGCACGCGATCGGGCTGCGCGCCTGCCTCGCCGCGGCGGGCTCGGGCGCGCCCCCGGTCACCGTGAAGCTGCTGGTCGAAGGCGAGGAGGAGTCGGGCTCGCCGCACTTCGCCGCGTTGCTGGCTGAGCGGGCCAACCAGCTTGCCTGCGATGTGATCGTGATTTCGGACACGACGATGTGGGCGGCTGATGTGCCGTCGCTGTGCACCGGGATGCGCGGGCTGGTCGCCGCGGAGATCATCCTGCGGGGCCCCGACGCCGACCTGCACTCGGGCTCGTTCGGCGGCGGCGTGCCGAATCCGCTGCATGCCATGGCCGAACTGCTTGCGGGCCTGCACGACGCCGGCGGCCGGGTGACGCTGCCCGGCTTCTACGACAAGGTGGTGGCGCTGACCCCCGCCGAGCGCGAGCTGTTCGCGCGGCTGCCGTTCGAGGAGAAGTCCTGGCTGGCCGAGGCGGGGCACAGCCTCGCCACCGGCGGCGAGGCCGGGTACACCACGCTGGAACGGGTCTGGGCCAGGCCGACGGCCGAGGTCAACGGCATGTGGGGCGGCCACACCGGCCCCGGCCAGAAGACCATCGTGCCGAGCCAGGCCCATGCCAAGGTGTCGTTCCGGCTGGTCGCCAACCAGGAGCCTGCCGAGGTGCTCGGCGCGCTCGAGGCGTATGTGGCGGCGCACACCCCGCGGGGGATCGAGGCGGCCGTCCACCCCGAGGGGCCCGGCGTGCGGCCGTGCTCCGCGCCCATCGACTCACCCGCGGTGCAGGCCGGCAGGCGGGCCGTCGAGCGGGCGTTCGGCACCGAGGCCCTGTTCACCCGCGAGGGCGGCAGCGGCCCGGAGGCGGACCTCGCGGACATCCTCGGCGCGCCCCTGGTCTTCATCGCGGCCGGCCTGAACTCCGACCGCATCCACGCACCGAACGAGAAGGTCGAGCTCGCCATGTTGCTCAAGGGCGCGGAGGCGGCGGCCTATCTGTGGGACGAGCTAGCGGCGGAGGTCAGCTTCGGCCCGGTTCACCGGTGACGCCGGACAGCCCCGGCCCGGCCCGGCCCGGCCCGGCCGCCCCCGGCCCCTCCGGCCCGGCCGCCCCCGGTGCCCGCAGCCCGGACCTGTTCGGGGATGGCGGTTCCGACCTGCTGGGCAACCTTTCCCTGGCCCGCAGCGCCGTCGACCGCGCCAGCCACCGCCGCGCCGACTCGGCCTGGCTCGCCGCGGCCTGGGCGGACGAGGCAACCCGGGTCCTGGTCCTGGACGGCGCGCAGGCGCTGGTCTCGTTCACCGCGGACGCGGCGGCGCTGGAGTTCACCTCACCGCGCCACGCCCCCGGGGGCGTGCGGTTCCTGCTCGGCGTCGATGACGCCGGCGTCGCCTACTTCGGCGTGGCGGGCCCCAAGGGCGGCCTGGGCGCCGGCCCGCTCCCCGGGCCGGGGTCGGGTCCCGCGGTGCCCCCGGAGCCCGGCGTCCGGCCGGCTGGGCTGCGCCAGGCCGGGCCGCTGCTCGGCGACCGCGACGCCGGGCTGTTCACCCACGCGGTCGCCCTGGCCAACTGGCACGCGACCCATACGCACTGCCCCCGGTGCGGCGCGCTCACCACGCCGGCGATGGCCGGCCATTCCCGGCACTGCCCGGTGGACGGCAGCGAGCACTTCCCCCGGGTGGACCCCGCGGTGATCATGCTGGTGGCCGACGACCGTGACCGGTGCCTGCTGGCCCGCAACCGGAGCTGGCCGGCCGGCCGCGTCTCCATCCTGGCCGGGTTCGTCGAGCCCGGGGAGTCGCTGGAGCAGGCGGTCATCCGTGAGGTCGGCGAGGAGACCGGGCTGGCGGTGACCGGGACCCGCTACGTCGGCAGCCAGCCGTGGCCGATGCCGCAGAGCCTGATGCTCGGCTTCGTCGCGCGGGCCCCGGGCGAGCAGGAGATCCGCGTGGACGAGGAGGAGATCGCCGAGGCACGGTGGTTCAGCCGCGACGAGTTGCTGGCCGCCGTGACCAGCAGGGACGTGCTCCTGCCACCGCCGGTGTCCATCGCGCACCGGATCATCGAGTCGTGGTACGGCGCGCCGCTGCCCGGCTCATGGTGAGCTGACCGGGCGAGCTGGCAGCCCGCCGCGGCCCGGTTCAGGAGGAACTGGCCGGGGCCAGCCGGCGGACCGCCTCGGCCTCGTCCGCGCCGGGCGGGGGAACGACCATGATGACCGGCGTGTCCAGCCCGGTCGCGTGGTACCGCGCCACCTGGTTCCGGCAGGCGTCCCAGTCCCCATGCAGCACGAGCTCGTCGACCACCTCGTCGGGGACGAGCCCGGCGGCGCGCTTTCGGTCCCCGGCGGCCCACGCCGCCTGCATCGGCGCCAGCGCCTCGCCCCGGCCGAGCCACTGGTGGAAGGCGGCGTAGGCGGGCACGCTCAGGTACGCGGCGATCAGCCGGCGGCCGATGGCCCTGGCGGTGCCCGCGTCGGCGGTCGGGCAGACGAACACCCGGGCGATCAGCTCGCAGTCCGGGCCGGCCACCGCGCGCACCGCGGCCACGTCGGCGGCGGAGAGCCAGTTGGTGATCACCCCGTCTGCCAGGGCGGCACCGAGGCGGACCATGCCGGGCCCCAGGGCGGCGAGCGCGAGCCCCGGCGGCCGCGCCGGCGGCGGGTCGAGGCGGAAGCCGCTGACCGTGAACGTGTCGAACTTCCCGCTGACCTTCTCCCCGGCCAGCGTGGCGCGCAGGAACCGCAGCGTGTCCCTGGCCCGCTGGTAGGGCCGGTCCAGTTCCAGCCCGTTCCACTCCGTCACGATCACCGGCGAGGACACGCCGACGCCCAGCACGAACCGGCCCGGCGCCAGGCTCGCGCAGGCTGCCCCGTCCATGGCCAGCAGCGCCGGGCCGCGCGTGTAGATCCCGGCAATCGCGGTGCCGAACCGCAGGCCGCTGGTCCACTGTGCCGCGGCCGCCAGCGGGGTGAACGCGTCAGTCCCGTTGACCTCGCTCGACCACGCGTCGGTGTAGCCGAGGTCGGGCAGCGAGGCCACCAGGTCACGCTGGTCGGGCAGCGCCATGCTGCGCAGCGGAAGCGTGATGCCCCATCGCGGCGTCGGTACCATCGGCAACCTCCCTGAGTTTCGTGCCCATCATGCCCTGCCGCCCGAAGTGAGAGCACTGCTCTTGACAAACGCGAGCCGATGGAGAACACTGGTCTGAAGAAAGAGCACTGCTCTCAACTGGGAGACGTCATGAGCACCAGCCAAGGAGATGTGATGAGCGCCGAAGGCACGCCCCGTTACGTGCAGCCGACCGGTGGTACCCGCGTGTTCAACTCGGTCGTGGCGCGGCTGACCCGGATGGGGATCAGCGTCTACGGCTCGCGGGTGCTGGCGGTGCGCGGCCGGGTCTCCGGGGAGTGGCGGACCACGCCGGTGAACCCGCTGACCATCGACGGTGAGCGCTACCTGGTCGCGCCGCGCGGGAACACCCAGTGGGTGCGCAACATGCGCGCGGCGGGCGGCGGTGAGCTGCGGCTCGGCCGCAAGGTTGAGGCGTTCACCGCGACCGAGCTGCCGGTGGCGGAGCGGCCGCGGGTGCTGCGGGCCTACCTGAAGAAGTGGAAGTTCGAGGTCGGCATGTTCTTCCAGGGCGTGGGACCGGACGCGCCCGACGACAAGCTGCTGGCCATCGCGCCGGACCACCCGGTCTTCCGGGTCCGGTGACGGCCGGCGGCCCGGGCACGGCCGGCCTGCGCTGGCTGTGGCACACGGTCGCGCTCACCGGGGCGGCGCCGGGCGCGACAGGCACGCTACCCGCCGACGAGCGCGAGGGCGGCACCGGAGTCGTCGAGCAGCCGGTGGTGCCCGGGAAGTGCCGGGAATGACTGGCGCGCCCGGGTGACCCGGGCCCGCGGGCCGTCCGGGCCCGCCAGCGTGGTGCCCGCCGCGCCGACCGCGATCAGCTCGCCGTCGCCGCGCAGCAGCACCGGCCCGTCCCGCCGGGCCGAGATCGCCACCCGCCCGGCGCGCAGGCCCGCCAGGACCGCGGCCGGCTCCTGCGCCGCGCACTCGACCCACGTGGTGGGGGTCCCGGGGGCCGAGAGGTCGCTCGGCCGGTGCCAGTCGCTGCCGCCCACCGGGATGGCGGTGGCGTCCCAGGCCAGCCACCACGCCAGCGGCGTCGTCCAGCGCAGGTCCAGCCAGCTCCAGTGCCACACCTCCGCCAGCGGGGGGCGGCCGGTCATCGGCAGGGTCCAGCTCAGGTGGCCGCCGATCGGGTGGTTCACCGACAGCAGGCCGCCGCGGCGCCGCGTGTGCGCCAGCCACGCGTCGGGCGGGTCGCGGAAGTCCACCCAGCCGATGTCGCCCAGGGCCCCCGCGTGGCCCCCCTCGGTGGTGACCTCCTGGCCCGGCAGCAGGGTGATCCCGTACCGGGCGCCTGCCGCGGGCAGTTCGGCGTGGTGGCTGATCGTGTTGTGGTCGGTGATCGCGAGGAAGTCCAGGCCGTTGCCCGCGGCGAGCCGGGCAAGCTCGGGCACGGTCAGCCCGCCGTCGGAGTGCAGCGTGTGGGTGTGCAGGTCACCGGCGAGCCAGCGGTGCCCGCGGCGGGCGGGCAGGGCGCGCCGCGGTGGCCGGTCCCCGGCGGGCAACGGCGGCGGGGGCGCGGGCGGCGGTGCCGGCGCCAGCCGTCCCGGGGTGCTGCTGACCTCGGCGGTCACCTGGTAGCCGGCGCCCTCGGGGGGCAGCCGGTAGATCCCGATCATCACCTGCCAGGTGCCGGGCTCGAGCTCGCCCGGCAGGTATCCGGGGGTGGCCGCCGCCGGGGCGATGACGAACTCCCGCCGCGCTCCGCCGGACCAGCCCCGGAACCCGGCTGGCCCGAGGCAGCCCAGGTCAAGGACGCAGCCGGGGGCACGGTAGTCCAGCCGCACCCGGATCGCGTGCGCGCCCGGCGGGACCTCCACCGGCAGGTAGTGCCAGGGGGAGGCGAACCGGTCGGCCAGGGTCCACCGGCCTTGATATCGTGCGGCGGGCATGGTTCCATCCGACCAGATCGCAGCAGCCCCGGCCGGCCGGCCCCTCTCACCAGGGCTCCCCGTCGGGCCTGCCCCGCCTGGGTTGCCCCGCCTGGGTTGCCCCGCCTGGGTTGCCCCGCCTGGGTTGCCTCACCGGGTTGCCTCACCGGGCTGCCTCACCGGGCTGCCTCACCGGGGTTGCCGCCCACCCCGGGCTGCCGCCCACCCCGGGCTGCCGCCCACCCCGGGCTGCCGCCCACCCCGGGCGAGCGGCCAGGCCGGACCGGCCTGCAATTCAATTGCAGATGCGGTTAACTTGCGATTACGATCGGGGACATGGGTCCGCGTGCGCTGACGCGCCACCGCGGCCTGAGAGCGCTCGTCCGCCCCGGGCCGCACGACGCGGAGATCCTGCGGCTTGCCATACCGGCCTTCGGCGCCCTGGTCGCCGAGCCACTGTTCCTGCTCGGCGATTCGGCCATCGTCGGGCGGATCGGCACCATCCCGCTCGGCGGGCTGGGCGTGGCCAGCCAGGCGCTGACCACGCTGGTGAGCATCTCGATCTTCCTGGCCTACGGGACCACCGCGTCGGTGGCCAGGCAGCTTGGCGCGGGGAACCGGCGGGCCGCCATCCAGCAGGGCGTGGACGGGCTGTGGCTGGCTGCCGCGATCGGGCTGGCCGTGCTCAGCGCCGGGTGGCCGCTCGCGCCGTTCATCGTGCACGCGTTCGGGGCGACCCCCGCCGTCACCGCCGGGGCCGTGACGTACCTGCGGATCAGCCTGCTCGGCGCCCCGGCCATGCTCGCCGTGCTGGCTGGCACGGGCGTGCTGCGCGGGCTTCAGGACACCGCGACGCCGCTGGCGGTCGCGGTCTGTGCCAGCGGGGCGAACATCGCCCTGAACGCGCTGTTCGTGCTTGGCCTGGGCTGGGGCCTGGCCGGGTCCGCCTGGGGAACCGCCATCGTGCAGAACGCGGCGGCCCTGGCGTACGTGGCTGTCCTGGCGCGCGGCGCCCGCCGGGCCGGGGTGGCGCTGCGGCCCGACGGCGCCGGCGTCCGCGGTGCCGCCATCGCGGGCGGGTCGCTGGTGGTGCGCACCGTCTCGCTGCAGGCGGTGCTCGTGCTGACCACCGCGCTCGCGGCCCGGCAGGGGAACACCGCCATCGCCGCGCATCAGCTCGCGTTCCGCGTCTGGACGCTGCTCGCCCTGGCGCTCGACGCAATCGCGATCGCCGGGCAGGCCATCACCGGCAAGTACCTCGGCGCCGGCGACGTGGCCGGGGCCCGGGCGGCGACCAACCGGATGACCGCATGGGGCGCGGTGTACGGCCTCGTGTTCGGCGCGTTCGTGCTGGCCGTGCGGCCGTTCCTGCCCGGCCTGTTCGCGGCCGCGCCCCCGGTGACGCATCTTCTCCTGGCGGTCCTGCTGATCGTCGCGTTGCAGCAGCCGGTCGCGGGCGTCGTCTTTGTCCTCGACGGGGTGCTCATCGGGGCCGGGGACCAGGACTACCTCGCGCTGGCGGGCCTGGCCACTGCCGCGGTGTTCGCCATCGCCGCCGCCTGCGTTCATGCGCTGGACGGAGGCCTGGTCGCGATCTGGGCCGCCTACAGCGTGTGGCTGCTGGCCAGGTTCGTCACGCTGACGCTGCGCGCACGGGGCTCGGCCTGGCTGGTGACCGGCGCCATCCGCCGCTGACCCGGGTGCCGCGACTGCTGTGCCCGCGTTGACCCGAGGAATTCATCGGGCGTAGAATTCAACAGTCGATGAGATAATGCGCGCCACCAGGGAGCAGCCATGTGGGCGATGATCATTAAGGAGTTCCGGCAGCTCCGCCGGGACCGCCGCACGCTGGCCATGATGATCGTGATGCCGGTGATCTTGCTCATCGTGTTCGGCTACGCGGCGAGCTTCGACGTCTCGACCCTGCCGACCGTCGCCGCCGGGCCGCAGGGAGCCGCGCTGGTGCACAGCCTCGGCAAGCCCTTCGACCTGGTAGCCTCCGCGCCGGGCGAGGGCCGGGACTGGGCGCAGCAGCAGCTACGCGACAACACCGGCGGCGCCGCCGTCGCGGTGATCGCTGGCAGCGGGCCGACGCAGGTGCTGATCGACGGCAGCCAGTTGTTTTCCGCGCGTACCGCGCTGAGCGCGCTTGCCGCCGCGGCGCAGAAGGCGGCCGCCGGCCGGGCCGCGGGCGCCCCCGCCCAGCGGCCGCAGGTGAGCGTCCTGTTCAACCCCGGGCTGAAGACCGCCGACATCATGATTCCCGGCCTGTGCGGGGTGGTCCTGGTCTTCATCGGGACGATCATCACCAGCCTGGGCGTGGTCCGCGAGCGGCAGACCGGGACGCTGGAACAACTGGCCGTGATGCCGCTGCGGCCCCGGGACGTCTTCCTCGGCAAGATCGTCCCGTACTTCGGGGTGGCCGCGCTGGACCTGGCGATCGTGCTTGGGGTCGGGGTCGGGGTTTTCGGCGTCCCGTTCCGTGGCTCGTACGCCGTGTTCGCGCTCGGGGCCGTCCTGTTCCTGTTCGTCACCCTGGGCCTGGGAGTGCTGATCTCCAGCGTGTCGGAAAACCAGGGCCAGGCCATCCAGCTGTCGGTCATGGTGATGCTGCCGCAGGTGCTGCTGTCCGGGCTGATCTTCCCGCTGTCCTCGATCGCGGTCGGCGTGCGCTGGATCTCCTACATCCTGCCGCTGACCTACTTCAACGAGATATCCCGCGGCGTGATGCTGCGGGCCGAGCCTATCGGCCCGCTGTGGCAGCCCCTCGTCTTCCTCGCGCTGCTCGGGCTGATCGTGTTCACGCTGGCCAGCTTGCGGTTCCGGGCCTACCTCGCGCCTGCCGCGGCGCACCGCGGCAAGGGCCGCGTGCCGGCCGGGCCGGGG
>Ga0335078_10011557_pt1 | contig 13101 bp, 14 predicted proteins | sample Lox_Sample_32_FD_206711 | JGI IMG/M metagenome (GOLD analysis project Ga0335078, IMG submission 206711) | Soil microbial communities from Loxahatchee National Wildlife Refuge, Florida, United States - Lox_Sample_3.2 | ecosystem: Environmental > Terrestrial > Soil > Wetlands | place: USA... | reverse complement strand
CACGGCGATATGCGCGGCGTCACAGCTCGAGCCCCCGTTGCCCATCGCAAAGAGCCTCCCCCCGCGACGATAGAGCTCCGCCAAAGCGCGCGCGGCGGAAACGATCGCGGGCGCCTGCTCCTCGAAGAACCGCTCGCTCGCAGTCCTCGAGTCGGCCGCTTTCTCCCGCACGGAGTTAAGCAGCGCCGCGTCCAAATCTCGAGTGGGGAGGGAAGCGCCATAGAGGAAGGGATAAAGCGCTTCGAGACGGGATTGGCTGGACATCGAGGCGCGCTCCTCTCTCAAGTCTCGATCAGGCGCGCGGCGCCGATCGCCGCCTGTCCCAAGGCGAGACCGCCGTCATTCGCAGGGACCTTCGTGTGCGTGAGCACGACGAAACCGTAGTCTTCGAGGCGGCCTGTGAGCTCTTCGAGCAGGATGGAATTTTGCAGACAGCCGCCGGAAAGCGCGACCGTGTCGAAGCGTGGGGCGTCGCCGGCGCCCGACTGCGCGAGGCATCGCGTCAGCGTGACCAGCGCCCGCGCCAAACCCTTGTGGAAGCGCGCCGCCATCACGCCGCGCGACGTCCCGCCGCGCAAATCCTCCAACGCAGCGGCCCACATCGGAGCGGGATCGATAAAGGCGGGAGCCTCTGACGATGGCGCGCTGAACGCGAAGGGATATCCGGTCTCCGCCTTGCACGGCGAAGCTTTCTCCGCAGCCGCCTCGAGACAGGCGCCCGCCTGCCCCTCGTAGCCTTGTCGGTCGCGACACAGGCCGAGGAGCGCGGCGAAGGCGTCGAAGAGCCTCCCGCAAGACGACGCGAGCGGCGAATTGACGCCGCGCGCCATCATGGCGTCGAGCGTCGCGCAGGGCTTCGTGCGCAGATAGTCGCCGAGCTCAAGCGTGTGCAGCTCGGACGCGAGCCTCGTTCGCCCGAAGGCGGCTATGAGATGAGCGTAGAGATTGCGCCAAGGTTCGCGGATGGCGGCGGCGCCCCCCGGCATCGGCGTCGGCTTCAGCGCCCCGAGACGAACATAGTCTTTATAGCTCGCGAGCATGAGCTCGCCGCCCCAAATCCCCCCCGCTGCGCCCCAGCCGAGCCCGTCAAGCACGAGCCCGAGCACCGGAGCGCCGCGCAGCGGGTAGAGATTCTCGGCAAGACAGGCCGCGACATGCGCATGATGATGCTGGACTTCGATCAGCGGCAGCGATGCGTTCGATCGAGATCGCGCGAGCTTGGACGATAGATAGTCCGGATGCAGATCCGTGACGAGCGCTTGCGGCGCATGGTCGAAAAGCGCGGCATAAAGCGCGAGGTTCTTGCGGTAGTCCTCGAAGGTCAGCGCATCCTCGAGATCGCCCTGATGCTGGGAGAGGATCGCCTCGCCCTTCTTGAACAGACAGAAGGTCGCCTTGAGATGACCGCCGAAAGCGAGAAGCGGCGGCGCTCTTGAGAATTCGGGCGGCAGCGCGATGGGCGCCGGCGCGAATCCCCGCGCGCGACGCAAAATACGCGGGGCGCTGGACATTACGCGGACAACCGAGTCGTCGACTCGGTTGGCGATTTTCCGGTTGTGCGTCAAGGCGTAGGCGGCGACGCCGCGCAATCGTTCTCGCGCCGTCTCCTCGTCGAGGATCTGCGGCTCGTCGGAAAGATTGCCGCTCGTCATGACCAATGGGCCTTCGACCCCTTGCAGCAGGAGACGATGCAAGGGCGTCGTGGGCAGCATGAAGCCGAGCGTGTTCAGCCCCGGAGCCACGCTTTCCGGCAGGCGCCTGGGGTCTTTCGCGCGTAGGAGAACGATCGGCGCGCAGGCGTCGCTCAACAGCGCAGCCTCTGCGTCGCCAATGCGGCAATAGTCGCGAACAACGGACAAATCGCGCGCCATGAGCGCGAAAGGCTTCGCGTCGCGATGTTTTCGTCGGCGCAAAGATTCCACCACGGCGCCGTTCTTCGCGTCGCACGCGAGCTGATACCCGCCGAGCCCTTTGATCGCGAGGATCGCGCCGCCATTCAGAAGAGCGCAAGCGGCGTCGAGCACGTCGGTCTGCACGGGCGACGCCGCCGTCGCATCAAGCCGCTCGAGCGCGAGTCGCGGGCCGCAGGCGGGACAGGCGATCGGCTGCGCGTGAAAGCGGCGGTCCGCGGGATCGCGGTACTCCTGCGCGCATTCCTCGCACATCATGAAGGACGACATCGTCGTTCTGGCGCGGTCGTAAGGAACGCCTCTCACGATGCTGAGACGCGGGCCGCAATGCGTGCAATTGGTGAAAGGATAGCGAAAGCGCCTCGCCGCGGGATCGTCGACCTCGGCCGCGCAGGCCGCGCACAGGGCTGCGTCCGGCGCCACTTGCGTGTCGGCCTCGCTCGTCACGCTTTCCGTGATGCGAAATTCTGCGGGCAAATCGCCCTGAAATGCGCGGCAATCGATCCGATCAATGCGACTAAGCGGCGGCTGATCGCGTTCGAGGCGCGTGAGAAACTCCATCAAATCCCGCCGTTCCCCAGCGGCGAAGATCAACACGCCCTGCGAGTCGTTGCGCACCTCTCCGACGAGATCGCATTCCCGTGCGAGGCGCCAGACATTCGGCCTGAACCCCACGCCCTGCACGCGACCGCGCACGCGAATCTCGAGCGCCGCCCCGCTTCGCTCGGGCCGAGGGTTACGGCGCGCCGCGGTTTGAGCGCTCGAGAGTGCGGCGAACGACTGCAAGAACTGGATCCTCCGCTGCTGGCTTCTTCGAGCCGAGCGAAAGTTATCGGCGGCACGCAACCGCGTCGGCGAGCCGAGTAAAGGGCCAGTTAACGCTCCTCAGCCTTTGTTCAAGCCTGTTATCATTTTATCACGCCATACAATGCTTAATAGATAAGACTAAGATATGTACGTTCATATGGCTGCTTTATTCGGCTAGCTAACGCGCAGCTCACGCAGCGCCGCCCTAAGCGTAGCATTGCAATACTCTTTAACTCATATGAATTTGTGTTCTGACCATGGAACTTATCCGTTTGCGCCGAGTTTGGTCGAATATCGCGTGGTCCGGCAGGCATAGAAAGGATCTTTGCTATGCTCGACGCTATCCCCTACGGTCGTAAAACACAATCCGCCCCAAAGATCGACGAAGTTCATATCCTCTGGATCACGGCAGGCCTCGGATGCGACGGCGACACCGTGTCGATCACGGCGGCAAGCCAACCCAGCATCGAAGACGTTCTGCTCGGCGCTGTGCCGGGGCTTCCCAAGGTGCATCTCCACAATCCCGTGCTCGCCTATGAAGTCGGCGAGGAGTTTTTAGATCCATTTCATAAGGCCGACCGCGGCGAGATTGAGAATTTCGTGTTGGTCGTCGAGGGATCCATCCCCAACGAGCAGCTGAGCGGCGACGGCTATTGGGCCGCGATGGGCACTGATCCCGAGACGCAGCAGCCGATCACGACGAACGAATGGATCGATCGCCTTGCGCCGAAAGCGCTGGGAATCGTCGCCGCCGGCACTTGCGCCACCTTTGGCGGCATTCACGCGATGAAAGGCAATCCCACCGGCTGCATGGGCCTCGCCGATTATCTTGGTTGGGAGTGGAAGTCGAAAGCTGGCCTGCCGATTGTGAACGTGCCCGGCTGTCCGGTGCAGCCGGACAATTTCATGGAGACGCTGCTTTATCTCCTGCGTCAGCTCGCCGGCGCAGCGCCGATGATCCCGCTCGATCACGCGCTGCGTCCCAAGTGGCTCTTCGGTATGACCGTGCATGAAGGGTGCGATCGCGCAGCCTTTTACGAGCAATCCAACTTTGCGACCGAATATGGGTCTCGCAAGTGTCTCGTGAAGATCGGATGCTGGGGCCCTGTCGTACAATGCAACGTGCCGAAACGCGGTTGGATTGGCGGCGTCGGCGGTTGCCCCAACGTCGGCGGCATCTGCATCGGCTGCACGATGCCGGGCTTCCCGGACAAGCTCATGCCTTTCATGGACGAGCCGCCCGGCGCGCGCATCTCCTCGACGCTCATTCAGCCTTATGGCGCCTTGATCCGCAATCTGCGTCGGCTCACGAATGACACGCTCAATAAAGAGCCGAAATGGCGTCACAACCGGCCGCAGCGCACGACCGGCTACAATCCGGACAAACCGCAAGCGACATATCCGCTTTAGGGGAATGATCATGGATCAGATAGCAGAAGCCACGCGGGCCGGAACCTCCACGCCCAATCTCGTGGAGATGAACTGGGATCCGATCACTCGCATCGTCGGCAGTCTCGGCATCTTCACGAAAATCGACTTCGACAATCGCCGCATCGCCGAGTGCCACAGCACGTCGTCGATCTTCCGCGGCTATAGCATCTTCATGAAAGGCAAGGATCCGCGCGACGCGCATTTCATCACGAGCCGCATCTGCGGCATTTGTGGCGACAATCACGCGACCTGCTCGGTCTATGCGCAGAACATGGCCTATGGCGTGAAGCCGCCGCCGCTCGCCGAATGGATCATCAATCTCGGCGAGGCCGCCGAATATATGTTCGATCACAACATCTTCCAGGACAATCTGGTCGGCGTGGATTTCTGCGAGCAGATGGTCAAGGAGACCAATCCGAGCGTCTGGGAAAGGGCGCAAAGAACGCCGGCGCCGCACGCCTCCGAGCACGGCTATCGTACGATCGCCGACATCATGACGGCGCTCAATCCCTTCACGGGCGAGTTCTACCGCGAGACCCTGCATGTCAGCCGCTACACGCGCGAAATGTTCTCGCTGATGGAAGGCCGGCACGTGCATCCTTCCACGCTCTACCCCGGCGGCGTCGGCACGACGCCGACGGTTCAGCTCTTCACCGACTATCTCGTGCGCCTCGTGAAATACGCCGAGTTCATGAAGAAATGCGTGCCGCTGCACGACGACCTCTTCGACTTCTTCTACGAAGCGCTGCCGGGCTACGAGGAGGTTGGACGCCGGCGCGTGTTGCTGGGCTGTTGGGGCGCTTTCCAAGATCCCGACAAATGCGATTACGACTACAAGACGATGACCGATTGGGGCCGCGCGATGTTCGTGACGCCCGGCGTCGTCGTCGACGACAGGCTCGTCACGACGGATCTCGTCGACATCAATTTGCAGATACGCATTTTGCTCGGGCACAGCTATTACGAGGATTGGCAGAATAGCGAGACCTTCGTCAAGGAAGACCCCTTGGGCAATCCGGTCGATCAGCGGCACCCCTGGAACCAGACCACGATGCCGCGTCCTCAGAAGCGGGACTTCGAGGGTAAATATTCCTGGGTCATGTGTCCGCGCTGGCTTGACAAGCGCACGGGCGACCATCTGGCGCTCGACACGGGCGGCGGCGCCATCGCGCGTTTGTGGAGCACGGCCTTGGCCGGTCTCGTCGACGTCGGCTACGTCAAATCGACGGGCCGCAGCGTCAAGATCTATCTGCCCAAGACCGCCTTGAAGGGCGAGAAGGAATTCGAATGGCGCATTCCGCAATGGAGCAACGCCATCGAACGCGACCGCGCGCGCACCTATTTCCAGGCCTATTGCGCCGCTCTCGCCTATTACTTCGTCGAGAAAGCGCTTGTCGAAGTGCAGGCCGGCCGCACTCGGACATGGACCGACTTCACCGTGCCGGATGAGGCGATCGGCTGCGGCTTTCACGAGGCCGTGCGCGGCGTGCTGTCGCATCATCTCGTCATCCGCGGCGGCAAGATCGCGAACTATCACCCCTATCCGCCGACCCCGTGGAATGCGACGCCTCGCGATATCTACGGCACGCCCGGTCCTTATGAAGACGCCGTGCAGAACACGCCGATCTTTGAGGAGAACGGGCGCGATTCCTTCAAGGGCATCGACATCATGCGCGCAGTGCGAAGCTTCGACCCGTGTCTGCCCTGCGGCGTTCACATGTATGTCGGCGGCGGCAGGACTCTCGAGAAGGTGCATTCGCCGATGTTCGGCGTCTCGCGGGGAGCGCGCTGAATGGCTCTCGAGCGAACGCAAGCGCTGAGACGTTGCTTGGAGCGCATTGACGACGCCAGGGAAAGGCTCGAGAGGTCAGGCGACGGCGAGACGGAAGTCGTGGCGCGGAATCTCCTCAGCGCCCTGATGGATCTCCACGGCCTGGCTCTCGCGAGGGCTCTGACCTTGGCGCAGAGCGGCGCCGGGGGCGACGCCCTGGCGCAGCGCTTCGTCGAGGACGATTACGTCGCCGCCGTCCTGCTTCTTCACGGTCTGCATCCAGAGGCTCCCGAAACGCGTCTGCAGAAGAAGCTCTCCTCGATGCGTCCGTATTGGGGCGTGCGCGGATTTCGCGTCGAACTCCTGGCGGTTGAGCGCGGCGCGGCGAAAGCCAGAGTTCATTGGGACGACGCTGTGGGAGAGGCGGAGCGAAGCGGTATCCTACGCGAAATCGAGCACGTGCTGACCGACGCCGCCCCGGATCTCGACCTCATTTCGCTTGAAGAGGCCGAGGCGAACCCAATTCACGCGCGTACGCCAGCCTCGACGCTCATGGCGCAACCATAGAGGAGGGCCGATGGGCGAGCGCGCACAGGGAAATTGGGCGGCGAAATTGCAGCGCTTCGCGACCGCCGCGCCCGAGCGCGAGCGTTGCGAGCTATGCGGCGCGCCGATCGTGGTGGAGCATGCGCATCTTCTGGATGTCGCCAACAGGCGCCTGCGCTGCGCCTGCGAGACCTGCGTGCGTGCGCTGGGCGAGAGCGCGGGCTTCCGGCGTCTGCGTCCCGACACGGAGCAATTAAGCGATTTCGAGTTGAGCGACGGGGATTGGGAAGAGCTCCAACTGCCGATCGATCTCGTCTTCTTCTATCAAAGCACGGCGGACGGCGGCCCGGTCGCCCTTTATCCCGGCCCCGCGGGAGCGATGACCTCGGCGTTGAGCCGCGACGCCTGGGCGCGACTCATGGAGGCTAATCCGCTGCTCGGCGAGTTCAGCCCTGACGTGGAGGCGCTGCTCATCAACCGCACGAGGGGCTCGCGCCGATATTATCGCGTATCCATCGACCGTTGCTACGCCCTCGTCGGCATTATCCGCTCCGAGTGGAAAGGATTGTCCGGCGGCTCGGAGATGTGGGGGGCGATCGAGCGCTTCTTTGCGTCGCTCGACGCGCCGCCGGTCTCCGAACGGCGACGGAGCGCGATCCATGGTTAACCTGAACTTCAAAATCGAAGGCGCGGAAGCCGAACCCTTCGCGGCTTCCCCTCTGCTGGTCTTTCGGCTGCGCGTAGAGACGGAGCCGCAGCGGCGCGTCGACAGCATCATGCTGAATTGTCAGATCCGCATCGAGGCGACGCGGCGCGCTTACAGCGCCAAAGAGCGCGAAAGGCTCGGCGAGCTCTTCGGCGCGCCGGAGCGGTGGAGCGAGACTCTGCGGAGCCTCTTGTGGACGCAGGTCAGCACCGTGGTTCCTCGTTTCGAGACGGAAACGACCGTGCGGCTTGGCGCGCCCTGCACCTATGATTTCTGCGTCGCAAGCGCGAAATATTTCTACGGCGTGACGGAAGGCGAGATTCCGCTCGCCTTTCTCTTCAGCGGCTCGCTTCTCTCCAAGGACGAGGCGGGGTCGCTGCAGATCGAGCAGATCTCATGGTCGGCGGAGTCAAATTATCGAATGCCCGTGGCGCTTTGGCGCGAGGCCATGGACATGCACTATCAAAACGGAGTCCTGTTGCGTCTCGACGCCGAATCCTTCGAGCGGCTTTATCGCTTCAAGCGCCGCCGCGGCCTGCTCGGCTTCGACGACGCGCTCGCCGCGTTGCTCGACAGCGCGGAGGCCGACGCATGAGAGGGCTCGAGCGCGCAAAAGGCGTCGCCGACGCCATCCTTTTCGAGGGATATATCCTTTATCCCTACCGTCCAACGGCGATCAAAAATCAGCAGCGCTGGACATTCGGCGGCGTGTTTCCCGAAGGCTTCGCAGGCGAACCCTCGTTCAATGAGACCGAGATCCTGCTCGAAGGCGGAAAGAACGCCACAGTCGACATCGTCATTCGCTTTCTCCACACCCAGCACCGTCAGATCCTCGGTCCGGACGGCAAGCCCACGCCTTCGCTCGATATCGAGGGAAAGCTCCACGTCACCTGGGACGAGGCGGCGTTGCGCGAGACGACGCTACGCAATCTGCCTTTGCGCGAGCTTGTGCGAGCGCCGTGCCAGGAAAGCTTTTGCTTCTCGGAGGAGCATAGGGCGGAGGAGCTGCGTGCAGGGACCGGCGAGATCGTCGGCGCCGTGCTGCGGAGCTGCGAAGCCCTCAAATGCGGGTTCGAAGCGCGCGCCGAAGCCTTGGCGGACAGCCTCTATCGACTTCGGGTCGGCCTTCGCAACGCGACGCCGCTCGCAGGAACTCCGTCGCGCGCCGAGGCGCTGCGCCTCGCCTTTCTCTCGACGCACATTGTCCTCATCGCGCGGGGCGCAGAATTCGTTTCGCAGCTCGAACCGCCCGATGAGCTCGCGAACGCAGCCGCGGCCTGCAAGCAGAGCGGGCTTTGGCCCGTGCTCGCGGGCGCGCCCGGCGAGCGAGACGTCGTGCTGGCCTCGCCCATCATTCTTTACGACCATCCGAAAATCGCGCCTGAGAGCAAGGGACAGTTCTTCGACTCCACCGAAATCGACGAGATGCTGGCGCTGCGCGTGCTGACCTTGACGGACGCGGAAAAGCGAGAAATGGCGGCGACGGATCCGCGCACGCGCGAGATTCTCGAACGCTGCCAAGCGTTCACGCGCGAGGTCTTCAACGAGATGCATGGGGCCTTGCGCAGTCCCCGGGAAGCTCCTCGCTTGGCGGTCGGTTCGCGCGTGCGGCTCAATCCGACGAAGCGCAGCGACATTTTCGACATCGCGCTCAAGGGGCGGATTGGCGTCGTGCAGGCGATCGAGACGGACTTTGAGGATCGCGTGCATGTCGCCGTGACGCTCCCCGAGGATCCCGGCGGCGATTTGGGTCTCCAGGGCTTTCCGGGTCACCGCTTCTTCTTCTCGCTCGAGGAGGTCACGCCGCTCGAACCCGGAGCCGAACCATGAGCCGCATTCTGGTCGCCGGCGTCGGCAACATATTTTGCGGCGACGACGCCTATGGCGTCGAGGTCGTGGGACGCTTGCTTCGCGAGCGCAGATTGCCTCTTGTCGACGTCGTCGATTTCGGCATCAGGGGGCTCGATCTCGCCTATGCCCTCTCCGACGGCTACGATTGTGTGATCATCGCGGACGCCGCCGCGCGCGGGGAAAAACCGGGGACGGTGTCGCTGCTCGAGCCCGAGGTCGAGCCGTCGCGCGCGGAGGCGCCGCCCGCCGCGTTCAACTCCGCGCACGGCCTCGATCCGGAGAGGGTTCTGGGTCTCGTCACGATGCTCGGGGGCGGTTGCAAGAGGATCTTCTTCGTCGTTTGCGAGCCTTTCGACCTTGGCGGCGAAGACGGAGCGATGGGGCTCAGCCAGGTCGTAGCGGGCGCCGTGCAATCCGGCGTCGAGCTCATCGAAAGACTGGTCTCCTCGATTATTCGAGACGAGATCGGCGAAGACGCCACGCTAGGCGATAGGAGCTTGTCATGAGCACAACAGAGATCCTCCTGATCATCCTCGGCCTGATCGTCCTCGGATTGATTCTCTTCAACCTGCGCGACCTGATTCGCTATCTCAAGATCATGTCGATGTGAGCGCGCGGGCGAAGGAGCCAATCCATGTGCCTCGGCATCCCCGGCCGCATCATTCGGATCGACGACCACGACGAATGGCTTGCGACCGTCGACATCTGCGGCGTGCGCCGGCAAATCAACGTCGCCTGCGTCGTCGACGACGACCATTCGATCGATTCCTGCGTCGGCCAATGGGTGCTCGTGCATGTGGGCTTCGCGATGAGCCGGATCGACGACGCGCAGGCGGCGGACACGCTGAGGATCTTGGCCGAGCTCGGAGAGATGCAGGCCGAGATGGAGAGCATGAGGGCGCCGCAAGGCTAGCGCGCTTTCCGCTCGAACGGCATCGTTCGAGGATCAAAAAATCGCGCCAGATCAGAAAGCCGGAGCGAGTACTCAGACGCCGCTGCGGGTTCCCCAGGAAGGTTTCGATGCATGAGATCGCCCTCGCGCAAGCCGCGATAGAGCTTGCCGAACAAGCCGCCGGCGGCCGGCGCGTGCGGCGCGTCACCATCGAGGTCGGCGAACTCTCGGGCGTGCTCCCCGAAGCGCTGTCTTTTTGCTTCGACTTTGCAGCGCAGGGCACGCTGCTCGACGGAGCAGAGCTCGACCTTCAAAAAATTTCAGGCGTTGCGCACTGCGAGGCCTGTGGGGCGGAATTCGACGTTTCTTGCGAGCCGGCGATTTGCGCCTGCGGCGCGACGAGCCTGGTCTATCTGCGCGGCCGCGAGCTGAATGTGAAAAGCATCGAGCTCGCGGAGCCGCCGCGGTGAAGGGGCGCCCCACCAGAAAGCGAGCCGACAGAGATTAGTAGCTCGCGGAGAGAAGTGGTGCGGCAAGAGAGGATTAAACTCCTGCAGCGAAATCGCAAGCTATTGATTTTATTGACTCTACCCCAAAGCTCAATTTTTTCAGTCTAGACAACTCACAGGCCAGGAAACGCCGGGCCTTTGGCGTCGATGACGGTTCGACAGTCGGACTGAGCCGGACCCTTTGGTCAGCTCTTGAGAGTCGCCCAGGTTTTGAGGCCGACGATCCCGTCGACCGCTAAGGAATTCGGCCTTGTGGCGAGGTGCTTGAGAAGCTCCTGAAGGAGTTTCACTTCATTGCCGCGCGCTCCCTTTTTGATCGGTTCGGGATCGAGCCTGAACCAGGTCTTGGGGCCCACGATGGAGTCAGCCTTTAGGGGAAAACCTGCTGCACGGGGGGTGAGCGGTGGAACGATCTGTCTGGTCAGCCTTGACCGCGGCCGCTTAGCTCATCATCCGTTCCGCAGAGCCGGGATTGTCTTCTAGGTTGTCTGCAAACGTCCGGTAGATCGCGCCTGCAATCGCGACCGCATCCTTCTGGCTGAAGGACCTCGCTCCCTTCTGTGGGCAAGCCGCGCTGTCTGAAATCGCGTTTCGTGAACAATACGCGCGCGCGAGGCGCTTGTTGCGATAGCCGGGACAGGTCCCGATAAGGGCCTGGAGGTGAGAGAGCGCCGGTTCTCCTTTGCTATTGCTTTGGATAATAGCGAGCGCCGAGATTCTGGATAATTTGGTCTGCCGGGAGGCCGGGGCATTTCACGGCTCCGTCCGCGCAGAAAGCTGCTTATGATTCGATGATCGAAGAACCGAGCAGCGAGGAAAACGTCCTCGTCTCTTAGAAGGGAGAGGAAGTCTTCAATCTCGCGCACCTCAACCATCTCGCCGATCGGCTGGATTTCCCCATGACCGAGGCGGAACTCGAAGAGACGATCGCGCAATTGCGCTGCGGCTGGGCGAAGCAGAAGGCAAGGCTGGCAACGCCGGATGCCGAATATGACGCCGCCCGCGCGGCGCTTGAGGCGCGTTTGCCCGCCTTTGAGCAGGCGAGAGCAAAAATCGAGGCGCAGGAAGATGCGCCGAATGAGGCGTTTGACCGGCTTGGCGACGCTGAGCGCGCCATCTTCGAAGCTGCGCCGACAACCCACGTCGGCGCTGTCGCCATGCTGCGCTTTACGGCCGACTTCCTCGAAGAGCTTGGCATAAACGATACGCGTGTCGAGGACGTGTTGCGTGACGCGCTGCGCCGCGCCGCCGATTTCATCGAATTGAAAGCGGCGTAGTCCGAAGGATGCGGAGCACAGCCGGTTGCTACGACCGCGCTGCGATCTTCGCGAAGGCGTGGCGCGACTTGCGTCGCGTCCGCGCGGCCGGCGACGAGAGCATGTGCTTTGGGGACTGGCTCAAGAACGCCTGGAGGGTGGCCAAGGCGCAGCGGCAGCGCCAAGCTTGCACCCGGCAATCCGCAGTTGTAATACCTCGTGGCACGATGGTTCCGGCCATCGCCAACTTAAACGCCGCGACCCCGGATGTAAGGGTGCGGCGTTTTTTTGCTCAAGAGGCTTTGCTCCTTGCCTCTCCTCGCGCCACAGCCGGCGCACTTCGTCTCTGACTTCGCCCCAATGGCCTCGCGGACGGTCTCCAAGCGGATCGCCTTCATACTCCCGCAACGCGAGATAGCGCGCCTCGAAGAGCGCGTCTGCGCCGTGCTCATCAATGCGGTATTATGTATCAAACACACCAGTGTCTGATACATAATACCGCATCAATGAGCGCCCTGGCGTCGGAGGTGATCGCGTCGCGGTGTTCGGGGCTCTCGCGAAACCAATCTAAAATCATCGGACGAATCTCTGCTGGCCCTCGCGTTGCGCTTGGCGACGCTCGGCCTAGCCTATGGCCGTCGTGCAGAGGCGACAAGGCCTGTGACAGGCGGCGCGGTGCTCTTGGCGCGAGCATGGCGAACAATGGCTTAAACTCGCGGCCTCGCGCTAGCGCGTTTGGAGAGATTGGAGGGCCGCAGGGAAGGCGTGCGAGTAGAGCCGCTTCGGCGGGCTGAGGCGATACCGAAATGCCGTTGGGCGAAGATGCAAGGCCTTGTGCGCCAGCGCACCGCGTTGGCCGTGTCGACTGTGTACTTTCAATAGGACAATGGGGCCGTAGTCTACACGCGGAACGCGCCCCAGGGGGCGGCGTCGGGTTCCTCTCCCCCCGACGCCGCTTCGCCACCGCCTCGGAGCGCGGCCAACGCCCGCGCTCCGAGACTGGCGCGAGCATCGAACCTCGGGCTTGAGGCGACGAACGGGCAAATAGCGCAATGAAAGAGACAGCATGCAGTTCTACCGCATGAAATCACAATCGCATGTCGACGCCGTCAAAGTCGGAAAGGACCAAGCCTTTGCCGTCGCCAAATGGCTCACCCAGCATGGCGTTGCGACATTCTCCGTCGAACTCGATGGTAGTGTAGTCATTCGCCGCGAAGGCAAGCGCGCGCTGACGGCACTTCCCTCCTATTGGATCATCGCCGATGGCGATTGGTTCCACATCATGAAGGTGGAGGATTTCGACGCCTTCTATCAGCCGACCGACGAGGTCGCCAATTAATGGACCTCTTGTCGCGCGAAATCCTCTCCCGTTACGAGGAGCCGCAAGGGAGCGAGCGTCGGGGCGCATGGGGCGCGCCAGTC
>Ga0335078_10011556_pt1 | contig 13101 bp, 10 predicted proteins | sample Lox_Sample_32_FD_206711 | JGI IMG/M metagenome (GOLD analysis project Ga0335078, IMG submission 206711) | Soil microbial communities from Loxahatchee National Wildlife Refuge, Florida, United States - Lox_Sample_3.2 | ecosystem: Environmental > Terrestrial > Soil > Wetlands | place: USA... | reverse complement strand
TCACCCGATTCACAATCACTCAGTCCCTTCTGTCGAATCATGGCTCACAGTACTGATTTGGAAGCCAAGTCCGTTCCGCACGCCACCCGGCCAAGCGAAGAGGTCGTAGATGAAGGCGCCGCGAAGAGATTCAAGCGCTTTTGCCTCCGCTCCGTCCTCTGGACTTACCCAAGGGGAAGCTGGCAGTACGACGTTCTTTGCATACTTATCCTCCTTTTCATCTTCCTGCCGTCCCACTCGTTCTTCCAGGACGGCCCGAGACTCGAGCTGACCGATCTCCGCCACCGCCAAGGGTTGGTGGAGATTGGCCGCACCAAGGACGGGCGAACCTATCAGATCGACGCGCGACTGGTGGAATCCTTCGGAGGCCTCCCCGAGGATGCCATTCGCGAGGTTCTGCGGCAGCGACTTAAGGGTTCGGTCACCGTGAAATCGTGGACGCCGATCCTCGATCGTAACAACGTCGTTCTCGGTTACACGGTTATGGTTGCCAATCCCGAGGCCAAGGACGCAGCAGGATCTCCGTAACTCGCCTGGGTCAGGCAGCGTCGATAGTTACAGGAGAGTTGGCTGGGAGCGCGGGCGTCTCGCCCGCTGCTAAGAAGTAGTAGCAGTTTGCGAGTGGGAGGAGAAGTGTGCATTCTGTGCTTGGCGCTGGCCACCCGTCTCCGGCCAACCGCCACGAAGGGATGTGACCGCTTGGAAAGTCGATCGCCGTATCGCGTCGCGCGGCTGGGCCTGGTTGCGGCAGTGCTCGCAAGCATCTTGTCTCCCTCCGCGGCGGAGCCAAGGCCACGGAAGCGCCATCTGCCGCCAGACCTCGCCGAAATCGTCAAACACATGGACGATGCCGCCGGTCGCCTCAATACGCTGTCCGCCGACCTCGAATACACAAAGTTCACGGCGGTGGTCAGCGACAAGTCCACGCAACAAGGCCAGTTCTTTTTTCACAAGGGCAAGCCGCCGGAAGTCAAGATTGAATTCAAGAGCCCCGACGCCCGGACCATTCTGGTGAAGAAAAACGAGGCGCAAATGTACCTGCCCAAGACCAACCAGATCCAGGTCTACGAACTGGGGCCGCGGGGCGAACTCATGCAACAGTTTCTCCTTCTGGGTTTCGGGTCCGAGGTTGCCAAGCTGAAAAAAGACTACGGCATCAAGCTGATCGGCGAGGAGGACCTCAGCGGCGATACCACCGCCGTGCTCGAGTTGACTCCGCGCAAGGACAGCGTGGCCAGTAAGCTCACCAAGGTGCAGCTCTGGATCAGCGAAGAATCGTGGCTGCCCGTGCAGCAGAAGTTCTTCGAGCCCAGCGGTGACTATGCGACCGCCTTGTATTCGGCCGTGCGCGTCAACCGCCGTCTCGACTCCGGGACCTTCGAGATCCACGCCTCCGGCGCCAAGCGGGTCAAAATGCAATGATCCCGTGGCGGCTCCTTTTTCTGCAAGTTAACCCCCACATTCCCCTCTGGACCCGCATTTTTCCCACTTCGGCTTTTTCCTGTTGCCCACGGGCTAGTTTACAGGCTACTTTGATTGCTAAGTAAGCTGGATCAGTTTACGGGATAGAATGGTCTTGGGGGGTCTAGAGTGAAAGCAATACCCTTTGCTCGCGCGGCGCGCATGATCGCCAGAGGGACGTGGAGCTTCTGCACTGATCGGCCACTGGTGGTGTCCTTTGAGCTGACTTATTCCTGTACCGCGGACTGTCAGCACTGCGACAAGGGCGGCATCAAGCCGGAACCGGCCGGCCTCCTGCGCGCGGCGGATTACCAACGGCTGCGTAGCGAGCTCAAGCCCATCATGGTGCAGTTGTCGGGCGGCGAGCCTCTGCTCCGCAAGGACCTTGCAGACGTGGTGCGGGCGGTGAAGGAGCCCAACGGCCTGCCCTACACCATCCTGGTGACCAACGGTCGGTTGTTGACGAAGGAGAAGTACCTCGAATTGCGGGCACTCGGCGTCAACCAATTCTCGATCTCCCTCGACTTCCCTGACCCGCGCCACGACGAGTTTCGACGCTCCCCCGGTCTTTACAAGCACCTCTCGCACCTGGTACCCTCGCTGGCCGAGCACGGGTATGACGATGTGGCTTTGAACACGGCCATCACGCGGGATAATCTGCCCGCGTTGCTCGAGATTTACGAGCGCGCCAAAGAGTGGGGCGTGAATCTTTCATACAGTGCCTACACGCCGCTGCGCACCGGCTGCATGGACCACTACATCGGCTCGGCGGAAGATCTCAACCTGCTCCGCCGGACCCTGGATCAGTTGCTCGCACTCAAGGCGGGTAACGGCCGGATCGCCAACTCCCCGTGGACGCTCTCGGGCATTCACGACTTCTTCCGGGAGGGCTCGGTGCCCGGTTGCAAGGCGGGCCGGCGCTTCCTGGTAGTGACGCCCACCGGCGGACTGCGCGCCTGCTCCATGTTCGAGCAGACCTACCAGTCGCACCAGGAAATCCTGGAGAAGTGGGTGCCCCAGAACAAGTGCGGCGGATGCTACGTTTCGATTCGCTCGTACCTCGACGCTTCCTACTGGACGCTGCTGAAGGACAACATCTCCAGCCGCGTCCTGGCGCGCCACGGGCACGCCGCCGAGTGTTAAAGCATTGCCGATTGACGATTGACGATTGAGAAACAGAACCCCTGGGCCATCCATACAATGAACCTGTTGTTCACACTGCAACGCAGCGCGCGCGCCGCTGACCGGCGGGTGCGTGAGTGGCTGATGATCGCGCACGGCCTCCTCTCCCACCGGCATCCCGTGCTCGCGCATATCGTTCCCATTCGACGCTGTAACCTTGCGTGCACCTACTGCAACGAGTTCGACGACTTCTCGAAGCCGGTTCCGACCCCGGAGATGCTTTCCCGCATCGACCGGCTGGCGGCGCTGGGCACGGCCATCATCACCATCAGCGGCGGCGAGCCTTTGCTGCATCCGGATCTGGACACCATCATCCGGCGCATCCGCGAGCGCCGCATGATCGCCGGCATGATCACCAACGGCTACTTGCTGACTCCGGCCCGCATCGAGCACTTGAATCGCGCCGGCCTGGACCATCTCCAGATCAGCATCGACAACGTCCTGCCCGACGACATCTCCAAGAAGAGCCTGAAAGTGCTCGACAAGAAGCTGCAGATGCTCGCCCAGCACGCCCTGTTCCACGTGAACCTCAACTCGGTGCTGGGCAGCAGCGTGCGCCATCCGGAGGACGCGCTCAAGGTGGCGCAACGGGCGCACGCCCTGGGCTTCACCAGCACCGTCGGCATCATTCACGGCCGCGGCGGCCAACTCAAGCCCCTGGGAGAAACCCAGCAGCAGCTTTTCGACCAGATCATGGCCCTCGGCCGGCGCTCCTATTCGCGCTTCAACCGCAGCTTCCAGCAGGACATCGCTCACGGCCGTGCCCACCAATGGCGTTGCCGGGCAGGCAGCCGCTACCTCTACATCTGCGAGGACGGCCTCGTCCATTACTGCTCGCAGCAGCGCGGCTATCCCGGCGTTCCCCTCGCTCAGTACACGCGCGCCCACCTCGAGCACGAATACCAAACGGAGAAGGCCTGCGCCCCCCGCTGCACCGTCTCCTGCGTACACCAGATTTCGCTGCTCGATAACTGGCGCGATCCGCAGACCCTCCGCGCCTTCAAGCGGCCGGTGACCTCTCCCCAGCCTCTCGCGCCCGTACCATCCGTCAGTCCCGAAGTCGAGGGTGAAGGGTAAAAGAAGAGGCTGGTGGCGAGTATCACGATGTTGAGTTTCTGCGTTGGTTCGGCGCGCCTGGCCGCGAAGCGGAGGCAGCGAGTAGAGTAGCCCAAGGCGCAAGCAGCACGCCATGTTCGGCATGCTCAAGCATCAAACAGCCTTCGACGGCTCCAACGTCTATGCGCTCCCCGATCCTCAGGTTTTCCACAGAGGACCGCGTGAACCTTCTAAAGAGAAAACCCTCTTGAAGATCAAGAGAGAATCTACCCTACCTTTGCTTGATCACTGCCACGCGGCGCGACACGATGCCCACGCCGAGCAAGCCCGTCCCCAGCAGAAGCCAGGCACCAGGTTCCGGCGTGGCGGTGGTGCTGATGCCGTTATTCAGCGCCGTGAGGACGAACGATCCATTGGCAAAGTCCACCGAGTACTCGAAGCCCGGAAGGAGCCCGCTAATCTCCGTCGAAAGGCCGGAAAAGTCGCCGTTCGCGGTCAAGTTGATGAGGTCGAAGGTTTGTCCCATCAGGGGTGCGAAGCCGTCAATGAAATCGATGTCGAGCAGGCCGTCGAAAGTTCCCGAGCCGGTGATGTCGAGCTGCCCGAGTTGCCGCATCTGAGTCCCGGCGACATCAAGCACCAGCGTCCCCCCCCGGATCCAAGGTGAAGTTACCGATGAGGTTGGCCACGCCCAGCGGGTCGAGAGTGCCGTGGGCATTCACGGTCACGGTGCCCACCAGCGTGCCGGTCTTATCGTCCACGATGCCGTTGGCGCCAATGATGATGGTGGAGGCGCTAACCAAGCCTCCGTCTTGCACGGTCAGAATGCCGGTGCCGTCTAAGCCGATGATGAGGGCGTTGGTGTTATTCCAGGTCGACCCCGCACCAGTCACCAGCACCGTGCCTGTTGACCCTGCCAGATTACCTATTGTCCCGACGACGCCGTTGACTTGCCCCCCACCAAGAATGTTCAGCACGCCCGAAGCGGTAGCGTCGTTCCCGACAATGAGGTTGCCCGAATTCGACAGCACCGCTCCACCGGAAATCGTCATCACGCCCGTGCCGGCGTCGCCCACGGTCACATTACCGCCGAAGCCGTTGGTCCAGGTTGTGTTTGCGCCGGTCAGGAGCATGCTCCCTTGCCCGCCCGCCTCCAAGCCGAGGTCCAGTCCGCCCGAGCTTGCGGTTGCACCCTCCTGTAGTGTCAGTGTTCCCCTACCCGACACGCCAACGTCGTCCACAAACGTCTGGGAGTTCAATACCGACCCCGAACCGTTCACGGTCACAGTTCCAGACGATCCCACCTGGGTGCCCACGGTAACGCCATTCGTTATAAGCACGGCGCCGTTTTGCACCGTCAGCGTGCCCGTGCCGGCGTCACCTATGGTCGCCCTCGCGGAGCTGCTGGTCCAGGCGGTGTTTTGGTCACTCAGCATCATGGTCCCTTGCCCACCTGCGCTTAAGCCGATGTCCAGCCCGCTCGAGCTTCCAGTCGCACCCTGCTGTACGGTCAGTGTCCCCACGCCCAACTCACCAACGTTCACAGCCGCCGTGGAGATCAACTGGGACATCGAACCGCTCACCGTCACCGTTCCCGTTCCCCCTGGGCTGATGCCGAGTCTCACGCCGGCGGAATTCACGACGCCACCATTCTGTACGTTCAGGGTTCCCTCGGCCGCCACGCCAACATCCACATCAGCTGTGGAATTCAACTGCGATCCTGAGCCGGTTATCGTCACGGTTCCTTCCGCCGCTAAAAGTTCAACCTGGTTTCCAATCCGAATTCCCGAAGTATTAAGCACGGCGCCGTTTTCCACCGTCACTGTGCCTGTGCCGTAATCGCCCACGATCGCAGTCGAGGAGCTGTTCGTCCAGGTGGTGCCTGCGTCAGTCAGCGTCATGCTCCCTTGCCCGCCGGGTGCCTCGCCGATATCCAGCCCGCCCGAGCTTCCTGTTGCGCCCTGTAGCACTAACAGCGTCCCTTGGCCTTCCGAGCCAACGATCCAGTTCCCCAAGCCAGTCACCTGCGCTCCTGAGCCGATTACCGTCACGGTTCCCGACCCACCACTGGCATCCCCCAATCCAGCAAGGCTGGTGACATTCAGGGTGCCACCATTCTCCACCGTGAGCGTTCCTTGCCCGCCGCTGACTCCGAGACTTAACGCCTCGGCATTCAATTGCGACCCTGAGCCGGTTACCGTCACAGTTCCTGACGCTCCGCTGAATTCCCCAATAGCGCCGCCACCCGTGTTCACGGATCCGCCATTCTCTACCGTCAGAGCTCCCTGCCCGAAAGCGCCAAGTACAAATCCTGTCGAATTCCATTGCGAGCCCGCGCCGCTTACGGTGACAATTCCGGAATCTCCGGGTTCGAGTCCCACATCGGCACCAGCGCCGTGGTCTGATACCACCCCGCCACCGATGATGGTTAACGTTCCGGTTCCTATCGAATCCAAGCTCGCGTTGCTCAAGGAGAAGCCGCTGACGGTAAGGGTGCTGCCGCCACCGAGTTGCAATGTCTGAGTCGTAACGCCGAGGTCCAAAAATACGGAGCCGCCGTTGCTGATGAGCACTGCGAAGTTATTGCCGTTAGGCACGCAGTTTTGACCCATGCCACCGATAACACAGTTCCAGTCGTTGGCGTTACTCCATACGCCCGTGCCGTCATTCCATTCCGCGCTGTCCTGACCAAAAGCCCGCACTCCACACACCGCCGCAATCACCGCACAGAGTCCAACGCCAAGCATCTTGGGAAGAACTTTGTCATTTCGGGAGGTGATAGACATCTTTCGTCTCCTTTCCACCAAAAGCAAAGTATTTAGGTTTTGTGCAGAGAACCCACTGACGCCGAAATCCCATCTCCGTGTGACCCGTGTGACCCACTACCCAAGGACCCAGCAAGCCCAGCAAGCCGGAGTCTTGCTATGAGGCAAGCAATGCGCTAGAATCTCGGCTGTCACAGATTCCGCTTGAGACTTGGCCCCTGAATCGCCCTTTTGACAAGCGGAAGTGTCAGCCGCGAAGGAGTAGGAAGTCCTTCGGTGGATCTTAAGAATTCATTGGGAAATTATTAAGAGTCGTATGCCTCCGCCCGCCAGCCACTTCTACGACTTTGGGCCGTTCCGCCTGGACCCCGCCCAACGCGTGCTACTACAGGACGGCGGGCGGGTTACCCTGCCTCCAAAGGTCTTTGAGACCCTGCGCGTACTGGTGGAAAACCACGGACGCATCGTCGAAAAAGACGAGCTGATGAAGAGAGTGTGGCCCGATACCTTTGTGGAGGAAGGCAATCTAACCGTCAACATTTTTCTCCTGAGGAAGGTGCTGGGCAAAGTTCCAAGCGGTATTTCTCCCATCGAGACCATTCCCCGTCGCGGTTATTGCTTTGTGGCGCCGGTCGAGATCGTTCCGGTCGAGCCGGCAGGACCGGCGCTTGCCTCAGGCTCCTTAGGGGCTGAAGCTGGAAGCGACGGAGCACTGAAGGGCCGTTCCGAGAGTGGCCGCCCCAACGAACCGGGAGACGGGCGGGAGATCGGCCGGCGCGGTGACGCCGCCACCGATACAACAACAAGGGATGGCAATGGCCAGCCTGCGGTGGGCGCGGCCGTAGCACCCATAGGGCCGGGGCTTGCTCCGCTCCCTCCAGAAACAGACTTGCCCTCGGAGGGCCCGAGCCAAACGCTGTCCCGCCGGGACGATCGTCCCCTGCCCGGAGGGCGACCCGGGCGCACCAGCCGCACCATGCTGGTGGCCCCAACTCTTGCCCTGATTGTCCTGACCGGCATTCTGGCCTGGTTCCTGGCGCGTCCCTCGTCTCGCCCAAAGATGATCAACGTCTTCAGGCTGACTGACTTTGGCCTCGCGGATGCCTTCGACAACCTGCTGGCGGATGGGACTCGGCTCTATTTCGTGGAAGTGAAGGGCGGACACCGTGGACTGATGCAGGTCCCTTTGGTGGGAGGCGAGCCGGCACCCATCCCGACGCCTTTCCCGGGCGTCACCCTGTTCGGCATCTCGCCTGACCGGTCTGAGCTTCTGGTGGGCAACGTAGTTGGCAATGAGGACGAAGTGCCGCTGTGGTCGCTGCCCTTAGTCTCGGGGTCGCCGCGTCGGCTGGGCAATTTCATCGCCCACGACGCCGCCTGGTCGCCGGACGGTCAGAAGCTGGTGTACGCTCACGGCTCTGAGATTTATATGTCTAAGTCCGACGGCAGCCAACCGCGAAAGGTGGCTGCACTCTCCGGGGAAGCGTGGTGGCTGCGTTGGTCGCCCGACTCACGCCTTATCCGCTTCACTTTGAAGGAATCTCACTTTGGTGGATTCAGTTTGTGGGAAATCCATGCTGACGGGACGCAGCTTCGGCCGTTGCTTCCCGGCTGGAGGCCGGCCGGAAACTGGTGGGGACTAGGCGAGTCAGCCGGTGTCTGGACCCCGGACGGGAGATACTACCTATTTCGCTCTCGCCACAATACTGAAAGCATCTGGACGACTCGAGAAAGCGGCCTTCGTTTCCGGGCCGCCGGCCGCCAGCCGGTCCAGCTTTATGAGGGTCCTGTTACCTTGGATTTCTACACTCTGGTGCCCAGCCTCGACGGTAGAAGGCTCTTTTTCATCGGCCAAGAGGAGCGGCGTCAACTGGCGCGTTACGATGCGAGGATCCAGCAGTTCGTGCCGTATCTTCCGGACATCCCGGCGCAGTTTCCCGGCCCCTTCTGCTTCTCCCGAGACGGACAGTGGGTTGCCTATGTGTCATCTGGCGTTTTGTATCGCAGCCGGACGGATGGAACCGGGAGGTTTCAGCTCACCGCTTCTCCCATCGGCGTTGACTCCGCTTGCTTCTCGCCCGATGGTCAGCGCATCGCGTATCAGGCGCACCGAGCCGGAGAGCCCTCCAAAATCTTCATTGTCTCTAATCAGGGTGGCGAGCCGGATCAGATAACGGCAGGCCCCGACCAAGACGAGTTGGCTGACTGGTCGGCTGACGGGAAGATGGTCCTTCTTCAACGTGAAGCGCCAGGCGCCGGCGGAGAACGGGGCGCGTATCTGTTTGACGTGAAGAGCCGGCAGATGTCGGAACTGCCGGGATCGGAGAATGCAGAGAGTTTTCGCTGGTCGCCCGACGGCCGGTACGTCATTGCCGCCCGCTCCTCAGGCTCGAACCTCCATGCCATCGGCCTCTTCGACTTTCAAGCTGGCGCGTGGCGTCAACTTACCCAACCCATGACGTTTCGCAATCTGTTCTGGTCGCGGGATTCCAAATACGTCTACGGCCAGGACTTGGTCGGCGAGCGGCGAGTTTTCCGGGTCCGAGTCAGCGACGGCCGCCTGGAATGGGTCACGAGTCCAAATCTGCTTCTGCCTGTCGACGTAGCTGCCTGGGGCTTTGCCGGCCTGGCACGGGATGGCTCTCCCCTGGGAGTTCTACTCCGAAAAAACTCGGACATTTACGCCCTCGATCTGGACCTCCCCTGAAGACCCCGTCGAAGTGGAGGGAACCATCAACCAAGCTAAGAGGGCTAGCTCACGCAAATGAAACAGAATCCCTTTGTCTGGCACGCCGCGTGGCGCCGCATCCGTTCATTTGAACCCCGCGTCGCCCCTTTCTTTAAGACCGGTACTCCTTCGCGACGGTGGCCCTGCTGAAATCGAGCCGCCGACTTCACGACCCGGATTTCGAGCGCCTCACGCATGCGCTTGCCGGGATGCGGCGCAAGCAAGGGTAGCGCGAACCTGATTGCGGGTCGGCGGTTCGCCCGAGAATGCCACCGAAAGACCGTAGACCAAAGGGCACGTATGCGCTACTCCTGCTATGGAACCCTTCAGCCTGCACTCTTTCTTCGGTCTTGTTTTCTAGTCACTGACCTCTCAGTCTTCAGTTCTCAGTTTTCAGTAGCTATCAGCTCTCAGCCATCAGCTATCAGCAAAGACCAACCGGCTCTCTTGCCGAGGGCTGAGGGCTGAAAGCCAACTGAGAACTGAAAGCTGCTTCAAGACACGGCCGCTTCACGCAGGAACCTGGAGGCCTCCTCCGGGGGCGTCGGGTTGATATAGAACCCGGTGCCCCACTCGAATCCCGCCACCTTGGTCAGCTTGGGCATGATCTCAAAGTGCCAGTGGTAATAATCGTTCGCGATGTCGGGGATGGGCGAGGTGTGGATGATGAAATTGTAGGCCGGGAAGTCGAGGACCTTGTCGATTCGCACCAGCATGTCTTTCAGGATGGACGCGAGCTGCTCGAACTCGTGCTTTTGGGAATCTTCGAAAGCCGACTGATGGGTCTTGGGGAGGATCCACAACTCAAACGGGAAGCGCGGCGCAAAGGGAGCGAGGGCGAGGAAGCCGTTGTTCTCGGCCACGACGCGGGTCTTGCTCTCCAGTTCCTGCCGGATCATGTCGCAGAAAACACAGCGCTCCTTGTAGCCGTAGTAGCTCTTCGCGCCGTCAACTTCCTCCAACACGCGCTTGGGGACGACGGGCAGGGCGATCAACTGCGAGTGGGTGTGCTCGAGTGAGGCGCCGGCTGCGTCGCCATGGTTCTTGAAAATGAGGATGTACTTAAAGCGCCGGTCGCGCGTAAGATCGACGACGCGATCGCGGTAGGCCCACAGCACGTCTTCGATCCGGTTAACGGGCATGCCGGCCAGCGTCAGGTTGTGGTCCGGTGTTTCGATGATCACCTCGTGCGCGCCGATGCCGTTCATCTTGTCGTAGAGCCCCTCCCCCTGGCGGCCCAGCACACCCTCGATGCCCAGCGCCGGGAACTTGTTGGGGACCACGCGCAGCGTCCAGCCGGGGCTGTTGCGGGCGCTGCCGTCGGGCCTATAAGCCAGTATCTCCGGCGGCGTCTTGGACTCGTGATGGTAACAGAAAGGGCAGAAACTGGAGCCTTTGATCTCCACTCGTTCACGCACAAAATCCGACGGCCGCTTGGAACGGTCGGTCGCGATGATCACCCACCGGCCGGTCACCGGGTCTTTTCTCAGCTCAGGCAATTTACGTCCCTCCGTGTCTCAGGCTATCACGATTTCCTTAAGAAGTGGCTAGCGGTTAGTGGCTGGTGGCGCGTGCAAGGAATCAGAAATCAGAAAGTAGAAATCAGAACGAAGACCGTCTTCCTTTCTGATTTCTACTTTCTGATTTCTGATTCGTTGTCTAGCCACTCGCCACTGCAACCCGCACTAGCGTTCTGGGAACGCGTCCTTAATCAGTCGCACCTGGTATCCGGCTGCCGGATCCCAGGAGACGCTGACGATATCGAACCGATAGTTGACGTCCCTGCGCTTCAGGCGCCGCCGATATTCGGCTGCGGTCTTGGCGATTCGCTCCTGTTTGCCGAGCGAGACGGCAGCTTCGGGCGGGCCCGCTTCGTCCGACGTTCGCGTCTTGACCTCGATGAAAGCGAGCGTCGGACCGTCCCAGGCCACCAGGTCCAGTTCGCCGACGCCGGAACGCGAAGCCTGATTGCGAGCGACGATCGTATACCCGGCCTGCCGCAGATACCAATAGGCCAAGGTCTCGCCGCGACGGCCGATCACGAGGTGCGGCGCCGTACCTTCCGTCGGGCCGGGCCGGCCGCCGCTTGGCGGGACCGCTTGGAGTTTGTCGGTCGCTCGCGCCCGCTGCCGCTCCTTCCAGACCAGCGCCCGATACATCAGCCGCGCGAACCACGCCATTTCAAGCTCCAGAAGTGGTTAGTGGCTAGTGGCAAGTGCAAAGAAATCAGAAAGCAGAAAGCAGAAATCAGAACGAAGACCGTCTTCCTTTCTGCTTTCTGATTTCTTGTCTAGCCACTAACCACTAGCCACTTGTTCCAATTCCGTGATGCACTCCTCCAAAACGTTCAGTGCAAACTCCGCCTGCTCTTCCTCGACGATCAGGGGCGGCATCAGCCGCAGAGTCGTATCCCCCGAGCCGAGGATCAGCACTCCCTTCGCGAATGCCATCTGGACGAGGCGGTTCCTCAGGTCCGGCGCCTTTTCTTTCGTCTTTTGATCCCGCACAATTTCGATGCCGATCATCAGGCCCTTGCCGCGAATGTCGCCCACGATCCGGTGCCTTTCGCGCCAGTCGGCCATGCGGCCGAAGAGGTATTCTCCCATCCGCGCCGCATTAGCGATGTAGCCCCGCTCGAGCAGGTGGATGGTGGCGAGTGAGGCGGCGATGCAGACAGGGTTGCCGCCGAAGGTTGAGGCATGGGCGCCGGGGCCCCAGTCCATAATGCGGGCGCGGGCGATGACGGCGCTGAGCGGCAGGCCCGAGGCGATTCCCTTGGCCGTGCAGATGATGTCCGGCTCCACGCCGGCGTGTTCCACCGCCCACCACTTGCCGGTGCGGCCCATGCCCGATTGCACCTCGTCGGCGACCAGCAGGATGCCGTGACGGCGGCAGATCCGTTGCAGGCCCTGGAGGAATTCAGCCGGCGCCGGCAAGTACCCGCCCTCGCCCTGGATCGGTTCAACGAAAATCGCCGCTACCTCTTCCGGGTCCACGCGGCGGCGGAAGAGTTCGTCCTCGAGATAGCCTAGGCAATCGGCGGAGGCGCATTCCGGACGCACTCCGTAGGCGCCGCGGTAGGTATCCGGATACGGCATGTGGAACACGCCCGCCAGCAACGTGCCGAACCCTTTGCGCTGAACCGCCCGGCTGGCCGTCAACGACAGCGCGCCCAGGGTGCGCCCGTGGAAGCAGCCCTCGAAGGCGATCAGCTTGTCGCGCTGGGTGTGATACTTGGCGAGCTTGATGGCCGCCTCCACCGCTTCCGTCCCTGAGTTGCCGAAATAGACCTGCTTCGCCTCTTTGCCCGGCGCGAGCGACGCCAGCTTCTGCGCCAGCCTGGGCATACTGGGGTAGTAAAAATCCGTGCCTGAGAGATGAATCAGCTCGGCCGCCTGCTCCTGGATGGCGGCCACCACTTCCGGATGGCAGTGCCCGGTGGCCACCACGGCGATGCCGGCGGCGAAGTCGAGGAAGGTGTTGCCGTCCACGTCCTCCACCATCATTCCCTGGCCGCGCCGCGCCACCAGGGGATAACCCCTGGTGTAAGAGGGCGAAACAAACTGCCGGTCCAAAGCCAGGATCTTCTGTGCTTCCGGACCGGGCAAAGGCGTCTTGAGTTCGGGGTGTCGGGTCGTCATGGTTTCTCCTCTTGCCTACTTATGTAGCCTCGTGTAACGAGGGGACGGGGGCCCCGAGAGGTTGGCGGCGCCTCGCGTCCGGTTTCCGCTCGGCGTCCGCCAGCCAGGGTGGGCGAGAGAAGAGAATTAGTCGCCGCCGAACAGGTTGGGGCGAGCAAGGTGAGGGATCAGGGAGACCTGGGTTCTAATTGCCATGGCGACTTTAGAATCTCATATTTCCTGGTATCAAAGCAAATCAGTCGTTTCGTTTCAAAAAAAGCACTCAGCG
>Ga0335078_10011555_pt1 | contig 13101 bp, 12 predicted proteins | sample Lox_Sample_32_FD_206711 | JGI IMG/M metagenome (GOLD analysis project Ga0335078, IMG submission 206711) | Soil microbial communities from Loxahatchee National Wildlife Refuge, Florida, United States - Lox_Sample_3.2 | ecosystem: Environmental > Terrestrial > Soil > Wetlands | place: USA... | reverse complement strand
CTTTCTGATATGAAGACGCTCGGCATCGTCTTTTGCATTCTCTGCGCGATGGTTCATCTTCCGGCCGCGGCTGCACGCCTGAAGGATCTGGTTTCGGTGGAAGGGGTTCGCGAAAACCAGTTAATCGGCTACGGTGTAGTAGTCGGCTTAGCCGGAAAGGGCGACAGCCAGCAGACCATTTTCTCCAACCAGAGCTTGACCAATATCCTCGAGCGAATGGGCATCGCGGTCTCGCCCACCACCATCCGTGTGAAGAACGTGGCGGCCGTGATGGTGACGGCCACTCTACCCCCCTTTGCCCAGCCGGGTGCGCACATCGACTTTACCGCAGCCGCCGTTGGCGACGCCACGAACCTGCAAGGCGGCATCCTGGTCCTGACCTCGCTGCGAGGCGCGGACGGCCAGGTGTATGCCGTAGCGCAAGGCCCCGTGGTCACCGGTGGATTTGTAGCCGGACGCAGCGGCACTTCTCAAGCCGTGAACCATCCGACCGTGGGACGAAGCCCCAATGGCGCCATTGTGGAGCGTGCCGCGCCATCCGTTGCGCCGAAGTCGTTAGTCCGTTTACAACTGCGCGAGTCGGACTTCACCACCGCCACGCGCATCGTGGAAGCCATCAATCAGAAGTTGGGGTCCAAGGCCGCGCGCGCCGAGAGCGCCGGGTTGGTGAGTGTCACGATTCCGTCCGAATTCGGCGGGCGCAGCACGGAGTTTCTCTCGGACCTGGAAAATCTCGGCGTGGAAGCCGACCGGCCCGCGCGGGTAGTGATCAACGAGCGCACCGGCACAATCGTTCTAGGCAAGGATGTGCGGATCGCACCGGTGGCCATCCTCCACGGCAATCTCAACGTCGAGATCCAAACCAGTTTCGCGGTTTCGCAGCCCGCGCCTCTTTCCCAAGGCACTACACAGGTGACGCCTCAAGTGACCGTGGGAGCGACCGAGGAAAAGGCGCGCAACGTCGTGCTTAAGCAAGGTGCCACAGTCGAGGAGTTGGTGCGTGCCTTGGCGGCCATCGGCTCGACGCCGCGCGATGTCATCGCCATCCTGCAGACTTTGCGCGCGGCGGGCGCACTCGAAGCTGAAATTGTGGTGATTTGACGCATGGACAATTTGGCTGTTTCACCCACACTTACGCAGAGTATTCCCGCCACCAAGCCGAAGGCCGACGACCCCGCCCGGATTCGTGAAGCCGCCCAGCAGTTTGAAGCGCTGCTATTGACCCAACTGCTCCAAACCGCGCATCCGAGTGGTGGCTGGCTGGGCGGGGGCGAAGATGGGGCCGGTGACACCGCGAGCAGTTTCGCGGGACAGCAACTCGCCGTGATGATGGCGAAGCAAGGTGGTATCGGCTTGGCGAATCTGGTGACCAGCGGACTGGAACAGGCCGGACAGTCCGCGCACGAACGGAAATGAGCCCGAACCAGGATGGCTGATTCGTGTCTGATGGCTGGCTTGAACTCGGCGCAGCCCCGGGGCTAAAAGCTCCACGCCTGCGACGAGGTTGCCGCGGCGCTCTCTTGTGAAAATGGCCCCGGTGCCCATCGCTCATCAGGCTCCTGTTCCGCCGATTCCGGCGCTTGTTGAATTGCCGCCCATCCCTCGGCCAGGGTGGTCAACAGTCCCAGAACTTCAACTAGCGGCGCGTCGAGTTGCTTGAAGTTCGCCTCCGTCAGCCGGCGCAGCATATAGTCGTAAAGTCGCGCCAGACGCTGTGCGATCTCCCCGCCGCGCTCGAAATCGAGCGCAGCCGCCAGTTCCAGCAACGCTCCGCTCGCCTTGGAAATCGCCTTCGACCGCTCCCGGACGTCGCCCGCCTCAAGGTGGTGCCGCGCGTCTCCGAGCGCGCCCGACGCCGTCTGATACAGCAGGCTCACCAGTTCGATCGGTTCGGCCGACAATACCCGGCTTTCCACATAAGCACTATGCGCGTTCTGCCACATTACTTTCTCTCCAAAGTACTTATCGGCTGCGGGATTCCTTTCCGTAGCGCATCAAGGCACCCTATCCCATCTTTTTCAGATCCTCGGCCAACCGCAGAACGTATTCGGGCGGCGCCTGCGATATGACCTCCTTTGTCTTGCGGTTGATCACCCGCACCACCATGCGCTTGGTCTTCGTGTCGCGTTGAAATTGCAGTTCGTTCTCTTGCCCGAACATCTCCGTTTGGTTCAATGCCTTTACAGCCTGCACCACTTCCCGCGTTTGCCCCGCGGCGTCGGGTGTGATGGTCGCGGCATTGGTGGGAACGTTGTGAACGATGCGATTGACTGCGTTGACATCCATAAATGCTCCTCGACAGGACCAGCAATCGAGGCAGCTCCGGCGATGATCCTGTGCTCGCCCACCATATCGGATCGCCCGGCGAAAACTTTATGAGGGCGACCGCCCCATACCTTTTCAGGCGATAACGCAATGGAATCCCGGAATTGTCCGAAGAGATAGTCAAATAGCGATCGCCTTATGGCTAAAACCATTCCTATAATCGGTGTCGATGCCGAAGAGTTGCGCTGGATGCGGATGCTGGTGTCCCTGCTTCGCCACCCGGACCCCGATATTCCGGAACTGGCTCGCCAGGCGCTCCTCTATGTCACCGATGCTTCTCGAAAGTCCACAATTTCTCCGGTGCCGCCGCCACCGCCTTCCCCTAAAAGTGAAAATCGGTACCTTTATCGGGAAAATCTGGTACTATGAGTAACATGTACGGCCGCTGGTCCCAGGGTTTTCCTGGGTGTCTTCTTTGGGGTGTAATCCTGCTTTTTGCTGTCGGTGTCTCTTCAGCCCAACCCTTGGTGAATACGACGCCCGCCCCCACGGCCAGCGAGCGCACGGTCCAGGCGCAAAGCTTCGCAGCCGAGAGACTCTCCTTCTGGCAGGGGCGCCTCGGCCTCCAGGACTGGAAAATTTCCGTCGAGGTGGTTCGCGCCAGCGAGTTGAAGCCGCATACTCTTGGCAATGTCCACTGGGACAGGGACCGTAAGACCGCCGTCATTCGCGTGCTCGATCCCGTCGACTATCACCTGCCTGCCCCGGAAGTGTTGCCGGATATTGAATTTACCGTGGTTCATGAACTGCTCCACCTGGAACTTGCGCCTGCTCTGGCTCCGTTGCAGCGCAACGATGCCGATCGCCGCGAAGAAGAGCACGCCGTAAACCAGATCGCCGCCGCGCTGCTCCGCCTGGACCGGGGTAAGGAACAGAAGTAGCCACCGCCCTTGATACTTGTGTTCCGCATCGGTTTATCCTGTTTCTTAGGGTCCAACCAGGGAGGCCTATGCGATCTCTTTCCAAAATCCTTTTGCCGGTCGACTTCTCCGAGCGTTCGGTAGGTGCTGCACGCTATAGCCGCCTGCTGGCCAGCCAGTCCCAGTGTGAGTTGGTTCTCCTGCATGTGGTTTCTCCCGTTCCGTTTCAACTCGGTCCGGTTGAAATGGCGGGGAACACCGCCAATGAGCTCTACCGCCATCAACGGGAGTCGCTCGAGCGGGAACTGGACGCGTTGCGGGATGCCGAACTGGCGGGCGTCAAGGTGCGAACTTTGCTGCTCGAAGGCGATCCGGCGACGCGTATCGTGGAATTCGCTCATCGCGAGCAGGTAGACTTGATCGTCATGCCGACCCACGGCTATGGACCCTTCCGGCGTTTCATCCTGGGCTCCAACACGGCCAAGGTCCTGCATGACGCTGATTGCCCCGTCTGGACCGGCGTTCACATCGCCGATGCGCCGTCTCAACCTATGCAACTACGGCACATTCTGTGTGCCGTGGACCTTGGTCCGCAAAGCGTCAAAGCGTTGGCTTGGGCCGAGTGGTTTCGCAATCTCTTCGGCGTGCGCCTCACTTTGATGCACGTCACTGCCGCCGGACCGGAACCGGCCGACGACACCCAGGAAGCATGGCGCGCCAACCTTCGCTGGTCGGCCGAACGGGAACTGCGCCGCGTTCTCGCCGCCGCTTCCTCCGAAGCCGAGCTCCTGGTGGAGGCCGGTGAGCCCTCGACCGCCATCTGCGCCGCTGCGGCGCGCCTGAAGGCCGGCTTGCTGGTGATCGGCCGCGGCTCGGCCGCTGGGGTCTTCGGGCGGCTGCGCACAAACTCCTATGCCATCATCCGTCAGTCGCCGTGCCCCGTTGTAAGCGTGTGAGCCCCATCCGAATCGTTTTCTCTTAATACGGCTGCGCGGCCATCATCGCCTCGACGCGGTGCGCGCCCATCTGCTGGAAATGGCCGGAGACCGTGAAGCCGGCTTCGCGCACTACCACCTGGCTGCCGAACGTACGAACAGCCTGCCGGAAGCGCGCTGAGCGTCGCTCTTACTGGCGATCCATCATTTCGATGGCTTCGGGATCCATCGTCAGGCTGCTGCCGATTAATTCGGGTCCGGAAAGGGCTGGCTTGGTGACGCCGCTGGCCGCGTGTGCCGTGCTCTTGGCCATCATGTGGTAGAACTCATGTGCCAGCACCCGGCCCAGCGCGCGGCCGTATAGTTGCTCGCCGTGCGAAAAGTCACTACCCCACATGGCCCTGAGCACCGCATTGCGCACACGGTCGCACGAGACTTGGCCGAAGGGTAACGGCGCGCCATCCACCGCGCTTGTCCAGGCCAGGGGACCGCTCTCGTCATAAACCGGTGGAGGCACGCTGTCCATGATGCAACGGCCCTTGAAGGTGACCAGCACCAGGTCGCCGGTCGTGCCGCCGTTTGCCATCTGGTCCCGCATGCGCCATTCCACGGGAATGGAATTCCTGGTTGCCCGTTGGAATTCCCGCTTCATTTCTTCGATGGAACGGCTGGAAAACGGGTTTTCGAACTTCAGAACGATCGTGACCGGTGCATGGGGAACATTCGACTCGGCTGCGACCGCGAAGGAGGCGGTCAGGGCCAACCCCGAAACACAAGCGCAAATCCAACAGGGGCGCATCTTTGACTCTCCACGTTGAGAGTGGCGGTAAACCGGGCCGCTACCAGTATAGCCGGATGCGCCTCTTCGTGATGTGTGCGCTTCTACTGTTTGATGATGGTGCCGTCCGGCTTGCGAATCTCGCCCCACCCGCCGTTCAAGTTTCCGCGCCCGCCGCGTTCGCCGAACCCGTAAGGATATTTGGCGGCCGCCTTTTCGTCCACTTCGATGCCCCATCCCGGCGTTTCGTTGGGATAGAGATACCCGTCCTTCAGCACCGGGCAGCCGTGGAAGACCTCCTGTGTTCGGTCGTTAAACGGCGAATATTCCTGGACGCCGAAGTTGTAGCAGACTACGTCCAGGGTAACGTTGGCCATGTGTCCGATGGGCGAAACGTCGCCGGGTCCGTGCCACGCGGTGCGTACGCCGAAGATCTCCGCCATGGCGGCGATCTTGCGCACCGGTGTGAATCCGCCGGCCTGGGTGACGTGCAGGCGGATGTAGTCGATCAGCCGTTCGGTGATCAGCGGTGTCCACTCGTGCGGACTGTTGAACAACTCGCCCATGGCGATCGGCGTGGCGCATTGCTGGCGGATCTGCCGGAAATAAGCGATGTCTTCCGGCGAGAGCGGGTCCTCGATGAAGAACAGACGGTACGGCTCGACCGCTTTGGCAAACTGCACCGCCTGGTTCGGCGTGTAGCGCTCGTGCATGTCGTGGAGCAGTTCAATCTCGTCGCCGAGCTGTTTGCGCGCCTCTTCCAGCAGTTTCACCGAAACGCGCCACTGCGCCGCCGAGTCGAAGACCGGCCCTTCGTGCAACCCGTGCGCGACCTGGCCGCCGCCCGAAGAGCCGTAGCTGGCCATTCCCGCCACTCCCGCCTGCACGCGTACGTGGCGGAAGCCCTGTTCCATATAATGGCGCGCCGACTCGATGCATCGTTCGATGGTGGCGCCTTCGGCGTGCCCATACGCAGCCGCCGCCTCGCGGCACTTGCCGCCGGCCAATTGGTAAACCGGCATGCCGGCCTGCCGCCCCTTGATGTCCCAGAGTGCCTGATCCACGCCGCTGATGGCATTGTTCAGCACCGGGCCGTTGCGCCAATAGGAACTGTTGTAGCAGGCCTGCCAGATGTCGTCGATACGGTCCGCCGGTTTACCCAACAGAAACGGCTTCAGGTACTTCTCCACCGCCAGGTTGACGAGGTCGGCTCTCTGTGTGAAAGTGCCGCAGCCGTAACCGTACAGTCCGTCCTGGTCGGTTACAATCTTGACCACGGTCAGCCGCAGCCCGGCCGGGGCGGTGGCGATCACTTGCACATCTTTGATCTTGGGAATGGGCGCGCCGTGGGCCGGCTGAGCGTCCAGTTTCCGTTGGTAGGCAAGCGGCAACGCCGCGCCCGCGGTAAACAGCTTTAAAAGGTTTCGCCGGTTCATCAGCCCTACTATAACGCGGAAGCGCCGCGATTATTCCGGGACCAGCTCAAACTGGTGCGGTTTGGGCTGGGCGGCGGCGCGTTGCGCCCGCACCAGGTCGGCCTCCAAACGGTCGAGTGACTGCAGCGCGTCCGGCAGATGGCCCGCGCCGCTTTTTTCGAGTGGTACCTGCACCTGTCGCCAGCGCGCCTGGTGAATCGAGACGTGCTGCACGGTGAGCGCGTGGACCGCGGCCGCCTGGCGGGCCATCGGTGTCGGCAGTTCGGCGAGATTGACGCCAGCCGCCAACTGGGCGGCGGTGAAATTGCCCATGGAATCGCCATCGATCAGCAGCGTGTACCGGCCGGCGGCCAGGCCGCGGACGGAAAGGGGCTGCCGGTCCAGCGCTTCCACAAAATCGCTGGCGCGCACGGCCAGGGCAATGGAGGCATCGTGCGTGTCGAAAGGCATGGGCAGCGCTTCGTCCAGTTGCGTCCAGGTGTAGCGCCGGCCGAACTGGACATCCGAAATGTTCGTATTCACCTGCCGCACTACCCGCTTCGCCGCCGCGTCGATTTCCACCGCACTGACCGTGTCGGGCGCGTTCCACGATTTCAGAAGCGCTTCGGCCATGATGAGATGGCCGCCTGGCCCGGGGTGGACGCGGTCCGGAATGAGTTTGGCGGCGCCGGCCGAGTCGAGGTCCTTCGCTTTGGTCAGCAAGGCCACCACGGGGCTGTTGAGGTCCGCCAAGCCGAGCTTCTGCTCGCCCGCCAGTTGTTTCAGAAAATCCGCGAAACGCAGCAGCACACTGTTATAGCCCCCTTCGAACAACGGGGCGCGCGTTACGTCATCGTAAGGAGAAGGCTGAATGGCGGTGATCCGGATGCCCGGAAGTTGTCGCTCGAGCGTCTCGACGATGTGCTTGTAGCCGGCCGTGTAATCGTCGAACGCCTGCTGGTCGAACGGCTTGTAACGGCCGTCGTTCATGCCCAGCATAATGGTGATCACGGTGGGGTCGTAGGGCAGCACGTCGCGCCAGATGCGGACATCGATGGGGCCGCCGCCACCGCCCGTCACGCGGTCGCCGCCCCAGCCGGAGTGGGTGAACGCGACGTTCATCTTGGGGAATCGCGTCACGGCATAGGTCTCGGCGAACACGGTGTAGAGCCGCTGGTCGGTGATGCTGTCGCCATAGAAGACCACGCGGTCGCCATCGCGCAACCCGTAGCGGGGTTGCGCCATTGACAGACACGCCACGGCCAGCAAGGCCGCCAGGGTGAAAACGAGCTTTTTCCAGGCCATGTGAGGCATACGGTACACAGTTTATACCACGGCAATCCTCCGCATCTCTGCGGTTGGGCGATGTTACGGACGGCGATAGAATCGAAGAGGCGTGCGAATTACCGTCTCGAAAGAGAACTATCTGAAAGCCATCGCCGAAGCGGAATCGGAAGGCGAAACGGTAAAGGCCGTGACGTTGACGCGCTGGCTGCACGTCTCGGCGCCGGCCGTCACTATGGCGATCAAGCGCTTGAAACGCGATGGGCTGATTCGGGTGGGTGCCGAAGGCCAGGTTTCTCTCACCGGGACGGGGCGCGCCATCGCCGATCGGCTGCTCAATCGCCATCACCTGATCGAACGCATGCTGTGCGAGATTTTCGGCCTGGAATGGTATAAAGTGCACGACGAGGCCGAACAACTGGAGCACGCCGTTTCCGCCGATTTCGAACGAAAACTGGCGGAAAAGCTGGGACAGGGCGGTCTCTGTCCGCATGGCAACACGGTGGGGCTGGACTCTCCGGTCGAACGGCGGCGGCGCGGTTGGAAGCCCCTCGAGGAAGCGCAAGCCGGCGAGCGGCTGGCGGTCGCCAGCGTTTTCGAGCGCGACCGCGCGTTGTTGGAGTATCTGGACCGCAACGGAATCTACCCCGGCGCCCGGCTGGAGATCGCCAATGCCGGCGAATCCATCGAGTTGCGCTCCGGCGGTAAACCCGTGCGCATCGGCCGCGCGGCGGCGGCACAGGTGTGGGTCAAGTAAGGCGCCCGGCGCCTTACTCCGGATCGTTGCGCGAGTAGTAGTAGGTGTATTTGCTGTACAACTCGGACGCGCGGGCGCCGTTAGCGACGATGCCGAGGACGTTGTTCTCGCACAGCGACTGCATGGCGCGGGACACGTTGTCGAATGTGGTGGAGCCTACCTTCACCACCAGGACGGTGCCGTCCGCGATGGTGGCCAGCAGGTTGGCATCGGCCGAAAACAGCAGCGGCGGAGTGTCGAAAATGGCCCAGTTGAAGGTGCGCGAAAGTTCTTCGAACATCTGCTCGGTCTGGCGCATGCTGAGCAGTTCCAGGGGATTCTTCACCGGATTGCCGGCCGGCAGCAGGTAGAGGTTCATGCCTTCCACCTTGCGCAAAGCTTCCGCGAAGGTGCACTGCCCGGCCAGGTAGTCGGCGAGGCCGGGAGCGCGCTCGACCTGAAACAGATTGTGGATAATCGGGCGGCGCAGGTCGAAGTCGCCGAGCAGCACGGAGCTCTCCGCCAGTTGGGCCTGGGCCAACGCCAGGTTTACCGCCGTGAAGGTCTTGCCCTCTGCCGGCGAAGGGCTGGTGATCACTACGGTGTGCAGGGGCTGGAGGGTTTGCAGGTGGTTCAGGCGCGTGCGCAGCGTGCGAAACTCTTCGGCCGGCGTTTCATGCGAGTTGTTGAGGTCCAGCAGGTGCGATTCCGCCGCGGGAGTGAAGGGCACCGCCGCGACTTCCACCAGCATATCCGGGTGGATATTGAGCCGCACGGGCGGCGCGGTCCCGGCCTCGGCGCGGATGCGGACGAATTCCGGATTGGGCCGCTCGCCGGCGCGTGAAAGAGCCCCGTCGACGGCGGGCGCCAGGTTGTCGTTGCGGCCGGCTCCGCTCTCGGCCCTTCGCAAAGCATCGTGTACTCGGCTCATGGTTACTAGCTCTTCCCGAAGTAGTGGTAATACATGGAGGCGCTCATGGCCAGCGTCCCCGCAATGAAGGACGCGGACCACCCCAGCCAGAATAGGCGCCGCTTGCGCCGCACCAGCAGGGCGTTCTCCAGCAAAGGAACGCTGCTGAGCACCGGCAGGTTAGTGTAGGTGCGAATATCCTTGAGGTTCTTCAGGGAAGTGTCTTTCATCTCTTTCACCGCGGCCATTACGATGCCCAGCATCAGGCCCAGCGCGGCTCCGACGGCCGCCCAGACCGGCCGCTTCGGCTCCACGGGCTGCTCCGGCAAACTCGGCGGATCGAGAGGCACCAGTTGCTCGCCCGCCTTGTGCTCTTCCATGTTCTGCTGGGTGTCGGACTCTTGCTTCTTCTTGACCTGCTGGTCGTAGGCCTGCTGCGCCAAATCATAATCGCGCAGCAGAGCCTCATACTGTTGAGCGCCGATGGGGGCCTCCTGAATGCGCGCCTGGTAGCCGGCCATCCGCTTATTGTTGTCCGTCTGCGCCTTCTGTATGCTGTCGATTTCCTGCTGGGTGGCTGCCATCTGCGTTTTGATCGTGCCGATGGTATTCTTGATTTCCACCAGCCGCTGCTGGACTTGCGGATTGGATACTTTCACGGGAGCGGCGGCGGCCGAGGCGCTGGCGGCGTTCTTGTCCGCCTCTTCCTTCTCCAACTCCGCCTTCTGGCTCTGTAGCGTCTCGATCTGGGCCTTCACCTCGTTCATCGCCGGATAGTTCTCGCCGTATTGTTTCTTCATGGAGGCCAGCAAGGCACGGTATTTCAGGAGCTCGCTGTCGAGGTTGACCAGTTGCTGGTTTCTTACCGACAACTGGCCCGAACTTGTCAACGTATCTTCGATATGGCTCGAATAGAAAGTCTGGTCGTTGACGGCGTTCTGCAGTTGCTGTTCGAGCATGATTTTCTGCGTCTGCGCGTGGCTGAGCGAGTCGGTTAGGCGCTGCGCTTCCATCTGCGTGCCCTGTAAACCGGTCACGTTGGCCTGAAACTGCTCCGGCAACTGTCCCTGGTTTTCCACCTTCCACTTGGTCACCCGGGCTTGCAGATCGTCGAGATTTTTTTTGGCGTTCTTCAATTCGTCGTCGATGAACTGCGACGTCATTCTCGCCTGTTCGCTCTGCACCTTGACGTTTTGCTCCACGAACTTGCTCACCAGTTCGCGAACTACTGCCTGCGCCTTGTAACGATCGGTGTAGGTGAACGAAATGGCGAAGGCGGAAGCCATTTTTGAATTGTTGCCCGAGGCCGAGCTCAAGTCGACCATCTGGATCTTGATGGCCTTATTGCGCATGTCCTGAACGATGTCCTCGATCGTCCGGTGAGGCCGATCCTTCGGATATAGATCCAGCGACGGCCGCAGGATCAGTTCGGAAAGGCTGCTGCGGCTCAGGATGTCCTGCTGCATCTGGTTGAGCCGGTCCTGCATCTCGCTGGTGTAGGCGCTCGGCACCAGCCGTGCCGAAATCTGTTGCGGCGTGATCTGCATGACGGCCGTGGACACGTATGTGTCCTCCCAAAGAAACGCCACCACTACGGAAATCACCAGTCCCGCGAACATCGGCCCGATAATCCACGACCGGTGCCGCCGCATCATGTCAATGTAATCTTCGATATCCGGCGGACGCCGGCTGACCGTCACATAATTCGAAGTACCAGCCATAAACCTCTCACCACCGATAATTCCGCCAGCAACCGGTATCGATCAATGAACGATAATGTGATCGCCCGGCAGGAGCCAGACGTTCTGCTCCAGGTGTTTGCCGCGGCTGACATCTTTATAATTGAAATGCAAGACTGTCTTGCCGCCGTCGCGCAGAATCACGATCTTCTTTTCGTTGGCGAAGTCGCGAAAGCCGCCGGCATTTACCAGTCCCTGCATCACTGTTGTGGGAACCACCAGGTCGAATGCTCCGGGCCGGTTTACTTCCCCCTCGATATAGAATTTCTTGCTGTGCACGGCGGCGATCTGCACGCTTACGTTGGGCTCGAGAAGGATCTTGCCGTCCCTGAGCTTCTGCGTGATCTCCGCCCCCAGTTGTTCCGGGCTTCGGTCGGCGGCCTGCACGTCGCCGATCAGCGGCATGGAAATTTTGCCGTCGGGCCGCACCACGAACTCGCCGGACATGCCGGCCTGGTTCCAGACCAGAATCCGTAGCGCGTCTTCGGCGCCGATGCTGTAGGACTTGGAATCCACAGGCGTCGCCCCCGTAGCCTTGCCGGCCGCCGGCGCCGCCATCTTATTGGGATCGGCCGCCTCGGACGGGGCTTTAGTCTCCGACCCCTTCTCGGAAGCGGCTAACGGCGGTTGCACCACCACCGGTCCCGGAGGCAGGCTCTGAGACTGTTCGGATTTCTGCTGCTGGGCCGATTCAGCGGGTTTGGCCGTGGGGGTCTGCGCGTCGAGGCATAGGACTGCGACCGCCCCGACGGCAAAACACTTGACCATTCGCATCTGAAGTTCCTTCGAGACTTTTTTCTCTCAAACGCGCTGGAGATGTCCCCATCACGTGCGCGCCTCGTTTATTGTACAGCATCCCAAGATTTCAATGCTGTACGCAGTAACCCCCAGCAGTGGTAGGCCGTACGGATGGTGAGAAAATGGAGTCAGGCAGGCCAATACACTTCTGTGTAGTGTGTTTCTCCCAAAATGCGGAGGCTGCGTCTCGAGGCGGCTTGTAAGTCATAGAAGAATCGTCTAGTCTCAGTATGGAATGGAGCTCTTTCCACGGCCCTAAACGTGCCTTGCTGGCTGGGACGTATTGTCTTGTTGACCGGCTTCGGCGGTGTAAATGAAGGAACTGAAGTTCCAACTGTCTACCGCGGTCCTCACCATCCTGACCCTTGCGGCCCTTGTTGCCGCCGTCTTGAATTTCCAGCAACAGCAACGTTTTCATAAACTTGCCGAGGACGGCGTAATTTGGGTGGAGCGGGCGGCCGGGGTGCAGGCACTATACGTCCGGCCGGGCAGCGGAGCCGCTCACGCCCTGATTCACGCTGGCGACCGCCTGCTCAGCATCAATGACGTGCCCATCCGAAAAGCGGTGGACGTGACTCAGGTCTTGACTAGGGTAGGAACCTGGAGGCAAGCCGATTATCACTTAACCCGGGGTAGCAGCCAACCGTTTAAAGCCACCGTGATTACCGGAGAGGTGCCGGTTGATCGGGCGGTCACCTACCAGTATCTGGTCGGCTTCGCTTATCTGGGAATAGGCCTGTTCGTCTACTTCCGCCGGGGCAGTGCCCAGAAAGCCGTGCACTTCTACGTGATGTGCCTGGCATCTTTCATTGCCCTGAGTTTCCATTACACTGGCCAGCTCAACAGTTTCGACAAGGTGATCTATTTCGGCAACGTGCTGGCAGGTCTGGCGGCGCCAGCCGTGTTCCTCCATTTCTGCATGACGTTTCCGGAGCCGCGGCCCTGGTTTCGCAGCCGGTTGCGGCAAGCGGCGCTCTATCTGCCCGGCCTGGCGCTCTTTTTGGCCTATGCCGGATTTGCATCGGGCGCGGTGAAGTCGGCGGTTCCTCTGCTCGAGGTTCGCTGGATGCTGGACCGTATCTGGGTGGTGTTCGCCGCCGTCCCCTACCTCCTCGCCGGCGTGGTGGTATCGATGGAATACCGGAAGGCCGAAGACACGATCGTGCGGCAGCAACTGAAGTGGCTGCGCAACGGCACCTTCTGCGGGTATCTCCCCTATTTCGCTCTCTACGTTTTGCCCTATGCGCTGGGGGCGATTCCCAACGAATACCTGAAGGTGTCAGTGCTGCCGATGGTGCTGATTCCGCTTACCTTGGCGTAT
>Ga0335078_10011554_pt1 | contig 13101 bp, 10 predicted proteins | sample Lox_Sample_32_FD_206711 | JGI IMG/M metagenome (GOLD analysis project Ga0335078, IMG submission 206711) | Soil microbial communities from Loxahatchee National Wildlife Refuge, Florida, United States - Lox_Sample_3.2 | ecosystem: Environmental > Terrestrial > Soil > Wetlands | place: USA... | reverse complement strand
AAAAAGAGCACGAACTGCGGCTGGACCTCTGGGAGATGCGGGATGCCATCGATCGCTACAAAGACGCCGCCGATCGAGGTGGATTTCAGACCAAAGTGGGCACTGAAAACTATCCCCCGGACCTGGACACGCTGGTGAAGGGCGTCGACGTGCAGGGCAAGAAGCTAAAGTTTCTACGCCGCATTCCGATAGACCCGATGACCGGAAATACGGAGTGGGGCATGCGCTCCATGCAGGATGATCCCGATTCTGACTCCTGGGGTGGGCAGAACGTGTTTGACGTGTTCACTAAGTCCCAGGGCACCGCGCTGGACGGAACCAAGTACAAGGACTGGTAAATGTCGGGGAAGCGCAAAAGCCGGTGCCGCGGATTCACCTTGATCGAGCTGATGATTGTCATCAGCATCATCCTCATCCTGGTTTCGGTTGCCCTTCCGGCTTACAACCTGTCCATCGTGCGGGCGCGGGAATCCGTCCTGCGACAGAATCTGCAAACCTTGCGCATCGTCATTTCCCAATACACGCTCGATAAACAGAAAGCCCCGCAATCGCTGGACGACCTGGTTTCCGCCGGATATCTGAAGCAACTTCCAGTCGATCCGACCTCGGGCAGAAACGATACCTGGGTGGCAGAGCAGGAAGAGGACACCATCATGTCCATCGATGAGCAGGATCAGGGCGGCATTATCGACGTGCATACCGGTTCGCAAGCCGTCGGCAGCGACGGCACTGCCTACAACACCTGGTAGGTTTCGGCCGGGGCCCCACCCGAGCCGGTTTTGCCCGAGTAGTCAAACCTATCCACAGTGCCGCCGAAGTCTCCTCATTGAACCCTTTCCGCCAAAGCACTACCATTGACTTATGCCCGTACAAACCGAAATTAACCCCGCCACCTACACGCCCATCCGCGCTCCGCGCGGCACCAGCCTCTCCTGCAAGAGCTGGCAGCAGGAAGCCGCCATGCGCATGCTGATGAACAATCTCGACGAAGAAGTCGCCGAGCGCCCGCGCGATCTCGTCGTCTACGGCGGGACCGGGCGCGCCGCGCGCAGTTGGGAGGCCTACCACGCCATCATCGCGGCACTCAAAGCTCTCGACAACGACGAAACCTTGCTGGTGCAATCCGGGAAGCCGGTGGGAGTGTTTAAAACCCACGATTACGCTCCGCGGGTCTTGATTGCCAATTCCAATCTGGTTGGCCACTGGTCGAACTGGGAAAAATTCAACGAACTGGAGCGCGCCGGCCTGATGATGTACGGACAGATGACCGCCGGCTCGTGGATCTACATCGGCTCCCAGGGCATCGTGCAAGGCACATTCGAGACTTTCGCTGCTGCCGGTGAGAAGCATTTTGGTGGAGATCTTTCAGGAAAACTGATTGTCAGCGGCGGCATGGGCGGCATGGGAGGCGCGCAACCCTTAGCAGCAACCATGACGGGCGCGGCATTTCTTGGCATCGACGTCGATCCCGAACGCATCAAAAAGCGCCTCAAAACCGGCTACTGCGACTTCATGGTCACCACCCTCGATGAAGCCCTGCGCATCCTAAAGAATGCCATTCGAAAAAAAGAAAATGTCTCCGTCGGCCTGGTTGGCAACTGCGCCGATGTCATTCCCGAGCTTGCCGAGCGCGGCGTTGTTCCAGATCTACTCACCGACCAGACTTCCGCCCACGATCCGCTGAATGGCTACGTGCCCAATGGCATGACGCTCGAGGAGGCGCTGGAGCTGCGCCAGCGCGATCCGCACGCTTATCAGGACAAATCGCTCGACTCCATGGCCCGCCACGTCGAAGGCATGCTGCGCCTGCAAAAAATGGGCTCCGTCACTTTCGATTACGGCAACAACATCCGCACCTTTGCCTTCCAGCGCGGCGTGAAAAATGCCTACGATTTTCCTGGTTTTGTTCCGGCCTATATCCGGCCACTTTTCTGCGAAGGCCGCGGCCCATTCCGCTGGGTGGCCTTGTCAGGCGAGCCTTCCGACATCCACGTGACCGACGACCTGATTCTGGAACTCTTTCCCGACAACCGCATCCTGCGCCGCTGGATCGACCTCGCCCGCAGACGCATCAAGTTTCAGGGCCTGCCCGCCCGCATCTGCTGGCTGGGTTACGGTGAGCGCGCGCAATTCGGCCTAGCCATGAACGAACTGGTGAGGAAAGGCAAGATCAAAGCGCCCATCGTGATCGGTCGCGACCATCTCGATTGCGGTTCTGTCGCATCGCCTTTCCGCGAGACCGAAAGCATGAAAGATGGCACCGACGCCGTCGCCGACTGGCCCTTACTCAACGCATTGCTCAACACCGCTGCCGGCGCTTCCTGGGTTTCGATTCACAACGGCGGAGGCGTGGGCATCGGCTACTCGCTGCACGCCGGCCAAGTCACGGTCGCCGACGGCACCGAGATGATGGCTCGCCGCATCGAACGCGTTCTGACCACCGATCCCGGCATGGGCGTAATCCGCCACGTGGACGCGCACTATGACGAAGCAAAACAATTCGCGAAAGCGAAGGGCGTGAAAATCCCGATGCAGCCCTAGCCACGATGTTTGTGTGGGGGCGGGCGTCTCGCCCGCCGGGTTTCAGTAGGGACGGGCGCCTGGGCCCGTCAAGGCCGAGCACTGTCCGGCAGTCTATTGGCCAACCTTGACGGTTGGAAAAGGTGATCGAGTGAGTCAGCGTCCGGTTCTCCTAATCAACATCGGCCAGCTGTTAACGGAGCACAGCCAGACGCCCGGCCCTCGCCGCGGCTCACAGCTGAAGGAACTCGGTATCCTCGAAGACGCTGCCGTCCTTTGCATGGCTGGCAAGATCGTCTCGGTCGGCAAAACCAAAGATGCCCTCCGTGATCCATGGCTCCGGAAAAATCGCAAGAAGATCGTGGAGATCGATTGTGAACGCCAGGTGGTCCTTCCCGGATTTGTCGATTCCCATACCCACCCGGCATTCATCCAGCCTCGACTGGTCGACTTCGAGAAGCGCATCTCCGGTGCCACTTACGAACAGATTGCACAGGCCGGCGGCGGTATTCGTTCCAGTATTGAAGCGGTACGCAGGGCAGGGAAGAACGAGCTAAGCGAAAGAGTATCAGAAGCGCTTGGCGAAATGGCCGCGCAAGGCACCACCACGGTCGAAGCCAAATCGGGATATGGTCTCAGCCTGGAATCTGAATTGAAATCTTTGCAGGCAATTCAGAATGCGGCGAAACGCTGGTCGGGAACCGTTGTCCCGACGCTATTGGGAGCTCACGTCGTTCCCACAGAATATCGCGATCGCCCTCGGGATTACGTTGATCTCGTCTGTCACGAGATGATCCCGCAAACGGCAAAAAGGAAACTGGCGCAATTTGTCGACGTCTTCTGTGAAAACGGAGCCTTCAGCGAAGCCGATTCCCTGGCTATTCTCGCCGCTGGGCAACAATATGGCCTTCCAGCGCGGGCGCACGTCAGCCAGCTTTCCGCACCGGCCCCAGACTTCCTTGCGTCGTTACTGAGAGAGGTTCGCCCGGTCTCCCTTGATCACATGGATCACGTTCGCGATCAAGAGATTGCCACACTGGCGAAACACGATACCATGGCGACGCTCGTGCCGGGAGCCAACTACTTCCTTGGTTTGGATAGGTTCCCTCCTGCCCGCAAACTGATCGATGCAGGGGTTGCTGTTGCTCTGGCTACCGACTACAACCCGGGATCATCCCCTACACCCAGCATGCCGTTCGTACTGTCGCTGGCTTGCACGCACATGAAGATGACGCCCGCCGAGGCAATCTCAGCCGCGACTATCAACGGGGCGTGGAGTCTGCGTTTGCAAGACCGGAAGGGCTCGGTCGAAGCGGGCAAAGACGCCGACCTGGCTGTATTCGAAGTAGAAGATTACCGCGAGATTGCCTACTGGTTCGCCGCAGAGCGATGCGCATTTACCGTTCTGAACGGGCTGGTGCAGGACTGAACCCAAACTACCGGCGACCGTTCCTTGCGTTGAGCGAATCCAGGTTGGTTGCTATAATCGGGCTGTTCCACACGCTCCCAGCGTTTTGACTGCCTCAATCCCGAGGATGTCGAGTCCCGGTGTCACATGGTCCAGGCCACCGAGATGAAGCAGGCAGGCAGTCGCCAACACGTGGCCAGGTAGCTCAGGTGGTAGAGCGCAGCCCTGAAAAGGCTGGCGTCGGCGGTTCAACTCCGTCCCTGGCCACCATCATTCCAAAGAACTTAGCGGAAATCAGGCAACCGGGGATTCGTAAGATCACCCACGGTCGATCACCCACTACTGGATGACCTGTTGGGCAGTTTCCTCGTTCAGACCCATAGCCTCGATCATCTTGGTCTGGGCTATGCGGATCCGTCCCTCGCTCAACTTTCAAACGAATGGATTCATGTGCCGGAGGCTCATTATGCCAAAAACTGCTGTCGGATTGTTTGAGAATCCTGGGCTTGTGGAGGACGTCGTCAGTGAGATTGAGGACCTTGGTTTTCCCAGGAAAGAAGTTCGCACCTTGAAGGAGCCAAGAGGATCGGCACTACAGAAGGCGAAGCACAGGCTTACCTCCAAGGATTGCGGGGCGGAGGTGCCCTGGTTTTTGCGACAGGACCGGATCAGCATATCCGCCATACGGGCCTTTCGCTATCTCGGTTGGTGTTTGAGAGGAAGAAGATCGAAGTGGCTTCTGCCCGTAATTATCGATGCTCGGAAGTGTTCCGTAAAACGGCTGGATCCAGGGACTTGCGGCCCGGGCTGTTCGATAAAGCTAGGACGTGGGCGAGAGAGTCACCACGGTGTAGTGCTCGATCCGGCCTAAGGTGAACTCGGCGATGCTCCCGTGCAGAGAGAGGCCAGCGAGTTGAGGTTGGGCCGCGTCCGGTGAAAGGACTTTCACCTCCCAGCGGCTTATGTCGCGGACTAGCCCACTCAACTCCAGCCGGATTTTGACATTCTCTGCCGGGTGCTGATGATCGTAGTTGAGCAAGTGGAGAATCAAAGTCCGACCGTTGGGTTTCTGAGTCAACTGGCCCAGCACGTAACCGCGCGGCTCCAGTGTAAGGCGAGGCCCGCCAGCCGCGGTTTCAGCGCGCACCGCAATTTCCGGCTCCGCCTTTCCGGCTTTGATGATGACGCCCCCGCCGGCGCTGAACGCATCCAACATGGTCTCTTGCTCGGCGGTGATCTTGGGCAGATCTGGCGGCATCACCAGCACCTTGAACCGGTCAAGGGGAATTCCCTTGTCCAAGTGCACGAGCACTTTGGTCTCGAAGAACACGCTATATTTTAAGAATTCGTCGGCCAGTGGGTTTGACGGCTCTGCGGAGATCAAGGCGATCCGCGCCACCGGTCCCGCCTGGTGATACAACTCCTGATGCTCGACCAGGAAGTGATTATATTGAGCGATGGCCGTCCACGCCTGATACGCCTCCGGCTCGCCATGGATTAGCGCTGAGAGAAATCGGCCCTCGATGTTACGCGAGGTAGCCGCGCCGAATGTATAGGCTTCGGCGATCGAAAGCTTCTGCTCGGCCGGGCTGGGGATGCACCGCTCGCGCGGACCACAGTGGTAGAGGTCGTTCTCATACATCAGGGGCTGCCAAAGCTGCTTCTCGGCGCTCAGGAATTTGATCTTGCGCGCGTTGCTCACCTGCCACTTAGTATCCCACATCCCTGGAGTGTCCTTGCCGTCCTCCTCCCAGATCACCTCGTTAATGTCGTTCATCCCGAACCGCTCCGGTGCAATATGGATGTTCGCTTCAACCATGGCCTTGGGCCGGCCGGTCTCGTGCGCCTTCCGCTCCGCCATCCGCTGGGTGTCGTCGAGTAACTGGGCCAGACCATCGTTGTAACCGATCATGTTGTCCCACATGATCGCGTCCACCCCCGCGTCTACAGCCAGCTCCGCCTTCTTCGAGAGATACGCCCGCCAGCCGGGATTGCGGGCGTCGGCCAGACGGCGATCCCAGGAGATGTGCAAATCGGTCATGGTCGGGCCAGCGTAGAACATGGGGACGCCGTGCATCCACAGGCCATAATTCCTCGTTTCCGGATCGTCGCGATAGGCGCTTTTGCGGAACATGTTGGAAGCTGATAGATAAGCCGAGACATGGATGCCATTCTCATGGCAGCGAACGATTACCTTTTTCAGGTTCTCGCGGTTCTGGTCCTCGTCTTTGATCGACCAGCCATTGCTCCAGGTGACCCAGATCCAGTTGAACTCCGCCTCTTTGAGTAGGCGAAACACTTGGTCGAAATCGCGGTCATAGATGTGAGAGAGTACGTCCTTCTCTTTGGCGCTAAACTTTCTGCCCCACCAGGTTCGTTCAGCTTTCCAGCTCTCGATTTGTCCACCGTCGAGCCGGATGAAACGAAAATTCCCTTGTTCCGCCCACGGCGGCACGTCCTTAGGTTTGGCTCGATACAGTTTCGGCGCGGGCTCAAAAGACTGGCCGGAGCAGAGCAGGGAGGCGATGACCAAACCAATCAACCCAATGTTTCTCGCGAATCGGGTCGGCTGCTGGGTTTCCGGCTTACGCTTCAAGCCTTTTTCCTCATCATCGTTATTATTATTAAAGCTCTTTTTCCCCTGCTCGAAACTTTTGCATATTCATCAGCCCTATTTGCGGCATGGCGCTCCGGCCAGAGCTGCTCCATGCACCCGTGTATAGAGCTGTGGGGATTTGTTCGACATCAAGATCGTAATCAGGCACAACCCAGCAATGGTTGACCAGAAGAGGGAGCGGGCGCGCCGGCACAAGGACAACGTCAAACCGGTTGCACCGCTGGCCCCGATCAACTTCACCAGAGTCACGTTTCCGCCCTCATAGGTCCCGACGTTTCCTGGATTGAAGATTCCTACGACATTGATCAGCTTGGTTAGAGCTTCGAGAATCAATGCCTGCAACAAGCTGACCGGAACTCCCATGAAGCGCAACACCAAATAGACCTCCAGTATTGCCAGACAATGGCACATCAAGTTCAGGCTCAGGCTGCCCCAAAAAGCTCCCGGTGCCTCGTGGCAAAACTGGTAGAGGTTGTTCTCAGCGGAACGAATTACCGAACGCTTGCCTGTTACCCAGGCTCTGCACCATGGCAGGCGCGCGATCATACCTGCACACCGGGACAGCACGGGCCAGCGACGTTGCACAGCTACGGCAGTTGCCACCAGCAAAAGCAACAGCACGCTTGCCATTAGAACGAGATAGAGCCGCCAACTTTTAGAAAGCGAAATCAGGAGCAACGCCGAAACGATTCCGGCCACGCTCACCATCGCTGAAGTTAGCACGTAGAGTCCACGATCAAGCGTCACTGAAGAGACAGAATTCGCGATAGGCACCGACGAACCTAAGAAGGATACTTTCGTAGTTTCTCCGACTAGCTGTCCGGCAATGCCTAACTTTCCTATACCTTCCGAAATCAAGCGAAGGGCGAATGTACGCCCGAATGACAGTTGGCGAAGGTCGCAAAGAAATGTAAGCCGCCAAGACCAGGTTTTTACGAGATGGGAGATTCCGCCGAGGGCGATTATCAGCGCCATTCCCCAGCCCACGGTCTTCGCCTGCTGGACGACGATCTCGAGACCAGTTCGATGTACCAAACAGGCCAGCAACGTGATGCCGAGGAGTGCGGCTGCAAGCCGTAACATGTGCTCTCGCCAACGAACCTTAACCATGGAAGACACCCTGAAACTTAACGGCGCGATTAAAACAGAGGACGTGAGGTCGCCCCCTTCTCCTCCTACTAATGCGGCCGCAGCTCAAGCCGGAGTTAAACATCTTCACCCGACTAGTGCTTACCTCTGCTCGTGAATTTGCCCAACAAGAACTCCTGCGCCAGACCGAGGGCCACATGGAGGCAAATGCTGGTCCCGAAGTTTGCGAATACGAGTCCAGCACCGCGCGCTGAAGCTGGATAGTAGGTATTGGAAAGCGCAGCTGAAATCAAACTGCCGCCCATCTGAGAATAATTTGGCTGCGATTTCCCGTTGTCGCCCTGGCAGACAAATGGAGCTGAGACGGCGTGCCAAACCCGAGACCCCTTTGTCCCGGAACCATGATAGAAATAGCGCGGGTCCTGGTGGAGCAGCGAAGGCAGAATAGCGTTGGCGAACAAGCCCTCGCTCGCGCCGCTGGCGAGGTTCGCACCGAACCGCTCGCCGAATCCTCTCGCACCCAGGCGATAGTCGGTTATATCCGCGCCCTGCTCCACGCCGGCCCATAATGCCTCGAAGGCGAAGAAGGTTGGGTGGGTGAGACCTTTGTAAGTCAGGTGAAACTTCATCTTTGCAGTGAGCGGTTCGGGGTGAGGTTCGTAGGTTACAAAAATATTAGGTATAAAACCGAGAACGCGCTGGTGCTCTTCCGCCTTGAGCTGCTGGGCAGCGACCTCCTTCGAGGAATAACTCACAGTAACTGCCCGGTGCATAGCCACAATGCGGAGTTTAATGTCGGTCAGGGTTTTCTCCTGCCCGGGTTGGACGGTAACGGCCGAACTCCAGTCTCCATATCCTTGGGCTGTGACCGTGATCTGATGGGCGATTCCAGGAGTGAGATCATGGAATGCAAAGGAGCCATCGTCCGTTGTTACCACGGTGGCATGATCGCCTTCGGCTCTTTGAAGCACTACGGTGGCATTGGCAACCGGATCTTCGTTGGCATCGAGCACCCGACCGAGGACAGTTCCTGAATCTGTATTGGCAGCGAGGGTGGATTGTGCTGAACCGGATCCTACAAATGCGATTCCAGTCACAGCGATCAACACCAGGAAGTGTCTCGGTTTTGAGAGCACTTTCAAAAGCCGGTTAGGGTTTGCATGCGTGTTCTTGTGCATGGTTAACATCTCTAACTTGAGAGTGCGAAATTAATTGTGATGTGGCAGTCGACTTCAACCGGCTCGCCATTCAACAAATACGGTTTGTAGCGCCATTGCTTCACCGCATCGATGGCGGCTTGCGCCAACAGTGGCAACCCACTCTCGACTCGCACGTTGCGGACGGTACCATCCTTGGCGATCTCGGCCATTAGTACTACGATTCCTTGAATTCGTTCCCGGCCAGCTTCCGGTGGATACTGTGGAGCAACGTCGTGGATGAGGTTCGCCGCGGCTACTTGGGCAGGGACACGAATTCTCTTCGGCATCGGGGCGGGCGTTTTCGCAAGGGCGGCGGGCGCACTGCCGGTGCTACCTAGCACTTCGCCAAGTACTCCACCGGGAATTCCGCCGACTACTCCGCCAGGAACTCCCCCAACCACTCCGCTGGGTGAATCGGCTGGAGTTGGGGGCGCTTCTTGAGTCGTGTGCACATGGATTGGACTCTCGATGCTCGTCGGCGTGGACGTGGACGTGGGCTTGGGCGATTGAATGTTCGTGGACTTGGCGCCGGCCGCCGGTGGCGGCTGGAAATATAGCATCGTCAGCTTTTCTGCCTTAGGGAGCGGGTCTATCTGGAGCAGCGGGATTACAATCAGTGCCAGCAAGACAAGCGACAACAGGACCACCGGCCCAACTGTCGCCCAGAGATTTTGTGGTCGGGGCTTCACGCCTGATGCAACCAGGCTGTCGTAAAATAAATCCCCTTCCTGCAGTCTGGAGGACAAGCGACGCCGGCCTTTTTCGTGTTCCGGGAACGCTGCAACCCGTAAAGCATTTCGCAACCGCGGCCCGCGAAAAGACGGGTAGGCGATGCAATGATCTGATCCCGAATGACTGTTGTTATAAGTGCCCATATCACGATCCGCTGTCGCGCAGCGGGATTCTCCCTTCTCTAAACTGCTATGAGGAATCGTCGCCAAAGTGGAATTACTGTTCATGCGAGAGCTTCGCCTCCACATCGGAAGCTGGGTTTAAGTTGTTAGCCTGCGTGATTTGATATTCCCCATATTTGATAGTCAGGACTGCAGTGCCAAGAATACGTACCTTCGTCTCGCTATCGTTCGACTCCGGTAGCCAGAAGTCGCCGATTTTCTGATAGCTTCGTTTGAACTCGGTCTTCACCGTCCACCAGGAAGGATTAACCGCCGGCTGGCCCTCGACTTGGGAGATGGCAAAGTCCTTCGCACCGACCCAGATGCGCCCGCGAAAGAGAAACTTGTTTTTACTAAGCGGCCGTGCCTGGAGCACATAGATCTCATTCCCATCGATCTTCTGGTAATCGGTAAGTTGAAACGTGTAGTTCTCAGGAGTGATAGCCGTACGCTGCTGATTCTCCTGACGCATGGACTCCTGTTCGGCCTCAAGGAGTTTCCTAAACACGCGATTCCGAACGGTGCCCGATCCGCTCTCCGACACGATCGTGAATACTTTCTTATTGGGCGCTTCGTATTCGGCGCGAACGACCATGTCTGCCTTCTTGTGCGATAGACAGTGGCATTCGAGATGGTAGGTTCGGACACTTGAGTAGGTTTCGAGCTCATTCGCCCGCTGTTCGTTCATTTGCGCGACACGCCGCATGACTTCATCAGCGCTCAGTGGGGCCGACACAGTGGCGGTTTGAGCGATCGCCGGAATGCAGACAGCCAGCAAAGCCAACATGGGCAAAAACCGGCCTGCGTGAAAGTTAGAAGCTTGGGAAAACCGAATCGTCATTTGTTTCTCCATGGGAAACGGAGGAAAGCAACAATAGTGTTCACACTCGCAAAGTCCGGCTTTTGTGTTTTTGTCTCGAATTCAGGAGCTGACTTCCGCAGCTGAGTGAGCGTCCATTGTTCTTGGCCACTTGTTTGTAACGTGGATAAGTCGAAGGTATAAATCGTGCTCGCGAGAACCGGTCCGACACGGACTTCACGGTGAGGCATGTCAGAGTTTTCGAGGACATCGAAGAATCTTTGTGTCTCGAAGAACCGCCGGGATGGCTCAAGAACAATCAGATCTCCTTCCCGGGCTGCGTAATGGCGGTCGAAAAGCGGCAAAACCTGAATGTCAGAGCGACCGCAGTTCTCTACGTAATAGGCCATGCTCATCGGTCGGGCAGTCGCCAGTCGGGCGTCAGCCGGTGCGGTAGAACAGACCTGCTGTGCCACCTCTCGTGTGTCAAACTCGGATACCTCATCCGGTGCAAAGTAGCGTGTGACGTTCTGTTTTCCTCCGCCAATTGAGTTCAAATAGAAGGGATAGTACGGAGACCACGTGCGCAATTGAAGCAGAGGCAAGGCAAACAGAGTGGCAGCGGCCAACCCGGCAAATGCCACCGACATTTTCCTTTCCCTCACGTAGTCCCAGGTGGCTTGCACTGCATAGCCGCCGGCCAAGTAGAGGAAGGGCAGAAGAGGAAGTGAATATCGGATAAACTTCGCTCCACTAATAGATAGCCCGACCAGCTGAACCATCCCGAGGGAAAGAAAGAAACATGAGGCGAGAGTCTGGCGATCTCGTAGGAGCAATATGCTGCCAACAATCACAGCCACCAAGATTGGAACGGGTGTCTTTACCAGTAAGAGCCAAAGATAGTAAAACCAGGGGACGCCGGCAAGCAGGCGCGAGGCAAAGTTCATGTACAGCGTGCCATCGAAATCGTAACCGCTATGCCTGATGCCATCATGGTGAAGCCAATGCAAAATCGCGCTGAAGTTACCTGGAAAGAGAACGACCGGGTTCGCCAAAATGAAGGTGAGGAATATTACGAGGAAGAATCGTTTGTAGTTGAACCGCGAAGGCTCGCGAGTAAGTCCCATCTTTCCGGCAAACAACCAGGCAAGCGCGTTCAAACCAAAAAGGTGAAGAATGTATTGCGAGGCAAAAGACAGTCCAAAGCCAATCGCACTCAGGCCATACCATCGGCGTGCACTTTCGTCCGAATCTGCCTGTTGGGCCCGGCAGTAGAAGTAACAAGCCAGAAGAGTGAAGAAGGTGAGCGGCGTTTCTTCTTTGGCAAGGCGATTTAGTGCAACGGCCAACGGCGAAACGGCCCAGAAGAAGCTGGCCGCGAATGCCCCTCCAACTCCCATCAGGCGCCGACAAAACAGAAAGAGAATTACCGTCGTCGCCGCACCGAGAAGAACATTAGGAAATCGAAGCCAGCCCTCGGGGTTCATCGTGGGCCAGCTATGCAGTGAGGCCATCCGGTTCCAGCGCTCCCCTACTGTCAGACTGGCCCATGCCAGCACCTTCAGCATCATCGGGTGCTCGCTGTTGACGCCCACGAAGTGTCCCTGCCGATATTCCTGAACGGCCGTCCACTTTGCCGACTCGTCCTCTGACAGGCTGTTAAAACCGAGGTGATTCAAGCGAATGGCAAACGCCAGGGCCGTAAGCAGAAGCACAATTGCGGCGTCCCGATGCCAGTGCCAGGAACGATGTTGAAGCTGGCTCAACACAGGATCTTTCGTTTTCATCGCGAGTGTCTTTGTGCTCATGACCGCCACTCGGACGCGATATCAATCCCGCCAGCTGCGCGCAGATCAAGAATCTCGGACACGGTGTACGGTTTCCGCGCAGAAGGGTTGAAGTACTGCCAGACTCCCAATTCGCCGAGCAGCCCAAGTGCCACCATCTGGAGGCCCAGCACGATCAGGATTGCCGCAAAAACCAGCAGCAGTGCGTGTTGCTCCATGACATTGGTTCGATAAAGGACCTTCCAAGTCAGCAACCAAAGCGCTATAACGGATCCCGCGCTCATGTTGATCAGGCCGAGCCGGCCAAAGAAGTGCAGCGGGCGCGACATGTAGCGAAGGAGAAACCGAATGGTGAGCAGATCGAACATGACCCGGAAGGTGCGAGACAAGTTGTAATGCGATGTCCCATGCTTGCGATGCTTGTTTTGAATCGGGATTTCACAGATCAAAGCGCCATATGCCGAAGCCAAAGCAGGTATGAATCGGTGCATCTCTCCATAGAGGGGCAATTGCGAAAGCAGCTCGCGGCGGTACGCCTTGAATGTTGTTCCGAAATCGTGAATGTTGACGCCGCTGAGCTTGGCCATCAGCCAGTTTGCACAACGGGAAGGAATCTTCCGCAACAGCAGGTTGTCAATGCGGTGTTTGCGCCAGCCGCTGACAACGTCGTATCCGTTTTCGAGCTTCTCCAGGAATCTCGGAATTTCCGCGGGATCATGCTGAAGGTCGCCGTCCATGGCGATGACGTAATCACATTTGCAGTTTGCAAACCCGGCCGCCAGCGCTGCG
>Ga0335078_10011553_pt1 | contig 13101 bp, 13 predicted proteins | sample Lox_Sample_32_FD_206711 | JGI IMG/M metagenome (GOLD analysis project Ga0335078, IMG submission 206711) | Soil microbial communities from Loxahatchee National Wildlife Refuge, Florida, United States - Lox_Sample_3.2 | ecosystem: Environmental > Terrestrial > Soil > Wetlands | place: USA... | reverse complement strand
GCTCCCGCAGCACCTGCTCGTCGGCCGCCGAGAGCTGCGCCTCGTCCTGGTTCCGGCCGCTCGTCACGTCTGTCACTGGTGTCTCCCTACTTGTCAGGAGTTACACCGTTGAAACTACAGTCCCAATCTATCAGATGTGACGTAAGTATTTAAGATCCAGACGCGAGCGTATTTGATCACTTGGCCAGCTTACTCAGCATGATCGGGAGCGAGGGTGGAGGAGTTGGTTGTCTTGCTGGACGAGGAGGGCCAAGGAAGCGGGGCGCTTGGCAAGTTGGCTGTTCATAATCGTGATACTCCGCTGAATCTGGCGTTTTCCTGCTACGTGTTTAATGAACGGGGCGAGTTCCTGCTGGCCCGGCGGGCTTGGGGCAAGCTGACCTGGCCGGGGGAGTGGACAAACAGCTGCTGCGGGCATCCGCGCGCCTTGCAGGTTGGTGAGCTTGCCAGGGTCGGCCCGGACCCGCTGGCGTGGCCTGTGGCGCCCGCGCCCGCGCTTCGGCCCGCGGCGCGGCTGTGAGGGGGCCTGTGGAGCCCGGCTCTGCTGCCGGAGCACTGGCGGGCAAGGCCGGCTTGGGACTGCCGGCAACAGCGCCCGGGAGGCCCTGGCGCCGGCCGTCGCGGGCGCAGGTTGCGGCGTTTGCGCGGTTGGGGCGACCGCAGTTTCTGCTCAACAGCATGCTGCTTGTGACGCTGGGCATGTCGGTGGCGGCGTACCAGGGCAGGCGGCTGGAGTGGGGCGGATGGGTGCTGGCGCAGCTGTTCGCCTGGTGCACCCATCTGATGACCCATTACTGCAATGAGTATTTTGACTTGGAGGCCGACCGGCTCAATGCCGATCCGACCAGGCTGACAGGGGGCAGCCGGATCCTGGTTGGCGGCGTGTTATCTCCGCTGGTTGCTCTTTCGGCGTCGCTGGTGCTGCTGTTCGCGGATCTGGCGCTGACGGTGGCGATGCCGGGAGCGTCCGCTCGCTTCCTGGCGCTGCTGGGGGTGGCGCTGGCGTGGTTTTATACCGCTCCGCCGGCGCGGCTGAATTACCGGGCGCTGGGGGAAGCGGACTGCGCGCTGGGGCTGAACGTGATATTGCCGGTGCTGGCGTACCGGCTGCAGGCACCCGGGATCCCGGCGGCGCTGCTGGCGCTGGCCGCTGCCTTGTTCGTCATGCAGACCGCGCGGATGACGGTGATGAATCTCGCCGATCATGACAGTGACCTGCTGGCGGGCAAGCGCACCCTGGCTAATGTCCTGGGGCCAGGGCCGGCGGTACGGCTGTATGCCGGGTTGCAGGCAGCAGGGTATGCGGCCCTGGCCGGGCTGACAGCGGCCGGCGTCGTCTCACTGCTGCCCCGGGCTGCTGGTGCTGGTCACCTCGGTGCTATCGGCGCGTACGGTAAGGCTGCTGCGCCATACCCGTCCTGGCGATGCCGCGGGCATGGGGAGGGCGGCGTGGTGGGCGTCCGCGCAGATCAGCGCTGCGGTGTATGCGGCGGCGACGGGCATGGTGATCGCCGCTGCCGCCCACGCCGGCTTCCCGGTGGCGAGCGTGGCTTCGACCGAGACCCGCCACCTCAGCATCACCCTGTCGTCGCCGCCTGAAAAATGACCCCGTGTCGTCGGCAACGACCACGCCCCGCCCCGTGACGGTGGACGGCGCGATGGGACTGCGCATCGAGAAGACCGGCAAGGCGGCACTGGACGACACCGAAGAATTCAGTACGAACCAGGTAGATTACGTACTGTCAGTTCCCGGAACCCGCGATCGGTGGCTCGCGGTCCACTTCGCGACTCTCGGAGGCGGCAATCCCGGTGACCAGGTCGCCGCGCTGCTGACCAGCCTGTTCGGGGCCATGATGACCACGTTCCGCTGACAGCAGGAAGCGCAGGGTGATCCAGCATGAGGCTAGGCAGAAGCCATGGCGAACAGCAGCATCCGGCTGATGACCCTGCGGACGAGACGGTCACCAGCGAACTGGGATGGGTGAGCATCGATGCCGACAGGCGGCGGTGGATACTGTGCCCGCTCGCCTTCCCCGCTGGCTGCGACCGCGACTCATGGGCGGCGGAGGCGGCTGCCGCCTGGCTGGAGCGGTGGGGGCTGCCCGCCGACACCCCCGAGGCCGAGAGCCTCGCCGCGATGCTCCGGCTGATCCACGAGCGGGCCAACGTGCAGATCAAGTGCCACCAGATCTGGATCTACCTTCCCGACCGGTTCACCACGCCGCTGCCGGTGTTCCTTGCGGTCTGGCGGCAGTCGGGTGACCGGTACCGGCGGCTGCGGATGCTCACCGAGGCGGACAAGCGGCTGCGGATGCTCACCGAGGCGGACAATAAGTCCGGGGCGCGCGAGCCGCAGACAGATGAGGTCACGACCGAGCACCTCGGCACCGGGCTGCAGGTTCTGCACCAGCGGACCCAGGGCAACGGAGAGCTGCTGGCCTTCCTGGCGTACGCATTCCGCGTTGAGGAGCACGCAACCGACCTGCAGCTGTTCACCCTCACCTCGGACCTGCGTGCGCTGATGGCCGCCAGCGACGACATCGGGCGCCTCGTCCAGGGCATTACCGTATACAGGAACACGGACGAGCGGCTGGTCGTGGAGGCGTGATGCGGCGGGCGGCGGAAACCATGCGGGCCTGGCCCAGTGCCGCGCGCTGGCCGGTCGCCGGGCTGATCCCGTTCGGCTGGTTGTTCATCGGCATGCTCCTGATGTGGGCAGGGGCGGTCCCCGTCGGCTTCCTCCTGGCAATCTTCGTCGGCATCCCCTCGACGGTCTGGTACCTCAACTGGGTCCAGGACACCCACGCGGCGTGGGTCTTCCCGCTGCTCGGGCTCATGATCGCGGCCACTGTCGTCGGCGACCTCATCTTCGGGCACGTTACGGTGCATCACGACCACGGGTACGACCCGGTCCCTTCCCCTCTCGTCGTCACCCCCGCCTACTGGCAGGCGTTCGGCGGCCTGCTCGCCGCCCTGGCGGTCACGGTGGCGCTGGCCGTCGTGAACGGCGAACGCCACCGCGGCCGCTACCGCAACGTCGCTAGGAACTTCGCCTTATCCGGTCCGCAACGCCGGAACCGGTGCGGAATGCCCGCCCGGGCGCCATCTCATCGGGCATGTCCCGCGGGCGCAGCCCGGCCAGCGCGTAGTCGTCCTTCTCGGCCAGCTTGAACACCAGCTGCTCCTCGCGCAGCGCCGAGATCCGGCCCGCGAGCAGCGCACGGGCACCGGTCATCACCAGGTGAATGCCGACGCTCGCGCCCTCGCCGAGGGCGTGCCTATGTCCGAGCCCGTCCGGCTGGACGACGCCGGCCCACCCGGCCGGCTCGGAGCGGCGGACGGTCTCCCGCGAGGCGCCGCACGGCACCGGGGTGGATTATAGGGCGCGCGCCACATAATCTCAGTTCTGTGCCCGGCCGTGTTATGTGGCCAGTGGTGACTGGCTGCCGTTGTTACTGCTGATAAGCGGCTGGGCGCTGCCGCCGCTGGCCACATAATATTCACAGCGGAGCCTGTCAAACTGAATGGGACATCAGGCTGCTTGCGTGGTTTGTGGCGATGGGCTGATCTCGATGGTTGCGGGTGGCTGGTTGATCCACACCTTGGCGGGCAGTGCCGCCGGGTGCGGGCAGCGGCCGTGGAAGCGTTCGGGGTGGGCGGCGCAGGCGGCCTGGAGGGTGGCGGCGCGGGGGCCTGGACGTGGACCCAGGTCCCGTCGTGCACGGTCGCGGCGGTATGCATCGCGATGCCGGCGTGGCGGTGCTCGGTGTTGTAGTAGGTGAAGAACGCGTCGCGGAAGACGTTCCCGTCCTGGATGGACCCGAAGTGGCCGGGGAACGCCGGGCAGTATTTGAGGGTTTTGAACTGCGCCTCCGAAAGGGGGCTGTCGTCGGAGACGTGGGGCCGGGAATGTGACTTGGCGATGTTCAGCCTGGCGTACAGCCCGGCCACGGTATTGGAGGCGGTCATCGAGGTTCCCCGGCCGGCGTGCACGGCGCGCGGGGCGGTGCCGCCGTTGGCGGCGATGGCGTGCTCGATGAATTCCTTTGCCAGGTCCCGGTCTCGGTTGGCCAGATCTCCCAGTGAATAACCTTCCGGGAGTAAATGTCGAGGCTGACATACAGCAGGTACCAGATCCCGCGGGCCGGGCCGTTCAGCTTGGTGATGTCCCAGCTCCACAGGTCATTGGGCCCGGTGGCGAGCAGTTCGGGTTTCTTGCAGGCCGGGTGCACGGTCTGGGCGCGGCGCTCGCCGGACTGGCCGCGCTCACGCGGCAGCCGGTGCATCGTGGCCTGCAAGCACAGGTAGACGCCCTGGTCCAGCAAGACCGTGTACGCCTGGGCGGCGAGCTTGCTGGCATCGCTGAGATCGACGCGGCGCGCGAGCTGGCTGGCGGCGCCCTGCCGGACGGTGCCGAGGACTTTACGCGCAGGTGAATGGCTTCCGGCTGGACTGGCGGCACACCACGCCAGCTACGACCTGTCCGTCCAGCTCCCGCTGCTTGGCACTTTCAAGCTGGCTTCCGCTCAGGGAAACCTGGCGAACGGCGCCACCGTGCTTTACGACGTCGCGGACCTAGGCAGCGGGACGGCGAACCTATACCTGAAGAACACTAACGAGATCTGGTTCAGCTATAGCGGCACCTTGCCCGGCCAGACCCAGCCAGCGGAAATCGTGCTCTTCACGATCTGAGGCACCAGCCTGGCTACGAAATAGGCTATTGCCGGGCCCGCCCCGCTCAGGAGGGGCGGGCCCGGCGGGCGCCAATAAGCGGCCTGTCCCGAGTTCTAATCGTTGCGCATTAGCGGCTGAATCGTAATTGGCGTGGTTAGCTCATTGAGCTTCGATATGGTCATGCCACTTCCTCAGCATTCGGACCGCCTCGCCAGCGTTCAGATCCCGGCCCCGGCCGACCTCACTGGTCTCACCGAGCTTCGCGTGCACGGCGTCGGCGGTACGCCGCCCGAAGGTACCCTCGGCGACCTGACCCCCGAGCAGGTCGCCGGCGACGGCATCGCCGGCTTTTACCGCACGTCAGACCGGGCCGGGCGGCACGTCGAGGCATACTCCTGGGGCGGCCTTACCTCCCGAAGCTCAACCAGGGTTTTATGGCTATTCCTGCTCCCCTTCATGTTCAGCAACCTTGCGGGCTGGATGTGCTCGGCGGCCACGCGTGATTCCCGACCGCGGTTCGCGCTGCACCGGTTCGCTTACGGGCTCGGCGGGCTCGCGCTGACCGTGAACGCCACGCTGATCGCGGCGCTGATCAGCGTCGACGACAACGGGTACCAGGCGGTGGTCACGCACAATTCCGTCAGGCAGTGGTGGCTCGCGCCGCTTAGCTGGCACTTCGTCGCCGCTCATCCGGCCCGGCAGCTCGCCGTCGCCACCGTCCCCGTGCTGCTGCTGCTGCTCGCCCTGGCGTACCTGGCCCGGCGGTCGTTCCGTTACGAGGTGGTAAGGCCGCCGTACCGCGGCGCGACCGAGCCGCCGCCGCCCTCAGTGCCGGCGGCCGCGCTGCCCGCGGGGCTGGCGGACAATGACTTCTGGGACGGGCAGGTGAGCGTGCTCGCGCTGCTACGGCTGCATCTGGCCGCGGCGGTCGCGTTGCTCGCCGTGGTGCTCACCGTCACCGGCCGGGCCGTGGCCGGCGGGTCCGGGCTGGCCTGGGTCGCGCTGGCTGGTGCGCTCGCCGTGCTCGGCGTCGTCGTGCTGTTCGTGGCCCTCGACTCGGCCGGCGCGCTGGCCCGCCCGCTGCGCGGCGGCGGGCCGCTGGCCCTGCTCACGGCCGCCGCCGCGGCTCTGATCTGCGCCTGGATCTTTGCCTGGCTCCGGCCGCCGGTCCCTGAGCCGCTGGCCGGCGGGCTGCCGGACATGGGCACAGTGACCGCGTGGACGGCGCTGGCCCTGGGGATCGTGCTCGGGCTCGCGCTGCTGTCCGCGCTGGCCGGCGGCTTCCGGCAGGGCACGATGCCGGCCGGCGCGTGGGTTGCGCTGCTGACCGGGTTCGGCCTGCTGAACTTCCTGATGCTGTCGCTGCTGGTCTGGGTTGCGCACCTGGTCGGGCCGGTCGGCGGCGATCCCGGGCATCCGGGTGGCGCCCTGTACCTTCCGACCGCCCTCACCAGCGCCGCTCCGCTGCTCGGCTGGTCGTACATTGTCGTCGCCGTGATCTTCGCGGTGATAGAGGAGGTGCGGCTGAGGGCTGCACGGGCCCTGCCGCCGGACGTGGCGGGGGCCTACCAGCAGAGTGCGGCGGAATTCAACGCCGCCCAGCCGGAGCAGCGGCGGATCTGGTACCAGGCAGGCGGGTCCGGGTGGGCGCGCGGTATCGCGCGGAAGCGGCGCCTGGCGACCGCGGCGCACGGCACGGTCTGGCTACTGTACGGGATCGCCGTGCTTCAGGCTGGGCTGACCCTCGGCGCGTGGCGGCTGCACTGGCAGGCGCCCGCACCGGTCCGGTACGTCGGCACTGTGATCGGCGGGCTGCTGGTCCCGGCGCTGATGGCCACGCTGCGCGGGGCATGGCGCAACACGCAGCGGCGGAAAACCATCGGCATCCTGTGGGATGTCGGCACGTTCTGGCCGCGTTCCTACCATCCGCTGTCCCCGCCCTGCTATGCCGAGCGCGCGGTCCCCGACCTCCAGCGCCGCCTGTGGTGGCTGCACGACAATGGCGGGCAGGTGCTGCTGGCCGCGCACAGCCAGGGCACGATGCTGGCGGCCGCGGCGCTCGTCCAGGCGGACCGGCGGCCGCTCGGGCAGAATGTGGCCCTCGCCACGTTCGGCTCGCCGCTGATCAAGCTGTACGGCTGGGCGTTCCCCGCATACCTGCGCGCGAGCCTGCTCGCGCCGCTGGCGCCGGGCGGCGGCGGCCAGGTGGCCGGTTGGAAGAACTTCGTGTACCCGACCGACCCGATCGGCGGGCGAGTGGGGATCGACAGCGTGGATGTCTCGCTGCCGGACCCGGCCGGAAGCTATTTCGTGTACGGCGAGCCGCCGCCCAGTGCGGGCGGACATTCCGGTTACTGGGCGGACCAGCGAGTATGGACGGCCATTGACGGGATGGCCGCAGGCTTTACGCAGGAGCCCCGGGGCTCACAGTCAGACTCGCAGGATGCCGTTATTTCCAGTGTTCCCAGCAGCTAACAGGGACCTGATGGCCAACAGCGGGCCGGTCTGGGTGCGTCGCGAAGCTGCTGGCTTAGTACGGCCGCGACGAACTGTGCCTTGCCCGCCGTGTACGCCTCGCGGTCGTGTCCGCGCTGCTGCGCCAGCCGGCGCTTCAGGTCCGCATACTCCTGCGCGAGCTGGCGGTCCCGCCGCAGCGCGTCCCGGAACGTGATCTGCTCTGCCCACCGCGGGTGCCCGGCCTGCATCAGGTGCAAGTGCGCCTCGCGTCGCTGCCCGGACACGTCCGGCTTGACAAACAAACGCCGCCACGGCCGGCGGTCCAGCTCCGCAGGCACATAGCACCAGCCATCCGCGGCGAGCCGCGCTGCCGCCTGCCCAGTCACCACGTCCAGGTCACTCACCGGGACCATGAGGTCAACGACCGGCTTGGCGGCGAGCCCGGGAACAGCAGTCGACCCGGCATGCTCGACTGCGCCCGCCAGCCACGGCGCCAGCAGATGTGTCAACCGCTCTCGCTCTGTCTTTGCCCGGTCAGCCCACCGAGGGTCATACGGGCAGACCTCAGCCCGCTCATAAGCCCAAGCCGGAACAGCATCGCTCACAACGCCACGGTAACGCGGCTGCGTGACAGCCAGCTAGTGCAGCCTTCCGGCCGGGCCGCGTCGCGCTGCCGGCACCGCCGCGGCGGTCGCCAGGGGTGAGTACGAGCCGGCGATCCGCCGGCACCGCGCCACCCCTACCGAACCAGGCCCCGCCGGTCGGCCCCGGCTGTCCGCCGCGTTCACCGAGTGGAGAAAGGGCATTTCTCTCGTGGCGTGGATCAGTTGCTGGCGTGGCGGTCGACGCCACCGGCCGTTCGGCTACCGCCTGCGCCCGCCGGATAGCCGCTGTAACGTGTCGTTGGCGTGCGGTCGCGCCGATTCCCGGCGCGTGGCCCCCGGCGGTCATCCGTTGCGTGACCGTGGCAATGAGGACCGGGCCGGTGCGGTCACCATGCGTCATGGATTCGCGCCAGTCCGGGCCGAAGGGCACCCGCCGGAAGGCCTTATGGCTCTGGGAAGCGGCGGCAGCGGACCTATCTTGGCAATATGAATGCTGTACCCGATTCCACAGAATGGGTCGCATGGTGGTCGCGGCTGTGGCGCGACATCTATGCGCGGGCCACCCCGTTCCCTTCACTGGCTCCGCAAGTGCTCACCCAGCCGATTCTTCCAGGCTGGCTCTTCGCGAATAGTATTAACGTCACGGAAGAGAATTCAAGCTCACCGGAAACGGAACGGGAGATTGTCGCTAAGCAAAGTTACGGACGCCAGCTCGGCCGTATCATCGACGTGCTTGGTGACCTGATCGAGAAGTGGCCGGGCGGAGCACCCGATGATCCGTCCGTTCGGCACTTCGCCGAGTTGAGGGACGGAATCGAGGCGATCAAGACGAAGCGGGTCGAGCAGGCGATCTCTGATCTGGCTGACCTGAAGCAGCGTAACCGGGATGAATATGAGCGCCTGGCTGCGAGACTCGAGGAAGTCATGAAAGCTGACGCTGGCAGTTCGCGCTGACCGCCTGCCGGCGCCGTTCATCGCCTGCGCTCCGCGCGCCAGCGCTCGCGCAGGGACGCCCTTGGATCGGCTGACACCCGGGACGCGGCGCGCACGCCGGGCCGGGTCACGCTGAGCCGACGCGATCGCGGCCAGCTCCGCCCGCTCACCCCTGACCACCTGGCAGCGGCACCGCCCGACACCGTCACCATCACCGAAGCCGCGTGACGCCGGCCCCGCCAATCCTCGATGATCTTCAGCGAGCAACTAAACGGAATCGTCCCGGCCCCGCCCGCCGCAGGCTGAGGGCCAGCCCCGGGGAGGCGACTGTCCGGAATAGAGCTGACAGCAGTTGTGAATCACCGTTATCCCGGAGTAAAGATGATGAAGTTGAACGCACGGACCACGTGACGCCCGGGCCCTGTCTTGGGCATGTCTCACTCGGCTGCGACCGCAGGCGGAAGAGCAGCGCGGCTACGGAGGGGTCGTTTGAGCTGGCGGGATGAGATCGGTACGGTGCTGGAGGCATGGATTGCCGCACTCGGCGGGGAGCAGGGCAGGGAACGATGGCAGCGGGTGGGGACCGCACGGCCTACCGGGGACCCCGGGGCCTACGCCGTGGACATTCGCGGTTCGGATCTGACCGCAGATCAGGCCGACAATCTTCGCCTGGCCGGGCCGGAGGAACAAGGTGTCTGGGGCGGATTCCCCGTTAAGGAGGCCACGGTCGATGGCGAGTTCTTGCGGGTGCGCGTGGCCGAGTTCGCCGCTCCTGCGGAGCCTTATGTGTGGAGGCTGCGGCAGCAGCCGACGTTCCTGGTTACCGCGCTGCGCGACGGGCTCGGGGCGCTGGCCGACGCCGGGCTCGCCAGCCTGCTGGCCCGTGGAGAGGTGGGGGGCGTGCCCGCGGCAGTGACCCCGCCCCCGTTGCTCCCCGCGCAACAGGACGCATACCGAGCCTGCCTGGGCAGTGGGTTATGGCTGGTGTGGGGACCGCCAGGCACCGGGAAGACCCGGCTGCTCCGGGCGGCCATCAGTGACCTGATAGCGGCTGGAAAGCGTGTCCTGCTCGTCTCGGGCACCAACATTGCTGTGGACAACGCGCTGCTCGGCGTCGCCCGGGAGCGTCGCCATCAGCCCGGCGAGATCGTCCGGGTGGGCCCGCCGCAGCTCCCCGAGATCGCGGATGACCCACTGGTCTGCCTGCCGTTGATGGTGCGGGCGCGGCTGGCAGAGGTGGAGGAGCAGAGGCGCACGGCCGCGATGGACCTGCTGGAGATGGACCGCCGCAACGAAGGCTTGCGCGATCTGGAGACCAGGCTGGCCGGATTCGACGCCGCCGCGTACGAAGCCGCCGCGGCGTTACTGGCCGGGCCAGGACGCACGGTAGCCGAGACGAGCAGCGCACTGGCCGAATGCGAGCTGGTAGCCGAGAGCGGCCTGCGCGCCATCGAAAACGGCCGAAGCAAACTTGACCAGGCAGCGTCCGTAGCCGCCGAAGCAGCGCCCGCCCGCGAGCTGTGGGCGCAGATCGAGGACAAGGAAGCCGAATTGGCGCGGGTTGAGGAGGCGGCCCGGCAGGCGGAGGCACGCGCGCTGGTGGCGGAGAACACCTACGTCACTGCAGACGAGCAGATCGCCGCGCTGCACCAGCCGGGCGGCAGGGTGCGCTGGCGCGACCGCAGTGCTCTCAGGGAAGCCCAGCGCCGGCTCGACGCGGCACGACCCGCATACGACCGGATGCGCGCTGCCGCGGCCGGGGCGCGCGGCATCGCCGATGCCTTCCGCCACGACGCCGGGGTCCAAGTGGCCGGCCTCACCGCACGGGTCGCGTTCAGCAGGGACGAGATCCGGCGCCGCGACACGGCTGCCGCCCAGGCCAAGGCACAGCTGGACGACCTGGAAGAGGCCCAGTTCGCCACGCGGGACCGGCTAAGGCAACTTCGCGCTGCTCACGCCGCCGCCCGGGACGCCGGCGAAATGGTGACCACGTCCGACCGGCGCGGCTGGCCCGGCCTGCACGCCCAAGCCGAGGCGCTGCGCAGGGAGGCCGCGCGGGACAAGGACCGGCGCGGCAAACTCGAAGAGCGGCATACCGAGCTCCAGCAGCAATATGAAACGCTGGCCCGCGACGCGCAGGGCGAGATTATCCGGGCGGCACGCCTCGTGGCTACCACTCTGGCCCGCTTCCGCACGACCAAGGCCGTCCTCGAGGGTCCGTATGACGTCGTGCTGATCGACGAGGTCGGCGCTGCCACGCTGCCCGAGGTCCTGCTCGCCGTGGCCAAGGCGTCCCAGTGCGCCGTGCTGCTCGGCGACTTCATGCAGCTCGGCCCGGTCCTCCCGCCCGCTCTGAAGAATAGTGACCGGTCGGACATCCGCCGATGGCTCCTTACCGATGCATTCCGGCACTGCGGCATCACCACCCCGGCCGAGGCGCTCCGCCACCGGTCCTGCCTCGTGCTGGACACCCAGCACCGGTTTGGCCCGCATGTGATGCAGCTCGCCAATCTTCTCGCGTATGACGGCCTGCTCAAGCCCGGTGACGGGGTGCGCAGCCATGCCGAGGATGACCCTGAGATCGTCCTGATCGACACAGATGGCCTCCGCGAACTGGCCCTAGTCCACCGCGTACGTCGAAACAGCGGCTGGTGGGCCGCGGGCGTCCTGCTAGCCCGGGCACTGGTCGAACTGCACGCCGAGAGCGGCGAGACCACCGGGGTGGTCACGCCCTACACCGCCCAGGCCGAGGCCACCCTGGAGGCGTTGCGGGACATGGAGCCGGGCGGGCGTCCGCTGGCGGAGGTGGGCACCGCACACCGCTTCCAAGGCCGAGAGTTCCCCATCGTCGTCTTCGACACGGTCGAGCCCTGGCACGACGGCGGACTCTGGATGGGTCAGGCATCGCGGCTGCCTGGCAGCACATCGTGGCACCAGGACGGCGTGCGCCTGTTCAACGTGGCCACCACCCGGGTCCAGCACCGCCTGTACGTGATCGCAAGCCGTGACCGCATCCGCAACGCAAGGCCCGGCACAGCGTTCGGACACCTCGGCGTGCTGCTCGGCGACCGGAAGGTGCGCACCGTCCCGGCGACGGGCCTAGTTACACCGCTGCAGGTTGAGCCCGCGAACCTGGGCCCGGAAGGCAGGCGGCTGGCCGAGGTGCTCGCCCGGCATGTCGAGATCACTGACGTCCACGACGAGAATTCCTTCTACGACCAGTTCGCCAGCCTCATCTCTGGGGCCCGGAACTCGATCTGGCTGTGGTCGGCATGGGTCGCGGCCCGCGTCCATAAACTGCTGCCGCTACTCGATGAGGCTGTCAAGCGCGGCGTGCGGGTCACCGTCTTCGTCCGGGACCCGAGCGACACCCTCCAGAAGAAGGAGCACTTCGTCGAAGCGCTGGCCGCGTTGCGCGCCGTCGTCCCGCACGTGGTGGAGGTCAACGTCGCCCACGGAAAGGCAGTAATCATCGACGATCATACCGTCATGCTCGGCAGCCTTAACGTGCTCTCTCAGAAGTGGAGCCGCGAGGTAATGGTGACCATGCGGGGCCGCCACTGGGCTCGCAAGCTGCTAACCCACCTCCATGCCGAGGAGTTCAGCAGACCGCCCCGCTGTGGAGCCTGCGATGGGGAGAAGGTCGATCTCCGCCGCAAGGCTAACGGCACGTGGTTCTGGCATTGCTACAGCACCGCCTGCCCAGCGCGTGGCAAAGGCAGGTACAGAGGCTGGACGCGCGATGTGGTCCTGCGGAGGTCCCGGTGAGCGCTGCACAGCCGGTCGTAGGTCCACCAGATCCACTGGTCTGCCCGCTGCTGCACCGTCCTGCTCTTCGCCCTGCCGGCGCCGTCAAGCGAGCCGGCGGGGAGCCCGGGAAGAGGCTCGTTCGGCGTGGGCATCACGCGTCCCTGCTGTCTCACGGGGAGAAATCCAGGGCTGTGAAAGAACGATTCGCCCGGTCCTTGAGGTAGGCCCTGGCATTTCTCACGATGCTCTCTCCCATCTTGCCCCAGCTGTCCTTGGTCGCTTCCGCAGCCTTCCGGTACTCCGGCGTAGGCTCATAGTCGCACACGGTCACCGAGACAAAATTGTCCAGCGGGCCGCCTTCATCCTGCACAGGAAAGCCCATCTGATACCGGCCAGGCACATCGACATCGCATTTGCCCGCGAAGTATTTCACCGGGCTGGTGAGGTCTTTCGCGCAGCCCGATGACGCTCCTTGGCCCAGTTTCGCATCGGTTGTTACGCGTGTCCAGGGCGCGAAGGCGCCAGCCAGAAGGCATTGGTTTTGGCGCGCAGCCCCCTTACCTGTATCCGAGCCCCGGCGCAAGAGGGCGGTTTCGGCGTCGTTGCCAGTTTTGTGATCAGGTTCAGGGCACGGCCCACTTGCCTGCCTGCCCCCTGATAGCTGCCGGGGTTCTGCGGGCCG
>Ga0335078_10011552_pt1 | contig 13102 bp, 9 predicted proteins | sample Lox_Sample_32_FD_206711 | JGI IMG/M metagenome (GOLD analysis project Ga0335078, IMG submission 206711) | Soil microbial communities from Loxahatchee National Wildlife Refuge, Florida, United States - Lox_Sample_3.2 | ecosystem: Environmental > Terrestrial > Soil > Wetlands | place: USA: Florida... | reverse complement strand
TCGCCGGCGGCGTGCGGCCGAGTGCCTCGGCCATCGCCCGGACGTGGTGGGGTGCGCAGCCGCAGCAGATGCCGAAGTAGCTGACCCCGCACGCAGCCGCCGCCGTCGTGAAGGCGCCCATCTCGTAGCGGTTGGCCAGGAACGGGTCCAGCGCGGTCGGGAACGGCTGCCCATCCGGGATCAGGTCGCAATCCTGGTCGGTGAGCGACTGGAACGTTGGCTCGGCCGCTGTCGTGCGGTACGGCACCGGCAAGGCGGCGATGTAGCCGTCGCACGCGGCGCGTACTTCATCCAGTAGCGGCAGCATGGTGGCGGGCCCGCGCTGGCAGTTCAGCCCGACCACATCGGCCCCGGCGTCTTGCAGGCGACGGCATGCCTCGCCGATCGGGCCGCCCCCGCGGACGACGGGCCGGCGATGAATAGTGAGTGTGACCACCGCATCGAGGTCGTGCGCCTTGATCGCTTCCAGCGCGAGCAATGCCTCGCCGGGATAGTCGATGGTCTCGGCGATCACGAAGTCGACGCCCGCTTCGGCGGCCCACCCGACCTGCTCGGCGAACATGTCGCGGACGGCCTCATGCGTCGCCGGATCGCCCGGGTCGTAGACGTTGGTGTTGCAGATATTGCCGGCCACCAGGGAGTCGTGCTCGGCGCCGACCTCCTTGGCGATACGCAGCGCCTGCCGGTTCAGCGACTCGAGGTCGCCCTCGCGGCCGATCACCGCCAGCTTCTCGCGGTGGGCGTAATAGGTGAACGCCTCAACCACGTCCGATCCGGCATGCACGTATTCCCGGTGCAGTCCGGCCACCAACTCGGGCTCCTCGAGCACCACCTCTGGTACGAACGCCCCGGCCTGCAGGTAGCCGCGGCGCTCGAACTCGAACAGGTACCCCTCGGCACAGATCACCGGTCCGGCGGCGAGCCGATCGAGAAGCCTACCCATGCACGACACCTCCGTGGACTTATAGTCGGAACGACTGTACCGGGAAAAGTGGGACGTAGGGAGCCCCGATGAAATCCTCCGCGCAGGTAGTCGTCATCGGCGGTGGTGTGGTGGGCGCCTCGGTGCTGTACCACCTCACCGAGCTGGGCTGGACCGATGTCGTGCTCGTCGAGCGCAAGGAGCTCACCGCCGGCTCGACCTGGCACGCCGCGGGCGGCATGCACACGCTCAACGGTGACCCGAATGTCGCGAAGCTGCAGCAGTACACCGTCGGGCTGTACCGGGAGATCGAGCAGCGCTCCGGCCAGGACTGCGGCATTCATATGTCGGGCGGACTGACGCTGGCCGGGGACCGGGAGCGGATGGACTGGCTGCGGATGGCCCAGGCCCGCGGCCGTTACCTCGGCATGGAGATGGAGATCATCTCGGCGGCCGAGGCCAAGCGGATGTTCCCGTTGCTGGAGGAGCAGTACTTCATCGGCGCGCTCTTCGACCGGGCCGAGGGTCACGTTGACCCGAGTGGGGTCACCCGGGCCTACGCCGCCTGCGCGCGGCAGGCGGGCGCCGAGATCTACCAGCACACCTGGGTGAGCGACCTTCGGCAGCGGCCCGACGGCACGTGGGACGTCATCACCGACGCCGGTGAGATCCACGCCGAGCACATCGTCAACGCCGGCGGGCTGTGGGCCCGTGAGGTGGGCCGGATGATCGGCCTGGAACTGCCGGTGCTCGCGATGGAGCACATGTACCTGATCACCGAAGACATGCCCGAGGTGGCCGAGTACAACGCCGCCACCGGGCACTATCTGCCGATGGGCATGGACTTCGACGGTGAGCTCTACATCCGCCAGGAGGGCGGTGCGATGCTGCTCGGCACCTACGAGCAGGCGTGCGTGCCCTGGTCGCCGCGCCAGACGCCGTGGACCTTCGACCAGCAGTTGCTGACCCCCGATCTCGACCGGATCGCCCCGTCGCTGGAGATCGCGTTCAAGCACTATCCGGCGCTGGCTAGTGTGGGGATCAAGAAGGTGATCAACGGCCCGTTCACCTTCGCGCCGGACGGCAATCCGCTGGTCGGCCCGGTCCCCGGCGTGCGCAACTGCTGGGTGGCCTGCGCGGTGATGGCAGGCTTTTCCCAGGGCGGCGGGGTCGGCCTCACCCTCGCGCGCTGGATGGTCGACGGCGATCCGGGTGAAGACATCTGGGCCATGGACGTGGCCCGCTTCGGCGACTGGGCGAGCCTCGCCTACACCAACGCCAAGGTGCGGGAGAACTACAGCCGCCGGTTCCGGATCACCTTCCCCAACGAGGAGCTCCCGGCCGGCCGGCCCCTGCACACCACGCCCGTCTATGACCGGCTCACCGCCCACAACGCGGTATGGGGGGCGAGCTTCGGGCTCGAGCATCCCCTGTGGTTCCAGCGGCCGGGGGAGGAGCCGCGCGAGGACGTGACCTTCCGCCGCTCCAACGCCTTCCCGGTGGTCGCCGAGGAATGCGTCACGGTGCGCGAACGGGTCGGGCTCACCGAGTGCTCCAACTTCGCCAAGTACCGCGTGAGCGGCGCCGGCAGCGCCGACTGGCTGCAGCGGCTGTTCACCAACCGGCTGCCGCGGGCCGGCCGGATCAACCTCACCGCCGCCCTGGACCGGGGCGGTCACATCGTCGGGGAGTTTTCCGTGGCGCGGGCCGGTCGAGACGACTTTTTCCTGTTCGGCTCGCAGATCGCCGAAGCGCATCACTCGCGCTGGTTCTTGGGCCACCTCGCCGATGGCGTGCGGTTCGACGTGCTGGGCCTGTCCCTGGTGGGCCTCTCGCTGGCCGGCCCGGGCGCCCGCGACGTGCTGCAGTCGGTCACCGGCGCTTCGCTGGCCACCGAGGATTACCCGTTCATGACGTTCCGCCGGATCGACGTGGGGATGATCCCCGCCTATGTCGGCCGGATGACCTACACCGGGGATCTTGGCTACGAGATCTGGGTCGCACCGGAGTACCAGCGGGCACTGTTCGATCTGCTGTGGCAGGCCGGGCGGCCATACGGCATCGGCCTGTTCGGGTTCCGGGCATTGATGTCGCTGCGCATGGAGAAGATGTTCGGTACCTGGGCGCGCGAGTACCGCCCGGTCTACACGCCGGTGGAAGCGCGAATGCACCGGTCGCTCAAGCTCGATCATGACTTCATCGGCCGCGCTGCGGTGGAGGCGGAGCTGGCGCGGGGCCCGGCCCGGACGCTCGGCTACTTCGACATCACCCCCGATCCGGCGGAACCGGCGGACGTCGTCGGCGACGAGCCGATCTGGCACGGCGGGGCGGTGGTGGGCTGGGTCACCTCCGGCGCGTATGCGCATTACAGCCGCCGCTCGCTAGCGTTCGGCTACGTGCCGAGCGAGCTCGCCGTGCCCGGCGCGATGTTCGAGGTGGAGATCATCGGCCAGCGCCGTCCGGCGAGACTGCTACCCGAACCCGTGCTCGACCCGGCGGGCCGTCGCATGCGCATCTGATGGGACGCCATCCTGACCTCGAACGACGGACCGAGCTGCTGGACAAGGTGGTCGGCTACCTCGGCCGGTACGGCGTCGCCGGAGTGTCACTGCGGCCCGTTGCCCGCGAACTGGGTGTGTCGGTCAACGCGCTGGTGCATCACTTCGGCAGCAAGGACGAACTGGTGGTCGCCGCGTTGCGGCGGGCCGCTGAGATTCAGCGAGGAGTCGAGGGGCGGTGGCGGCGGCAAGTACCGCACCTCTCCACGGCGGAGCTGCAGCGGCGCTGGTGGCGGTGGATCAACCGCAGCCCGGAGCACCTGGCGCTGGTGCGGCTGGGACTCGAAGCCGCCACGCTGGACGCCACGGTCAGCGGCCTGCCCGGTGATGTGCGTGCGGAGCAGATCTCGTTCTGGCGTGAGGGCATCGCCGAGGGCCTGATCGCTGACGGCATCAAGCCCGAGGACGCCGAACGCGAGGCGTCGCTGGTAAAGGCAACGTTCACCGGCCTGGTGCTTGACCTGCTGGCCACCGGTCACCGCAAGCGGCTCACCGACGCGCTTGAATGCGCCCTCAGCCGCCTCGATGACCTGCGGCAGAGGGCCCCGTGAGGGTGGCCGCGGGCAAGCTCCGACGGCGCGCTCGTCCCGGCCGCGCAATCGTCAGACGAACGTCACGCGGGCCGCTTCCTGTTTTCCTTGGGCGAAACCGGCCCGGGCGGCGGGGATGCGGGTCGCCGGATCCAGCTGGTTCGTGCCGAATGCGGCTCGGGAATCGGCGTCCGGTGTGATCACCGCGACGTGGCTGCCCTGGTTGCGCAGGGCCTCGACCTGGCTTGCCAGGTCCGCGCCCGGTGGCCTGCGCAGGCCCTCGAACTGGCCTGCCGGGCCCGCGCCCCGGTCCGGTGGCGTCTGGCTCCGTCCGCCCAGCGGCGAGAGCACCACGACGTTCGCATAGCCCGAGGCAAGGTCGGCGTTGTCGGCGGAGCGCACGCCACCGTCGATGTAGCGGATGCCGTTGATGGCGTGCGTGGGGACCAGGCCGGGCAGCGCGACGCTCGCGGTGACCGCGTCCACCAGGCCGACGCCGGAATCGCGGTCGAACGCAGCCAGCTCGCCGGTATGCGCGTCGAGGGCCGTGACGATCATCGGCCGGTCCGGCCATTCATGGCGAGGCAACCTGGCGGCGACCATCGCGCGCCGCTGTCCCGCCCCGGGCCCGAGTATGGCGTCACTCTCCAGCCCGAACGCGCCCATCGCACGTTGCAGATCGGCTGCCGAGGTGGCGGCGGCGCCGATGGCCCTCATCCGCTCGAACACCGTGGCCATCGGCAGGGACGGCGGCCGTTCCCGGTTCTGTCCGGCCGGCCGGGCCGGCCCGGACAGCACCGAGGCCAGCAGTTCGGCCGCCGGTATGCCGCTGCGCACCTGCGCCGCCGTGGTGGCCCCGGCCGAGGTGCCGATCACCAGATCGGCGGCCGCTGTCATATCGATACCGGCTTCGGCCAGGCCTGCGATGATACCGATCTCCCACGCATTTCCGGCAGCCCCGCCACCACCGAGAACCAGAGCAACGTTGTGAAGGACCTGCGGGCGCGGCGCACGTCCTGCCGAGCCACGGGTGAAGGGCTGAGCTGTGCTCCCGGCCGGCGGGAGCGATTCGTGAGATTGCGACATGTCTTGGTCCTTTCCAGGCATCCGGGATGCGGGCGCCCGAGGACCGGTGACGGCGAAGCTCTAGCGGCTCCGGCGTGAAGGGGTGAGCACCCGACGGTCAACGAAAATCGGACTCACCTCCTCAGGCCGTGCGCTGCGGCAGCGCTCCGGAACGAAGTCAGCGTGAACAATAGCCGGGCGGGGCGCCCCGCCGCAAACGACGAAGCGGTTGCCGCCGGGATCCAGGCCGAGCGCGAGGGCCGGCCAGCGCGTGACGAGGCTGCGCCGCGGGCTATGGCTTAGCGGCCGGTGGGGCGGTTGATGGCGATGAGGGGCATGAACAGGTCGTCGACGATGGCGAGGACCCGCTCGGGCGGGATTGGCTTGTAGGTCATCAGCATGTCGTGGCGCATGAGGTCGAAGGGCATCGCCAGGACGGCGGGGGGGATGCGGTCGGGGTCGATCTCGCCGCGTTCGCCGGCCCGGGTGATGACCTGGGCTGACTGCAGCGGGCGGTCGGCCAGGATCTTCTCGCGCACCTGGGCCGGGGTGAGCCCGGTGCTGGCCAGCAGGCCGGAGAACGCGGCGCTGACGATGGCGGCGAAGCTGACCCGCGCGCTGCTGAAGCTGGTGAGCAGCGCAATCATGTCGCCGCGCAGGCTGCCGGTGTCGGGGATGTCGACGGGGTGCGTCGCGCCGTAGTGGGCGATCGCGGCGACCACCAGGTCGTCCTTGACGGGCCAGCGCCGGTACAGCACCGCCACGCCCGTTTTCGCCCGGGCCGCGACCGACTCCATCGTCAGCCTGGCGAACCCGGCCTCGACGAGCTCCTGCCACGCGGCCTCCAGCAGGGCGGCCTCCAGCTGTTCCCCGCGCCGCCGCTGGCGGGCCGGCCGTGCCTGCTCGGTCATGGCAGCCAGCATAGCGGCGAGGAGCGCTTTAAGAGAGGCTTGCATTCCTTAAGTGGCTGCCCTATTCTCATTAAGAGAAGGGTCCATCTCTTATTGAGAGGCTGGCATGGCGGCGACATCAGCAAAGCCCGGGCCTGCGAAGCTCGACCCCGCGCTGGTCAGGACCGCCCTGATCATCGTCGTCGGCGGGATGGCGGTCGTCTTCGACACCACGATCGTCAGCGTCGCCCTGCACACGCTGTCGGTGAAGCTGGGCACCCCGGTCACCACGATCCAGTGGGTGAGCACCGGCTACCTGCTGGCACTCGGCATCACGGTGCCGCTCAGCGCCTGGGGCCTGGCGCGGTTCGGCGGCAAGCGGCTGTGGATGTTTTCCCTCGCCGTTTTCCTGGCCGGCTCGGTCGGGTCCAGCCTCGCGTGGAGCGCCGGGTCGCTCATCGGCTGGCGGGTCGTCCAGGGCATCGGCGGCGGCCTCATGCTCCCGCTGATGAGCACGCTCATCTTCCAGGCCGCGGGTGGCAAGTCGCTCGGGCGGCTCGTCACCTATGTCGCGCTGCCGGCGCTGCTCGGCCCGATCCTGGGCCCGCTGATCGGCGGCGCCATCCTGACGCACCTGAGCTGGCGGTTCATGTTCTGGGTGAACGTGCCGTTCTGCGTCGCCGGCATCCTGCTCGCCTGGCGCTACCTGCACATCGACGCGCCCGCCCGCCGCGGTCCCGCGGCCGGCCCGCCGCGGCTCGACGTGCCCGGGCTCCTGCTCATCGCGCCCGGCATCTCGGCCGTCCTGCTTGGCCTGGCCAACGCGGGCACCGCAGCCGGGTTCGGCCACCCGGACGTCATCATCCCGCTGCTGGCCGGCGCCGCGCTGCTGGTGGCCTTCACCGGCTACGCGCTTGGCAAGAGCCACCCGCTCGTCGAGGTCCGGCTGCTGGCCAGGCGGCCGGTCGGCTCCGCCAGCGCGGTGCTGTTCTTCTCCGGCTTCTCCCTGTACGGCGCGCTGATCCTGCTGCCGCTGTACTACCAGGACGTGCGCGGCGCCACCGCGCTGGGCGCCGGGGTCATGCTCGTCCCGCAGGGCATCGGCGCCCTGTTGTCCCGTACCGTCGTCGGGAGCAACATCGACCGCTTCGGCCCGCGTGTCATTGCCCTGGCCGGCTTCGCCGTCGTGGCCGCCGCGACCGTCCCGTTCGCCCTGGCCGGGCCGCATACCAGCGAATGGCTGCTCGCCGCCTGGATGGTCATCCGCGGGTTCGGCCTCGGCGCCGTCACCATGCCCGTCATGGTCGCCGGCTACATCGGCCTGGACAAGCGGCAGATCCCGCACTCCAGCGTGCTCACCAGGACCGCCCAGCAGATCGGCGGCTCCTTCGGCACCGCCGTCCTGGCGGTGATCCTCCAGGGCGCCATCGCCACGCACCCGGCCACCCTGGCGGACGCGTTCCACGTGGCATTCTGGTGGGCCGCCGGGTTCTCCGCCGTCGCCGTGCTGCTCTCCCTGTGGCTCCCCGGCGCCCCGCGGGCGCCGGCGGCCGGTCACGACGGCGCCCCAGGCCAGCGCGCCGATCCTGTCAAGGTCTAGCCCGCAGCAGCCCCAACCGGGCGGGTTGCGCGGTCCCCGGCGGTGAGCATCAGCGGGATCACGCCGCGGACCTGCTGGGACAACCCGTCCAGAGCGTCAGCGCGACCAGCGACGTGACCGAGCAGAGCTTGCTGGAAAAGGCCATCCAGCATCGCGTATGCGGCCGCGGCGCTGAGCCGGATGTCCTGGCCGGCGAGGTCGGCGTAGCGGCGGAGCACCCGCCAGATCATCTCCTCCAGCGTCCGGTCGATGAGCGTGACCGCCTCGCGCAGGCCGGGCTCGAACATGCTCTGGGACCGCAGGTCGTACCAGAGACTGTGCATCGGCCCCTCGTCGCGGATGGTCTCTGCGAGCTTCGCCGCGAAGGCATCGAGCAAGCCATCGGCGGTGGTGGCGTCGGCGATGACATCGTCGTAGCGGGTAACGCAGCGGGCCTTGTAGTAACGGACGCAGTAGACGATCAGCTCGAGTTTGCCCGCGAAGTAGTAGTGCACCACGCCGTGGCTGAACTCGGAGTTGTTCGCGATCTCGCGCAGGCTGGTGCGGGCGTAGCCGACCTCGCCAAGGGTGCGAAGCGCCGACTCGGCCAGCTCGCTGCGGCGCTTGTCGTGCTTATCGGCGGGCGCGATCCGCGCCCGGTTGACCCCGGCCATCACCCCTCCTGCGGTGGTCCCCACTCGGCCTTGACCACAACTTTAGAGGATCGCTCCAGCGGCCTGGACACCCGCCAAGTTTTTTTCTGGTCGAATGTCAAGGAAAAACTTGACACACGTCAAGGGCGGGCGCCTAGGTTGTGACCATCACAACAACCGAAACCGACTCGAGGAGAGCGGCGATGACTGATCTCGACCTCACCGGCCGTAAAGCCCTGGTGACCGGCGGGGCGCAAGGCCTGGGCGAAGGGATGGCCCGTGCCCTGGTATCCGCCGGGGCAACTGTTGTCATCGCCGACCTGCAGGACGACGTCGGGACGAAGGTGGCTGGATCGCTCGGCGGCGGTCATGGCTTCGTGCACCTAGACACCACCGACGACACGAACTGGGAGTCCGCGGTGGCCGAGGCCGTCCAATTGCTGGGTGGCCTGGATGTCGTGGTGAACAACGCCGGAGTCGAGATCACCAGCCTGCTGGTGGACCTGGACCCCGTCTCGGCGCGCAAACAGCTCGAGGTCAATCTCCTGGGTACCGCGCTTGGCATCAAGCATGCCTTCCGCGTCATGCGGCCCGGCGGCGCGGCCGGCTCCGGCGGGGCGGTAATCAACGTCGCGTCGGTGGCCGCCACGATCGCCTTCCCCGGCATTGCCGTCTACTCCGCGACCAAGTCCGGCGTCGACCGGCTCACCCGGGTGGCCGCGATGGAGTCGGGCAAGCTCGGGTACGGGGTCCGCGTCAACTGCATCTATCCCGGCCTCGTACCTACGGCCATGGGCGCGGGCCTGGCCAATGACGTGGCCCGGATAGGACTGTTCGGCTCGCCTGAGGAAGCGGTCGGCGCGGTGATCGAGCTCACGCCGTCCGGCCGGCTCGGCGCGGTCGAGGACATGGCCGACGCGGTCGTCTTCCTGGCCTCGGACGCCGCACGATTCGTCAACGGCGCCGGGCTTCCGGTCGACGGCGGAATGGGGATGTGACCATGGCAACCAAGCCCGTCATCGTCTACGGCGCCTCCGGTTACACCGGGCGCCTGGTGTGCGAGTACCTGCGTGAGTACAACGTCCCCTTCGTGGCCGCGGGCCGGGACGAGACCCGCCTCAAGACCTCGATGGAGTCGCACGTGGCCGGCATCGAGACCGCCGACTACGAGGTGGTCCAGGTCAGCCACGACCCGGGTGCGCTGCAGGACCTGTTCGCCGGCGCGTCGGCCGTCTGCAACACCGTCGGGCCGTTCCGCGCGCACGGGCCGGAGGTGGTCGAGGCCTGCCTGGCCACGGGCACGCACTATCTCGACACCACCGGCGAGCAGGACTGGCTGGTCACCTGCGAGGAAAAGTACGGCACCGACTTCGCCGCCGCGGGCCTGCTGCTCGCCCCCGGCGTCGCCCAGATGTACACGACCGGCGAGATCGCGGCGGAGCTGTGCCTGGAGTCCCCCGGTCTCGACACGCTCGACATCGCGGTCTTCTGGGGAGGCAGCCCGACGATCGCCTCCACCTTGACGATCCTGGTCAATGCCGCCCTGGCGGGCGCTTACTACCTGGAGCAGAACCAGTATCGGCCGTGGGATCCGGATGCGGGGCTCTACCAGCTCGCGATCCCCGGACAGCACGAACTCGCCCTGGCGCTGCCATGGGGAGGCACCTCACATCCCGTCTGGTATCGCCGCGATCCCCGGGTGGCCAACGTCAGGGCGCTCGGCGGAGTCTTCAACAAACCCCTCATGCAGGGCGTGCCGCAGATCGTGGCCGCAGCCGTCGAGGCCACCAAGGACATGGAGCCCGACGAGCAGTACGCGGCCCTGGTGGCGACCGCGTCCCAGGTCATGAGCCAGATGCCGCCCCGCGAGAACCCGCGGCTGAACAAGTCGCTGGACTCCGTGCACGCCTCCGGCCCGCTGGGCCGCGCCCACTGCGTGATCCACGGCAACCAGAACTACAAGCAGACCGGGGCACTGCAGGCCTATGGGGCCTACGCGCTGCTCCAGCAGCCACCCAGGCGAGCCGGTTTCGCCTCGGGCTGCCAGGCGTTCGGTCACCGGGAGCTGCTGGGGGTGCTGCGCGGCTTCGGCCTGGTCTCCCAGCCAGTTCTCACCCGCGAGAGCTGAGCGCCGGTGCGGCTCGTCGACTATCTGGACAAGGGCGCGTCCCTCGATCCGGATGCGCCGTGCCTGACCACTGACCGGGAAGTCCGCACGTATGCCGAGGTGCGGGAGCTCAGCTCCCGCATCGCGGCTGCCCTTGCGGGCCAGGGCGTGGGCCCCGGCGACAAGGTCGCGATCCTGTCCGCCAACGACCCGGTGGCCTTCACCACCGTGTTCGCCATCAGCCGGCTGGGCGCGGTCTGGTGCCCGATCAACCCGCGCAACGAAGCGGCCGAGAACCGGGAGCTGCTGGAGCTGTTCGAGTGCCGGGCCCTGGTGTTCCAGGCGAAGTTCGCCGGGCTGGTCGACCAGATTCGCGGCGGCCTGCCGAACCTCGCCACGCTGGTGTGCCTGGACGGCGAGCTCAACGGCGCCCTGGGCTGGCAGCAGTTCCTCGATGGCGGCACCGAGTACCGCGAGACCATCCCGGCGGACGACCTGGCCATGATCGTCGGCACCGGGGGCACGACCGGCAAGCCCAAGGGCGTGATGCTCACCGGGACCAACCTGGAGATCATGACGGCCATCGTGTTGATGAGCTACCCGTTCGAAGGGCGCCCCGTTTACCTGGCCCTCGCTCCGCTCACCCACGCGGCCGGGGTGCTGTGCTTCCCGATCCTCGCGCTCGGCGGCGAGATCGTGGTGATGCGGACTCCGGATGTGGGCGCGTTCCTGAACAACCTGGAGCGCCATCGCGTCACCCACACCTTCCTGCCGCCCACCGTGATCTACATGGTCCTGGCCCATGAGCGGCTGGACACGACCGACCGCTCGTCGCTGCAGTGCTTCTGGTACGGCGCCGCGCCGATGTCCGCGGCCCGGCTCGGGGAAGCACTACGGCGCATCGGGCCGGTCATGGCGCAGCTCTTCGGCCAGACCGAGGCACCCATGATGATCTCCACACTCCCGCCGCGCGACCACTTCCGGGCCGACGGAAGCATCGCCACGGAGCGGCTGGCATCGGCGGGCCGCCCGCCACCACTGGTGACGGTCGCAATCATGAGCGAGGACGGCTCGCTGCTGCGCCGGGGTGAGCGCGGCGAGATCGTGGTCCGCAGTTCGCTGGTGATGGCCGGCTACTACCGCGACCCCGACGCCACGGCCGCCGCGTCAGCGCATGGCTGGCATCACACCGGCGACATTGGTTACCTCGACGATACGGGATACCTCTACATCGTCGACAGGGCCAAGGACATGGTCATCACCGGCGGGTTCAATGTGTACTCCGCCGAAGTCGAGCAGGCGCTCATGGCTCACGGTGCGGTCCGCGACTGCGCGGTCATCGGCCTGCCAGACGACAAGTGGGGCGAACGCGTCTGTGCCGTGGTGCAACTCCAGCCGGGCGCCGCGGTCGATGGCGGCGAGCTGACGGCCTTCGTCAAGGAACGTCTCGGTAGCGTCAAGGCACCCAAACAGGTCGAGATCTGGCCTGATCTGCCCCGTTCGACGGTCGGCAAGGTCCTCAAGACCGAGATCCGCTCGGTTCTCGCGAAGGCCGGCCCCGCTTGAGGGTGTTCATGTAGCAGGCTTGCGGGCCAATACCACCTCGGTGTCCCCCGGCCAGTCCCAGAAGATGCCCTCGGCGGAACGGTCCGCAAGCAGTGCCCGCACCTCCCGGGCGAAGTCATCAAGACGATCACCAAACAGGTGCGGCGCCGCGGATGAGAGGGAAAAGTAGCCGGACAGGACGGCCTCGCTGTCGCGCAGCAGATCGGGGATGCCCGGGACGAAGAGCTGCTGCGGCACACCAAAGCGAGTCCGGGCCAGCACATCCTCGAAGCGGTGAGTTCGCTGCGGGGCGATGCCCTGGCCAGCGCGCTGGGCAGGTCCCAGATACTTATGCACCAGCGCCTTGATCTCATCGTGAGGGATCGCGGGCACTCCCGGGCCTGGTGGCCGGGGGCGCCCCGTCACCGTGTGCACGATCAGCGCCAGCGCACCGCCGGGCTCCAGCATGTCGTAGACCTTCTCGGCCACTCGCTGCTCGTCGGTCCAGTGGAAGGACTGGCCGAAGGTCACCAGCTGGTACGGTCCTGGCGCGGCCGCGGGCAGGTTCTCGGCCAGGCCCTGGACCCACCGGATGTTCCTGGCTCTCTTTTCCCCGGCTGCGCGACGGCCCTCCGCAAGCATGTCGGCGTCCGGGTCCAGACCGACCGCCTCGGCGAACAGATGAGCAAGGCGGACGGCAAGCACGCCAGGGCCGCAGCCGGCATCCAAAAGCCGGCCGTTCCCGTCGAGGCCCGCCTCCTGGGCCAGAACGGCCTCCAGCCCGGGAGAGTACGCCGGGCGGCCGGGGCGATAGTGGGCGGCAGAGCCCAGATAGATGGTCGGGTCATACGGCACCGCACCAGTGTCCCCGGTCCAGGCCGCTGGGCGCATCGGCGACGGCGGCGCTCGCTGGCTGCTTGCCCCTTGTGCCGGATGCCTCTTGACGGGCATCGTCTCGCTGGGTGGGAGATGCCCAGGCCGCCGGCGCCTGGCCCCCGCCGGGGAGGTGAGATGTGGTCGCCGATCTGGTGCTCCTCGGCCTGGGAATCGCCCTGCAACCGTTTCGCCTGTCGGCATTCATCTTGATCCTCGGCACGAACGGCGGCACCAGGAAAGGCCTGGGATTCGTCCTTGGCTGGCTGGTGTGCCTGATTCTGGTGATCGCCGTGGTTGTGCTGGTTACTGGCGGCCGGCCGGTCCGCTTCCATACTCTTCCCGCCACCGTGGTGCAGGTCGCAAAGCTGGCGCTGGGT
>Ga0335078_10011551_pt1 | contig 13102 bp, 13 predicted proteins | sample Lox_Sample_32_FD_206711 | JGI IMG/M metagenome (GOLD analysis project Ga0335078, IMG submission 206711) | Soil microbial communities from Loxahatchee National Wildlife Refuge, Florida, United States - Lox_Sample_3.2 | ecosystem: Environmental > Terrestrial > Soil > Wetlands | place: USA... | reverse complement strand
CCGGCCATGCCGCCGCCGGCGTCCCGCTCGGCTATCTCGCCCGCCTCCAGCGGGCCTTCGACGCCGGGCAGCCCACTGCTGATCCCGGCCCCTCCGGCATCGTCGATCCGCTGACCAGTCGCGAGCTGGAGGTGCTGACGATGCTGGCGGCGGGCCGGTCGAACCAGGCCATCGCCGGCGAGCTCGTGGTCACCCTGGACACGGTCAAGAAGCACGTCGGCCATGTGCTGGGCAAGCTCGGCGCGGCCAACCGCACCGAGGCCGTCGCCCGGGCCCGCGAGCTGAGCCTGATCCCCTGACGCGCCGTCATGAATGTGCGTGGTCCTTCGCAGCTCGGCATCAGCTGGCTGTCCCGGAGTGCCGGTGACCGCACCGGCCGCGCGTTTGGTAATCAGGCCTGTTCGTGGTCGGGGAGTCTCTGCAGCCAGTAGTCGCGGTCCCAAGGCGTGGACTCGGGCTGTTTGCCGATGGCGACGGCCGGGGTCAGAAGTACGACCGCCGCGCGGGGGACTGCCTCGATCACGCGCCGGCGGAGTTCGGCGACGAGCTGGCGCAGCCGCACGCCTGACAGCGCGTCCAGTGGCTGGATCTCGGCTGTGACCAGGAGCTGGTGCGGCCCCATGTAGACACTTGCGACCTGGCCGACCGCGACCACTTCGGGGTCGGCGGCGAGCAGGTCGCGGATGCGTTCCAGGACGGCGGAGGATTCCGAGCGGTTGGTGAGCAGGTCACGGTTCCGCGCCGCGAGCCGGAGTCCGATGGCGGCCAGCAGCACGCCGATCGCGATCCCGGCGGCAGCGTCGGGCGCCGGGGAGTGGAGGAGCTGGTGCATGCCCAGCCCGGCCAGGGCGATCGCGTTCCCGAGCAGCGCCGCGGAGTCCTCGTAGTAGACGGCGGTGACTGCGGTGTCGGTGGTCGTCCGGATGTGCTGCCGCAACGGCACGTCGCGCGCTCTGGCCTCCCGCCGGAGCTGGCGCACCGAGGTGAGCCACGAGGTGCCATCGAGCAGGCAGCCCAGGCCGAGCACGGCGAAACCCAGCAGGCTCGCCTGAACCGCGCTGGGGTGCAGCAGGCGCTGCGCGCCCTCCCAGACTGACAGCACGCCCCCGGCCACGAAGATGCCCAGCGCGGCGAGCAGCGACCAGTAGAACAGCTCGGCTCCGTACCCGAAGGGATGCCTTCTGTCGGGCCGTTGCCGGGCGCGGCGCAGGCCCTTGAGCAGCAGCAGCTGGTTGCCCGTGTCGGCCAGCGAGTGCAGCGTCTCGGCGAATAGCGCTGCCGAGCCGGTCAGTGCGGCCGCGACCGCCTTGGCCGCGAACATGGCCAGGTCGGTGGCGATGGCGATCGCGACGGTGCCCAGGCTCTCGCTGCTGCCCGCCGCGGCGTGGTGCCGCCGGATCGCCGCCCGGGTGGGGCCCGTGCTGCTTGCCCTGAACGCGGCCAGGGTCCACCGGAGCATGGCCAGGGTGTCGCTGGGTGGCGGGGGCTCTGGCAGCTGCGGAAGGTCCGGCGGGGGCGCCGGAGGCGATTCGGGTGTCATCTGGCTTCCTCCGTGGACATCTGGAGATCTGCGTGACTCCGGCGGCCAGCTGGGATCATGGCCGGGCCAAGAAGGACCGGATCTCCGGGGCGACGATGTCCGGCTTGCCGCCGCGGTTGGCTGGGCCGACGTCGGCGGAGCCGCCGTGATCCAGGCCGGGGAACACCGCCTGCCGGCTGTGCGGGAGGGTCTGGGCCAGGGCGTCGAAGGCGGGCCGGATGAAGGCCGGGTGCTTCATGTCCCCGCCCATCAGCAGGACATCGGCTGGGACGTCGTCGAAGGCGGCTATGGTTCCGGCCATCTCCGCGAGCAGTAGCCCCTCGTAGCGCAGGGTCGGAGCGAGCTTGCGCATGGTGATGGCGTCGCTGGCGGCCCGGGCGTCTTCTTTCTTCATGGCCGCGTTGGTGGCGGCCGCCAGCAGCCGCCGTGGCAGGACCTTGAAGGCCGGCGGGGCCAGGTCCAGACCGCGGATGCAGGTGATCAGCGCGTCTGCCACCTGGCCGCGGGCCATCTCCTGGTCGAAGCGGCCCACCCACCTGGTGTACCTGCCTGAGGTGTCCATGAGCAGGGCCGGCTCGTAAACGGCGACCTGGCGGATGGCCGGGACGGCGCGGGCGGCCTGCAAGACGATCAGCGCGCTGGCGCTGACCCCGAACACTTTCTGCGCGCCGGACTCGGCCACGACGGCCCGCAGGTCCTCCACCTCGGTGCGCAGGCTGTGGTCGGGGCGGTGCGGGCCGGACAGGCCGCGGCCGCGCCGGTCAGGCAGGTAGACGGTGAACGCGTCGGCCAGCGCCAGCGCGAGACGGGCATGGCTGCGGGCCGACTCGTTGCTGCCGTGCAGGATGATCACCGCGGGGCCGTGGCCGAGCCGCAGGTAGCCGATCGGGGTCCCGTCCGTGGAGGTGACCGAGCCAGTGGTCATCCCGCCGGCACCGGCGGTGGTCTTCTGGGCGGCTTTGGCAGTGTTCATCTGATTCTCCTTGTGGCGCAAAGTGCGTTCTGGCGGTGGAAGCGGGCTGTCCAGGGTGGGTGTGGCGCCCTCGGCGTCGGCGCGGCGGGCCTCGGCGAGGTATTCGCGCGAGGCGATCGCCGACAGCCGGGCGATCCCACCTTCTTTGAACCCGGATGCCTGGCATCCGGGCTTCCGGGGTCGCAGTTTCCGGAACCGCAGCCTCGCCCCGGGACGCCTTCATGCCGCCGTCCGGACTGGGCCGGCGATAGCGGGAGTCACGGCCCGGCCGTCGGGAAGCAGTGCCCCGCCGTCGTCAAACAGCACCACGCCGTTGCACAGCAGGCTCCACCCCTGCCCGGGATGGCTGGCCACGACCCTGGCCGCGCTGCGACCTGGCGCCACAGCATCCGGGCACCGCGGCCGATGCCGGCATTCCCGCTTCCCGGCCCCGGCAGCCTTGATGGCCCTCATGGCCGGCAGCTTTCCACCCGGTCGTCGGCGCCCGACCTGACCAGGGTCCTTGGTTCCGGGCGGGACTCGCGCTGCTGCGCATACAGCCGGGTTGACGGTCTCAGGTGAGCCGGCGGCCGGTGCCGCCGGGCGCGGCGCGCGTCGCGGGCCCGCCGCGTCTCACCAGCCTCGGTGACCAGTTCCCGGATGTGGTCGGCGGCGAGCTGCCGGAGAATGTCTGGATGCATGGTGTGTCCTCCTGGCGGGGTCGATCTGGGTTATTCGGGGTCGAGTCGGCGGACGGAGATCAGGACCAGGCCGAGGTCGCAGACCCGGTTCAGCAGCCCGTGCAGGGCGGCCTCATCTGCTACCGGGCCGGAGATGACCGTCTGGCTGTGATCGCTGTCGATCGCCAGGCCCTCGGCCCAGGTCGTCCAGCGCTGGTCGAGGATCCCCTCGAGGCGGATCTCGTAGCGCGCCGACCGCGCCGTGCCGCTCATCTGTACCGTCCTTCCGTCGGGTTCCGTGACCTGCACGCTATGAAGCAGCACTGGGCCGTGGCGTCACCCGAAGGTGCCGATCGGGTGGAATCTTCCGCGGCGGCCCCGGGCACCAAGGTGCCGTCCCGGCCAGCCATGGTGGCTGTCGCTGGACGCAGGGGATAACGACCCGGCCCGGTTCTGGCGGCACGCTGTCGCTGCGCTGGACCGGGACGGCCAGAACACCCGCGGGCCGAGCAGCGTCGCCGGCCGCCGTGCCCGAGCCGTTGACCGCGCTGTCGGGCATGGCGACCAGCGCCGTCTGCACCAGGTGGTTCGGCGCCGGGGCGCCGGCCATGATGCCCACGATGCCGGGATGTGCCTGCCGTCTAGCGACCTGGCGATCGCGGTGATCCTCGCCGCGTCGGTACCGGTCAGGCGACCGTTATCGGCGCGGGCGAACACGATGATGGCAGCAGAGCTGGTCACGTGGCCTGCCTGCGGGAACGCCTGGTCCTGCAGGTTCGCAGCCCGGATCGATTCGTAGCTGCTGGGCAGGAAGCTGCTTTCGCTGGAGGCGTTTGTCACGCCGCGGCCGGGAGCCGGACGTGAGCCGGGCGGCGTGGCGGGATCACCCGGCCGCCGGGCAGGATCTCGCCGGTGTCGTCGAACACGATCACCCCGTTGCACAGCAGGCTCCACCCTTGCTCGGGGTGAGGGGCCACGGTGTGGGCGGCGTCGCGGTCCGGGCGGTCGGCTGGCGGGCATGGGGGCTGGTGCGGGCACATGGCGCATCTCCGGTACGGGGTTGCGGTCATTGGGGTCGGGGGTTCCAGCGGAAGCGGCGGACGGCGACCAGCGCGCCGACGGTGCCCCAGGCGAGCAGCACGCCGAGGGCGCTCCAGTCGAACCCGGCGTGCCGGGCGAACGGGCCGAGCAGGGCCTGGTTGAACGGCCGGACCGGCAGGGCTCCGGCGATGCGGTTCAGCACGGCGGAGTGGATCGGCATGTACGTGCCGGAGATGAAGACCAGCGGGAACAGGATGAACTGCACCACCGCGGACGCGGCCTCGGCGTTGCGGATCAGTGAGGCTACCGCGACGCCGAGCGCGCAGAAACTGGCCGCACCCAGCAACAGGGTCACCGCGATCGCGGGCCAGTGGGTGGGCAGCGGGACCCCGAACAGGGCGCCGACTCCGGCGATCAGGACGACATCGACGACGCTGACCATGATGCAGTGCGCCAGCAGCCCGAGGAAGTAGGTCCAGGCGGGCAGCGGCGTGGCCCCGCGAAGCGGATGCGAGCCCGGGCGGTGTCACGCCCGCCGATATCCGACGGTGTCCCGGTGGCCGCGATCTGGCCGCCGGAGATCACCGCCACCCGGTCGGCCAGGGCCTGCGCCCCGTCCATGTAGTGCGTGGTGAGCACGATGGTGGTCCCCTCGCCGCGCAGGCCGCAGACGATGTGCCAGGCGTCCCGGCGGGCGTTCGGGTCGAATCCGGTCGTCGGCTCGTCCAGGAACAGCAATGCCGGGTTGCCGATCAGCCCCAGCGCCAGGTCCAGGCGCCGTTTCTGCCCGCCGGACAGGTTGCGGACCTTCTTCCGCTCCTGACCGGCCAGCCCGGCCAGCCCGATCACCTCGCCCACGTCGCGCGGCGCCGGGTAGTAGCCGGCGTTGCGGGCGATCGTCTCGCGGACGGTCAGGTAAGGCTCCACCGCGATGTCCTGCAGCACCAGCCCGATCCGCTCGCGCAGCGCCCGGCCTGCGGACCGGTCGCCGGGGTCGATGCCGAGCACATCGACGCGGCCGGCGTCGCGGGCGCGGAATCCCTCCAGGATCTCCAGGATGGTGGTCTTGCCCGCGCCGTTCGGCCCCAGCAGCGCGAAGATCTCCCCGCGCTGCACGGTGAAGCTCACCCCACGCACGGCCTGCACCCTCCCGTAACTCTTGCCCAGCCCCGCCACCACGACCGCGGCGGGGGCGGGGGCGGGGGCGGCGGCCGCTCCCGCCGGGGAAGGCATGGCAGAGGCCGAAGGCGCGCCGGGCCGCGCGCTGACGGGCCTCGATCCCACGGCTCCGGCGGTCAGTTGCGTACGCACCGGACCTCCACCGACATGTCGAGGTAGCGCCCGGCCAGCCCGCGGTACGCGGTCACCCCGAACCCGGCCCGGTCGGTGCGTGCCGTGCCGCGGGCCGTGAACGACTCCGGCGTCACGGCGACCTGCTCGACCAGCAGGCTGACCGGCCGGGTAACACCGCGCACGGTCAGCATGCCGGGCAGCGCCTGGCCGTCCGCGTGGTCGGATATGAACGTCATGACCGCGTGCTGCCCGGCATCCAGCAAGCGCGCCGGCCGGACGATGCCGTCCCGCTGGGGGTTGCCGGTGCGGAAGCTCGCCGTCTCGATCTCCGCGTGGATGCGCGAATCGGTGACCGGCTCGGCGACCTCGACCGTCCCGGCCCAGATCGCGAAGCTGCCGCGAACCGGCGCGAGCCCGAACAGGTGCCGCGTCCTGAACGCGACGGCCGACCGGCTGGCGTCGATCTCGTACCGACCTGGTGCGGGCACCGCGAGCGTCGCCGGTGAGCTGCTCGCGGCGCCCACCGTCCCGCGAGCCCGGCATCGTGAAGGGCCTGCGGAGCGGTCAGAGTGCCGGTCAGGGGATCAGGCTCAGCTCGCGGGCCCGGGCGACGGCCTCGGTGCGGTTGGCCGCGCCGAGCTTGCCCAGCACATGGCCGACGTGCTTCTTGACCGTGTCCAGGGTGACCACCAGCTCGCCGGCGATGGCCTGGTTGGACCGTCCGGCCGCCAGCATGGCCAGCACCTCCAGCTCGCGGCTGGTCAGCGGGTCGATGATGCCGGGCACCGCGGCAGTGTCCCGGCAGCGATCTGGCGAGGGGGGCCCGGCGCCGAAGGCATGCTGGAGCCGGGCCAGGTAGCCGAGCGGGACGCCGGCGGCCGCCTGCCCGGCGCGCTGGGCCGCGACGAGCCGGCCGAGCAGCGCGGCCATCGGCGGGCCCTCGTCGGCGAAGACCCGGACATGGCGCTGCGGGCAGGCCAGCAGGAGCGCCCCGGCCAGGGCGGTAACCGCGGTCGCCTCACTACTGGCCGCCAGCGCAAGCGCCCGGAGCGCTCCGACCTCGATCAGGCTGCCCGCCCGGGCCTGGGCCACTGCCGCCGCGTGCAGCCTGTCCAGCAACCTGAGCGCCGGGCTGGGCTGGTCCTGGGCGAGCAGTACCCGGGCCAGCACCAGGTGGCCCGGCTCGCGAGGGTAATCGGGCTCATCTTGCGCGCTGAGGCCCTCCTGCTGCGTCCAGCGCGCTGCTCCGGCCACATCGCCCTGGACCAGCAGCAGCCGCGCCTGCTGGGCCGGCACGGGGTTCAGCGGGCCCGCCGGACCGGGCGATGCGTCCCCGGCCTCGCTCATCGCGTTCCGGGCGCCGGCCGGATCACCCATGGCCTGCCGGATCCAGGCTAGCGTCACCAGGCCGGCGGCCAGCGGCGCGGTGTAGACGAACCGGCGGCACAGCGCGATGCCCTCGGTCACCTGCCGCAGCGCGGTGTCGAGCTCGTTCCGCTGGTAGGCCACCTCGGCCAGGCTCACGTACGCCGGGCCCGCCGTCGGCGGAGCCGGCTGGCCGGTCACCGCCGTGAACTCCAGGGCCTGCAGGCAGGTCTGGGCCGCGGCGTCCAGGCGGCCCTGGGCCCGCTGAACCTGGCTGAGCTGGTACCCGCCGTACGCCGCCAGCGTGCGCTGGCCAACCGTTCGCCATGCGGCGATGCTGGACGCGAAGGCGCGTGCGGCCTGCGTTGGCCGGCCCTGGAGCCACTCGGCGACGGCCAGGTTCCACTGGGCGAGGGACTCCACCAGCTGCTCGCCTCCGCCGAGCTCGGCCAGGACCCGCTGCGCGTACGCGGCCGTGCTCTCGGCGTCTCCGCGAAGCTGGGCGAGATAGCTGCGGTGAAGCGCGATCAGCGCGGGGACGTTGACCAGCATGCTGCCCGCCCACCCCGCCGTCGGCTCGAATGGTTCCTCAGCTGCGCCGGCGGCCGCGCGCTCGGCTGCGCCGAGCAACGGCTCAACCGCCCCCAGGTCCCCGCCGGTTGCGGCCATCAGTGCCTGCACGAGCAGCAGCCGAGGGCGGGACCGGGCCAGGTCGGCCGGGAGAGCCGATACCCACCGCCGGATCGTCGCTCCCTCGCTGCGCCAGTAGTAGACCGTGTCGAAGTGCCGCTCGATCAGCCGGGCAGCCCGGGTCATCTCGCCTGCGGTCACGGCGTGGCGGATCGCGTCATCGGCCAGCCCGTGCTCCTCGCACCAGCCCGCCGCGTTCCGGTGCAGCTCCCGGAGCCTCGCGGACCCCAGCCGCGGCAGGCGGCCGCGGAGCAGGTCGGCGAACAGGTGGTGGTAGCGCCACCAGCCACGGACCTCATCCAGCGGCACCAGGAACAATCCTGCCCTCTCCACCTGCTCCAGCAGCGCCTGGCTGCCCTGACGGCTGGTCACCGCGTCACACAGCGCCCCGCTGAGCCGCTCCAGCACCGACGTCTCCAGCAGGAACGTGCGCACCTGCTCGGACTGGCGCTCAAGCACCTCCTCGGTAAGGTAGTCCAGGATGTAGCGGTGGCCGCCGGTGAACGCCGCCACGAACCCGGCCACATCGTCCTGCTCGCGCAGCGACAACGCGGCCAACTGCAATCCCGCCGCCCACCCCTCGGTCCTTTCCGCTAGGGCCGCCACGGCCGCGTCGGGCAGGGCCAGGCCGGATCCCGGTGCCGCGTGCCGAAGCAGTGCCGCTGCCTCATCCCCAGTGAACCGCAAATCGGCCGCGCGCACTTCGGCCAGCTGGCCGCGCGCCCGCAACCGTGCCAGCGCCAGCGGCGGGTCACTGCGGCTCGCCAGCACCACGCATAGCCCGGTCGGCCGGTGCTCCAGCAGGAACCCGAGCGAGTCGTGCACCGGCTGGGAGCCGATCACGTGGTAATCGTCGAAGACCAGTAGCGTCTGCTCCGCCTCCTGCCGAGCGGCCAGCTCGTTGATCAAGGTCGTGACCAGGTCCTCGAACGAGGACGGCGCCGGCGGCCCGAACAGCGGCGCTACCCGGCAGCCGATCCCGGGGCGGGCCCGGTCCAGTGCGGCCACCGCGTAACGCCAGAACCGGGCCGGATCGTTGTCCCCCGGATCTAGCGACAGCCACGCGGACGGCTGCTCCCTGCGCCGGGCCCAGTCAGCCAGCAAGACCGTCTTGCCATAGCCGGCCGGCGCGCACACCAGGAGCAGCCCGCACGCCAGGGCCTCGTTGAGCTGTTTCGCCAGCCGCGGCCGCGGCACCACACCCGGCCGCGGCGCGGGCATGTGCAGTTTAGTAGCCAGCAGGATGTCACGCTCCGGCGCGGCCATCCCCGATGAGACCGCCGCAAGCGGCTCAGTCATCGCTAACCTGCAGGCTCTGCGTCTCCGGCGATCCTCCGTCTCCCTGCCGAGAGAACCGATCGTAAGTCAACCAGATTGCTCCATTCCCCCGGACGCCAGCCGCAAAACACCGCACTGGGCCGTACCTGAAAAGGCGGGTTCCCGAGATCAGCCTGCAGGACCGTACCCGGCCGGCACCAGGACGGCTGCTGCGACGGGCGATCCGGTGGGCGTGCACAATGTCCGGGTCGCGCGGGTCGATGGCCAGCGGCTCTTGCCGTCCGCCGGCCGATCGGCGATGGCGCCTGGCCCTCTGGATCTGTTTCATGTGAGGGCTCATCCACCCACCACGAGTACATGCCCGCCGCCAGCAGCCCGCGGCTCCCGTGACCGAGCAGCTCATGCGGCGACAGCGCCTGCGACGGATCGGACAGCATACGTACCAGGTCACTAGCTAGGGCCGGTGCCAGGCATAGGTCCCGGCGGGAAGAGCCGCGCCGTGGTATTAGAGGACCCGGTGGAGTGCTTCTTGTACCAGGCGAGCTGCTCGCCCTGGCGCAGGTGGGCCAGCGGAACGGCCAGCGTTGCCCCGCGGGCAGCCATCGGCGCCCGCAACGGGTCCGCATAGGCGGCACCGGCATGGATCTCGATCGTGCGCCCGCGCAGGTCACGCTCCCGCTGCTCCAGCGCAGCGATCACGAACTCGCCCCATGCCCGCCGATAGCCCATGCTCTGATCGGCGAGGTAAACGTCGTAGGGGCCGATCACATCCCCGGGGGCCAGCAGCCCAAACTTTGCGCTCACGATGTACCACCGCAGCCCGCTGGCCGTCGCATACTGGTGCCGCCCCTCAAACAGCGGGCTGGTGAACAACTCGGCCGCAGCGCACGGGCCGGCGCGCTTGGTCCGCACGCACCCGACCAGGATCACGTCAGCCGTCACGCCATCCATGCCCGGCGGCTCCGGCACGTCCACCCGCCCCGCCAGGTCCACCGCCGGTTCTCCTGGCAGCTCGGCCCGGACATACGTGCCATGGTCGATGCGGCGCAGTAGCGCAGGCCGTGCACCCGGCGGGTTGTTCCGCGCGCGGTTGGCCGCGTTCTCCGTCGCAGCCTGTATGTGGGCGCCCAGCGTCGCCTCATTGACCTCGGGATGATGCCGGCGGAACCAGCCGATGATCTCGCTGCGGCGGAATGGCTCATCAAGCTGGCCGGCACACTCCTCCAGCATCGACCACACCGTCATGAGATAAGTGTGGGCCTTCCCGGCCCGCCCGGCCAACCGCTGCGGAAGAACGACGCTGCACCTCCCAGCCGCTCTGACAAGCGCGCCCTCGCGCCGCGACCAAGCGCCGCCCAGGCCGCGGAACGCATATAGTCGGCTCTGCCCACCCGGACGTGCCGATGTGAGAGCGAGCCCGAATACGTGACTGGTTAGTGCTGCGAACGATCGCAGACAAGTCTCTGCGGACTGAGGTGTCGCACTTCGGGGCGGGAAGTGGCGGGATGCTGCGATTCCGTAACCCGAATCTGGGTGCGCTTTCCGGGGCGGCTTGAAAAATCGATTCCGATCGCTGATCCTGGTAGGAAGACAGATGTTTCGGATGCGGTTGCACAGGACCCTGATCTCTGTCTCGTCCTGGAGGGGCTATGAACAAAGAGACGGGAAACCCTGTAGATGCTGCGGGACCGGGACTGCGTGAATCCCTGAGTAACAACCCGCAGGCTATGCTGGGCGCAATATTGTTCGTGCCAGCGACCTTTGTCATAGCTGGCGTACTCCTCGCTCATGGTAAAGACTTTGGTTTCCTTATCTTGGTGCTCGCGATCACCTACGCGACCCTCCTGGCCAGTTTCCTGGCTGACAGCGAGAGACTGCTTCGCGTATCGCTTACTGTCCTTGCCATTGTTTTGATGATGGTAGCGTTGGTGATGGTGCTCGCATGGCAGTCCTACCGCGATGCTCTAGCTATCGGGGCGCTCGGTATATGGGTAGGCGCGTACGTCAGGTGTCGTGTCGCCTTTAACAGGGCCACCCGGGCACCGATCCTGATTTACACGTCTCATGCGCTCGTGGCAGCTACGCTTCTTTTTGCCGACTACTACTGGCAGCTTGAGGTTTCGGTCGCTATTCCCGCTCTACTGGTCAGTCTTATGTTCTACGTACCCTCCATTCCCCAGCCACCTCCCAAGCCTCGGAGGATGAAATCCGCAGCCGACCAGATTACTCTCGATAAAGCCGACGAAGGCAGCAGCTAAGATCCGTTATCCGCTTAGGGCAACGTGCTCAACTGCCGCGTGTAGTGCGTTCTTGGCGCAGGCGCCGGGCAACCAACCCGCCGGTTCTGTCGTCAACCTCATCCGTCCCGGCCCGAGGCGATGGAGAGCCTGCGGACTCGTCGGTGACTGGGGATCCTGGTGAGTGCAGCCGCGCGTGCGCGTAGCCGCCGTTATCGGGCAACCTGGATCGCCAGAGTGAGTGTCGTTACCGCGCCCGAACGGCTGATCAGTGCCGTAAGCGGTAGCGCCAGGAATCCGGGTGCGGCTTGCCGGTTTGAGTTCCCGCATCATGCTCATGGCCGACAGCGCCGCTCGGGTCAGCTGGTGCGGGCCAGTTCCACGTTGCGCAGCCAGACGCTGCCCGGGCCAGCGAGGGTGAGCTCGAATCCTACGTGCTCGGCGTCGGCGGGGACCAGCCCGGTGATCTGGTACCTGGTCCACTCGCGCGTGCCGCTGACGGGCTGGCTGAGGTGCTGCCGGTCCCGGCGCATCTGCTGGACCGGGTGCGGCTGATCTCCGGGCGGTGCGTGGCTCACCCGGTCCTGGTAGTGACCGCCGGGCTGGCTGACGATATCCAGGCTCAGTTCAGCGTGGCCGTTCACGTCCTGGCTGCGCACATCGGCCCGCAGGGTCACCGCCGTGCCGCGGTAGTCATCGGCGAGCCAGCCCTGGCCCAGGAAGACATCTCCGTACGGCTGCCGGACGGAAGCGGCCAGGGCGGCTGCGCCGTCCGCCGCGGCCACGGTGTAGTCGTTCCAGTACGCGCCGGTGACCTCAGCCCGGGAGCTGCCGCCGATAGTCCAGCCGTCCAGGCCGTCGGCGAAGGCCAGGTTCTGTGGCCCGGAGCGCTGCCCGCAGGGGCGGGCCGGCGTGCGGCTGGTAAAGGGCCCGAGCAGGTCATCACCGGTGACCGGGACGACCAGCCGGTCTATCAGGGCATCAGGTACCCGCACGGGTACCTCCACCGCGGCGGCCAGCGCCAGGGCGCTGCCGGGAGGCGCCGTGACCTGCCGGGGGCCCGGCCGGGCCGGTCACCTCGATCCGCGCGGCCAGCATGTTGGGCCCTAGTTCGTCGATCTCCACCCCGGTCACCCTCCCGCCCGCCGCGGCCAGCAACTGACCGGCCAGATCCTCGGGGCTGTACTCCCGGGCCGGGAGGTCCCCGGCCCGCTCATCTGGCGGCTGGCCCGTCCCGCTGTCGCGGGGTAGCCGGTCCAGGATGCGCCACAGCGCCATGCCCTCCCGGGTGCGCAGCCACAGCCCCAGCGCCCGGTGCCCGGGATCGTCGGCCAGGACCGCGAGGATGTGGCCGATGGCCGGCGAGCCGTCCAGCCGCGCCTGCAGGTGCGGCTCGGCGCGAGCGATGCGAACGGTGGTCATGGCTGTCCTCCGTGAGGTGACCGGGATGAGATCAGGGCGGTGGGCCGCGATGTGCGCGCGGAGCCGACGGCGTGCCTTGTACAGGCTGGCCTTGCCTGCGCAGGGGGATCCGGCGATCTGCCCGGCGGGCAGGCCGGCGTAATAATACAGCTCGACGGCGCGCCACTGGCCGTCCGCCAAATCCGCAACCGCGGCGCGCAGCGCCTCAGCGCGATCCAGGTCATCCGCCAACACCAGGGACTTTAGGTGTTACGGCCTTTCCGTCGCGTTATCGTCGGCATGTTCTGTAGTGGCTTCGGAGTCCGTTTCTTGCGGGTGTGGGGGCATAATTTCCGTCCGCGTGTCGCGGCGGGGGCGGCGCGCGGTTCCACGGGCCGCGAGGTCCCGGGCGGCCGGGTGCTCCTGTCCGGCCGGGCCTGGCGGCCCAGCGGGGTGTGGCAGGTCGGTCAGTTGGTCGAGCATTTCCCTGAGCGGTGTCAGGTCACCGTGGTGGGCGGCGACGCTGGCAGCCATGTTGCGGTCGGGGTCCATGCGCACCCAGGCGATGTGATGCCCGGCGTCGTGGGCGAGCTGGGAGAAGAACGCCCGCTGGGCGCGGCCGTTG
>Ga0335078_10011550_pt1 | contig 13103 bp, 12 predicted proteins | sample Lox_Sample_32_FD_206711 | JGI IMG/M metagenome (GOLD analysis project Ga0335078, IMG submission 206711) | Soil microbial communities from Loxahatchee National Wildlife Refuge, Florida, United States - Lox_Sample_3.2 | ecosystem: Environmental > Terrestrial > Soil > Wetlands | place: USA... | reverse complement strand
TTCTTGAATACGACGTCCAGTCTTTCCTGCAGTTTTTCGAACATATGAGAATAAGATAATAGATAAGACGCCAATAGTCAACGTCAAACGGGGAGGTCAGTATTGAAAAAAATACAACAGTTACGGGGTATTTCGAGGTCGAGGTGAACTCTTCAAAATGATTGTTGACAGCTTCCGCGATTGCGCGCTATGATTCGAAGGCAAGCCGAAAAACGAAAGTCAAACGAGAACGGCAAGGGGTATGCTGACAACGTGCTGCTGCCTGCCGAGCGGGGAGGCTTCTGCCGAAGCAGCGGTCGTCCCCCGTCCGGAGATATTCGAGATGGAGAAGTCTCCGACATCCGCGCCCAAGCGGGAGGTGTCCGCCCTCCTCTGCGCCCTCCTCATAGCAGTTCTCCTCTCCCTGAGCTGGGAAGCCCGATGGGCTTCTGCCGAGGAAGCCCAAGGAGTTGCGCCCACCATCTATCAGCAGGACGCCTCTCACAAAGAAATGCAGGGGCATATCCGACACTCCTCAACAGTGAGAAAACGACATCCCCGAATCCGGAAGACCAGAACGCGCCACAGGCTGCGGGCAAGGCGTGCCTTAACGAAGGTCGCCGGCCGGCACCGGGCACCTGCGACGTACAGGCATGCCCGACACCTCAGGCACGGCCGCTATTATGCTCGAAAGGGTCCGCCTTCACGGATGTCGTCAGCGGCATCCGGCCGCGCCCGGTCGAGAAAGCCACGGATCCTTGCTACGCAAGAGACGAAGCCGCCTTTGAGCCGCTTCTTTATTGTCGGCAGACCCGATGCGACGCCATCCTCTAAGGGAGAGGCACCGGCGGCAGGGGTGCCTGAGCAGGCGCCGGCTGCGGCTGAGCTGCCCCTCGGGATCGCGGTGAGCGGCGACGGCACCATAAGCGCCAATATTAAGAATCGCCCCCTCGGGGAGATGCTTCGCCTCCTGTCTGAGAAGCATCTCTTCGAGATCCACGGCCCTCTGCCGGGGAAAGCTCTCTCCACGCCGGTTTCGATGGAATTTTCCGACCTCACGCTCGACGAGGTCTTCGACAAGATGATGCGCGGGTACAATTACGCCTTCATAACGGACGACGTGTCGGAAAAGCGAGTCCTCATGATCCTCGGAGAGATCAAGAGGGGCGCTAGCCAGGAACCAGCCAGACCGGCCCAGCCGCCTGCTCAGGCCGAACAGACACCCCAGGCGGGCACCGGCGGGTCCCCCGCGGCTTCGACCCCGCAGACGGGGGGCGGAACCCAGGAAGGAGCAACGGTTATCCCGTCTAGGCCACGCGTCGCGAACCTGCCTCAGCGCGGTCGGCCTATCACAGAGGGTCCTACCCCGCTTGCAGGACAGGCTCAGCCCGTCGAGACTCCCCACCAAGCCCCTGCGCAAGAGCAGAAAGCTCCTGACCAGCAGGGACTTGCCAGACCCGGGGCCGCCACTGAGCCCGGGGCAGCGGTAGCGCCCCCTAAGCCGGAGGGAGAACCGGCGGTCCCGGGGGAGCGGCCTGCCGAGCAGCCCACGCTGGGCTCTTTCTAAAAGCGCCGATAGTCCCTCTTTTTTGCGCCCCCTATCCCATTGCGTAGAGCTGAATGTTGCCGGACTTTCCCTTTATCGGTGTAGCCGGGAGCTTCTTCAGGCTAAAACGGCCGCCGATCTTAAGCCTGTGTGGCCTCGGTCATCAGGATTTCCGTGCCGAAATGCTTACTCAAATCCTGCACCCTGGAGGCCGCGTTCACCGTGTCCCAGAGGAGGGCATAGGAGAGCCGACCGGGGCTCCCAATTGTAGCATTATATTGTCGCAAGGGACGGGAACGTGGTACCATTGGCCATGTTCGGCCTTTCCTCCCCTGAAAGAGTGACTGACAGCGTCTATCTCGTGGGAAGCTCCGACCTGACGGACAGCAGGGACTGCTCGGTCTATCTCGTGGACGCGGGAGAGCTTCTCCTCGTCGACAGCGGCGCGGGCGCGAGTGCCGCCCAAATCACCAGGAACATCGAGCTTCTCGGTTTCGATCCGGCGCTTCTCTCAACCCTCATCCTCACTCACTGCCACATAGACCACGTGGGTGGCGCCGTCTACTTCAAGGAGCGGTTCGGTGTCAGGACCATCATGCACGCTCTCGATGCTGGCCCGGTGGAGAATGGCGATCCGGTAAGAACCGGCGCTTCCTGGTACGGCCTTCACCTGGCCCCGCTGCCTGTGGACGTAAAGCTCGAGGGCACCGAGGGGACGCTCACCTTCCGCGACGGAACGAGTCTCGTATGCCTCCATACGCCGGGGCACACACCCGGCTCTCTCTCGGTATACCGTGACAGGGGAGGCGAGCGGGTGCTCTTCGGCCAGGACATACATGGGCCATTCCTCCCAGAATTCGGAGCCGACCTCTCAGCCTGGCGCCTTTCCATGGAGACCCTCCTCAGCCTGGAGGCCGATATCCTCTGCGAAGGCCATTTCGGCGTCTACCGGACGAAAGCCCGCGTAAGGGCGTATATCGAGGGCTACCTCGACCAGTACGGCTCGTAGGATCGAATTCCGTCACGCTTTTCGCTTCTGCGAAGGCGAGTCGTGCTATCCTTTGACAACCATGCTTTATCGCTTTATGATTGCTCATGCACAACTTTACAATAGTGTAAAGCAACGCCGTGCGGCCCGTGCGCAGCGCATGCCTGGATTGCACGGTAAGGAGGCCACATGCCCCTATTCTATCGCAGACTGCCGAGATTCGAGTATGTGTCGCCCGGCACCGTGGATGAGGCCATCGCGTTCATCTCGGGGCACGGGGAAGATGCGAAGCTCCTCGCCGGCGGCACCGACCTCGTGCCCCAGTTGAAAGGCAGGGAGGTCAAGGCCCGCTACGTCGTCGATCTGAAGGCCATACCTGGTCTCGACGCCGTCTCCTCGAACGGCACATCGGTGACCATCGGTGCCCTCGCCACAATCAGCACCATCGCCCGCTCCCCCCTCGTCAATGAGCGCCTCCCCCTCCTCGTCCAGGCAGCCTCTGTCATGGCCTCGCCCCAGGTGAGGAACAGGGGGACGTTTGTGGGCAACATTTGCAGCGCCGTCCCCTCTGCGGACAGCGCCCCCGGCCTGCTCGCCCTCGAAGCGAGGGTGCACCTGTTGGGACCCGGCGGCGAGCGTATTGTCGCGATAGACCGGTTCTTCACCGGTCCGCGCACGACCGTTGTCGCCCGCGACGAGGTTGCTTTGGCCATCGAGGTGCCTCTTCCTCCAGCCGTGAGCCGGGGCGTCTATTTGAAGCTCTCGCCCCGCCACTCCATGGACCTCGCCGTCGTGGGGGTGGCGGTCCACGCGGTCTGTGATAACGGTGTCTGCACCCGCGTAAGGATAGGCCTAGGCGCCGTGGCGCCTACCCCTGTCCGCGCGCCCGTTGCGGAAAGCTTGCTCGAGGGCAGGGCAATCACGCCGGAGCTCGTCGACGAGGCTGCCCGCCACAGCGTGACGCAGTGCAGCCCCATCGACGACCACAGAGCTTCCCAGGAGTACCGGTGCGACATGGTCTATGTCATGACCAGGCGGGCACTCACCCAGGTGCTTCTTGAAGGAGGAAAATGATGAAACAGATACGGCTTAAGGTCAACGGGCTTTCCCACGAGCTTGAAGTCAAGCCGTGGGCGACTCTCCTCGATACCCTCAGGGAGGACCTGGGCCTCACCGGTACGAAGGAAGGCTGCGGGCAGGGGGAGTGCGGGGCGTGCACGGTGCTCATGGATGGGAAGCCCGTGAATGCCTGCCTCATCCTCGCCATGGAGGCGCAAGGCAAGGAGATCCTCACCATCGAAGGGCTCGCACAAGGTGACGAGCTTCACCCCGTCCAGCAGGCTTTCGTGGACATAGGCGGCATGCAGTGCGGCTTCTGTACCCCAGGGATGGTCCTCTCCGCCAAGGCGCTCCTCGACGAGAAGCCCGAACCTACCGACGAGGAGATACGAAAGGGGCTTGAGGGGAATTTCTGCCGCTGCACGGGATATACGAAGATAATCGAGTCGGTCAGGGCAGCCGTAGAGCGCATGAAGGGGTGAGACCATGGAAGAATATTCGGTGATCGGAAAGCGCCTTCCGCGGATCGACGCTAAAGAGAAGGTCATAGGCCAGGCAAAGTACGCGGCCGACTGCTCCCTGCCTGGCATGCTCTGGTGCAAGGTGGCCAGGGCGCCTTATGCCCACGCCCGCATCCTCCACGTCGATACGAGCGCAGCCCTCAAGGTTCCCGGCGTGAAGGCCGTCATAAGCGGCAAGGACTTCGGCGGCTATACGTGGGGCTTCATGGCGACCACGAGGGACGAGCCGCCGCTGGCGGTCGACAAAGTGCGCTACCTTTACGAGGGAGTGGCTGCGGTCGCCGCAATCGATGAGGAGACCGCCGAAGAAGCCTGCGAGCTCATCAAGGTGGAGTACGAGGAGCTTCCCGGCGTCTTCGATCCTGAAGAGGCGCTTCGTGAGGGGTCTCCCGTGATCCATGACTACAGGCCCAATAACGTGAGCGTCGAGTACCACTGGAGCTTCGGGGACGTGGAGAAGGCCTTCGCCGAATCCTACATCGTGAGGGAGGACCGGTTCGAGACAGGGAAGGTGATCACGGGCTTCCTCGAGCCTCCCGCTTCGCTGGCCTACTATGACCCGTCGGGCTCCATCACGGTCTGGCCAGCCAAGCAGAGCCCCTACTTCCACTACCGGCACCTCGCCGCCTGCTTCAGGCTGCCCTTGAGTAAGATCAGGATCATTCAGCCCTTTATCGGCGGCGGCTTCGGGGGGACGAAGAACGACTCAGTGGCGGGCGATTTCTGCGTCGTCATGCTGTCGAAAAAGGCGGGCAAGCCGGTGAAGTACGTCTACCCCATGGAAGAGGTCCTCACCACGTGCCGGAGACGGCATAACATGATCATCTACAATAAGATGGGCATGACCAAAGAGGGGATCCTCACTGCCGTGGAGAGCAGGGTCATCGGCAACGGGGGGGCTTATACTGCCATTGGCCCCCTTACCATGTACCTCACGGGGTGCGCCACCACCATGCCCTACAGGCTCCCCCACTACAAGTACGACGCCTGGCGCGCCTTCACCAACAATCCGGTCTCGGCTGCCATGCGCGGCCATGGCTTCACCCACACCCGCTTCGCGTGCGACATCCAGATGGGGATGCTCGCCGAGGAGCTGGGCATCGATCCTGTGGAGATCAAGATGCGCAACGCCATCGACAACCCCAAGAGGGGTGAGGAGTATCGCACCATCAACGGCATCTCCTTTAAGACGTGCGGCCTCAAGGAGGCCCTGAAGTCGGTTGCCGGGGAGCGCCTCTGGGCCGACAAGGATCGCATGGAGAAGGAGAAGGGGCCGATCTCGTATGGGGTCGGAATATCGGGCACCACGTACCAGGGAGGCGCCCGGCAGCTCGGCCACCAGTCATGCGGCGCCATGGTGAGGATCTGCGAGGACGGCACCGTCAACCTCATCACCGGTGCCACGGACTGCGGCCAGGGCTCCGACACGGTCCTCGCCATGATCGCGGCAGAGGAGCTTGGGGCACGCTACGAAGACATCTCCATCAAGCGCGTGGACAGCGCGTATACCCCGGTTGATCCCGGGAGCTACGGGAGCAGGGTCACCCTCCTCGCGGGTCAGGCCACGCAGCTCGCGGCCCGGGACGCCAAGAAGCAGCTCATGCAAGCCGCCGCATCGGCATGGGGCGTCGCTCCTGATGAGGTCGAGATCAAGTCCGGCTTCGCCTATCCGAAATCGAAGCCGGACAAACGAATCTCCTTCGAAAAGCTCGCGAAGATCGCCTGCTACGAAGGCTCGGGAGCGGTGATTCTCGGGAGGGGTCATTCATCCTACGGCCTCGAGGAGATAGACTTCAACACCGGTACGGGCAATGGGGGTACCTCGTACAGCTTCACGGCCCAGACCGTGCGCCTCGGTGTCGATATGGAGACCGGCAAGGTCGACGTGACCGACTTCACCATCGCCCACGACGGGGGCATGCCCCTCCATCCGGTGAGCGTGGAATCCCAGAACGAGGGCGGGGCAGTTCAGGGGCAGAGCCAGGCCATGTATGAGCAGTTCATCATGGAGAAGGGCTTCACCCACAACCGGACCCTCCTCGACTACAAGATGCCCCGGTCCACGGACGTGCCCGACATCAAGGTGATCGACATCATCACCGACGATCCCGACGGCCCCTTCGGCGCAAAAGAGGCCTCCGAAGGGAGCATCGTGAGCACGCCGCCGGCCCTCGTCGATGCCATCCACGCTGCCACGGGCGTCTGGTTCAAGGAGCTGCCCGTGACCCCGGAGAAAATCGTCCGGGCCCTCAAGGAAAAAGGGAAGTGGCCGGGATAGGGGAAGGTCGTCTTAGGGTGACTTAGGCTGCGTCGCCTCCAGCACACACCCGTCGGGATCGCGGAAATAGATGACGATGGCGGGCCCGTTGTCCTGGGGAGCGCAGTGGAGCCGGACGTTGTTGGCAACGAGCTTCCGATAGACCTCGTCCATGTTATCCGTCCTGAAGCAGAGGTGGGCCGATCCCGTATCGCTCGGCAAGTTGTCCGTTTGCGGCTTGCCCGTGGGAGTAAACTCCACGAGCTCCAGGCGGTCTTCTCCGATGGTGAGGAAGGCGATCCGCTGCTCAGTCCCGGGACAGCCTGTGACCGCGTCCGACACCGGCCCCTTGAACTCGACACCGGCAGCCTTTGAATCCCAGATCAGCTCCATCCCGATGACGTCGCGGTAAAAGGCGATCGACCTATCCATGTTGCTCACGGTAAAACTGGTATGGTGTATGCCGGTAAACATAGCCTTGCCCTCCATCATCAGCACTAGGTCACGCGAGGGGGTGCCGCGGCAGGCGCCCGCGTGAGCTACTTCTTGATCGACTCGTAGTCCTTGAGAAACCGCTCGATCCCGATGTCCGTAAGGGGGTGGGCCATGAGCTGCTTGAGGACGCCGAAGGGGATTGTGGCCACATCCGCGCCCATCATCGCCGCATGGAGCACATGGACGGGATTGCGGACCGAGGCGACGATGATCTCCGTTTCGAACCCATAGTTGCCGTATATGGTAATGATCTGTTCCACCATTTCCATCCCCGCCGAAGAGATGTCATCGAGGCGGCCCACGAAGGGGCTTACGTAGGCAGCTCCGGCTTTTGCCGCGATGAGGGCCTGGAGAGGCTGGAACACGAGAGTTACGTTCGTCTTTATGTGCTCTTCCGAAAGTTTCTTGACCGCCTTCATTCCCTCCGCAGTCATGGGGATCTTGACCACCACATTGTTACCCAGGGACGCGAGATGCCTCGCCTCTTCCAGCATGGCGTGAGCCTCTGTGGAAAGTACCTCGAGACTCACCGGCCCCGGCACCAGGGAGACTATCTCCTTCACAACATCCTCGGGGTTCTTCTTCTCTTTCGACAGGAGCGAAGGATTCGTGGTGACACCGTCCACGAGCCCCATCTCGAGACCCTTCTTTATTTCATCCACATTGGCCGTATCGATAAAGAATTTCATTCCATCCTCCTCTTTTCTGAAATCTATTGTTCGGGAATTCCCGGTCCTGGCTGCCCGAGGAGGTGATAGAGGTAGAAGCTCGACGCCTCCAGGCTGCTTGTCGCCATATAGGCCGCCTCCAGAGTCTCCCCCCTCGCGAAGCTGCCATGCCCCTTCGCCAGGACGATTCTATGCTCCTTGAGCGCCTCGCTCACGGCCCCGGCAGATTCGGGCGCCCCCGCGGCCTTTGCCTTTCCCGTGTTCTTCACGAGGACCCTCCCGAGCACGCGGTATCCCTCCAAATCAACCGGCAAGAGCTCGTTCTGAAGCATGGAGAGGAGCGTCGCATAAGGCGGATGCGCGTGGATAACTGCGCCGGCGCCGGTCGCGCCGTATATGGCCCTGTGCACTGCCAGCTCCGAGGAGGCGCGGCTGTCCAAGGGGCCGGGTCCGACCTGACCTACCTCGATCACATCCTCATGGGTGATCCGGCCGAGCATCGACCCTGTCCTCGTGATCCAGATAGTCGCCCTTGTCCGGACACTCAGGTTGCCGGCGTGGGAGCTGACAAGCCCCCGGAGAAACAGGTCTCTCCCTATGTCACGGAAGGCGGAGAAAGTCGCCTCGTCGAGCATGTTGCGCCCCAAGCCTTCATTCGGACTCTTGTCGTCGAATGCGTGTGAGATTAGCACGTACCCGGCGCAAGATGCAAGGTTTTTGGCTCTTCTTTAGGTCCCTGTCGAGTTCGCCTTTCTGCCGTTCTGCCGACCCCGCAGTATCTCTTCCTCCTGGAGGCGTCCGAAGACTTCCAGTCGCTGCCCGTCACCTATTTCTTCAAGGAATTGGCTCAAGGGCCCGCCAAAGAGGGGATGGACCAGGTCCGGGTCTATCTCCAGGCACGGGACAAGGGCGAACCGCCTCTCGTGAAGCCTGGGATGGGGTATGACAAGCTCCGGTGTCTCGAGGATGAGGTCGTCAAAGAGGAGGATATCGAGGTCCAGGGTCCGGGGCCCCAGGGGGATGTCACGCTTCCTTCCCTGTTCTTTCTCGACGGAAAGGAGAAGGGCGAGGAGGTCCAGGGGCGAGCCTTCCCATTGCACCTTCAAGGCGCAGTTGAGGAAGTCGTCCTGGGGAACGGGCGAAACCGGGGACGTTCGGAAAAGGGATGACAGGCCGAGGAGACGGATATGAGGATGCTGCAGCAGCCTTCTTAGGCCCTTCGCGCAGTTCGCGTACGGGTCGATGTTCGACCCCACGCCTATGTATGCTATGCCGGCTGTTTTCATGGTCAGGTGGGCTTAGACTTATCTTGCTCTTTTTTCGGGGTGATGTCGATCTCCCGGGACTCCCTCATGGCTTCCTTGAAATCCCTTATGCTCTTGCCGACGGCACCCCCAACTCCCCGCAGCTTGCCTGCCCCGAAGATGATCAGCACTATGACGAGGATGACGAGCAGTTCCGGTAACATTCTTCCTCCCTCGATACATTATACCACGCAGCGAGGCACTCGCGATCACGCAGCGAGGCACTCGCGATCACGCAGCCCGCCTTTTTTGCTCTCATCAGGAGAAGTGCGCATCGTCGAAAAGCTTAACAAAACCTTGTAAAACCGTTGGCCGCCCACATACAATTATAGGATTGATGGCGTATCGGTCCCATCCACCGATGAGGAGGAAAGGCTCACTGTCATGCACGTCATCGTCTGCGTCAAGATGGTCCCCGACACCACCCAGGTGAAGGTCGATCCTGCGACCAACACCATGCTGAGGGAGGGCATACCCTTCATCACCAACCCCTTCGATGACCACGCGGTCGAGGAGGCGCTCTCTGTCAGGGACAGGTTCGGTGGAAAGGTAACCGTCTTATCCATGGGCCCGGCGCCGGCTGAGGTCGTCATCAGGAAGGCCATCGCCCGCGGGGCGGACGCCGGCATACTCATATCGGACCGGGCCTTCGGCGGCTCCGACACCCTTGCCACAAGCAGGGTCTTGGCCGCCGCGATCCAGCGGATCGCCCGCGAGGAGCCGGTGAGTCTCGTGGTCTGCGGGAGGCAGACGATCGATGGGGATACGGCCCAGGTGGGTCCCGGTATCGCCGCCAGGCTTGGGTACGCGCAGATTACCCTTGTGGACCGCGTGATCGAAGTTGACCCTCCGTCAGGGCGGCTCGTGGCCAGGGCAAAATTCGATGATTCCTATGAGGTCATCGAAGCCACGCTTCCCGCGGTCATTACCGTGGTGCGGGAGATCAACAGGCCCCGCTATCCTTCCGTACCCGGGCGTTTCATTGCTGAAGAGGCCGAGATCCCCACCTGGAACAACGACGTGCTCAAGCTCCCCACCGATTCCATCGGCCTTTCGGGATCGCCCACGTGGGTAAAACGGATCTTCGCACCGGTTGGCAAGAAGGGGGAGATCATCGACGGCTCGGGGGAGCTGACGGCTCGGGCGTTGGAACGGGTCATGGATAAGCTGGAGGAGTGGAAAATACTGAAAGGTCAGGACCGCGCAAAGGAGGGATAGGGAGCCGTTGGCAGAGCGCAAGAAAAAGCCGAGGGGCAAAGCCACATTAATACCCGCCGCGTGCATTGCCTGCGGCAAATGCGAGTCGGTCTGTCCGGTGGGAGCCATCCGATATGACGACAAAGGCGAGCCCGTCATAGAGTTCGATAAGTGCATTGGCTGCGGCAAATGCGTCAAGGCGTGTCCCGCCTCCGCCCTCAAGATGGCCTATCCTGAAGGGGAGACGGTCGTGGTGGAGGCGGAGCCGGAGAAAGAGGAGAAGAAGACCGGCCCTGAAGGTGCGAAGCGATGGAAGGGGGTGTGGGTCTTCGTGGAGCAGAGGCGTGGCAAAGCCCACCCTGTGTCGTGGCAGCTTCTTGGCAAGGGCCGCACGCTTGCCTCGGACCTTTCGGAAGACCTTTCCGCCGTCATCCTCGGGAGTGGAACTGATGGTCTCATCGAAGACGCCTTCGGCTATGGTGTCAATAACGTATATGTCATAGACGACGGGATCCTTCAAGACTACCGGACCCAAACATACGCGGAAAGCCTCATTGCCCTCTGCAGGAGGTACTCGCCGGAGATCCTTCTCATCGGTGCCACCGCTGTTGGCCGCGACCTTGCGAGCGCCGTCGCGACCGGGTTGGAGACAGGGCTCACCGCGGACTGCACGCAGCTTGCCATCGACAAGGAGACGCGCCTCCTCGACCAGACCCGACCGGCCTTCGGCGGGAACATCATGGCCACCATTATCTGTGAGCGTGCGAGGCCCCAGATGGCGAGCGTCCGCCCCGATGTCTTTCCCCTGCCGCCCTATGGGCAGGGGACGAAGGGCAACGTGTTCAGGGAGGCCATCCCGGACAGCGGGAAACCCTTGCTGACGAAGGTACTGGAGATCACCCCGATCGAAAAGAAAGGGGTGGATGTCGCTGCCGCGGAGGTCGTGGTGAGCGGCGGGAGGGGCATGACGTCCCGTGAGCACTTCAGGATGCTCGAGGAGCTTGCGAGCCTCCTCGGAGGGACGGTGGCGGGTACGCGAAGCGCCGTGGATGCCGGATGGGTCGGCTATGAAAGGCAGGTCGGCCAGACCGGAAAGACGGTGAGGCCGAAGCTGTACGTAGCCTGCGGTGTTTCGGGCGCCATCCAGCACCTCGTGGGCATGCAGAGTGCCGAATACGTGATCGCCATCAACAGGGACCCCCATGCCCCGATCTTCGAGGTAGCCGATCTAGGGATCGTGGGCGATCTCTTCGAGATCGTCCCCGGCCTCATCGAGGCCCTCAAAGAGAAGAAAAGGAAGGGGGAGGTCTCATGGGCATAGGGAACCTCATTTTCGCCCTCCTTTTCCTCGCGGCCCTTGTTCTCTTTGTGAGGCGCGTCTATCTGCTCTTCGCCATGGTCCTTTTGGGCCAGGGAGAGAACAGGCTCGACCGTCTAAAGGCGCGGCTTCAGTCCGTGGCGGTGTACGGCTTCGGTCAGCGGCGCGTCGTGCAGAAGGCCTTCGGAGTCAACCATCTGCTCCTCTTCTGGGGCTTCATCGTGCTTCAGCTCTTCGTGAACATCGAATTCATAGCCCGCGGTTTTTTTCCCTCCTTCACCTTAAGCTTCATCGGCCTGACGCCTTACCGGTTTATGATGACTTCCGCGGACCTCACCTCCGGGATAGTCCTTATCGTCGCGCTCGTCGCGATCATCAGGCGTGCGGCTTTCAGGCCATGGTACATCGAGGGGAAGGCCGGCGCCTACGTGATACTCATCCTCGTGGCGCTCCTCATGGTCGGAGACCTCGGCATCCATGCGGCCTCGATAGCAATGGGGGCAGAAGCGGGGGCTCTTTTCCCTGTATCCCGCCTTCTCGTCGGGCCGCTCCTCTCACTCTCCTCCGGTACTTCAACGGCCATTCTCCTCTCCATCTTCTGGTGGCTCCATGGGCTGGTGCTCATCGGTTTCATCTGCTACATCCCCTACAGCAAGCACCTCCACATACTTACGGCGCTCATCAACTGTTTCTTCAGGCGTCTCTCTTTTCCCAACACGCTCTCCCGGCTTGCCTTCTTGAAAGGCGGTGTCTTCGGGGTATCCACCGTAATCCAGCTCACGTGGAAGGACCTGCTCGACCTCTTTTCATGCACCGAGTGCGGAAGGTGCGCGTCCGTCTGCCCAGCCACGGCCACGGGAAAGGTGCTCAACCCCATGGAGGTGATCCTTGAAGGGAAGGAAAACCTCGAGACGAATGGCATGGGGATACTCCGGCAGCGCTCCTTCGACTCCCTGGAGAGGGCCGACGAGAAAACCGCCGTGACCCTGCCACTTATCGGAGAATCCGGGAAAGGTCAGATCCGGCCGGAAGCGGCGTGGGACTGCACGACCTGCGGCGCCTGCGTGGAGAAATGTCCGGTCTTCATCGAGCAGTTTCCGAAGCTCCTGAAGGTGAGGAGGCACCTGGTCATGGAGAAGGTAGACTTTCCTCCTGAGCTGGTGACCCTTTTCGAGAACGTGGAGCAGCGGTCGAACCCATACGGGATAGCCCCCTCGGAAAGGGACAAGTGGGCGGGACCGCTCGATATCCCTCTTATTTCAAAGGAGTATCCGACCGATTACCTCCTCTTCGTGGGCTGCGTGCCTTCCTTCAACCCCCGGATGAGAAGCGTCCTCGCCGCCATTTCGGAGATCCTGAAAATGGACGGGGTCTCCTTCGCCATCCTGGGCAAGCAGGAGCCCTGCTGCGGGGACCCCTTGAGGAGGACGGGGAACGAATACGTCTTCGACCGGATAGTGCGGGCCAACATCGGGCTATTCCGGACCGCCGGCGTGAAGCGGATCATCACGTTCTGTCCCCACTGCTACAACAGCTTCAAGAACGACTACCCTGCCTACGGGGCTGATTTCGAGGTCTTTCACCATACCGAGATGATCTCCCCGATCCTCGCTGCCATGGGTCCCCTTCCTGGTGCGCCGGAGGCGCGGGTAGTAATCCACGATTCCTGCTACCTCGGCAGGTACAACGCCATCTATGAGGAGCCGAGACAGATCATAGAATCGGCGTGCGGGTCTCAGGCGATCGACATGGACCGGACGCGGGGAGAGAG